>Ga0224559_1000966_pt1 | contig 16675 bp, 17 predicted proteins | sample 714S33034metaG_FD_180676 | JGI IMG/M metagenome (GOLD analysis project Ga0224559, IMG submission 180676) | Peat soil microbial communities from Stordalen Mire, Sweden - 717 S3 30-34 | ecosystem: Environmental > Terrestrial > Soil > Wetlands > Peat | place: Sweden: Norrbotten County, Stordalen... | reverse complement strand
ATTTAAGTATTGAAAAAGTGATTACAAGAGAAATAACAACAAAAGAATACGATAATATACTTGAAGAATTAAGGAAAGAACGTAAAACCAGAGATGAAGAGAATAAAACAAAAGGAGAAGAAATGGCTGAAATGAAAAGAGAATTAAAAGTTGTTAAAGATCTTTTATTACATAGTGGAGTTCGGAAAGAATTAGATAAAAGAGATATTTCATCATAATTATAGGGTTAATGGAGATTCTGAAAGAGAATCCCATTCATAATCATGAATATAATCTAATATATCTAATTTTTTTACAAAAAACAGTATTTGATCTGTCAAATCAGAAGCCAACTCCCATAATCTTTCATCTTTTTTTTCTCCTTTTTCTTTTAAAGCACCAATAACAAAATGATTAAAAAGTTGTCTCTCTTGGAGACTACCAATTGGTAGATTATCATGGAAATATTCTTTATATCTATCCAAAAATGTTCTTTCTCCATGTCTTCCCTCATATTTCAATAGTGGTCTTCTACTGAAATAATATGGAGAATCCTTATTTGTATTAAAAGTATATGAATAAGCAAGTGATGTTGAAAACTTATCTTTTAAGTACCATATCTCTGTTTCAGGATGTTCTATTAAAAGATCTTCAAAAATTAATTTTTCTTTCTCCCCTTTTTTATCATTAAGATCTTTATGTATTGTAAATCCAGTATATACGTATTCAGATGTTATATAACCAGATTCAATAGCTTCTTTAAGAGGCATTTTATCCATAATGTTACTTAATCTTTTAATATCCTCATTATAAAGTTGATTTATTAAATCTATACGTTTTTTAAAAATTCGCTGAATCTCAAAATAATTATCATCTTTAAGAGGATAATCCAATAATCCTTTAACATATATTGGATTTGTATAATTAGAATTAACTTTTTTTAGGATTATACCATCATAAGAAAAATTATTAAATTCTGTATCATATCCATTAATTTCTATTTTCCCTTCCTTTAACAACCTATACAATGCTTTTCTAATATTCGTTATTTTATTACCTTGATTACATGCTTTTTTAAGTGTTCCAACAGAAGCTCCATTATCTCCAATTGTTTTTAGTATTATGGGTGCATATTCACTTTCTTTCATACATATCCTCCAAATTGTTCAAAATGTTCTATGATTTTGTTATAATGTTCTTTTAACTCTATCCTATAGAACACCACTATATAATTTTAACTACTGTTACAAAGAGGTGTAAAAATAAATGAAAGTTTCAAGAACTATTTCCATAGATTTAGAATATTTAACAGAAATCCAAAAGAGAATAGATGAATGTAAAATATCTAATTTAAGTGAATTTGTACAAAAAGCAGTTAAAAATGAGCTTAAAGGTGATTAAATTATGTCTAGCCTTAATGAAAAATTCTATGACATTTATATGACATTTAAAGACCAAAAAAATCCACTTGTACCAATAGATACAATTAAAGAGTATTTAGAACTGGAAGGGGTATCATTAGAAGATGATAATGAACAAAAGGAGGTTATTTAAATTGAATAATGAAAAAATAGGAGAAGGGAGTCACGACAAAACCTTTACAAATAAAGATAGTCTTTCATTTAATAAAAATGTTTCTAAGTTTTTAGATAAATTTCCTGAAGAAATAAGAAATAAAAATATAATCCCAATTTTTGATAAAAATAAACAAGGTTATGCCCCTAAAAATCCGGGTTATAGTTGGAAACAATATCAAACCAAAAAATATCCTATAAAAGAATTAATGAGAAAACAAATCAACAATTATGCTTTAATATGTGGAGATCCATTGAGTGAAAATAAATATCTCATTGTTGTTGACATGGCTAATAAGTTATTCTTTGAATACTTCAAGAATGATGAAACATTGATTATAAAGACACCTAATGGAGGATATCATGCTTATTATTATAGCATTGAAGCAGTAGATAAAAGGAAAAGATTTTTAAAGTTACCTTTAGACATTCAGGGAATAGGATCATATGTAATGATCCCTCCTTCATGCTATGATGTAGGATGTTATGAAGTTGTAAAAAATAAACCAATTAAAACAGTTGGAAATGTCAAAGATTATGTTAAAAATAATCTTCCAGAAAGCCTTAAAAATATAGAAGAAAAAGAAAATAGTCAACCAACTGATATTAAACAGTTCAAAAAGCAATTACATGAAAAATTTAGTTTATTAGATATAATAAAAGAACATTTTCCAGATTGGTATGAACCACAGGAAACAAGAGAACATGGAAATGTCATTAGAATATTTAATCCACTAAAAAAACAAGAATCAGATAGTCCAAGTTTTGTAATTTTCGAAGAAACTCAAAGTTGGTATTCCCATAGTTCTGATGAATCCGGGGATGTATTAGATTTTATTCAAAGAATTAAAAAAGAATCTAGAATGGATCATACATTAGAGTATTTACATAAAAAATATGGCATCAAAGTTCCTACTTTAAAGCAAAACAAGAAAGAAAAAAAGCCTGTTATTGATAGTTTTGATGATTTTTTTGATAAGATAAAAATTAATCAAAATTTTATCAGTCATGGTATGTTCAATAATAAAGATATTGGATTGATGTATCTAACACTGTATCCGGGAGGCGTTAATGGAATCTATGGTATAAGCTGTAATAAACCCATTAGAGCTTTAGATAAAACTGATGTAATAAAAAATGAGTTCACCGAGGATATCTACATATGTGAAGGATATAAATATCCATTAAACAGTAGAACAAGAAGGGGTATAAGTTGTTTATTGCTTCAATTACGAACAGATGGTAAATTTAAATATAAAATGATTTCAGAGCTTTTTGATTCTATGCTTCAAATTACACAGATTCATTACTTAGAACTTGATAACCAATCAGAATATTATTTTCTAATTTTGTGGATTCTAGGAACTTATCTAAGAACATTATTTACATGGTATCCATATTTAACTTTCTATGGGTTAAGAGATGTGGGAAAATCAACAGCTTTAACATTATTAAGTAATTTATGTTTCAATGGTTCAAGTTATGTTTCAGGTAGTTCATCTGAAGCCTCACTATTTAGAAAAGCTTCAGCTACAAAAGGATTTTTTACAATTGACCATTATGAAGAAGTAAGAAAATCAAAAGAAAAAAGACAAATATTAACACAATACCTTGAAAGTGCATGGTATCTAAATTCAACAATTGATAAAGTGAATAAAGAAACTCTAGAACTAGAGCTTTTCAATGTTGCTTCAACAGTTGCCATAGGTACAAGGGAAATAGACGACGTTCTTGAAGAGAAAGGCATTATTATTCAAATGGTTGAGACTTCAGATAAACAGAAACGTCGAAAATCTGCTAAAATGCATAAAGATCCATTCTTTGAAACTATACAACAAGAATGTATGGCAACATCCTTAATATACCAAAATGAAATAGTAAAAGCTTATGAAAATATTGGAGAAATTGAAGGATTAGAAGGAAGAGATTATAATAAGTTTTTACCAATATTGGCTTTATCTAAAGTAATTGATAAAGATAACAAGGATAAATACAATCTTTATGATGATATGGTTGTTTATGCGGTCAAATATCGTAAAAATCGTAAAGAAGACATTAAAGATACTGAAGAATTATTATTAAAGCTTATTCTTGAAGAAGAAATTGAAAATACTACTTATTCAGATTTAGCTACTAAAATGGATAATGAAAGTATCGAAAATTATACTTGGCAACGTGCAAAATCGGATTTAAGGAAATTAAAAATCATAGAACGAACCTATCCCAATAAGACACCAATAGAAATAAAAATTAACAAAGAAAAAGCCATAAACAGAGCTAAAAGTAGAGGAATAAAAATAGAACCCAAAACACCGATAAAAGAGTATCCAACATTAAAAGTCGAAGATAGAACAAACAAAGAACTAAAATCTAGAAATGAAATGAACTATGAAGACATACCATTATTAGATAATGATTCAGTTAAGGATAATGAAATAATCGAATCATACAACATTTTAACTGAAAATGATTCCATTGCTTTGGATTCATTTATTGATAAATTAGAGATTAGAACTAATAATTCAAATTCAAGATGTTTTGGAGTATTCCAATATCTAAAAGATAATAATTACATTGATTTTAAATCTGAAAGATGTATCCAAGCTAAAAGTAAATTCCGAGAATTAAAACAAAAATTTGATTTAAATAATCAGGATAAAAGTTTAGTACAGGTTCAGTAACAGTTCAGTATTTTGTCAGTTAGTATAGTTAGTATCCTGTACAGTTGGAAGGTGAGTAAAAGGTTACTGGTAGGTTACTAATAAGTTACCTAAAAATGAACTTTATAGGAACTTTATTGGTACATTTTAGTTCAATAATAAAGGCAAGTTTTAGGCAACTAATAGTAAGTTTAGAAGGGGTTTAAAGGGGTTCAAATTCATTTTAATTTATACTTTTCACTTTGTTTTACTTCATTTTTACTTTATTTTATGTGATAAAAATTGTGATATAATTGTGATAATTCCAAATTTCCAATCAAATTCACATTATATCCATACATATTTACTTATGAGTATATCCATTTTCAATATTACAATTTAAATAAAAAAAAGAAAAAGAAGCATTAATTTTATGTTCCTGTTTTAAATTTAAATGTGTAATTTGCTGCTAAGTTGTTGCCGGCGTAGTCTTTGATTGCTGCTTTAGGTATGGCTACTGTATACCATGTGTTTGCTGTTCTGTTTGCTGTGGTTTTGATGTTGAGTATGGTTCCTGAAATTGATTTGCTGATTGTAACTGTTTTTCCGGTTGTAAGGTTTTTGATGGTTATATTGTTGAAGTAGATACTTGATTTAATGTTTTCACTAAATTTAATTGCTATGGTGCTTGTTCTACTAACACCAGTTTTTAGATTGATTGGTGTGGTTGTTGATACTTTAGGCGGGATTGTATCTATTATTTTTACTGTAGTTTGCATTGTTTGATTGTCTAATTTAGCAGAAACAGTTGCTGTACCTAATGTTCCACTTTTAAGAATGCCTTGTGCAATTCCATAGATTGTTGAAGTTGTGTTGCTTATTGTTCCTATTGTAGTTTTAAAGATTATTTGTATTCCTTCGGGTAAATATCCAAATGAATACTGAGTTCCAGTATTTTCATACGTTAAATCTGCTGTTATCTTTGAAAAACTCGTTCTTTGTATCGAAACAGGAATAGCTTTTATCTTGAGCACAAACCAGTTAATAACTGTTAATCCACTAATTTTTCCTGTAGGGCCATTATTATCTCCCCACCAATTATTTTCTGCTATTACTGGACCATATATAGCACTTCCGCTTGTTGCATTATTTCCAACGATTCGGTTTAACTCTACATCGGCAATGGTTCCACTACCACTGAGTTTATATCTGTATATAGCACCGCCTTCTAAAATTGCATTGTTACCAGTGAAGGTACTGTATCTAACACTTAAAGAGGCATAATATGGGTCGGAACTATCATCTGTGTAGATTGCACCGCCTTCCAAAGTTGCATTGTTACCAGTAAAAGTACTGGTTAATACCTTCAAAATGTCTCCATTATTGAGACCACCACCATGATGGGCAGAGTTTCCTGTGAAATTAGAATTTGTTACATAAACACTTCCCGCTACATTTAGAATTGCACCACCATTATCAGCTGTATTACCAAAGAAATTACAGCGGTTTATAGTTAAATCACCATACCAATTTTGGATAGCACCACCACCACCGGCATTGTTATAAGTAAAAGTACTGTTTGTCACTGTCAAAGTACCCCGATTAGTAATAGCACCACCTTGACCACTAGCATAACCATTGGTAAATATTAGGTTTGTAATTGTAACAGTGTTTCCAGAGGTAATGCTGAATATCCAGCTTAAATTTGTTCCATTTAGGAATGTTCCAGTTTTACTTTGACCGTTAATATTCATTCCCTTATCAATGGTGATATTAGTGTTGTCAGATCCAGAGTATTTTCCATTGGCAATATTTACAGTTCCACCGGAATTTACTGTTGCTGTAGCGTTTTTTATGGATTTTTTAGCGTTTAACCAACTGGAACCATCAGATGTATCATGTCCTCCAGTACTATTAACATAAATGGTATCTCCAGAAGCAGCTGAAACATTACCCACACCATAGGAAAAAATAACCACTAGGCCGACTAAAAACAAGGCAAAAACCAATAAATTAACATAATTGTCTTTATGATTTATAGAAACTATATTTCGTTCTATAAATATTTCCACCCCCAGGGTTTTCTAATCAAAAATATACTATTCCCCAAAAAATATTAATTAAAAGTATAATTATTTATCATTATTACATTTTTCTAAAACATTTTTAGACTAAACTTAATACTAATCTTTCAATTTTGTACATCAATTTCATAATTTCCATGCGTTTTTGAGTGTGAGTAATGCATTATCTACCTATAATTGTAATAATAATTTGTAAACTATTATATCAAAAATGGAGTTAAAGTGGAAATCATTCAATAGAATTCACTTGAAATACAAATAAAAAAATAGAGAAAAAGAGTTTTTATGTTCCTGTTTTAAATTTAAATGTGTAATTTGCTGCTAAGTTGTTGCCGGCGTAGTCTTTGATTGCTGCTTTAGGTATGGCTACTGTATACCATGTGTTTGCTGTTCTGTTTGCTGTGGTTTTGATGTTGAGTATGGTTCCTGAAATTGATTTGCTGATTGTAACTGTTTTTCCGGTTGTAAGGTTTTTGATGGTTATATTGTTGAAGTAGATACTTGATTTAATGTTTTCACTAAATTTAATTGCTATGGTGCTTGTTCTACTAACACCAGTTTTTAGATTGATTGGTGTGGTTGTTGATACTTTAGGTGGAATTTTGTCTATGGTGTAAGTCTGTGTGTAAATTGGTGATTTATTACCCGCAAGATCCACTGCTAGATATTTTAGGATTGTTGTTTTGTTAATGATTAATGGTGTTGTGTATTTGCTGCTGGAAGTTGTGGGAGTGGCTCCATTGAGTGTGTAGTAGATTGTTCCTATTTCGCTCATTTTTAAAGTAACTGTTTTTGTAGTATTGTAAAGGCCTGTTGTAGGACTAACACTAACTGTAGGTGGAACTGTGTCTATAATGTAAGTTTGGGTGTAAAGTGGAGAAGTATTTCCTGCCAGATCTTTAGCAAAAAATTCGATACTACATGAGCTGGTTATAGAAATAGCTGAATTAGAATAAGTATTCCAAACAGTGCTGAAATTTGGAATGTACTTTTTATAATAAATCGTTCCTGGTTCATTTGTAGTTAGAGCAACTGACTGTGGATTATTATAATATCCTCCTTTTATACTGGTGGAAGCTGTGATATCGGCAACAGCATACAAATTATTATCATCACTTCCGAAGTAGATGGTTCCATCATTGCCAATAGCCGGAGATGAATAAATCGCACTTCCAGTGCTGTAGTTCCATTCTTGTGTTCCATCAGAGTGTAATGCATACATTTTGTGATCGTTACATCCGAAATAGATGGTTCCATCGCTCCCAATAGCTGGAGATGATATTATACTACTTCCAGCGAGGTAACTCCATTTTTTTGTGCCATCAGGGTTTATAGCATACAAATTCTTATCAATACTTCCAACATAAATAACTCCGTTTGATCCAATAGCTGGAGATGATATTATACTACCAGTGGTGTATGTCCATTCCAGTGAACCATCTTGGTTTATTGCATACAAATTCTTATCATAGCCTCCGACATAAATGGTATCATCTGACCCTATAGACAGAGAAGAATCTACTTTCTGTAATGTAATGTATTTCCATTTCAGTGTGCCGTTAGAGTTTATAGCATACAAATTATTATCTTCGCTTCCGAAGTAGATGGTTCCATCATTGCCAATAGCCGGAGATGAATAAATCGCTCCTCCAGTTGTGTAGTTCCATTTTTGTGTGCCGTTAGGGTTTATAGCATATAAATTATCATCAGCACTTCCGAAGTAGATGGTTCCATCATTGCCAATAGCCGGAGAAGTTTCAATAGCTCCCCCCGTATGATAAATCCATTTTTTTGCGCCGTTAGAGTTTATAGCATACAAATTATCATCATCGCATCCTATATAGATGGTTCCATTTGATCCAATAGCTGGAGATGTAATGCTTACTGCACTCCCTGTTGTGTAGTTCCATTTCAGTGTGCCGTTAGAGTTTATAGCATACAAATTATTATCTTCGCTTCCGAAGTAGATGGTTCCATCATTGCCAATAGCCGGAGATGAATAAATCGCTCCTCCAGTTGTGTAGTTCCATTTGGTACTGTTGGTTTGTGGTCCTTTGTACTGTGATTGTCCTGTGTTGTTGTTGTCATGATGGAATTTAGGCTGTGGCGATGTAGCCAAACCCGTTGCAGAAACTGATCCAGAAAAAATAATAGCTCCCAAAACAATTAATCCTAAAAATAAAACAAATTTACCTAATTTAGATCGACTTTTATTTTCAATTATAGAAACTTTATTTAGTTCTATAAATATTTCCACCCCCAATTTTTATTTCAAATATTATATCAATTCTGATTTTGTTAGTTATGGCTTACTCTGAAGTAACTATAATTAAATTTTGCTAATTAATTTTCTAAAAAGGTGAAATTAAATAATTAAAGGAACATTATTGGAACTTTATTGGTACATTTTTAAGCACATTTTAATTTTTAAAACGAACTAAAACTTTACAACCTTTACATCTCAAGTATTTTAAACCCTTTACAAAATGATACAAATTTAGCCTAATGTAACGATACAAAACAGAACTAAAAGCGAACCAAAACAGCACCAAACAACATCATAAGTTATTCATAGGTTACTTTAAACGAACTGCATAGGAACATTGTTGGAATATTTAAGAGCATAATCAAAGGATTTTAACTATGCACCAACAGCACCGAACCGAACCATATTTAGTTATATCAGTTCGCTAAGGCAAGTTTTAGGCAAGTTTTAAGTATATTTTTAAACCGAAATTAACCGAGTGTAAAAAATTACCAGTCTATAAAAAGGAATATTATAGGAAGGTTATTGGAAGAAAATTTAAGCCATTTTGAACCTGTAAAACCTTATGACATTTTCAGGACATTAACATGACAAAAATCCTGTAAATAAAAAAAGTCATAAGCACTAAAATATCACAAAAAAGGAATATTTATGTAAAAAAGTGAGTTAAGATATAATTATATTTAAAGTTCTTAATAGCTATTGTTTAAGTTAAAAGTAATTATATTAAGGTATTCGATGGATAAGATATAAAAATAATTAATCACAAACCAATCACTAAAAAGTAAAAAAGTGACTTTTTGAATATGACTTTTTGTAACCTGAAAATTCAACAATAATTCAACAGTTCTGGAATTTAAATTAGCATTAAACCGAGAATATTTGAGTATAATAAATCAAGAAAAGTCAAGTAAAATGAAGTAAAACAAAGTGAAAAGCCATAAATTAAAATGACCTTTGAACCTGTAAAAAACATAGTCATAATTAGTTTAGTTTTGACACTTTTTAACAGATGCACTTTCCACTTTTTATAGTGCCTATTTGGTACCAAACTTAACAATACATTACTATACTGGAAACATTAAGACAACCATTATAATCTGTTATGGAGCTGGTAACGACCTTTAAATATATTTTATTTTGATGCACTAATCTTAACTATCCTTAACTTTTTGGTGCTTAAATAGTACCTGAGTTTTGACAGGTTTTGACTACTTTTTGAATAGTTTTAAAGGGTATAATTTAACAGTTGTTTAACAATAGATTAACAGTAACATTACTGTAACCTAACAGTAACGTAAGAAATGGGATATTATAATATTATAAAAAATGGTAATGTAATGAATAGCAAAAAGCAAGATTTAGTTCATAGTTATAGGAAATGTGAAAATTGTGGAGAATTTAATATTGAACCTACTCAATATTGCCAAAATTGCAGTAACAACTTAAATGAATCAACATCAAAAAATACAACAAAAAAAAGAATACCAAAACACATTAAAAAAATAACCTACACAGGTTGGTTAGCAATATATTTATTAATTACATATACTTTTTTCCCGATAATATATACGTATTTCATGCATAGACCTCTAAATGGAACTTTGGAAGAAGTTAATTTAATTATATTAATTTTGGGTATTCTAGTTTCTGTATATTTCTACATTCAATTTTACGAGATAAAAGGAGAGGTAATGAGTAATCTCGATGTAAATTACAACAATATGATTAAATTAATAGCTTATATGATAATATTAATATTATTAGGAACGGTTATTCAAAGTGGGTTCTAGATAAGAAATTGGAGTTTTTAATGATTAAGATTATACCAGATAAATATAAAATCCCTGATAATTATAGAAGAAAAGTTTTAGCAGGTTACTTTTCAATAATACTATTTTTAATAGGACTAAATTTGATACCTATATTTAATGGATATTTAAATTTAAACTTTCAAATTATATTATCAGTTATTACATTAATCCCCGGATTTATATTATGGGTTTATTTTTTTATAGGATTTATCCGAATACTGATAGATCTAAATAAGAATCCAAATTCAATAAAGAATAAATCAACGTTAAGAACTCATTATCTTTCAATTTGGACTTTAAATATTATATGGATAGTTCTTAATCATTTCATTTACAACTTAAATTTATCCAGTCTTTTAGCACCGATTATCTTTATTTTGTTAATAATTAAATTCATGAAATAATCCATTTTAATCTGTTATGAAAAGTCATGACCCTAAACTTTTCTTTTTTCGGGTTATTTTGCGACTATTTTGTGAATTATTGCAAATATTTTATAATCAATTATAATCCCTTTAAACTGTTAAATATCCCATATTCTACTTTGAATATAGTTTATTATATCATTCACTTTTTATCTTTTGTGACTATTTTTGTGAAAAAGTTCTCTCTATTTTTTTTTAAACTTCTGAACTAATACTCTTACAAAAAATGCAATAAAAAGCAAGTAAAATCAAGAGAAAAAAGCATATAAAAAAAATATCCTCTTTTTTGAAATTGCTTAAATTCATAATTCACTTAATTAAAATGTCCTATTAGTCTATTCTAGATAATAGATTGTTTATTAAAAATCAAGAAAAACAAAGTACATAAAATCCGAAAAAACCCGGAAATAATCGGAATTATTTGACAAAAATAAAAAGCATAAAAAAGCAAACATTATCGAACAAAAACCGAGCATAAAACAAAGGATTTCAATGCACTAAAACCGCACCAAAAACCATGAATAACAAGTTTAAGAGCATTAATGAAATAGTAAAAATAAGGTTGATTAGAACGTTATTGTTCATAAAACAGAATATTACACCTTTTTATTTTTGGCACCAATCTCACCAAAACGATCTAAATAACATGAAATTAGATCACTAAAAAGCATACAAAAACCGAACAAAACAGGTACAAAAAATAGTATATTAAAAGTTGAAACTACTAGGAGACTACTAGAAAAATAGAAGGCATAAAATTAAAAAGTACAAGAAGGTTACTAGTAAAATAGACACCACTTGTTATATTAACGAAGACTTTTAAATATTAACATAGATTTACAACTAAAATGAAATAAAACCGGTTAGTTATTGAAAAAGTGGTATTCCTTTATGATAATAATATAGTGATAATGTGATTAGGAATACATAAAATGCTACGAATCCACAAAAAAGAATAATTAAACTTAAACTATTTAGATAAATGGATCTGAATAGGTAACTAACAAATAATACTAATCCTTGGAGTATAATAATCGTAACTTGAAAAACATAATAAATTTCAGTTTTGTAATTTTTGAGTCTAAATCTTAATGTAATAAGGCAAAAAAATAAGAATAAACTAGGAAATAAAGATAGAATGTTAGCAATAGAACCTAATAACATAAGTAAAAATACTATATACAAATAAATTTCCAAATTTCTTCCATATTTTTTCCTAGTCTCTTCTGGATTCATAAATTTCACAATCCTCTGTACGTATTCTGTTATTATATGTAAACTATTTTTGCCATAATACATAGATGGGATTTACTTACATTACCTATTGACTTTGTAGTTCATCATTTAACCTTTTTTTAATAAGTCATTTCAGGATATATTTAGTTATTTTAATATTCTAATAATGTTAAGATTTATAACAATATTATCAACTAATTCAAAGAATATTACTCTAATAGTTTTTTAATCGATAAGTTAAATAAATCACAAACATGATTTTTATCAATTTTTATTCTAAAAAGTTTACAATCTGCTAATATTCCATCAAAATGTTCCATATCACAATATGTACAGTTCATACAATTGAATGAAGAAGTTACTAATCTATAATTAAATTCTTTTGATGCTTGCATACCTGTAGGATAATATAGATATCCTCCTATACCAATAAAAATAATAACAATTGCACCTACACCCCAATATAATCCTCCCTCTAATAGGGATATATATAACGCAATTATACCAATAACAATGAAAATTATAAATGACTTATTCATTTTATTCCCCATTTAACACTATTCCAGGAGCTCTTATATTTCATTATATATCCAGTTATTGCTATTCTAATAAGATTGGATTTACTAACATTACCCATTGCATTGGATAGATCTTCGAGTTGATCCAGTTGGTTTTCTGTTAGTTTTAGGTTAATTTGTTTCATGAATCGTTTATTTAATCGGATACCTGAGAATATAAAAGCTCTAACAGATGGAACTGATAGTAATGAACATAAAAAGCCTACATACCAGATACGAAAAGGGACTGGTAACAAATGATAAAAAATGATAATTAATGAATAGTAAAGAATCAACATTGGAATATATAACCATCGAGTTGTTTAATTCCATCCGAGGCTGTTATAATAAAGGGGATAATGAACTTCAAGCAACTATTCAGTACCAATGTATGGATATTATACTTGAATCATTAGAAAACGGATCCGATAAACAACAATTCAAAAATATATTTGATAAAATAACAAGTTCAAACAATAAAAAGAAGGGATAATTTAGATATTATCCTCATAAACCAATTGTTGAGGAAATAAACTATATGGGAAGAGGGATGGAATGATCCTTGGAATTAAACTTTTTCATTAGATACCAATGATTAAATTTATTATTAGATAGTTTTATTTAGATAATCAGTGGTATTTATCTATATACACTATTTAATGGTATTATTAAGGGAATATTCAAAGTACAAATATTTTATTTGAATTATTGGAGTAAAACTAAATGAAATGTACAAATTGTGGTGTAGATAATGAGGAAGGTGCTAATTATTGCATAAATTGTGGTAATAAATTAGGTAATTCTCATACAAAAAATGCTACACATTCAAACGGTTCAATGAAACCGATGTCTGTCAAAGAAACATTCATCAATTCATTCATAATTGCAATATTTGCTATTTTAGCTGTTATTTTACTTTTTACCTTTCCTATAGTACTTTTTGTTATCCTTAGTTTAATTTCTTGGATTTGGATAATTATATTCAGGTTTAAAAGTTATACTAGTCGTAGATATTTTTTTTACATACTTAGTCGGATAATGGGAGTAGTACTTCTTTTCTTAATATACAGCTTTTTAAATAGTTCTCAATATTTAATCGGATTAGTTACGTATATGTTTTATATTGCTACAATATCCTTTGTAGCTACATGTGGATGGTTAGCATACAAGATATCCCAAGATAAAAATATTATAAAAATGATATTAACCTAAAAAAATAAATTCCTAAATACTTTAATGCCTTAAATTGAGAGGTTAACTTTTATGAGATGTACAAAATGTGGTGTAAATAATGTTGAAAATGCACAATATTGCAAAAATTGTGGTAAAGGATTAAATGCATCAATCAATGGATACCAAAAAAAAGGAGTGCCTAAACACATTAAAAAAATAGTTTACCCTGGTTGGTTAGCAGTCTATTTATTAGGAATAAATTTTTTTGCACCTAGAATATATCTATTTTTCATGCATGAAACTCTTAATGGAATTTTGGAAGAAATTAATACAATTATACTAATTTTAGCTATTCTAATTTCTATTTATTTCTACATCAAAGTTTACAAGATAAAAGACGAGATAAAAAGAGATCCAGATATATATTACAATAAAATAATTACATATATAGCTATAATTATTCTCTTAGCGTTAACAGGAATAATTACAGGGTAATATATTCCCAATATTATTCATCTTATCTTCTTTCATTATTGCTATCCTGAACTCAATTAATCACCATAAGAATTTTTTTGAAAATTAAAGCGTATTATAACCCCCCCAACCCCCTACAATAAAAAAATGTTAAATCGTTAGTTTTCTAATAAGTCTCTATATTTCATAATATATTCAGTTATTGCTATACTAATCAGATTGGATTTACTAACATTACCCATTGCATTAGATAGACTTTCAAGTTGTTTTTCTGATATTTTGTTTATTTTTACTTAAATCTCTAATTTTTTTAGCAGTATATCCTCCTATTCCACCACTTATTAAACTAAAAATGAAAATTATTGAAATATATGATATATTGTAGTAAAAAAATAGGGCTATGGATAAATATGAAATAATAAGTGCAAAAACTATTCCAACAAAAATTCCTATTAAAGCCTTATTTACTTGTGAAATAAGTGTTGCCACTAAACTCCCAATAAATACCGCAATTGGAATTCCTAATGAAACAATTGAAACTTTTAATAAATAATGAGATTGAATATAATTAGATAAAGGAATATTCTGAACAAATGGTGAGAAAAAAGTATACATTAATATAGTTATTACAACACCGATAAAAATAGCAATCAGTGGATGAAAAACTATTAATTTAACTTTCCCTGTAAAATAAAGAAAAACATATGCAATAATAGTAAAAAATAATATACTGTGAATAATAATTGAAAGTGAATTCATTTAATTCTACACTCCTTAATTAGTAATTACTAATCCATTCTTTTACTCTATCCCATTTAGACAAACACTGATTATGGATATAGAAGTATAGTATTATAAAATGAATGTTCTAAACATATTCCAAAATTTCAGTATATTTCATAATATATTCAGTTATTGCTATTCTAACTATTTTCATTTTCTAATCTTAATCTTACTAATTTTCCGATATATCCACCTATAAATCCTAAGATCAGGAATGAAACCAATATAATTGCAGGATAAAATGTTAATGTAACTTTCTCTATAAAGAATGGTATTAAACTTCCTATTGCATATATTAAACCCATATACAATCCAAATATTGCCTTATTCTTCCTTGATATGTAAGTAGCTGTGAATCCACCTATAATGAGAAAAATTATTGCCAATATATTTAATAAAAAGCTAGGTATTGGCAAAATAGATAATATCTGTGCTAAGACTACAACTACAAAATTTCCTAATATTATGGCAATAACTGGATGATATCTTTTCATCAAATAACAACCCCATTCAAACAACCTTTAGAATACTACTCTAATAAATCCTTATATTTCATTATATATTCAGTCAATTCTATCCTGATTAAGTGACATATTAAGATTCATGGTTTTTTTTGATAATTCCAACAATACGATTATTCCTCTTTTGACTTGTAAAACAAAGCTATTGATCTATATAGGTACATGTAGAGGTATGGATATAAAATTAAGACTAATGATACTTTTTCGATTATATGGAGGGTCGTTGTACCTGCAAAGGAATGAATTAAAACAAGACAAATTGAGAATATAATGGTCACTATTAATATTAATATTAAAAATACAATTCCTGTAGTTAAATACCATTTAATAAGATTTTTCCAACCTAAAATTCCTATTTTATCGAGTATGTCCTGAAATTTGAATGCTGTTCCAAGTTTACTTTCATTATTTGCCATATGTGCAATTGCCATTGCAGTTATTGGTGCAATAATGATTACATATAAAATTGATATAAAAAACCATATACCTGCCCATGCAATAAGAGGCCAAATTCCAGTACCTCCAACAGTAAACCATATTACTGCCCCTGAAACTATATTAACAACTAGAGATGGATTAGATGTGTATGATAGAGTTGCAACTATTAATATAATCAAAATAGCGGGAATATTATAAACAATACCAACAATAAAAACTTTAATACCATTTTTGAACATTTCAAATAAAGCATTAAATTTTGGAAGTTCCTCCATACCTTTTAACGATGAAATCATGATTTTAAACCCGTAACCATGCACTAAGAAAACAAGTAGAAACGCGATTATACCTAAAAACCATATTAATGCCATATTTGTGTTATTAATTAAATTATCTGAACGTGTTATAAATGAAATACTACCGATCAAAAGTATAATTCCTAAAATCAAAATTTTCTTCCAGTCTAAAAACGGATATTTAACAGCATCTTTTATTATTTCTCCTATTTTCATGATTTTATCCTCTATTTTCAATTAGACATACTCATAATTATGAATATAGAATTATAATATATAAAATAGATGTTTAATCCTATTTTAAAAGTTCATTATACTTCATTAAATATTCTGTTATTGCTATCCTGATTGGATTTATTTACATTGCCCATTGTTATGAATAGATTTAAACGAGGTGGGTTCTAGATAAGAAATTG
>Ga0224559_1000965_pt1 | contig 16687 bp, 15 predicted proteins | sample 714S33034metaG_FD_180676 | JGI IMG/M metagenome (GOLD analysis project Ga0224559, IMG submission 180676) | Peat soil microbial communities from Stordalen Mire, Sweden - 717 S3 30-34 | ecosystem: Environmental > Terrestrial > Soil > Wetlands > Peat | place: Sweden: Norrbotten County, Stordalen... | reverse complement strand
CATAGGCGAAAGATGCCCGGCCTCAGATAAGGTATAACGAGAGATTTCGCTCATATTGAGAGATCCGGAAGCTCCATAGATCAAAGCAATCCCGAACAACAAAAAGCCTGAAAGGAACGATCCCATCAGAAAATATTTCAAGGTAGCTTCATTTGATGTGATCGCCTCCTTGTGGCTCCCGGCAAGAACATATAGGGCAATGGAAAGAGTTTCAATACCAAGAAAAAGGATAATAAGATTGCCGAAACTTGTCATCAAAACACTTCCTGTAAGAGCAAAAATTAGTATGGCATAAATATCGTCAAGAGGCCTGACAACATCTTTATAATAATGACCTGCAAACAAAAAAATGATAAATGTGGTAAAAATCAAAACTGCACTGAATGCGATAGAACTATTATCAACAATAAGCATGTTGTTGTAATAGTGAATGTTCTGATTCCACCCTGTCAGGTTTAATGCCAGGGATATCAGCAATCCAACCAGGATGGTTGGGAGATGCCATGATTTCTTTCCCAGGATTCCTTCCGCAAGGATCAGAACACCTAATACCGCTAGAGCAATGATTGTCAGCATTAATTGTCGCCTCAGTTAATCATACTAGTGAATTAAATTTAATATTTCCTGGATTGCAGGCTCTGCAATGTGCAGGATAAAGTTCGGAAATATCCCAATCCATACAATCATTATCACTATGGGAATCAATGGGATAGCCTCTACGAACTTTATATCATAAAACCTTTTGGTAACTTCATTCGGTTTGCCAAGCATGGTACGTTGGTACATCCAAAGCATGTAAACTGCACCGAATATGATCGTCAGACCTGCAACTGCAGCTAACCAACCATTGATCTCAAATATACCGAACAACAAAAGAAATTCGCCTATAAATCCATTTGTCAGTGGAAGACCTATACTGCCTAAAAGTATTATCATAAAGATAACCGCTATCCAGGGAGCCTGTGTTGCTATTCCTCCCATCTTTGAAATTTCCCTTGTTTTTAGTCTTGTTTCCAGGAGGCTGATGATAATAAACAATCCGGTGATGTTGATTCCATGGGAAACCATCTGAATTACAGCCCCTTCCATTCCTTTCATTGTTAGCGTGAAAATCCCGGCTGAGATAAGGCCAACATGAGCGATGGAGGCATAAGCAATGAGCCTCTTCATATCGTTTTGCATGATGGCTATGACCGAGGCATAAATGATCCCTATAATAGAAAGGGCAAGGGCAACCCATCCCCATTCTCTTAATGCGACCGGACAAAGAGGAATCAGGAAACGGATGAGCCCGTATGTTCCCATTTTCAACATAATTCCTGCAAGAAGCATTGTTCCGCCTGCAGGTGCTTCGGTATAAGTGTCAGGCTGCCAGGTATGAAACGGGAAGATCGGGATCTTAATGGCAAAGGCTAAAAACAATGCCAGGAATATAGAGGTTTGTTCCTTAGGGGTAAGATGTGCAGCATACAGGTAAATGATCTCAAATGAATGGGGTGCTGGTGTTTTAAAATATACATAAAGCAAAGCCACCAACATGAATAAGCTTCCTGTAAAAGTAAATATGAAGAATTTAAAGGTAATTCTGATCCTGTCGTTGCCACCCCAGACCGCGCAAATGAAATAAGCTGGAATAAGCGCAAGTTCCCAGAAAATGTAAAATACAAGGCCATCAGATGTGCTGAACACTCCTATAAAGGCAAATTCCATCAACATTATCAAACCGTAAAATGCAGAAGGTTTTTTGTAGGCATGAACTTGAGAAGCAAGGATAATCAAGGGTGTCAGGAATGTTGTCAAAAGAACCAGTAGCAGGCTTATTCCATCAACACCAAAACGAAGGTTGACATGCAGAGCATCAATCCAGCCGATGTTCAAAATGAATTGACAATGACATTGAGTTGTATAGATAACCAAGCCATAAAGTGAGATTATAAACTCCAAGACAGATCCTGTCGTTGCAAGCATCCGGATCCATTTTTCATTCTTCAGACTGAAAATGGCAATTGAGAATAGCAGCGGGACTAATAAAAGGATTGCTGTAATCATTTAAATCAAAAGATTAAAAAATAATATTGCAATGATACCGGCGACCATCATGAACACATAAAAGCCCACATGACCAGTTTGAAGGTAGCGAACCATGTTTCCTGTACGGATAATGAGAGCCCCGATACCATTAATAAATCTATCAATTATTTGTTTTTCAATGACTTCATATAGACCTTTAGAAAAATTAAGGATAGACTTTACGAAAAGTTGATCATATAGCTCATCGACATAAAACCTCTTTGAAAGAAGTTTTGGAAAAAAAGACTGTTGAACCACCGCTTCTCTGATCTCAGGTTCTCTTTTCATAAATCGTGACCAGGCAAGCAGGATCATGACACCAACACAAATGACACTTACCCCCGACAGCAACCAATCAGAAATATGAGCAAACCTATTTACCTGTGATTTAATTAAAGATGCTGATGCGGCGAAAACAGGGGCAAGGAATGCATGAAGCCAACCTGTGCCGTCCATAAATTCAGGCAGGTTAATTACCCCTCCTGCAATTGATAAGATGGCCAGAACCATTAATGGAATAATCATGATAGAAGGTGATTCATGAAGGTGTTGCTTTTGTTCTTCAGATCCCCTGAATTTACCAGTGAAAGTGAGGAAGAACAATCTGAACATATAGAAAGCAGTCATCATTATCCCAGTAATTGCTATTATCCATAAAGGAAGGCTATTTGTAAAGACTGCCGAAAGGATCTCATCTTTTGAAAAGAATCCTGCGAAAGGCGGAATTCCAGCAATAGTAATTGTTCCAATAAGAAATATCCACATTGTTTTACTTAAGGAGTTCTTTAAACCTCCCATTTTTCGGATATCCTGTTCTCCTCCCAGTGCATGAATCACGCTTCCAGCAGCAAGGAATAATAGTGCTTTAAAGAACGCATGGGTTATCAGGTGAAACATTGCACCGGTAAAGGCACCCATGCCCAAACCAAGAAACATATATCCAAGCTGGCTAATTGTCGAGTAGGCAAGGATCTTTTTTATATCATTTTGATAGATGGCGATTGAAGCAGCAAAAACAGCTGTTGCAAGTCCTGTTAATGCTACAACTATCATTGTTGTGGGAGAAAGAACGAATAAGATATTCGATCGTGCGACCATATACACGCCGGCAGTTACCATTGTGGCGGCATGAATGAGTGCAGAAACCGGTGTAGGGCCTGCCATTGCATCGGGAAGCCAAGTATAAAGAGGTATTTGCGCACTTTTCCCGACAGCTCCTGTAAAGAGTAAAAGTGTAATAACAGTTATGACTTCCATTCCAGGTTGTAAACTTTGTGCGCGGGAGAATACATCAAGATAATTCAGGCTTCCAAATGTTTTGAAAAGAAGAAATAATCCTAAGAGGAAACCAAGATCGCCTATTCTGTTCATGATGAATGCTTTCTTTGCTGCATTATTAAATTCCTGATTTTTAAACCAGAACCCAATCAGGAGATAGGAGCATAAACCAACACCTTCCCAACCAATGAACATTATTACATAGCTTGCCCCCATTACAAGCAGCAGCATAAAGAAAACAAAGAGATTCATATAAGCAAAGAACCGGTTGTACCCCGGGTCATTCTTCATATAACCAATGGAATACACATGAATGAGAAACCCAACCCCTGTAATTATCAGTAACATTATAACCGATAATGGATCGATCAGAAATGAGAAAGAAATCTTAAGGCCACTGAAGGCTATCCAGTCGAACAAGTTAACTATTAACTGATTAGGACCAGATACAATGGGGGCATATATAAAATGAAAGAAAAGTACCAGGGACCCTGTAAAAGAAAGAAAAACTGTTCCAGGGCCAATGATTGAGGTTAATTTCTTTGGAATACGATCAAACCCTAACCCGAGGATCAGAAATCCGAAAAGTGGGAAAACAGGAATCAGGGTTATCAGAAGATTCATTTATGTAATTACAAATTTAAATTTACGATTGAAGATTCACTTTTTTAACTTTATGAACTTTACAAACTTTACAACTTGATAAACATAATGCTTACCACTTTAGTTTATTCAGAATATCAATATCTATAGAGTGTGTAGTCCGGTAAATAACGACAATGATAGCCAGTCCGATCGCCACCTCTGCTGCTGCAACAACCATAATAAAAAATACGAATATTTGTCCTGCAGGGTCATTCAGATAAGTTGAGAAGGCTGCAAGCAATAAGTTTATCGAATTGATCATTAATTCGACTGACATAAGGATCTGTATAGCATTACGTTTTATAAGAACTCCAATGACTCCGATGCAGAATAGAAAAGTGCAAAAGAAGAGGTAATATCCTATCGGGATAGCTTCCATTTTTAGATTATTGAATCTTAATTTTCAGGTTTAAAATCATATTTGTTCGCTTTTCCCAAGTAGAACAGCGCCAACCATTGCTGTAAGAAATAAGATCGACGATAGTTCAAACGGTAACATATAATCTTTATAGAGCACTCTCCCAAGGTTTTTGACCAGTCCTATCTGAGTAAGGGACGGATCATTGATTAAAGCAATATCATATCCTCGGAAAATCCCGATCAGAACGATCATCAATGCTCCACCTGCAATTATAACAATGATCTTTACCCAGACTGGTTTTGGTGATACCTCCTCATTATTCAGGTTTAGCAGCATTACAGTGAATAAAAACAGCACCATTATTGCTCCGGCATACACGATAACATGAACAACAGCCAGAAACTGAGCATTCAGTAGTACATAATGTCCGGCAATCGCAAAAAACGTTAAGGTCAGATACAAAACGCTGTGAATAGGTTTCTTAGACATCAGAACCATTAGGGCTGAATAAAGAGCCAAAATGGAGAGGAAGAAGAAAATGTACTTTGTAAACATTCTATAAATTATGCTTTTTAGTCTTATCCTTTTTAAATTCAAGTACGGCTTTTGTTTCGCGTTTTGAAACATCTATCCGTTTATCCGGGTCAATTGGTTCCAATAGTTTTTCCTTGCCAAAGATAAAACCTTCACGTTCATAATCTGACGGTACAATTCTTTTTGTCAGGAAAATCGCTTCTTTAGGACAAGCTTCCTCACATAATCCGCAGAAAATGCATCTCAACATATTAATCTCATAAAGAGATGCATATTTTTCTTCCCGGTAAAGATCTTCTTCTCCGGGTTTCCGTTCATCTGCCACCATTGTAATTGCTTCTGCAGGGCAAGCAACAGCACAAAGCCCGCAAGCTGTGCATCGTTCCCTTCCTTCTTCATCCCTTTTAAGAACATGAAGCCCCCTGTAGATTTCTGAAAATTCTCTTTTTTTCTCCGGGTATCTGATCGTTGCTTTCTTTGTAAAAAAATGAGAGAATGTAATTCTCATTCCATTCAGCACTGCGGGCAAATAAATCTTCTCCCAAAAAGACATCTTTTTGTTTGAGACTATTTTTGATCTGTTTGATATTGCCTGCATACTTATTTACTATTTAATCAGTATCACAATCCCTGTAATAACTACATTCAGGATTGCCAATGGTATAAGGGATTTCCACCCAAGTCTCATCAGCTGATCGTACCGGAATCGTGGCAAGGTCCATCTCACCCACATAAATACAAAGCCCAGAAATGTAATTTTACCAAACAATACTAAAAACCCGATTAAAGCCATAATATTGGGAGAAACTACCAGCTTATCCATGAAAGGAAAGTTATATCCACCAAAAAACAAGGTGGCCATTACGGCGGCTGAGATGAACATATTGATATACTCCGCAAAGAGATAAAAACCGAGTTTCATGCTGGAATATTCAGTATGGTAGCCACCCACCAGTTCTGTTTCACATTCAGGGAGATCAAAAGGTGAGCGATTACATTCAGCAAAGGCACAAACAAGAAATATGAGGAAAGCAAATGGTTGGTACCAGATATTCCAGTTGAGCCCATGTTGTTGTTCTACAATATCTTTCAGGCTAAGTGATCCTGTCATCATTACGACTGAAATGATTGAAAGGCTCATTGCCAGTTCATAGCTAATCATTTGAGATGATGCACGGATAGCTCCGAGTAGTGCGTATTTATTGTTTGAGGCCCATCCGCCAATCATGATCCCGTAAACTCCAATTGAAACGATTGCAAAAATGTAGAGGATACCGATGTTGATATCCGCTACCTGTAATGGGTATGATTTCCCGTTAATTACCAGGTCACTACCCCATGGAATGGCGGCGCTGGTCAGCAAGGCGATAAGCATAGTAAGGGAAGGGCCGAGGATATAAAGGAATTTATCGGCTGTATTAGGCATAAATTCTTCCTTAAAAAAGAGCTTGATGCCATCAGCCAATGGCTGAAACAACCCCCATGGGCCAGCACGATCAGGACCAAGCCTGTCCTGTAAAAACCCAGCAACTTTGCGTTCAATCAAAGTGGAATACATCGCAACCAGTAAGCTAAGTATTAAAATGCAGCTTGCAAGGACTGTCTTGTATATAACAAAATTTCCCATTTATTTCTGCTCCTCCGTATTTCCTTCAATCGGATGAATAATAGAAGGTTTAATCAGTTTTTCATAATGATTACCTGAGATTACTGACGTTCTTTTGATTTTCCTGGGACCTTCTATGACCCAATCTTTTAATTCTTTTTTTTCAAACCTGCATTCGTTGCAAATAAAATCTTCAAGTTCACCAAATTGATCTTTTCTTCCGGTTATCCTGAATATTTTATTAGCTGACATCCATGCTGTCACCTTTCCTGAGCATTGGGAACATTCTCTGTGTGCATCCATTGGATTCAGGAACCATACCCGGCTTTTAAAACGGAATGTCCGGTCTGTAAGAGCTCCAACCGGACAAACATCGATGATGTTTCCCGAGAAATCATTATTTATGACATTCTGTATATAAGTACTGATTTCTGATTTATCTCCCCTATAAAGGACACCATGAACCCTTTTATTTGTGATCTGATCTGCAGCAAAAACGCAGCGATAACAAAGAATGCAACGGTTCATGTGAAGTTTGATCTTATCTCCGATATCGATAACAGGAAACTCCCTTCTCTCCTCTTCACTTCTCGTTTCCACTACTCCATGCTGAAAACTCAGATCCTGCAGATCACATTCACCAGCTTGATCGCATACCGGGCAGTCAAGTGGATGATTGATCAGAAGAAATTCCACAATCGCTTTTCTGGCGTCGAGGACTTCCCTGGAAGTGATATTTTGAACTATCATTCCATCCTGAACAGGAGTACTGCAGGAAGCCACAAGTTTAGTCATCGGTCTTGGGTCTTTTGCCGATGAATGAGTCACTTTAACAAGGCAGGTTCTGCATTTACCTCCCGTACCTTTCAATTTAGAATAGTAGCACATTGCCGGTGGGACTATTTCCCCTCCAATTTGCCGGGCGGCTTCTAGGATTGTGGTACCCTCCCTGACTTCAATCGTTATATTATCAATCGTTACTCTAACCATTAGCGATACTGGATACTGGATGCCGGATAATTAACCAGGGATCCATGGTTAATATTTTTAACAATTTCGGGATGTTCAATATGAAACTCAAATTCATGCCGGAAGTGACGTATCGCACTCGAAACAGGCCAGGCTGCTGCATCACCGAATGGGCAGATAGTATTGCCTTCAATTTTACCCGCAATACTTACCAATAAATCTATATCACTAAGTTTCCCTGCTCCATATTCGACTCTTTTCAAGATTGGTTCCATCCAGGCAGTCCCTTCACGACAAGGTGAACATTGTCCACAGGATTCATGACGATAGAAGCGGGTAAAGTTCCATGTATTCCTTACCATACAAGCATCTTCATCATATACGATAAATCCTCCAGATCCCAGCATAGTGCCACTATCGAAACCTCCTTCTGCCAATGATTCATAAGTCATAAGCCGTTGTTGTCCCTTCAATGTGCGTAAGACCAGCTCGAATGGCAAAACCGGGACTGATGAACCTCCCGGAACAACTGCTTTTAATCGTTTTCCATCTTTGATTCCACCACAATATTCTTCTGAAAATATGAAATCTTCTATGGGTAAACCTAATTCAATTTCATAAACACCTGGTTTTTTGACATTTCCGCATGCAGAGATAAGTTTCGTACCGGTACTTTTTCCGATTCCAATCTCAGCATAGGATTCTCCTCCCATTCCGATTATTGGGACAACAGCCGCAAGAGTTTCAACATTATTAACTACTGTCGGAGAGTCAAAGAGTCCTTTATAAGCTGGGAAAGGAGGCTTGATCCTTGGATTTCCACGCTTACCTTCCAAAGATTCGAGCATTGCTGTTTCTTCGCCACAGATGTAAGCGCCCCCTCCCGGATGCAAATAAATATCCAATGAAAATCCAGAACCTAGGATATTCTCTCCAAGAAGATTATGCTGATATGCTTCCTGAACTGCCTTTTTAAGAATCCCAATAATGTATTTGAATTCGCCTCTTATGTATATATAGCAGGTTTTTACACCCAATGCATAGCTCGAAATAATAAGTCCCTCAATCAGCAGATGCGGCAGGTGCTCCATCAGGTATCGATCCTTGAATGTTCCAGGTTCACTTTCGTCTGCATTACAAACAAGATATCTTGGTTTATCTGTTTTCCGGTCGAGGAAACTCCATTTAAGACCTGTTGGGAATCCAGCACCCCCTCTCCCTCTCAGACCGGATTTTGTTACTTCATGGCCAACATCGGCAGGGGTCATATCTTTAATTACTTTTAACAAGTTCACATAGCCTCCATGAGCCTGATACACATCTATGCCTCGTATACCTGGAATGTTGATCTTATCCGTTAAAACAAGTTTACCCATTTCGTCTCCAAGGGTTGGTTATTACTTCTATCTTTACTACGAAGATCATTGATAATCTGAATGATCTTGTCGGGGGTTAGTGATTCATGAAACTCAGTATTTATTTGCATTACGGGAGCTGTACCACATGAACCAAGGCATTCTACAGTTCTTAGAGTAAATAATCCATCTAATGTTGTTTCACCTGCTTTAATTCCCAGAATATTCTCCAATTGATCGACAATTCTCTCACTTCCACAGATTGCACAAGGACCCGTCTGACAAACCTCAATTATATATTTACCCACCGGTTCAAGATGGAACATAGGATAGAAGGTTGCGACTTCATAAACCTCGATCGGCTGAATTTCCAATAAGGAAGCAACATAATCCATCACATCAACGCTCAGGTATCCACCTAATTCCTGCTGAGCAATATGAAGAACAGGTAATAAAGCAGATTTGCTTTGATCCTTGGGATAATGCAGAATAATCTCTTCAATCCTTTTCAGGATATTTTCGGAGAACTTCACCTGTTTCTCTTCCCTGTTATACATTTTATGCTCAACCGTAATGCTCATTTATCACTTTTATTAACCATCTAATTCTCCTGCAATAACATTCATAGAACTCATGGTGAGGATAGCATCTGACAATACGCCCCCTCTGATCATTTCAGGTAACGCCTGATAATAAATAAAACAAGGCCGGCGGAAATGGAGTCGATATGGGGTTCGACCCCCATCACTGACCAGATAAAATCCTAACTCACCATTCGCAGCTTCCACTGAATGGTATATCTCTCCAACCGGTGCGCCAATTTCACCCATCACTATCTTGAAATGCCATATTAAGGCTTCCATATTATCATATACCTTTTCTTTCGGAGGAAGATAGAATTCTGGGACATCTACGAAATATTTTCCTTCAGGAAGATTATCCAAAGCATTCCTAATTAGCTTAAGGCTTTGCCACACTTCCTCCTGCCTTACGCAGAAACGGTCATAAGTATCACCTTGAGAACCAATGGGAATTGTAAAATCAAAATCATCATAAGAACTATAAGGGCAGGTGACTCTGACATCATAATCAACACCGGCTGCCCGGAGATTAGGCCCGGAGAAACCATAATTCATAGCCCTCTCAGCAGAGATTGCCCCCACGTTGATGGTCCTGTCCATGAAAATACGATTCCGCAGGAGGAGCTTTTCGAATTGTTTTAACACTTTCGGAAGATGATCAAGAAATTCGTAAATCTTCTTAATAACTTCAGGTGAAAAATCCCGTTCGAACCCACCTATCCTTCCAATATTAGTCGTAAGTCGTGCACCGCAGAGAAGTTCATAGATCTCGTAAACCTTTTCTCTTTCCTGAAATACATATACAAATCCAGTCAAAGCTCCGCTATCTACTCCGATCACACTATTGCAGATCAGATGGTCGGTAATTCTAGCCAGTTCCATAAGGATAAGCCGCATGTAATCGACCCTTTTCGATGTTTTCACCCCCAGCAGTTTTTCAACAGCCATTTGCCATCCGATATTATTGATCGGAGAAGAGCAATAATTCATCCTGTCAGTCAGAGTTGTTATCTGGTAAAAGGGTCGTCTTTCAGCGATCTTTTCAAAGGCCCGGTGAATATATCCAATGGTTTGCTCAGTATCAATAATACGTTCGCCATCCAGTGTCAGCACATTCTGAAATATTCCATGTGTGGCCGGATGTGTCGGGCCAAGGTTCAGGGTCGTATAACGGTCAACGCTCATCTTCCAAAAAAGCTATCATCTTTATCCTCCCGGGTAGGATCTTCAAGTGGATATTCCTTCCTCATTGGGAAATAATCCAGATATTCGACATTTAGAATACGTTTCAAATTAGGATGCCCCTCGAATATGATCCCAAAAAAATCATATGTTTCCCTTTCCATCCAATTGGCAGCTGAAAACAAATCACTTATGGTTGAAATTAAAGGATTTTCCAAAGGCAAAAAAGTCTTAATTCGGATGTGTGTATTGCTTGAAAAACAATGTAAGTGATATACAACACCCAACTGAAGTTCCTGATCAGGATAATGGATACCACATAAAGTTGTCAGAAATGTAAACCCAAGAGATTCATTTTCTTTCAGAAAACGGATCACCTCATGGATCACTTTGCCGGGAACCACGACGGTAAGCATATCACTACTTTCATCGACGAGGAGAATGTCATCAATGAAGCGCGTTTTAAGCTTTCCGGTGATAAAATCGTTATCCATTTATTTCATCTAACTTGCTTTGCACATCGGCGGATTTATAGCTTCTATTTAATCCCGTAACTCTCCAACAAATCTTTATACTCCTTAGAATATCGTCTTCTAAGTGATTCTTTCCCGACCAGTTCTTGGACCTTAATAAACCCGTCAATAATCTGCTCAGGGCGTGGAGGACAGCCCGGAACATAAACATCAACCGGCACAATCCGATCAATTCCTTGCAGCACACTATAAGTATCGAAAATGCCACCACTTGCTGCGCAGGCACCTACCGCGATAACCCAACGGGGTTCCGCCATCTGTATATAAACCTGTTGAACCACTGGTGCCATCTTTTTTGCAATTGTGCCCATAACCATAAGGAGATCGGCCTGGCGTGGACTGAAGCTAAGACGCTCAGCACCAAATCTTCCAAGGTCATAGTGCGCGCCCATTGTTGCCATGAACTCGATACCACAGCAAGAGGTCGCAAATGGCAATGGCCAGATTGAATTTTTCCGTGCTAATCCAACTACCTTATCGAATGAGGTCGCAAAAATGCCTGGCGAAGTATAACCTTCAGGAGGATCAACTTTTATGTAATTGGGGGCTTTCATTGTTCTAGTGCTATCTTAATATACAGCAACCATATTTGATCGTTTTTTTATTTTTTATTTTGCATTTCCCATTTTACACTTGTACTAGTCCCAATCCAAGGCTTTCTTTTTTATGATATAATAGAATCCGAATAAAAGAAATCCCAGGAATAACAACATTTCAAAAAAACCTTCCCATCCGAACTCTTTAAAATTGATAGCCCAAGGATAGAAAAAGATAATTTCCACATCGAACAAAACAAAGAGGATTGCAATCAGAAAATATTGTACTGAAAATGGGAATCTCGCATTCCCTTTTACTTCGATACCACATTCAAAATTTTCCTCTTTTCTCAATGTATGGATTTTTTTCCTTTTGCCCCCGATAAAATGGGTCAGCGTCATCGTAACAGCAACAAAGCCAAAGGCCACCACTGATTGGATGAGGATGGGGAAATAATCCGATGAGAAAAATGAGCGATTCATAATTTAGAATTATTCTTTACAAAGATATCTTTTTTTTGAAAAGTTGGTTAATATTAACGAAAAATAAATAAATTTGAAAATCACTAATCCTTACGCATGAATGCTATGCCACTGGTGATCATTGCGATCGCAGTTTTTGTTCTTGCTTATCGATTTTATTATGCATTTATCGCGGCTAAAGTTTTGACCCTGGATGATTCCCGAATTACTCCCGCCGGTCGGTTATATGATGGACAAAACTATTATCCCATGAGTAAGTGGGTGCTTTTTGGTCATCACTTTGCAGCTATTGCTGGGGCAGGGCCGTTGGTTGGTCCGGTGCTTGCCTGCCAATTCGGATACTTCCCGGGTTTTCTCTGGATTGTTTTAGGTTCAGTGCTTGCAGGATCTGTTCATGATTTAGTTATCCTGACCGCATCAATCCGTCATGATGGGAAATCACTTGCAGAGATAGCCCGTACTGAGATCGGGAAAGTTTCAAGCGGGGTTACCACGTCTATTGCCATTTTGATAATCCTCATCGTAGCATTGGCGGGATTAGGCATGGTAGTAGTCAATGCACTTGCTGATAGTTCCTGGGGAACATTTACTATCGCTTCCACCATTCCTATCTCGATTTTTATGGGAATCTGGATGTTTCAGTACCGAAGAGGTAAGACAACAGAAGCAACGGTAATGGGAGTAATCCTGCTTACACTTGCAGTCATTTTCGGGCGATATATACCGGGATCATCCTTTGCTTCTTTCTTCACTTTCGAGCGGAAATCATTGACACTTCTTCTTGCCGGATATGGATTTATTGCTTCGGTGCTTCCCGTTTGGCTTCTTCTGACTCCACGCGGATATCTTAGTACAATCATGAAACTGGGAGTCATTGCACTATTAGCGGTTGGAGTCTGTGTTGTTGCACCAACTCTTAAAATGCCCGCATTCACAATCTTCACGCATGGAGGAGGGCCCATCATCCCAGGAAGTTTGTTCCCTTATCTCTTTATTACAATTGCCTGTGGGGCGATTTCCGGATTTCACGCACTCGTGAGTTCAGGAACAACACCAAAGATGATCATGAAAGAATCACATATTAAGGCAATTGCAGTAGGCTCTATGCTTTCAGAAGGAATTGTCAGTATACTTGCCTTAATTGCTGCTTCCTGCCTCTTTCCATTTGATTATTTCCAAATCAACGTACCTGTTGAAAAATTTGCCCAGATTGTGCCTCAATTGCATACAATGGGTTTTATCCAAACAGACCTTCCACGACTTTCGGCTGAGGTTGGAGAAAAAATCGCAGGACGTTCAGGTGGTGCTGTTTCTCTTGCAGCAGGGATGGCACAGATCTTTTCATCGATTCCAGGGTTAAAAGGCCTGATGTCATACTGGTATCACTTTGCTATCATGTTCGAGGCTCTGTTTATTCTGACAACCATTGATGCAGGGACCAGGATTGCAAGGTTCGTCATGCAGGAATCTTTAGGGAAAGTAGTCAAACCGTTTGCAAGAACCAATTGGCTTCAGGGAAACCTGATCACCAGCGGTCTTATTGTATTCTGCTGGGGATACTTTATTTATACTGGGAGTGTTTCCACCATCTGGCCAATGTTCGGTGCCGCCAACCAATTGCTGGCAACCATTGCACTCGCCATTGGAACTTCCTACATTATCAACCAAGGTAAAATAAGGTATGCATGGGTTACAATCGTTCCATTGGTATTTGTCGGCATTACTACTTTCACTGCCGGAATCATGAACATGACAGGAATATATATTCCGCAACTGGCCACTTCCGCGCACCGGGTCGATGGGATAATTAACTTAACTTTGACAGTTATCATTATGGTTTGTGCCATCCTAATTCTCAAGGATGCAATACCTGGATGGATAAAGTCATGGAAGTCCACCAGAGTAAGAGACTCTGGTGGAGACTAAGATCAAATTAGAATGTAATTTTAGTTATTTTGTTCTGATCGTGATCATTATTAAATTCTCCTTCCCATTTAGCTATTACGACAGAGGCAAGGCTGTTCCCTATTACATTTATCATTGTACGTGCCATATCCATTAGGGCATCAATTCCGAGAAGCATGAATATCGGGAGAGCCGGTAATCCAAAGGAAGCAGCTGTTCCAAGGAGAATTACCATTGCCGCTCTTGGCACACCTGCAACTCCTTTGCTTGTAAGAAGGAGAGTCAGCATCATTAGTAGTTGTGTACCGATCGGCATATCAATACCAGCAGCCTGTGCGACAAAAACGGATGCAAGACTTAGATATAAGGTAGACCCATCGAGATTAAATGTATATCCCAGTGGAAGGACAAATGATACTATCTTCCTGGGAACGCCAAAAAGTTCCATGTTCGTCATGGCGACGGGTAAGGCAGCTTCAGAACTTGTTGTGGCAAAAGCTATAGAGGCTGGTTCAAGAATGGCTTTAAAGAATCCTTTAACTGGAATCCTGAAAATAATGCAGACCGGAACCAAGACTGCAATTACGAAAAAAACCAATGCGATATATAAGGTCGCCAGCAGATGAAGCAGGCTAATCATAACACTAAGCCCCATATTCCCTACTGTGTAAGCAAGTGCGGCAAAAACAGCTATAGGTGCAAAATACATGATGATCTTTGTGAATTTAAACATCACTTCTGAAAGTGATTCTGCAAATACGATCATCGGATTGCGAAATTTTTCCTTAACCATGGCTATGGCAATACCAAACAAAACAGAGAATACAACAACCTGAAGAATATTTCCCTCTGCAATGGATTTGGCAATATTTTCAGGGAAAATGTGTAGAATTAGGTCATTAAATGTTTGTTTCTCAGGTATTTTCATCAAACTCTGCGAAACATCTGCAGGGAGATGAATCCCATAACCAGCTCTACTGATGTTAATTGCAGCCAGTCCGATAAACAGTGCAATGGTTGTAATTATCTCAAAATATAAAATAGACTTCCAGCCCATCCGTCCAACCTGTCTTAAATTGGGATGACCAGCTATACCAACAACGAGAGTTCCGAAAAGCAGTGGTGCGATTATTGTTTTGATCATCCGTAGAAAAATATTGCTGAGGATATCCAGTTTCTGGGCAACAACAGGAAGATCAAATCCAAATTCAATCCCAGCGAGCATTGCAATAAGGATCCATACTGTCAGTGATTTCTTCGCGAAACAATAAAGAATGACAAAGAGAACTATCAGCCAGCGTAAAATTATCAGCCAAATCTTAGGTATTGACAATACCTCATAATAGCTAAAATAATGGAGTAAAATGGTCAAGAAAAGTGCAACAAAAAAGATGATATATATTCCCCGTGTATATTTTTTCATTGAGGAAGTATTGTGTCTTCTTAACCAGATGATTTTGAGGCCAAAAAATTAAAAGATCTGACTATTCGATCTTGACCAAGCGGGTTGTTTTCGTTTGAGTTCCTACAGTCAATTTGCAAAAATAATAGCCAGAAGTTAGTTTATCCGCAATGAAATTAAGGGTATAGATCCCTGCAGCCTGCTTTTTATTCACAAGGTTGGTAACTTCGCGTCCATATACATCATAGATTCCCAGCTTAACATTATTTTCATTCAGGATCTGGTATCTGATCATGGTTTGGTTTTGAAAAGGATTTGGGTAGGAACTAAGCGAGAAATAGTCTTCATTATTATTGCTATTTCCGATTCCAGTAACCGGTGGAATGATACGACTATAATATACATCTTCTTCGTTATTTAAGGTATTAGTCCAAGCCAGATTTGCGGCTATATTGTCTGATATCATATCGATATAATCCCCCATTTTAGATTGCTGAGGGTAACCGACATGCGGATCGAAAGTGTCGGATAATTTCTCATTTACTGACCATGTGTTTCCCTGATCAACAGAATAGGAATAATAAAGATCAGATTGATCGGTACCCACCGGAGCGTCACGTGTATCAAGCCATGCAACATCGATTCTTCCATCCGGAGCAACTGACATGACAGCAAGCCACTGAGTATTCGTGTTACTTAAATCATCATTGATCCGAATTGGGAAACTCCAAGTAAGTCCTCCATCTGTGCTTTTTGCAAACATCACGTCGCCGGGATCACCATTTGAAATCCTTTGAACAGACGCTAGTACATAAACATTGTCACGACCCGGACCGGTAGACCGATCCACATCAATGTTTACCTGACCTAGAAGTCCGACAGGGTTAACCGAAGGACCTTGTGCAATATACCCATCCAAATCGACCGTCACAGCAGTAGTCCAACTAATTAATGAACTCGGAATATTTGCATTCGTAGATTTGGTGACCTCCACTCCACCAAATGGATTGGAAGTTCCGGCAATATAAAGTTCTCCATAATTTCCAATTGCCAATGTCCCCCAGTAAGGATAACCGTTAATTATAGTACAGGCCTCAAAACCAGGGTCGGTTGTTGTTAAACGGGTAAAAAATCCCGGAGGACAATAACTATAATATGAAGTCCAGAATGCATAAATATTTCCACTTCCAACACCATTGGTACGATCAATTGTCATCCATTGTTTATCCCCTCCTCTGGCATCTATT
>Ga0224559_1000964_pt1 | contig 16692 bp, 13 predicted proteins | sample 714S33034metaG_FD_180676 | JGI IMG/M metagenome (GOLD analysis project Ga0224559, IMG submission 180676) | Peat soil microbial communities from Stordalen Mire, Sweden - 717 S3 30-34 | ecosystem: Environmental > Terrestrial > Soil > Wetlands > Peat | place: Sweden: Norrbotten County, Stordalen... | reverse complement strand
TTATAAGTTGTCCTACACATGGTGCAAAATTCGATCTTAAAACTGGTAAACTCCTAAAAGATGTTGATGAAGAAATAAAAGAAGCAACAAAAAGCGGTGCAAATGACTTAGAGTCATATAACGTGCATATAAAAGATGAATCAATTTTTATAGATATTTAAAGAATTTAAACAGCACATAAATTTATCATCTAATTAATTATTTTGGAGATTAGTTTTATTGATAGAAATTTGTGATTACTAATAGGTTTAAGGGGTACTATAATGGAAAAAAAGAAGGTTGCCTGGGGGATTACTGGTGCTGGTGATAAAATAGTGGAAACACTGGAAATAATGAAAAAAATTAAAGAACAGTACCAAGATCGAGTAGAAATAGAAGTTTATGTTTCAAAATCTGGTGATCAAGTTATCAAATATTATGGAATATCTAATGATTTAGAAACTCATTTTGACAATATATGGGTCGAGATTAATGCTAATTCTCCATTTTTAGCTGGTAATATACAATTAAATAAATATGCATTTTTTATAATAGCACCAGCCAGTTCCAATACTGTTGCAAAAATCGCCATGAGAATGGGAGATACATTAATATCAAATGCTGCAATAATGGGCCAAAAAACAGATGTACCAATTTACATTTTACCTTCTGATTATGAAGAGGGGGTAACAATTACAAAACTTCCAGATGGAAATGATTTGAAAATAACAATAAGAAAAGAGGACATCGAACATATTCAAAAACTTGCTAAAATGAATGAAACATCTATAATAAAAAATCCAGAAGAAATTAACCCAATATTTGCCCAATATTTTAGTTACTAGTGTTTTCAAATATTTGGAAAGTTGTTATAGTTTCTCCTAATGGGGATTATTCCATTTCTCTTTTTAATAATTCCATATTATTAGTATAACCCATAGTAAGTATGCTAAAATCGGAGGAACTAAAATACTAATCAATTCATCATAAATCGGAAACTAGTGTATATGAATCTCTTCAAATATTTGAATAATTAGACTTTTAGATGTATTATTTAAAATTTGTATAGTATTATTAAGTCTTAAAGATATAATAGAACTTCAGTTATAGGCTACTAAAAATTGTTAAATAATTCTCATTACATAATAATAAAGTGGAAATATAATTTATGGATAATATGGGGTGAAAATTCATGACAAACATCAACAAATCGGTAGAATTAAACAGAGATAATATTAACAAATGTCTATGTGCAGAATGTCCCGTTCAAATAGATAGTAAATGTTCTAAGGATAAACTGGATATTATAAATGAAAAGTTGAAGGAAGAAGGGAATGTTGAGGACATATTTAAACCTGAAGAACTTGTACTGGTTTATTGTTCATTTGGAAAGGCCACATGTACAGATCTTGCAAGTAGGGAACTGTGTAAATGTACACAATGTCCAGTGTGGTTAGAGAATAATTTAGCCAACAACGATCCAATAGAATACTTCTGTATAGATGGAGTTCCAAAATAGTCTAATAAAATCAATATTAAAGGATGGACTGTACCAACTAATTGAAAGTGTTCGAAAATAAATTATTAACCAACTATTTTTTTTATTAACTTTTTTAAGTTAGATCATAAGATCCCCTTAAAACATTTTCAAATAAGAAAAATTTTAATCTATCCTAAAAATATTAAATCCTAATCAAAAAAAAAAACAGAAATTTACATTCAAATTCAATTAACTTTAAACAAAAATTCATAGTATTATTCCACTAGTTCAATAATTAACATTACCAATAAATAGGCGAGTATCAATTCTCATCTAAAGAGATTATGCAATTTGAGTTTAATGTTACAAAGCCCTATATCAAGATGATCTTAATGGCCAATTATCCAAATTCAACAACATTTCAAAATAAATAGCTCCTGTTTAATGTCTTTAAAAACATTATATAGGCTTTATATATCCTGAAACTATCATGTTTACATGAAATTTTATATAAATATTTTATTTCGATCACTGTATCCTATGTTAAAAAATTTTATCATTGATTATTTGAAAGTTCGAAATGAAAATAATCTTCATTATAAAAAGTAATAGGAAAAATTAATATCCATATTCATTAGAAGTTCAGGGTGAAATACTCCCCATCGGGGCGTTGAACCTTCTTAATAAGTTTTTTATTTTCCAAGGCTAGTATCATTTTGTAAGTTCTGATACTGGAAAGTTTCAATTCACAGTAGAGCATGTGTCCCTCAAGAAGAGATCTTGAAATGAGTCCAGATTCTCCTGCAACTTCCTTTATAATTTCAAATGCCTTTTCTTCGGTTTGGTTAAGTATTTCCTTTTTAACAACGGCAACATTTTCACAAACATTAATCTCATCGGTCCTGAGTATTGTAACATTACCATTTCTATAAGAAACAATCTCCTTCTCATCTAACAATATAAGAATATCTTTAAGATCCATTTCAGACAGATCAAGATCTAACTTAAGAATTCTGTAGGGAACACCATTCTTATATTCATTTTGAAAGTATTTAATCTGGTTTAAGACCATATTTTCCTTTCGGGTTATGTGAAGCATAATAAAAAAAGTAGTATAACATAGATATTAAAGATTTCCCATAGAAAAAAAATTTAATACCATATACAAAAAAAATTCCAAGGATATTAAAATTCACAAATTAGATCATCCTAACACTTAAACAAAAATAAATTAAACATTAAAATTATTTTATTTTACATAATACCAATTTTTAAACTGTTAATATATCATTTAACAGATTATTAAATGATATAAAAATAGATAATCAAATAATCAAAGTGAAAGATTTTAGATATAAAAAAAATCTAATATAAAAAAAGGAAAATTTATCATTGTATCAATTATACCGGGATGGTTCAAAAATGCTGGATTCTCTATATGAACAGGCACTAAAGAAAAAGGATAAAATAAATAAACAAATATCTACAGATTTCGATAATTTGGAATTAGACCCTTCAACTGAATGGAACAACAACACCATAGATGAAGAAGATACCGATATAACAATAGCGGCGGGTGACGGCAGTATCAATAAAATGAATTTTATGAGCTTTATATTTTACGCAATCGATGCAGAATGCGTGGTATACGACAAAAAACTCAATAAAATAGAAAGTTCTGAAATAGACATAATACTCCACCATAAACATGTAGATGATCGTTTAAGAAGTTATATGAGTATATTTGAAATAAAAAATGCCCTGAAAGCATTTAAAAAATATGATATTCCAATTCTCCTATTCGATGGTTCAATACTTGGAAACCTAATAAGACCATTCCCACTTGAAAAAAAACTTACAAATGAGTTAAAAGAGAAAATAAAAAACTATTATCACCTTAAACTCGAAAATGAATTAGATAAAGAATTAAAAGATTCAAATGTATCTATAACATCGGCTAAATTTTCAAAATCCGTAGAGGACAAATTTGAAAATAAGGTAGATACAATGATCTACCTTGAACATCTAGAAACTCTGTTAGTAATAGCAGAACTATTAAATAATAGGAATCAAGTCGTTGCAATTTCAAAAACCTCGACAAGCAACGAATATTTTAAATCAGAAATACCGGACATGGCCATATTCGACAGACACAGTACTAAAGAAGGATATTCTAACCCTAAACATATCCAAATGTCTAGTAAAAAAATCAAAAGAGAAGATTTTCCTGTTAAAAATTATTTCTTCCGAGATATCACATTCACAATATTCTATGCAAGACTCGAGAACCATAAAAATATTCTCAAGTTTGAACTGCCATATTATGCAGATGTAAAAGATATAAAGGAATTATTAACTGTAATCAAGAGTAAAAGTGTTGAAGGATATCCTTTACTACTTAAAAAGGCCCATCATGATGTGGTAATAAGAAGAATTGATCTGGGTAGGCTTTCAAAGATAATTGGATTCATGGAGAAGAGTGGGAGGGAAATGTTATGAATAATAACGATGGAGTGATTGGAAGGTGCATAGGAGAAACAACTCTGATGGATGTGAGCTTCATCTCCAAAAAAATGCCCAAAGTAGGGGAATATGTTACTCTGGATTATGATGGAAAAAACGTGCTAGGAATGATAGAAGCCCTTGTAAGGGGAAGTGTATCAATAAACAATGAAATATACGACCCTAAAACTATTGAAAAAATTAGGATGATAGAGGGCGATGACCATTATGTTAAAGGCACAGTCAGGATATTGGGAGATGTTGATAACGACCTAAGAATTCCAAGAACACCAGCACCACCAGGAACAGAGATAAAAGTAGCAGATTCAGAGATTTTAAAGGAAATATTCCAGGTCGGAGATTACGGATTAAAACTCGGAAATCTCATAACACAAGAAGAAGTCTCAGTAGAAGTTGACATTAATAAGATGGTATCAAGACATCTTGCAGTTCTTGCAATGACAGGAGCTGGTAAATCAAATACTGTATCGGTCATAGTTGATGGTCTTTTAAATGTCAATGGAAGTGTACTGATCTTTGATATGCACTCAGAATATACCAACACCAAATTTGGAAATGGCAAGGTCAACCTGATAGAACCACTCATAAACCCGATCTACATGACATTTGGTGAAATAAAAAAATTATCAAACATACCACCAAATGCCTATGTACAAGAAAGATACTTTAGAAAAGCTTACAGATTAGCACAGAAAGATCTAATGAAAGGAACTGGTGGAAAAGATTTTATAGGCCTAATACTAGCCAAACTTGAATCATGGTTACTCGAAGAAACAGATGAATCCGAAGGCAAATCCTCCACAGCATCGGACAGAAAATCAATCACCGATGTATTGAATAAAGTAGAGCACATGCAGGATAAATACGGTAACATATTAAGTCTAGAGGCAAAGGATGTAATCGACAACATCAAAGTGGGACATGCAAACATCCTAGACCTAGGCTCAGTAGATGAATTTGCATCGGACGTGGTTGTAAGCCACATACTAAGAACAGTATTAAAGAGTAGAAAAGATTTTTTAAGAACAGAAAAAGGATTAACATTTCCAATATTCCTAATACTAGAAGAAGCACACATCCTAGCACCACAAAACAGGAAAACAGAATCCAAACTATGGATAAGTAGAATAGCAAGAGAAGGACGTAAATTTTCTGTTGGACTATGTATGGTGAGTCAGAGTCCAAAATCACTAGATTCAGACGCATTATCACAGGCAAATAACATGATTATACTCCGATTAGTAGAACCAACTGACCAGAGTCATGTACAACGAGCAAGTGAAAACTTAAGTGATGATCTAATTGCACAGCTGCCATCCCTAAACATTGGAGAGGCCATAGTACTTGGACTCATGACCAAAATACCAACACTCGTTAAAATTGATGAATTCAAGGGTAAAATAACAGGCGGAGACCTCAACATTGTAGAAGAATGGTCAAAATCCCATAAAAAAGAGAAAGAAATCCTCAAAGATCAAGAAGAAGAGTACATAGAAACTGGGGGAGACTATTAAGATGCAGTTCATACACATGGCCGACACACACCTTGGCTACAGACAATACGGATTATCAGCACGTGAAAACGATTTCTTTGAAGTTTTTGACCAAATAATAGAAGAAGCAGTAAAAGAACGTCCAGAATTTGTTGTGCACTCAGGAGATCTTTTTGAATATTCAAGACCCCCTACAAGAGCCCTTTTAACAGCACAGAAGGGAATATTAAGGTTAAAAAATGAAAAAATCCCTATATATGCAACGGCAGGAAATCATGATATTGTAATGAGAAAAAACGCCCTACCTCCACAAATATTATATAAAGACTTTGGATTAAAACTTATAAGTCCCAATAATCCCTATTATTTAGAAGGGGATCTTTTCATAGGGGGTGCACCCTACACATCCAAATACTACTCAAAATATCTTATAGAAAAACTAAACGAAATAGAAAAAGCAGCCCTCAACCATAAAAAACGAGTACTGGTTCTTCACCAGGGAATAGACCTCTATCTTCCATATGAATACGAGATCAAAATAGGTGACATACCTAAAACCTTCAATTACTATGCATTTGGACACATACACGAACGTATAGTAAATGATTTTGGTGACGGAAAATTAGCATATCCAGGGTCAACTGAAGTATGGCGTTCAAATGAATTAGAAGGATATAAGAAGAATGGAAAAGGATTTTACCTTGTAGATGTAGGGGGAGATCAACCTGAAATAGAAAAGATCAACCTTAAACTGCCCCGAGAATTTATCAAAGAAAACATAAAGTACTCAGATCTTCAAGAAGAGATAAACAGGATAAACAAACACATAAAAACTTTGGATAAAAAACCCATACTAAACTTAACAGTTCATGGAGGGAATTTCAGCAGATCAGAGGTATATGAGAAACTTAACAAAGCATTTACAGATAATTGTCTCTCTGTAAGGCCCAAATATCTTCCAGATACACTGGAAAATACACTAAACCTAACTGATATGCCAAGGGATGCTCTGGATATTAAAAAGATGATCAGAGGAAGTTTAGAGGATTTTAAAAATGAAGAAGTCTCCGAACTTGCCACAAATCTTTATAAAGAAATTTCTGAAGGAGATTATGCTCGAGCAACAGATTTAGCTAAAAATTTCTATGAGGGACTGTATGATAATTGAAAGCATTGCAATTAAAAATTTCAAGTCCCACAGGGATACTAAAATAGAATTTAACACAGGAATATCAATAATAATGGGAGATAATGGGGCAGGAAAGTCCAGCATACTTGAAGCCGTTAGTTTTGCACTTTTCAAACAGCATTCAGGTAAAAAAATAGAACAGCTCATACGAATTGACCACCAAAATCCAGCTGGACAAAATAAAATGTCAGTAGAACTGGAATTCACATCAAGTGGAAGAACATACAGAGTCCTAAGAGAACGTGGAAAAAGTACATCCAAGGCTAAAATAGGAATAAAAGAAGGGGAAAGGTTTCAAACACTTTCAATAGGAGATAAACAGGTTACAGATGATGTTCAGGCATTGCTTGAGATGGATGGTGATTTATTCCTAAACGCAGTCTATGTAAGACAAGGAGAAATAGCTAACCTGGTAAATAAAACACCATCAGAGAAGAAACAAGTTATTGGAAAACTTTTAGGCATAGAATCCCTTGAAAAAGCATGGAAAAATATGCTGCCATTAATGAACCAGTATGAAATGCAGAAAATAAAATTAGATGGCAAACTAGAAGATCTTGAAGGTCTAAATGAAGAAATAAAAATAAAAAAGGATGAAAAAAATACCATTCATCAGAATATACAGGAAATATCACAGAAAATCGAAAAAATCGATGAAGAACTTGTTCAGATAAACAAAGAAAATAGTTTGTTTGATCATGATAAATCAGTATATGAACGGGCTGTAAATGGTATAGAATCTAAAAAACAGATAATAAACAATTTAAAACTAGATCAAACCCATTTAAATAAACAAATCACAGAGATATTGCTTAAAGAAGATGAAATAAAAGTTATTAAACCAGAATTATCTAAATTAAAAGTTTTGAAGACATTAAAACAATCACTGGAAAATTTGAAGCAGCTTCAGAAAAATAAAAAAAATCTAATTGATGTTTTAGAAAAAATTGAGGAATTTAAATCAATTCTAGAGAATAATAAAAAATTCTATATTGAATATTCCGAATTATCCAATGAAATAAGAGACTTAGATACTAAAAGGAAACCTTTTGAAGGATCAAGGAAACTGATAAACCAGAACCAGAATAGAAGAGAACAAACCCTTAAAAAGATGAATCTATCCCATAATAAAATAGTAAAGGTAATAAAGGAATATAACAACAAAATAGGAACCAATTATAGTGTGGTCGAGGAACTAGAAGCCTATACAAAGACAACCAAACCTGAAATAGTTGTTAAGATAAAAACCATAATAGACAAGATAAATAATATTGAAAAGGAAATATCAAACCTTGAAATTCAAAATAATAATCTAACAAAACCTATAGGTGAATTAGAGAATATTAAAGACCAGTGTCCTGTTTGTAAATCTCCGATCGATTCTGATAAAAGAATTGAACTCATAATTGACTATACCACACAGATTGAAACCAACAGAAATAGGATGGACCAGCTGAAGGGTGAATTGAAGGATTTAAAATCTGAAAAACAGATCCTAGATGTCAAACAGAACAATATCCAGTCTGTGAATATTGAACTGCTCATGGAACAACTTAAAAATCTGGAAGAAGGCCGTAAAGAGCTGATGGCTCTTAAAGATAGTATTAAAGATTTGGAAGACCAAGTTTCAACTTTAGATGAGATTGATAGCATGTTAAATCTGAAAAAAAAGGGGTTACTGGAGATTAAACCAAGTTATGAAAGGTATCTGGTTGCAGAAGGGTCTTTGAATTCACTTGAAAATCCCCTTGAATTAAATGGTGAGCTTGTAACGATAAATGGTGATGAAAATGTTCTTAAAGAACAAATAACATCTTTGATCGAGGCAACAGGGGGTAGTGTGGAAAATTTGGATAGTGAAATACAGTACCTTGAGGATTTAAGTCAAAACTATCAACAGTTATCAGGAGCAGTTGATCAAAAGGAAAATCTGATGAATAGAATTGAACAAGTTAACCAAAACTTGGAAGAGGAAAAAGTACAACTTGATAATCTGGTTCATGATGTAAATGAGGTGGACTACAACGAGGAAATCCATAGGAAGATCAAAAACGATCTGACATTAAAAAACAGTGAATTTTCTGATTTAAACGGGAAAAAGCAGGGATTGATTGGAAAGGAAAGTTGGTTAGACAGTTATCTTGATGGGCTTGATACTAAACTTAAATCCTATAAAAACTTTGAGATGGAAGTTAAGCATCTTAAAGATTTTCTAAAACTGTTAGATCATATAAGGGAAATCTATGGTAAAGATGGTGTTCAGAAGGATCTTAGAAATATTTCAAGACCAATAATTGAGCAGCATACCAGAGATTTCTTTGAGAAATTCAACTTTGAATACTCTGACATAAAACTGGACGAGGATTATGATGTGACTGTGTTCGGGCCTTCAGGTGAAAGTAATCTTGACATGATAAGTGGCGGTGAAAAAATAGCTGTTGCCTTGGCATTAAGATTAGGAATTACACAGACATTGTCCGGTGGAAATTTAGAGTTGATAATGCTTGATGAACCAACAATACATCTTGATGCCTACAGACGTCAGGAATTAATTGAACTTCTAAAGAAAATGTCAATAATTCCTCAGATGATAATTGTAACTCATGATCCCGATATTGAGGAGGCAGCAGACCATATTATAAGGGTAAAGAAAGAAGAAGGAGAATCAATAATATCCGAGTAAAAACAAAATCAAAACCCCAACAATCACAACTACCTTTAAATAATTTCGAGCTAGCAATCAATTCCAGTCTTAACCAAAAAAACCAGGATTTAATCCAACCATTAAATTTAAATAATTTTTTTCAAGGTTAGGCATAATTATACAGAAATTTAATATTCAAAAACCACAACCAAGATAATATTATATATGTTTAAATTAAATTAAATTATTATTGTTACAAGTTTTATTATGAATTATAAAATTTTATGAATAAATTTAAAAATTATTAGAGGGTATAACATTATGAGTTCGTTATTTTCTTGGATATTATATCAAAACACTTTACTATTTTATTTTATTAATAATGGTTTAAATAATCCGTTTTTTAATTTTTTAATGCCTGCAATAACTAATTTTGGAAGTTTAACTGCTATGGCTATTATTTGTGTACTCATGTACATTTTTGGAGGTGAAAAAACCAGAAAGATCGCATTATTAGGTTTGGTTGCTCTTTTACTTGCTAATGTTGTTGTTTATCTGTTAAAAATTATAGTTGCCGAGCCAAGGCCATTCGCAGTACTGCCAAATGTTATTCAATTAGTTTCTGAAAGTGAAGCTTATGGGTTTCCCTCGGGACATGCAGCGTCCTCATTTGCAGTTATGATGGTGATTGGGTTGAAATATCGCTTACATATCAAGGGCAAAACTTACAGATTATTATATCCACTACTTGCATTTGCATCTTTAATAGCATTTTCAAGGGTGTATATTGGTGTACATTACCCTTTAGATGTTGTATTTGGTGCAATTGTGGGAATATTATCTGCATTGATTGTAATATACATAGGATGGGATGATACAATCGTAAATAAGATTTCAAAAATATCAATAAAGAATATTATCAACAATCTTATGAGGGGAAAACAATCATCTAAAGATTAAAAATCTTAAAAAAAAGAATTTTAATTATTTAAATTCTTTATTTACCTATAAATCTAGCTTTTAAGTTCTTAATTCCCATTTAATCCATTATTACATACAACTTTTCCTTTCTTTTTTTTTATTTAGATTTTTTTTCAGGTTCAATTTTTATTTTGGTGTTTGTTTTGATTATTTCATGTTCATGAATATATTTTCCGCCCCTTAAAACCGATAATATAGCGGCTATAACAGATAATATAGCCCCAATATAGAATGATGTTCTAAGTGCTGGTACAAATGCATTTTGCAAGGTATGAGGGAACCATGTTGTACCCGTCAAAGTATTTAATGTTGCTTGAGGTATATGAGCCACAAGAGGTGCAGGCAGTGCTGTTAATATTGCATCTACTGGGTTGTAACCAAGGAATGCTGAGAATAAAGCAGCTGTTGGTGGTATGTTACTCAATGCTGGAGCTAAATACATAGCACCTACACTGGATAGTGATGCAGTCATAGCTTCAGGGAACCTTTGGGTAATTCCAACTATGATTATAGTGAAAAATATTGCCATACTGGCTGTTTGTGCGGTATTGGTTATGGTGTACATCATTCCAGAGGCTATACCTCTGTCCTCTGAGGGTACAGAATTCATTATAGAAGCACTGTTTGGGGCGCCGAACATTCCAAATCCCATTCCCATAATAAACATTGCCAAACCGAAGACTAAATAAGTGAAATTATATGGCAGTGCTGCTAGGAATAGGAAAGCAAATGCAGTAACAATCATTCCTCCAGTAGCTATCCAACGTGGACCATATCTATCAGATAAAACACCTGAAAGTGGTCCAAATATGATAATTCCGGCGGTTAATGGTAACATATAGATACCGCCCCAAAAAGGAGTGGAAGTGTAACTGTAACCATGTAATGGTAGATATATGCCCTGGAGTAGTAATATAATCATGAACATTACACCACCACGACCCAAAGCACCTAATAGTCCAGCTAGATTTGCATAGGCAAAACTCTTATTTTTAAACAGATCTAATCTGAACATTGGTGATTTCACCTTGTTTTCTACAAATCCAAACAGAATCATTGAAACAAATCCTAATACTATTGAAGCTATTACCCATGGATTGCTCCAGCCCATAGAACTACTACCGTATGGTATTAAACCATAGGTTACTCCTACCAATAAAAGTGTGATACCCAAGAGAAATGTAATATTACCCATTACATCGATTTTAGTTTTTTCAGCTTTAACAGATATTTCCTTAAGTTTATAGTAGGACCATAATGTTCCTAGAAGCCCGAATGGTACACTGACCAAAAATACATATCTCCAATCAAATACAGCGAGTATTCCTCCCACTATTAATCCCAGAAACATTCCTGCCATAACGGCAACAGTATTTATACCCAATGCTTTTCCACGTTCATTGGAGGGAAATGCATCGGTAAGAATGGCAGCACTGTTTGCCATGAAAAATGCAGCACCTACAGCCTGAACTAATCTGAATATTATAATTTCCAATGCACCCATATCACCAGTTGATGGTGTTAGGTATAAGAGAATAGATCCAACTGAAAATATAAGAAAACCCAACTGGAACATCTTTACTCTTCCATACATATCCGATAGACGACCGAAACTTAATAATAAAGTGGCTGTAACCAATCCATAACCCATCAATATCCATAATAGATATTGGAATGAATTTAATGGATTAATATGGATACCATTAAAAATTGCAGGAAGGGCAATCATGACGATACTCATGTTTATACTTCCCATTAACGAGGCTATTATCACGCCTATCATGGCTACCCATTTATATTCCAAAAAAACAACTCCGATTACTTTTATTCATAACTATCATAAAATTTTGTATTAAAATAATTTTTCAAGGGATCACCATTACAGGGATTTTTGATTTTCTTATCACCATTTCTGTCACACTTCCCAGTGTAATTCTATCTATGGTGCTGTGTCTACTCGAGGCACCCATTACTAATAAGTCAAAATCTTTTTCCTTCATTGTTTCAAGAATCTCGATGTGAGGTTTACCTTCTCTAATCACGGTATGGAAATTAATATTTTGACATTTGCCACCCAACTGATTTTTCTCTATTTCAACTTCGAACTCCTCAATTATTTTATTTCCTTCAGCCCTCAGTTCATCATAATAATTATCATCGGGAGTTGGTAAAGTTGCAATTGGTAAAACAGGAAGACTCGGATAATTGGGTTCAATAACAAATAAAACTGTTATCTCACCATTATTTGTATCTGTAATATCGATAGCGTGTTTTGCTGCTAGTTTTGAATGTTCTGACCCATCAATGGGTAATAATATTTTATTATACATAATTTTGGCCTTTAATCTTTATTATCCACAGTTTCTAACATTTTAATGGCTATAGATCTAATTAAATGTTCTTTAACTATTTTAAATATCCTGTCATTATCACTATATATCATTAAACTGTCACCTGCTTTAATATCATAATGTTCTCTAGCTTTTTTAGGAATAACAATTTGTCCACGCTCTCCCACTTTAACAGTCCCATAAAATGTGTTACCTTCATAAAGTTTATCCATATCAAATACCTCAAATTTTTTTTATATCAAATTCTTATTTCATTATTATATGATAAATCATATTTAAAAGTTATTATATCAATATTTCATATTTATAATATAATTCCTAGATAAATCATATTTACAAATTTTTTATATAAAATTTTCATATTTATAAAAGAAAATAAGCTTGTATTCTGCTTAGATTTTATTGGACAAACATTAAAATTGAGAATTATAGTTAGAATATAATGTTGGTATGGTCTTAATTGAATATTTTACAAATCTCATTGGATATACTAAATTTTGAGTAATGAAAATTTCAATAATTTAATTTTTTTGATTCACTAATTTTCTAGAATAATTTTTCCATCTTTTTTTGCAGATAAAAATTTGTGATCGGGATATAATGCTCTATTGTAAAAATTTAATGCTTAATAATGTTTTCTAAGCTTTTCAAGGACAACTCCTTTATTATGCTATGCAGCAGCATCTTTAGGATCGATTTCTATCATTTTCCAAAAACATATTATTGCTTCTGGATATTGTCCCATTTCAAAGAGTTTTACACCATTATTATTCAAGACTACAGTATCTCCAGAGTTTAATTCTAATATTTTATGCACTGATTCTTGGGATTTCATCCACTTATTGAAGCTATTAAACCTGAGAATTGTTGTTATGGTGAATATTCCTCCTAGGATATAAGGATATATCATATCTTCATTAGAAAATGAATATGACTGATCATAAATTAATATCAACACAACAAAAATGATAGCGAGTGTAGTTGTTAGATAAAGATTCTTATTATAATTTTTTCTATTCTCAAATAAACCCGTTACAATAAACCACAATCCTCCACCAGCAAGTGATATAAAAACAGAATAAAATAGTGTTATACATGAATTCAAAAACGAATACATAAATATGGATACTATCAGGAGTAGTGTACCATATAATATTGATTTTGATCTCATTCTATTGGATCCAATTTTAAATATCTTTTGATTAAATTTCTGATTTCTTAGTTTTTTGACGTGTTAATGCAGCAAAAATTCCTATAAAGCATAGAAGTGTACAGATTAAGAAAACCATACGTATACTGTTTAATAATGCCGGATACTGTGCGGTTTTTATCTGAACATTTCCAATGAATATTGCAAATACCATTAGTGCAAGCCCCATACTAAAAGTCTGGCCTAAAAGACGCATAGTACTTACCATAGCTGATGCAACACCATAAAATCTTCGCTCAACTGATCCCATAATTGCATTGGTGTTGGGTGATGAAAAGAATCCAAATCCTGTTCCTATGATTAACAGTCCAACTGTTATAAATGCAATACTGGTTGTTTCGTCTAAAAAAACAAATAAGAAAAGACCAATCGTTGATAATGCCATTCCAAAAGCGGCTAATTTTTGTGGAACGAACTTATCAGAGAGTCTACCAGCTATAGGTGCAAAAATAGCCATCATAACGGGCTGTGCAACTAGTATCAAGCCTGCGGATAATGGATCCAAAGCCTTGATGTATTGTAGATAAAGACTTAACAAAAATGTGACTGCAAATGTTGCACTATAGTTTATAAGGGCTGCAAGGTTTGAAAATGCAAAACTCCTATTTTTGAAGAGTTTTACATTGAGTACAGGATATTCGAGCCGTAATTCAAACATCAAGAATCCTATAAATCCTATTATACCAGCAATTAACAGGATTATTCCGGTGGTACTGGGCAGTGTTGAAAATCCATACATCACCATTACAAGAACTATACTGCAGAATACCGAACCCTTAATATCAAATTTTTCCCCTTTACATTCAGCCCATTCTTCATTCAATTTCCAATAGGTCAATGCAATAATCACAATACCCAGCGGGATCATGGCATAGAACAAACTTCTCCATCCTAAATATTGGGTCATAACCCCACCTAGAACTGGTCCAAGTGATAGTGCTATGTAAACTGTTGCTATGTTTATTCCTATTGCTTTACCTCTTTCCTGTGGTGGGTAAACCGATGTTATAATTGCAAGACCCGTTACAAATACCATTGCCCCTCCAATTCCCTGAAGGATCCTGAATGCTATCAAAGATTCAACAGAGGGTGAAACTGCTGATAAAAAGGATGCTATTGTAAATATGATTATTCCATAGTTGAATATCTTTTTCATACCATAAATATCAGATATTCGGCCGAATGGTACTGCAAACATGGCTGCGGCTAATAAAAATGATGTAGGAACCCAACTCAACAGTATTGCACTGGTTGAAAATTCTGCACCTATTGCTGGCAGTGCTATATTAACAGCTGAACTCATAAATGGTGTTAAGAAGTTGGCTAGGGTTGCAACTAGCAGTGCTGTAATCCTGATTGATCTGTCTGTACGTTTTGGTACCATAGAAAATTGATCTCCCAATGAATTGTGTATGGTTTACTTTAGACAATTAAATATTAATAATCATTGGATTAGATGGTAAACCCGAAAAGGTGAACAAATATGGTACAAAAATACGATTAAAAAAGTTCTGATTAAATAAAATATAAAAAAATAAGATTTCCATTAAAAAAGAAGGAAAACGTTTGATTTAATAATCAAACAATATTATGCTTCTGTAGGAGCCTGAGTTCTTCAGTTGAAAGTTTTTTACCCTCTTTGAACTTCTCGAATATATCTCTTGCAATCTCCTTTTCAGCCATGTTCTTCTTTTTAGTTTTATCGCTTTCCATATTCCGTTCTTTGGCTTTAACCTTGTCAAGGCCTTTATTTTTCCTTCTAATTTCATTAAGAACGGTTTTTACCTCTTCATGCTTAGCGGAGGCGGTTTCACGAGTTTCTATGAACTTGTTGTGTGCGAGATCTGCTTTTGCCCTTACTTCGTCTATGTTTTTGAAGTATTCAAGCATGCTTTCGTGTGTTTCCTGAGCTTTGTCTGAAAATTCTACAACTTTAGCATGGTGAGCTTCTGAAACTTCTTTAAGTGCAGCTGCTTCGGTTTGAACCTTTTCATCTTCTTTCATTTCTGAGAGAGTTTTACTCAGATCTTGAACCTTTTTAACTAGTTCGTTCTCTTTTCTCATGTCGAGAACTTTGGTTTCTATTGTTTTCTCTAGTTTATCAATTTCGCCCTGAATTTTGAGTATGTCTCTTCTTCCAGAGGCATATTCCATTTTTTTCAGTTCTTGATTGGTTTCGTCCCGTAGTTTCTTGTACTTACGAACTTCTTGATTGATTTTGTCACGTTCATCTCGGTATTTGAGAGCTTTGTCCAGATTTTCTTTAATACTGGCATTTAATTCGTCCCTTTCCTTCTTAAATTCACGTGCATTTTCGTTTAAATCGTCTCGTTCTTTAGTAAGTACTTTAAGTTTCTTTTCGAGATCTTTTTTGTTTGAAAGTAATTCTCCGAAGCTTTTTCCAGCATCTGGGTTTGGTTCAGGTTTTACTTCAGTTTTTACATCTGGAGATGATTTTTTATCTGAGGTTTCCTTTTTAGTTGCTTCTGCTGGTGTTTTTTTGTTAGCTTTCTTGGAGGTCTTTGCTTTTTCTTTTACAGGTTCTTTAGTTTCTTCTTCTGCTGGAGTTTCTTCTTCTGCTGGAGTTTCTTCTTCTGCTGGAGTTTCTTCTTCTGTGTTAGTTTCTACTATTGGGTCTTCTGGCGCTGTATCTTCAGCTTTTTCATCAGAGTTTTCTTCTTCTTTAAATACTGTAAGAAGTTCTTTTAAATCTCTTTTGTCAACAACAACATCTGCTTTTTCTTTTAAAACTGGTTTTGCATTAAATGCTATTCCTAAACCTGCTTCTTCAAGCATTGATACATCGTTTGCACCGTCTCCTACTGCTGCAGATTCTTCTGCT
>Ga0224559_1000963_pt1 | contig 16696 bp, 15 predicted proteins | sample 714S33034metaG_FD_180676 | JGI IMG/M metagenome (GOLD analysis project Ga0224559, IMG submission 180676) | Peat soil microbial communities from Stordalen Mire, Sweden - 717 S3 30-34 | ecosystem: Environmental > Terrestrial > Soil > Wetlands > Peat | place: Sweden: Norrbotten County, Stordalen... | reverse complement strand
CCAGCTCAGCTTGAGCGTGGGCGCTCGAGGCGTACATCTTCTTGCGGCCCATGCGGACCTCATCGAGGGTGGCGCGCGGCTCGCGTCCGCGGATGCGGCCGGTGATCCACTCCTCGAAAAACGCGTAGGTCGCGGCCACGGCGAAGGGAATCTTCACGGTCGGCGAGGGCAGGCCGGTAATCTCGGCCATCTTGTCGAGAATCTGTTTGAAGCTCAGGTTTTCGCCGCCCAGAATGTAGCGGTGGCCGGGCTGGCCCAGGGTGAGCGCGGCCACGTGGGCGCGGGCGACCTCGGCGACGTCCACCAGATTGAGTCCGGTGTCCATGTAAGCCGGGAAGCGGCTGTTGAGAAAGTCGACGAAGATGCGGCCCGTGGGAGTGGGCTTGGCGTCGTGGGAGCCGATGGGGGTGGTGGGGTTGAGGATGATGACCCGCTGGCCATCCTGGGCGGCCTTGATCGCTTCTTGCTCGGCCAGGAACTTGGAACGCTTGTAGTGGCCGACCATGTCGGCCAGCGTTACCGGCGTGTCCTCGTTGATGACGACGCCGTCGCGGCGGAAGTGCATGGTGGCCACGCTCGAGGTGTAGACGAAGCGCGGAACACCTGCCTCGCGCGCCAGCCGTAGCAGCTCGCGCGTCCCGTCCACATTGGCGCGGTACATCGCCGCTGGGTCGGGAATCCAGAGCCGGTAGTCGGCGGCTACGTGGACCACGGCGTCGCAGCCCCCGAGAGCGGCACGAAGCGATTCCGGGTGGGCCAGATCGCCCACGTGCGTCTCGCCATGAACGCCTTCCAGGCTGGCCAGGTTGCTGGTCTTGCGCACCAGCATCCGCAACTCGGCGCCTTCAGAGGCCAGAGCCCGCGCCACATGGTGGCCTACAAATCCCGTCGCGCCGGTGAGAAAAATTTTCATAATGTCAGAGTAAATCAGGGATCTGGGACCGGTGCGAAGGCAACTCGCTAACTTGCTAACTCGCTGATTTTTGAAACGAAACTTTTTGAAAGCCAAAAAAGTTATTGCTCCGACCTTATAGGCTTGCCGACAGGCTTTTCTGACCCCTGACCCCTGACCCCTGTCTCGCTACTCCAGCGTCTCCGGCTCAAGTGCAATCCCCGTCTCGCCGGCGACCTTCTTTTCGTTGTAATTCTTCACCCAATCCTCCCAGTGTTTTCCCTGGGCGCGGTCCTTGCCGCTGAATTCGATACCGGCGATCTGGGCGTAGCTCAACTTGCGTTTTTCGGGCGCATCGGGCGCAAAGTACTGAATCCAGGAATCGGTTAGCGTAGCCCCGGCGTGGCGGTTGAAGATGAAGGCCTCAATCTTTTCGGGGGCTTTGCCGCGTTCGCCGGATTTGAGGGTCAGCGTCACGTCGCCGCGGTAGTCGAAGGCTTTTTCGAGAGCCTGGCGCAGGTCGTCTTCGGTGGCCAGCGTGGGAACCCAGCCTTCCAGGTTCTCGTGCTCCGCGCCGGGAGCCACTTCCAGCGCCTCGACCTCTTCTCGTGTGTATTTCTGAGCTTCGGCGGTCATGCGTTGTTTCCCTCAGGGGCTAAAGCCCCGTTCATTTTGCGGCACGTAGCGGCACGACTAAAGTCGTGCCCTTTCAAAGCTCTCGCATCGACTTCAGCACTCATACGTTTGTTTCCTCCGGAATGGGCGCTGTTTGCTCGATCTGCACCTGCGGCGCGGGCTCATTCAGCAGTTTCAGCGCCTCCAGGTCCGGGTACTTTGAAAAGGTTCCGCGCACCATCGCCAAAAAGCCCTTCAGCGAGCCGAAGCCGTCCATGACCGCGCTGGTTTCGTAGCCGCAACTGACCATGCAGTTGGCGCACTGGGGATTGCCGCTGGCGGTTCCGAACTTTTTCCAATCGGTAGTTTCCAGCATCTCCTTGTAGCTCTCCGCGTAGCCGTCCTGCAGCAGGTAGCAGGGCCGCTGCCAGCCGAAGATGTTGTAGGCGGGCATTCCCCACGGGGTGCACTCGTAATCGCGCCGGCCCATCAGAAATTCCAGGAATAGCGGCGACATATTGAACTTCCACGAGGGCTTGCGGTTGGACAAAATAGCGCGAAAGAGCCGCCTGACGCGGGCGCGGCCCATAAAGCGATTCTGGTCCGGGGCTTGCTCGTAGCTGTAGCCGGGCGAGAGCACAATGCCCTCGACGCCCATCGCCATCACCTCGTCGAAGAAGGCGCGGGCGCTCACCGGATCGGCGCCGTCGAAGAAGGTGGCGTTGGTGGTGACGCGAAAGCCGCGTTTGACGGCCTCTTGAATGCCCTCGACGACGATTTCGTAGGCGCCCTCACGGCAAACGGCGAAGTCGTGGTGCTCGCGCTGCCCGTCCAGGTGCACAGAGAAGGTCAGGTACTTTGACGGCGTGAACTCCGGCAGCCGCCGCTTGAGTTCGAGAGCGTTGGTGCACAGGTAAACGTACTTTTTGCGCGCCACCAGTCCGTTGACGATCTCGATAATCTGGGGGTGCAGAAGCGGCTCGCCGCCGGGCAGCGAGACCATCGGGACGCCCGCCTCCTCGACCGCGGCAAAGCACTCCTCCGGGCTGAGCTGCCTTTTCAGGATGTGGGGTGGGTACTGCACCTTGCCGCAGCCGGCGCAGGCCAGCGAGCAGCGGAAGAGCGGCTCCAGCATCAGCACCAGTGGATAGCGCCGGTTGCCGCTGAGCTTTTTCTTCAGAACATAGGCGGCAACCGTCGCCATCTGGGAAATCGGAATAGCCATCGTTTCGGTAAACCTCCAGCGCTTTCTACTACGAAGCGCGTTCCATGGCCCGCTTGTAGCCGGTGAGCGCTATCAGTGGAAAGTACTGGCGATACAGGTGGTAGGACATATAAAAGACCCTGGGGAAGCCAGTGCCGGTGACGATGCTCTGGCGGGTTTTTCCCTCTCCCATCGACTCGTCCCAACTGCCCTCGGGCTGTTGGCGCTCAAGCAGCCAGCGCACCCCCTTGGCAATCGAGTCCGAGCGGTCGTCGCCGGCGGCCAGCAGGCCCAAAAGCGCCCAGGCCGTCTGCGACGGAGTGCTCTCGCCCACGCCGCGCGTATTCGGGTCGTCGTAGCTGTTGCAGCTCTCGCCCCAGCCGCCGTCGGCGTTCTGCACCATGCGAATCCACTCGGCGGCCTGCTGAACCTGCGGCTCATTGTGATCGAAGCCGATGGCTTCCAGGCCGCGCAGCACCAGGAAGGTTCCGTAGATGTAATTCACGCCCCAGCGGCCGAACCAGCTTCCATCCGGCTCCTGTTCGCGGAGGATGAATTTGATGGCCTTCTCGACGTGCTTGTCGCCGCGCGCGTAGCCGTAAGTGGCCAGCATCTCCAGGATTCTTCCCGTAATGTCCACCGTCGGCGGATCGAGCATCGCGTTGTGATCGGCAAAGGGAATGTACTGGAAGATCATCTTGGTGTTGTCTTTGTCGAAGCTGCCCCAGCCGCCATTCCGGCACTGCATGGCAAACAGCCACTCGATGGCGCGTTGCGCAACCTTATATTGATAGCCCTCGCGGGGGGTATCGACCTTGTTCAGCGCCAACAGCACCTGTGCGGTGTCGTCGGTGTCGGGATAAAACTCGTTGTTGAACTCGAAGTACCAGCCTCCGGGCTCGGTCTTCGGAACCTTCACGGCCCAGTCGCCCTTGTGGCGCACCTCTTTCGAGAGCATCCAGTCTGCGGCCTTGATCATGCGCGGGTCGTCGCGCCCGACGCCGGCCTCGCCCAGGGCGAAGACCGCCTGCGCCGTGTCCCAGACCGGCGAAACGCAGGGCTGAATGCGGAAGGTGGGCTCAGGCATCGCGTCGTTGGCCGGCTCCTCGATACCCAGCTTCTCAAGCTCGTCGCGCGCCCGGATCACCTGCGGATCGTCCTCCGAGTAGCCCAGGCAGCGCATCGCGATGATGGAGTTCAGGATGGCCGGGAAGATGCCGCCCAATCCGTCGGTCATCTCCAGCCGCGCCAGGATCCACTTTTCCGCTTGCTTGAGGGCCAGGGTGCGTAGCGGGCGGATGTGAACCGCTTCGGCTAGGTGCATGATTCTGTCCAGGACGATGAAGAAGTTGCGCCACGAGAACAGCCGCTTGCGGTCCCAGCGCAGCCGCAGCGTCGAGTTGGCGCGTCCGCCCACATAGAGTTCGTCGATGCCCTGCTCGGAAGGGATTCTCTTGAAGGGCTTCTTGGCGTACATGATGGCCAAGGGAACCAGCATCGACCGCGACCAGGAGGAAATTTCGTAGATGTTGAAGTAAAACCACTTGGGAAAGAGAACAATCTCCGGTGGAATGGCCGGTACCGCGTCATAGTCGTACTCGCCCAGCGCGCAGAGGTACATCTTGGTGAAAGTGTTGGTCGCGACCACGCCGCCATGCGCCAGAACCCACTCGCAGCACCTGACCAGCCGCGGGTCGTCCGTTCCCAAGCCCATCAGCTTGGCCGAGGAGTAGCACTTGACCGAAAGCGAAATGTCGCCTGGCCCGCCGGGATAGGTGCTCCAACTGCCGTCCTCATTCTGGTAGCGCATCATCTCCGCGAAGGTGCGCTGAAGCCGGCCCGGATCGCCGCTTTCCAGCAGCGTGTGCAGAAAGATGTAGTCGGCCTCGAGCATCGAATCGGCTTCAAACTCCCCGCACCAGTAGCCTTCGGGCTGCTGCCGGGAGAGCAGGAACTCCCGCGAGCGGAGTATCGCCGATTCCACATCGGTCAGCTCCGCATCCAGTCGCCCGAACCTGGGCGACGCGGATTGCCTCTTTTCTTGCTGAATGTCCATACGATTTATAAAGCCTCAGTTCCTCTCCGGGCGCCTCCCGCTGCCTGGGGTGGCAAACTATGGAGAGCCCGCTCATCCCGCTACTCTAAATCGAAGGGCCGCCCATGCCGCGGGATTTTTTTCCGCATGGCGCCCAGCTCCTGCCTTTGCCGATTCAAGCCGTAAGTGAATTGGCCAGTGCGTAAAACCGCAAACCCAGCAAAGCGAAGCCACAAATCCCAGCAAAGCAAAGCCGCAAATCTCCTACAGCGTGGGGCCGCAAATCCCGCCCCAACGCGGTTGGCCCGGGAGACCACCTCACAGCGCCGGCGAAGTTTCTTCCCCGTCCGCGCCGCCGATCGCCTGCATAATCTCCGGTGGCAGGCCGAAGCGCACGTTTTCCGGCATAACCTCAATCTCTTCGACGTTATTAAAGCCGTTTTGGCGCAGATAGTTGACCACATCCTCGACCAGTACCTCGGGAGCCGAGGCGCCGGCCGTCACCGCCACCGTGCTCACGCCCTCCAGCCAGGCCGGGTCGATGGCCTGGGAGTTGTCAATCAGGTAGCCCATCGTCCCCAGGTTGCGCGAAACCTCGACCAGGCGGTTGGAGTTCGAGCTGTTGGTTGAACCCACCACAAGAACCAACTCCGCATCGTGCGCCACGTTGCGCACCGCGACCTGGCGATTTTCGGTGGCGTAGCAGATGTCCTGCGAATGGGGGCCAACAATATTGGGAAATTTGTCCTTGAGCGCGTGAATAATGTCGCGCGCCTCGGCGAGCGAGAGCGTGGTCTGCGTCAGGTAGGCCACGCGGTCGGGGTCGGGCACCTCGAGCGCGGCCACCTCGGCCACATTCGAGACCACATGGGTCGCCTCGGGCGCTTCGCCCAGCGTGCCCTCGATCTCGTCGTGGTCGCGATGGCCGATCAGCACCAGCGAATAACCCATTTTTGCAAACTTGACCGCCTCGATGTGCACCTTTGTGACCAGCGGACAGGTGGCGTCGATGACCTGCAAACCGCGGCCCTTGCTCAACTCCCGCACCGCGGGCGAAACTCCGTGCGCCGAGTAAATGACACGCTGGCCGTCGGGCACGTCGTCGATTTCATGCACAAAAATTGCGCCTTTTTCCGCCAATTCATTGACCACATAGCGGTTATGCACAATCTCGCGGCGAACGTAAATTGGCGCCCCAAAGGTCTCCAGGGCGATTTTGACAATGTCGATGGCGCGCACCACCCCGGCGCAAAAGCCCCTCGGCTTGAGCAATAAAACCCTCTTCTGGCGCGGGGGATTTGGGGAGCGGCTTTCCTTCGGAATGGCGTCGTGTGGCGTTGTGGTCACACTGCCAGTATACCAACCGGCGAATTATTGATTCCGCCCTGAACGAATCAGACAAATTTGGGTGCCCCACCCTCGCCGCGCTTTTGTATTTGCGGCTATAGCGGAACCAGAGTAGCTGTATCCCGAAAGCAATTCCTCCAAGTGGCTTTTTCCTCAAGAAAAAGCCACCTCCAAGACTCTTTGTAAGGCCACGTTTACTCTGGTTCCGCTCTAGGATAGGAACCGGCATTGGGCTTCGCTCAGCCAGCCTGAATGGCCTCTTTGGCTGGGTGCCCCGGCTCTCGATTCTGCGTCCCCGAAGACCGCGCCCCATTGGCCGGCCGCAGCGGAATCGGCTGGCCCGCGGCTGGCTGTTGCATGGTCACAATAATCGCTCCGGCCGGTTTTTCGCCCGCGCATCGGTAGGAGTGCGGCGTGTTCGAGTCGAAGTAAACCGCATCGCCGGCGCCCAGCACGCACCTCTGATCGCCGTGGTGAAGCTCCAGCTCCTCCTCCAGCACATATAGAAATTCGAATCCCAGATGCCGGTGCGCCGAGGGTTCCGTCTCTCCGGCCAGCGGCACAAACTCGGCAACGTAGGGGTCCATCTGCCGGTCCGGCACCAGGTAGCCCAGGCTCTCAAAGAAATAAGCCGGCGTCTCGGCCCCGGTCTGCGGCATTCTCACGCGGTCCTTGCGGCGGTGAATGCGGAAGACCGCGCCCGGATCGGGCTCGAAAAAGTAGGACAGATCCTTGGAGAAGAGCATCGCGATGCGCGCCAGGTTGCGCAGCGTGGGAACCACCCGGCCCGTTTCCAACTGCGACAAGAAACTGGCCGAAAGCCCCGCGTTTTGGCCCAACTCGACCAGCCCCATCGACTTTTTCAGCCGCAGCCGCTTGATCCGCTCGCCAATGTGCTTTTCGGCAATAAACCGCTCGGTGGTTTCTGTGTCCACCTGGGATTTTTGCGTTTCCTCGCTGCGAACCGCCGCCAACTTGCTCATCGACCCTCCTGCCCGCACGCAAACCGGATGCCCCAGGGAAAATCGGACCTGCGTGGGGGAATCCTGCGCAATAAGGAATGTTGCGCGTATCAAAAACTATTCTCATGCTACTAAAGCCACCTGCCCGCCGCAAACCTCATTCCTGCCGCCTGTGCCAGCTCCACCGCGCGGCAACAAATCCGTGAGCAGAAAGTTTGGGTGCCGTCCTCGCAAAAATCCGGCAGCGAGAAATCCGGGTTCACCATTCCGCGGGAAGTCCGTGAGCAGGGAAGGAGTCTGGGTGCCCCACCCTCGCGACGTTCTTGTTTTTGTCGCTAGGGTGGGATTACCCCAACCCCTCACGCCCTGCGCGCTATCCTGAAGAGTCCGGCCGGCAAGGCCGCGAGGGAAGCTCATGCCCGAAGACCCAACCACTCCTGCCGCGCAAGCGGCGTCTGCCGCACCGCAGGTGCCGGCGTCTGCCCCACCGCAGGTGGCCCCCGTGGCCACCATCGCCACAATTGGCCAGTTCGAGGTCCAATCCGTCACCCTCCGCGGCTGGCTCTACAACCTGCGCGAGAGCGGCAAGCAGCTCTTCCCCATCTTCCGCGACGGCACCGGCTCCATCCAGGGCGTGGCCCACGTCAAGAGCGTCTCTGCTGAAGTCTTCGCGGCGCTGAAGGGGCTGACCCAGGAGTCCTCGGTCATCGTGACCGGCAAGGTCCGCGCCGACCAGCGGGCTCACGGAGGCTTCGAGCTCGACATCGAGGGCCTCGAAGTCGTGCAGCGCGTCCCCGAGTCCGCGCCCTACCCCATCACCCTCAAGGAGCACGGCGTCGATTTCCTCATGGAGCACCGTCACCTCTGGCTCCGCAGCCCGCGTCAGGCCGCGATTCTTCGCATCCGTGCCGAGATCATGCGCGCCGCGGCCGAGTACTTTGACTCTAACGGCTTCATCCGCACTGACCCGCCCATCCTCACCCCGGCGGCCTGCGAGGGCACCTCGACGCTCTTTCCGGTCGATTACTTTGGCGACCCGGCTTATCTCACTCAATCCGGCCAGCTTTACATCGAGGCCACGGCTCTCGCCCTGGGCAAGGTCTACAGCTTCGGCCCCACCTTCCGCGCGGAAAAATCCAAAACCCGCCGCCATTTGACGGAGTTCTGGATGATCGAGCCAGAGGTCGCCTTCCTCGATCTTGACGGCTTGCTGGAGCTGGCCGAAAACTTCCTCTCCCACATCGTCCAGAGCGTCCTGAAGAATCGCGCCCCGGAGCTGGCCATCATCGGCCGCGACCGCGCCAAACTCGAAGCCATCGCGCCGCCCTTCCCGCGCCTGCGTTACGATGAGGCCGCCGAAATGCTTAATCAGGCCTACAAGGACGGCCACCTGGAGCAGCCCTTCGAGTACGGCAACGACTTCGGCTCCCCGGACGAAACCTGGCTGTCGAGCCAGTTTGACCGGCCGGTGATGGTCCACCGCTACCCCTCCGACGTGAAGGCCTTCTATATGGAGCCCGACCCGGCCGACCCGCGCTTCGCCCTCTGCGTCGATGTCCTGGCCCCCGAGGGCTACGGCGAAATCATCGGCGGATCACAGCGCGTCTCGAGTTTTGAGCTTTTGAATGCACGCATCACTCAGCACAACCTGCCCAAGGAGGCCTTCCAGTGGTACCTCGACCTGCGCCGCTACGGCTCGGTCCCCCACTCGGGCTTCGGCATGGGCATTGAGCGCGCCGTGGCCTGGATCTGCGGCCTGGACCACGTACGGGAGACCATCCCCTTCGCCCGCACCCTGCATCGCATCTACCCGTAACAACCTGTGGTGAAAGGCTGGTTTTGAAAGGGCACGACTTCAGTCGTGCCGCCAGTCTAACGCACCGGAGGCGCAGAGTTGGTTAGCCCGCGCTTCAGCGTGGGGAATATGGATTCCGCAACTTTCTCTGTTTCAAATAGATAGATTTCCTCAAGGGCTATTGAGGACAGCATAAGTAAAGCCCCTGCCAACGCGCCGGAGGCGCAGCGTTGATTAGCCCCGCGCTTCAGCGTGGGGAATATGGATTCCGCAAGTTCGTTACGGAGTCCCGTAGGGACGTTGCAAGGACATTATTTCTGCAGAAACCAATAAAGCCCATGATCCGCTGAGGCTTCCCACTGCCCTCTCAGCCCAGCGGAGCCAAATGTTTAGTGTTTTGGTAGGTGTAGACGATGCGGTGCGCGACGGTGATCGTGGAGAGCGCGGCCAGTATCCACAGCACCGGAGCCATCGCGCCCCAGTGATTGAACAGGGCGCCGATGATCACCAGCACAATGCGCTCCGGGCGCTCCATGAAGCCCACCTTGCACTGGCCGATGAGGGCCTCGGCGCGGGCGCGGGTGTAGCTGATCATCAAGGACGTGACCATGACAAAGGCCACCAGGCAGACGTACCGGAAGCGGTTGATGCGGCCGTAGTAGACCAGCAGGCCGAAAAACAGCACCACGTCCGAGTAGCGGTCGATCACGGAATCAAAAAACGAGCCGAAGACGGTGACCTGGTTGTTGCGCCGGGCCACACGGCCGTCCAGCATATCGAAGGCTCCCGCGCCGAAGATCACCAGGCCCGCGTAGAAGAACATCCGGCCGGCGTTGGTGGCGTTGGCGTGGCCAAACAGGAAGGCGGCGGCGATGTTGATGATCAGCCCGATGAAGGTCAGAGCGTTGGGCGAGATGCGTGTCAGCGCCAGGCTGTGAACAAGCGGGTCAAGAAGCCATCCGCAGGCGCGGCCGAAGGCGCTGGTCCAGGTGGTTGCCATGTGGGCTACTTTCGCTCCGAATTCCGCGCCGCACCGGTCGAGACTTCGATTTCGACCTCTTCAGCCTCTTCAATCTCGACGGTGACCTCGGCGGCGGCTGCGGCGGCCTCGTCGTGAATGGTAATCAGCTTCAGCACTTCCAGTTCGCGCTTGCCGTTGGGCGTAACGATGTGGGCGACGTCGCCCACCCGTTTGCCCACCAGTCCGCGGCCGATGGGCGAGGTGGTCGAAATCAGCCCCTTCGAGACGTCGGACTCCTCGCTGGTCACCAGCCGGTAGAGGATCTCCTCGTCCTTGGTCGAGTCATAGACCACCACCGTCGAGCCGAAGCCGGCCTTGTCTTTGGGAATATTGGCCAGATTGACCAGCGAGAGCTCGGCCATGCGCTTCTTGAGCTGGCCCAGGCGCGCATTCACGAAGGTCTGGCGCTGCTTGGCCATGTGGTATTCGGCGTTCTCCGACAGGTCGCCCATGGCCACGGCCTTCTTGATCTCGGCGGGAAGTTCATGGGCGAGTTCGTGTTCCATGAGACTGATCTCATGGAGAAGCTTCTTTTTAATGTGCTCGGGCATTTGTGTTCCATGGCGGTGAGCGAAGGTTGCTCAGTCCGCGAGAGTATAGAAGAACCTGATTCCCCATTATACGCGGGGGGGAAAGACAGGGATCAGGGGGCAGGGATCAGGGATCAGCCGGTGGCTCCTGAAAGCAGCAATCTGGGCACCCCAGAGCTCGCCCTGAACGAAGTCGAAGGGGTCTCAACTTTGAGGCCGAAATTCCCGCGTTCAACCCGTCTCCTCGCTCCCAGCTCCCTCGCTCCCTGCTCCCTGATCCCTGACCCCTGTTCCCTGTCCCTCCATGAACGATTGCAGAATCAGCGTGGCGGCCACCTGATCGACCACGCGGCGGTGCTCCTGGCGGGCGTGGCCGGCCTCGTACAAGATCTGGTGGGCCTCGCGGGTGGTCAGCCGCTCATCCCATAGGTGAATGGGTAATCCGGTCAGCTCGCCCAATTCGGCCGCGAAGGCCTGGGTCTTGGCGGCCTGGGGGCTCACGTCGCCAGACAGATGCACGGGGTTCCCAACCACGATCGCCGCCACGCCCAGCCGCCGCGCCAGCCGCGCCAGCGAGCGCAGGTCTTCGCGGCGGTTGTGACGCCGCTCCAGGGTCATCACCGGCTGCGCGGTCAGGCCCAGCTCGTCCGAGACAGCCACGCCGATGCGGCGGTTGCCAACATCGAGGCCCAAATAGCGGGGATGGGAAACAGCTTCCAGCTTCTCGCTCCTAGCCTCCAGCTTACTGCCTTACGCCCATGGATTGCGGCTGGACGCCGAGGAAGAAATCTCCTGCCGGGGCCTCCCGCCCGGTACAATAATAGGAGTTGAGTCCCCGCGGGGATTTTTCACGTCTTGAAGTAAAAATGAAGGGTTGATAGCAGGAAGATGGCGCGCCGCAGACGAACGAGCAGAAGAAAGAAGCGTTTCGGCGCGGGTCTTTTCCGGGCTTTTGTCCTTTTGCTGCTGCTGGCGGCGGGGGCTGGGGCAGCTTGGCTGGTTTTTATACCCTACGGGCCCTCGCAGGAGACCTTTGTCGAGCTGGCGCCGGGCTCGCCGGCGGTGCTGATTGGCCAGCAACTGGAGTCGGCGGGCGTGGTGCGTAGCCAGTTTGCTTTTGATCTGCTGCGCTGGCTGAAGCGGGGAACGCTGCACCCCGGCGAGTACCGCTTCGACCATCCGGCCGCGGTCACCGAGGTTTATGCCCGCATCGTGCGCGGAGATATTTTTACCAAAACGGTCACCATTCCCGAGGGCGCGAACCTCTTTGAGATTGCTGCCCGGCTGGAGCAGGCGGGGCTGGGCCGCCGGCAGGATTTTGTGGCAGCGGCGGCGGAGCTGGCGGGCCTGGTGGCCGATCTGGACCCCGGAGCAACCAGCCTGGAGGGCTATCTGTTTCCCGACACCTATCATTTTTCCCGCAAGGCGACGCCGGAGCAGATTTGCGCCACCATGGTCAAGCGCTTTCGCTTGGCGGCCAGCCAACTGGGACTGAGTGGGAACGTGCATACGGTGGTGACCATGGCTTCACTGGTGGAGCGGGAGACGGCGCTGGAGGCCGAGCGCCCGCTGGTGGCCAGCGTCTTTCAGAACCGGCTGGCCAAGAAAATGCCGCTGATGACCGACCCCTCGGTGATCTACGGGCTGGAGCTTGATGGCCGCTGGCGGGGGACGATCTACGAGAGCGACCTGAAGTTCGACACGCCTTACAACACCTATCTGCACCCCGGCCTGCCGCCCGGTCCGGTGGCCAATCCCGGCCTGAAGTCGCTGCGGGCGGCCATGAAACCGGCCCAGACCGACTACCTCTACTTTGTGGCCGCCGGCTCCAACCCCCAGGGGCGGTCGCTGTTTTCCAGCACTCTTGAGGAGCACACGCACAACGTGGCAGGCTACCGGCAAGCCGCGAAGAAGGCAGGCCACAGTTGAAGCTCATTGACCGCCATCTGGCCGCTGCGGCCCTGCTTCTTCCGCTTCTGCTCCTCTCCGGCTGCCTGTGGAACACGCATAAGCTGCCGGTGCCCAAGGCGCCGCTGATTGAGCAGTCGGCCGCGCCCGCCGAACTGGTGAGGCAGCTCAACAAGCGCTGGCAGGCCCTTGAGAGCCTGAACGCCAGCGTCGAGATTCAGGCCAGCGTGCTCAAGCCCAAGCAGGGCGTGGCCACCGACTACACCGCCATCCGCGGCATCATCCTGATGCGCAAGCCGGAGATGCTGCGCGTGCTCGGGCGGGTTCCGGTCGTCGGCACGCGCGCCTTTGACATGGTCAGCGACGGCCAGAAATTCACCCTCTGGATTCCCTCGAAGAACATTGCCTTCAAGGGCTCGAACACGGTGAAAAAGAAGTCGGCCAACCAGTTCGAGAATCTGCGGCCGGGCTTCTTCCTGGATGCGCTGGTGGTGCGAGGACTTGAGCCAGACGACTGGTACGGGGTGGTGGCGGACTCGGAAACCGTCGAGGACGCGGCCCGCAAGAACCTGTTCACCGTGCCAGAGTACGTCCTCAGCATCAGCCGCCACAAGCCGGATAGCCGTGAATTGATCCCGGAGCGCGTGGTCACCTTCAACCGCGAGAACCTGCTGCCCACCCAGCAGGACCTCTATGACAGCGACGGCAATCTGGAGACCCAGGTCTTCTATTACGGCTACAAGGACTTCGGCACCGGCACATACCCCACCAAGGTGGTCATCAAGCGCCCCATCGAGGACATTCAGATCGTGCTCACGGTCGACAAGGTGGCCGAAAACCAGACGCTCAGCGACGGCCAGTTTGTGCTGGAGCCCACCGAAGGCACCAAGATTCAGAATCTGGAGTAGGGAATTCAGAATCCGATATAGAGGGCCGGCGCGAGCCGCTCTCGGGATCGGAAGACGGTGCGTCCGGCGTTCGTTTCTTGCTCTAGGCTCCCAGCGGTATTTCCGACCCGCGGAACATGAAACTGTGCCCCATCCATCGGACGTTTTTGTTTTTGTCCGATGGGTGGGAGTCCGTAGAACTCCATGACGGCGTCGTGTTTTGTCGAATTTGCATTTTTGTTTCTTATCAGCCGGGGAATCATATGAGTGCCAACCGCCTATTGCTGCCTGCGATCGAGCAACAACTCGGCGATTTTGTCTTGAACAGCCCGGAGAACTTCGTGGCTGATCTCGGCATGATGCGTATTTTCGAGCCGCCTCTGGTCGCCGTGGCCAGCGCCCAGGATCTGTTTTGGGAGAGGCTCAAGCAGCCGGAGGTCGTCGGCCCCCTGCACTTGTCTCCCACCGAGTGGCTGAGCGGAGCGCGATCCGTCATTTCCTGCTTTTTACCTTTTACGGAGCGTGTCCGCCTGGCCAACCGGTCCCAGGGCTGGCCTGCCACGGAATGGCTTTACGGGCGCTACGAGGGAGAGGCTTTCAACCAGAGCGTGCGCCGCTTCCTGGTGGATGCCGTTCAAAAAGCCGGTGGCCGCGCCGTGGCTCCCGCGCTGGATGAGCGATTCGCCGTGGTCAATCTGCGCAGCAACTGGTCCGAACGCCACGCGGCCTTCATCGCCGGACTTGGCACCTTCAGCCTGAGCCGCTCGCTGATTACCATCCGGGGCTCTGCCGGACGCCTCGCCAGCCTGATTACGGACCTGGACTTTGAGCCAACGCCGCGCCCCTATACCGAAGCGGAGGAATACTGCACCAAATGCGGCGCCTGCATCCTCCGTTGCCCGCCCCAGGCCATCGATCAAAACGGCAAAAACAACGCTGTCTGCTCCGACTTCCTGGATGAAACCCTGCTTCGCTTCAAGCCCAGATACGGCTGCGGAAAATGCCAGACCGGCGTTTCCTGCGAGGCGCGCAGGCCGCTGATCCCCTGAGCCGTGCCACCGCCAAGCCTTCGAGGCTCCGTTCTTGCGGCCTTTCGCACCCCGATTGCCCGGTCTGATCTGTCTTCCATTCGGGCTCATTTGCTATATACTGATGATGTATACCATTGGGGAGGAGCCTATGACGGAAAAGTCTCAAGTGAATCCGAAGCCGGCCGACGCCAGGCTCTTCTGGAGCGGACGCAGCCAGGCCGTGCGCCTGCCCAAGGAGTTCCGCTTCGAGGGCGACCGGGTGCGCGTAACCCGCATGGGCGCGGGCATTCTGCTCGAACCCATTCCGGAGACCAGAAAAGAAACCGTCGAGGAGTTGTTCGCGCGGATGGATGCCATGGGAGCCGACCCGATTTTCCCCGAAGGCCGCAAACAGAACCTTGCGCCCATCCGTGAGTACTTCAAGTGAGCTACCTGCTCGACACCAACGTCTGCATTGCGCTCATCAACGGAAGCTCCGAGGCCGTTCGCCGGCGCTTTGTCCAAGCTGCGCGTCGCGGGCCAATCCCTGCGATTTCTTCCATCGTCGCGCATGAGCTTTGGTACGGCGTCGCCAAGAGTGGCCGCGTAGCTCAGAACGCCCACCGGCTGACGGCTTTTCTGGACCGCGCCGTGACCGTGCTCGACTACACCGAGCAGGACGCCCACGCCGCCGGAGAGATTCGCGCCGCGCTCGAACGGAGCGGTGAGCGCATCGGCGAGTACGACACCCTGATCGCCGGCCAAGCCTTTAGCCGGAATCTGATTCTGGTCACTGCGAATACGCGCGAATTCGACAGAGTAAAAGGGCTGGTTGTGGAGGATTGGACGCTATAGAGCTGTAGTCTCGCAGTGGGTTAAGGTTCATGGTATACCACCCTTTCTCAAGAAAGAAGCGGAAAGGATGGAGCCCCGGTGTCAAGGATAAGAAATCAAAGGATAGGTATGGCAACCGTTCGGCGGCTTGAATCAGAATCGGCTTCATCAAAGTTTAATTGGCTTTGTCCAGTGTGTGGCACGGTAATAGGCAAGCCGGAATTGACCAGAGTTGCGGCCCTAGAGATTCTAGACCGACACTTGAACGCGGCGCATTCCCCGAGGTCAGCCAAAACTCAAGAAGTAAAGGTCAATGGGCTTAGGGTAGAAACTCGCCAAGAAAAACGCAAAGCTGCTGAGAAGGCATACAGGAAGCTGTGCAGACCTGAAGGGAAATCGTGGAAGCCTGTGCTTGAAGGTGGCAGACCAGGAAGTAATAGGAGTCATTAAAGCCGAATCAGGTTCACATTCCGACCAACAGATCGGCGGGTGGCCCACATTCGCAGTCGAAAATGGGTGCCCCAGATCCAGCTTTTGGGAACTGGAAAACCTCGAATCCAGCTTACTGCCGGGTGCCCCAGGTCCCGCTTTTGGGACCTGGGTGTATCGCAGTGCGCACACACCCTACGCGGCGACGTCGAAGCTTTCAATCTTGGGCCGTTTTTTGTGGGCGGCTTGCCATAGATCGTAACCGGCCTGCAAATAGTACCAAAAGCCGGCGTGGGTTCCGAGCGCATCCGACAAACGCAGCGACATATCCGCCGAGATGCCCGCCGCGCCGTTGAGAATGCGCGAAAGCATGGTGCGCGAGACGTGCAGCCGCTTGGCGGCGGTGGTTACGTCCATTTCTCCGAAGTATTCGCGCAATACCTTGCCAGGATGAGGCGGGTTGAACATTTCCGTCATGGTTCTAGCTCCCATGGTAATCCTGATAATCAACCAGATCGAGGGCCACCCCATCCATTTGCAGAAAATGACCTCCCGCTGCCGCACAATAGAAATAGCGCAGGGTGAATCCAGCCTTTTTCTTCTCCACAGGCCGCGTTCAAGCTCTCCCTCCAGGCGCGGAGATGCTGTTTTTTCTGTTTTTGCCTGTGAAACTGTGGACCTATATATAAGTCATTTATAATCAGTGATTTTCTCCGACATCCTCCACAAAAACACGCAATCCGTGAAACCGTGAGACTGTGGAGCGGCCGGGCCTCCCAGCTCCCGCTTCCGGGAGCTGGGAGACCGCGCCAGCCTACTGCAACAGCGTCCCCTGCTCCTCGTCCTTGCCGTTCAGCTCCTCGGGAGGAATGACCACGGCGGCGGCCACCTTGTCGTCCGATTCGAGGTTCAGCAGCTTCACGCCCTGGGTGGAGCGCCCCGCCGCGCGGATGGTATTGGTGTCGATGCGGATGATCTTGCCGAACTGGCTGATGACCATCAGTTCCGAAGTCTCATCCACCAAGAGAATCGATGCGGACTTGCCCACCTTGGCGGTCGCCTTCAGGTTGGTAACTCCCTGAGCCGCGCGCGCCGTCAGACGGTACTCGTCAATGTCCGTGCGCTTGCCGAAGCCGTTCTCGGTGATCGTGAGAATGAGGGATTTGCCGATTCCGAGGCGTTCGTCCAAGGCCTTCAGAGCCTTATCTGCGCCAGCGGCGGCCCTTT
>Ga0224559_1000962_pt1 | contig 16705 bp, 13 predicted proteins | sample 714S33034metaG_FD_180676 | JGI IMG/M metagenome (GOLD analysis project Ga0224559, IMG submission 180676) | Peat soil microbial communities from Stordalen Mire, Sweden - 717 S3 30-34 | ecosystem: Environmental > Terrestrial > Soil > Wetlands > Peat | place: Sweden: Norrbotten County, Stordalen... | reverse complement strand
TTCGAGCAGATCGTGGGCTGCCGATTCGATGGTGAGGCTGCCCGCCGCCACTTCGAGATCCTGCTCGGGGACGAATCTCCAGAGGCCGTCTGAACAGAGCAGCAGCGTATCGCCGATGGCCAGCGGGTGCCGCTCCAGATCAATCTGCACCTCTGGCTGTTGGCCCAGGACACGGGTCAGCACCGCGGCGTCGGGATGATGCAGCGCCTCGTCAGGGGTAATCAGATTGCGGTCGAGCAGCGATTGCACGGCGGTGTGATCGGTGGTGAGGCGGTGCAGGCGGCCGGCGCGCAGCAGATAAGCGCGGCTGTCGCCGATATGGCCGACCCAGGCGTGGATTCTGGCGGCGTCCTGTTGCAGCAGGGCCACCACCACGGTAGAGCGCATATTCGGGTGCGGCGAGCCGGGGGCGCCGGCGGCCACAATCTTCGCATTGATGCGCTCCACGGCCTCGCGTATGGCGCTGTCGGCCGGATAATTGCGCGGCAGGGCCGCCAGATGCAGATAAAAATATTCCACTACCATCCGCGACGCAGTGGCTCCTCCGCTGTGCCCTCCCGAGCCGTCGGCGACGATCAGCAGATCACCCAGGGCAATACGGACATGGAGGACCGAGTCCTGGTTCTCTTCGTGCGTGGCGCCGCGGTCACACTCCTCGGCGAAGAGAATGACTGGCTGTCCAGAGACCGGTATCTCACTCATGCCTGAACCTCACATACAGGACAAAACCCGCGCTTTATAAGTCAGCGTTAACCAGCGCAAAAAAATATCTGGTTTTCTGCGGAAAACCTTCCCCTTCGATTCAGCTGAAAGCTGCCACGGTTGGCCGGCGTGCCCATGCTCCTAATCTTCCATGCCGGCCATTGCGGATGAGGGTTCCACGCCTGCTGGCTTCAGTTCAGTGTCATCGATCTCCGACGGCTGATCCAACTCAATCTGGGAGATGAAAAAAATGAACTTCCACAGTGAAGACAATGTAACACGAAGAGTTCGGTTCCGGGCAGGCCGGGGAAGGCAATCCTGTTGAAAATACGCATGCAAGTTAGGCTTCGACGCTCACCGTGGCGGATTCTGTCGTGTTTTGGCCAGTTATGCCGATAGGTATACTTAAGTTTCCTCGGCAGCGGGGGCTGTCAAGCGCGTTCTGTGGCACGGCGGCCGCGGAGTGTATTCCGCATACGGAGTTTTCCCGTAATGGATAGGACAACAGAACATTATTCGATAAGTATGAAGCCAGGCCGCAACTGCCACGGGTAATTTTCTCAAGAGAAGTGTGTTAAAGCGGTTCTCCAGTCACATGGTTCCGATCCCGCGTCCGCCTGGCCCGCGTTGCCTGGCCCGCGTCCGCTATGATGAGGGCGCGATGGCAAAGATACAGGTTTTCAAAGGCAAATGGGCGCTGGTGACCGGCTCCAGCGCGGGCATCGGCGCGGCCCTGGCGCAGGAACTGGCCGCGCAGGGGGCCAAACTCATTCTCACGGCGCGCAGATTAGACCGTCTGGAGGCGCTGAGGGCCGAACTCGCGGCCCAGGGCGCGGAGGTGCGCGTGGTGGCCGCCGACCTGAACGATCCGGCCGCTCCCGAACTGCTCTATAACGTCACCGAGGGGGCGGGCCTCAAGGTCGAGATTCTGGTCAATAACGCTGGCCTCGGCCAGTACGGTGCCTTCAACCAGAGCCCCGTCGAGCAGGAGCTGAGCCAGGTGCGCGTCAACTGCGAGGCCGTGGTGCGGCTCACGCGGCTGTTTCTGCCGCGCATGGTCGAGCGGCGCTCGGGCTGGGTGCTGGTGGTGGCCTCGACGGCCAGCTTTCAGCCCGTGCCCTACCTGACCACCTACGCGGCCACCAAGGCCTTCGACCGCTTCTTCGCGCTGGGGCTGGCCGCCGAGGTGGCCCGCTTCGGCGTCCGTGTGACGGCGCTCTGCCCAGGGCCGACCGAGAGCGAGTTCTTCAGCATCGCCCGCGCCGGAGCCATCCGGGGCCACACGGTGCAGCCGACCGAGGATGTGGCGCGACAGGCGGTCGCGGCCCTGGCACGCGGCCAGCAGACGCTGATTCCCAGCTTCAGCGGCCGGTTCACGGCCTTTCTGGTGCGCTTCTTGCCCGTCGGGCTGATTACCCGCTTTGTGGAAAAAGGCGGGCGGCGGGCGGCCAGTTTCGCTCCTTGAACTGCTCGCGGGGGCTGGCTGAGTTGAAACAGAGAGCCGTTCGGAAGACGGCTTAGTTCGACACTCGGCTTGTTGTGGGCATTGGGAGAGTGTTAGCCTTTATCCAGCGGGAGAGGTCTATCTTCGATGAGCGAGATCATCTTTGAGGTGCGCGAGGACGAGGCGGACGGCGGCTACACGGCTTCCGCTCTGGGCTACGGCATTCATACCCAGGGGGAGACGCTGGAAGAGTTGCGCGCCATGGTCAAGGGCGCCGTCCGCTGCTACTTCGACGAGGCCGCCGAGGCTCCGAAGATTATCCGGCTGCATTTCATGCGTGAAGAAATACTGGCTGTATGAAGCTGCCGCGCGACCATGAAGCTGCCGCGCGACATCGATGGCCCGCGACGGGTCAAGGCTCTCAGCGTCTTGGGTTGTGAGGCGATCCGGTAATAAGGGGTGCGCATCCGCGTAACCACCCGGCGCGACGGCGAGAACCACGAAGTCATTCCCTGGCACGATCCGATCAAAACCGGCACGCTGGCCAGCATCCTCAAGCGCATCGCCGCACACCACAGGCTGACGGTGGACGAGCTTCTGGAAATGCTTGACCTATAGGGGTTCGTGGACTCCCACCCTTCGCAGAGTGCGCGAAGGATGGGGCACAGATTCCCATGGCTCATGGTGATTCTCCAGGGCTGATGAAAGGGCCACCTGCCGGCTGAAGGATGAGGCTTAGGCGGCGTTGAAGACGTCTATCTCGCGGTCGATGGCCTTTTTCAGTTCCAGGCGCGCCTTGGAGAGGTCGTGCATCTGCTGAAGGTTCAGCCAGAACTCGGGGCTGTTGCCGAAGAAGCGGGCCAGGCGCAGCGCGGTGTCGGGCGTGATGGCGCGTTTGCCTTTGACGATCTCGCCGATGCGCGTGGCGGGCACGCGGAGCTTGAGAGCCAGGGCATTCTGCGAGATGCCCAGCGGGATGAGGAACTCCTCGCGCAGCATCTCGCCGGGATGCGTGGTGACCCGCTGGAGCTTCCATCCTGTGGCCGGCCTGGCGATGGTCATCTTTTCTTCTCCTTGGGGCGCGCCCCTAGTGATAGTCCGCAATCTCCACCTCGTAAGCCCCATCGGCCTTCCAGATAAAGCAGATGCGGTACTGATCGTTGATCCGGATGCTGTGCTCGCCGGCGCGATCCCCCGTTAAAGCCTCCAGCCGGTTGCCGGGCGGGAGGCGCAGATCGCGCAGGGTCATGGCGGTCTCAATCTGGTCGAGCTTGCGGCGGGCAACCACGCGAATCGCCGCCCAGCGCTTGCTCAGACCGGTCTCGAAGAGCTTCCTGGTCTCATCGTCCTTGAAGCTCTGGATCATCCGCCATCAGAATATAACGGCTTGCGTTCTACGTCAAACAGCATAAGAGCGCTTGGAAACCGGCATGGCGGCTTCGGCGGCGAGGAGGAGAAATGTACCGGCTTTTCCTCAGGGCGATGGGGAATCGGACAAGAATCGGCCTCAACGCGCCTCCTGTCCGGCGGCTAGAATTGGAATAGCCATGACCGAATTCACGCATCTGCATCTGCATACCGAGTACTCGCTGCTGGACGGGGCTTGCGACGTTCATAAACTGGTGGACCGTGTGGCTGCCGTGGGGCAGCGGTCGGTGGCGATGACCGACCACGGGAACATCTACGGGGCGGTGCACTTTTTTGCGGCCGCCAAGGCCAAAGGGATCAAGCCGATTCTGGGCTGCGAGCTCTACATCTGCAAGCACGAGGACCATCGCGCTCCGGGCGAGGGCGACGAGAGCAACCATTTGCTGGTCTTGGCCCAGAACGAGGAGGGCTACCGGAACCTGGTGCGGATCACCTCCGAGGCCTCGCTGCACGGCTTCTATCGCAAGCCACGGGTCAGCAAGCGTTATCTGGCCGAGCACTCTCAAGGCCTGATCGGCCTCTCGGGCTGCTTGAGCGGCGAACTGTGCGAGGAGCTGCTGGCCGGACGCTACGAAAAGGCGCGCGGCGTGGCCGGGCAGTATCAGGAGATCTTCGGACGCGGGAACTTCTACCTGGAGATTCAGGACCAGGGGCTGAGCGATGAGAAGAGGATCCACGAGGCGCTTTTTAAATTAGAAAAGGAACTGGAGATTCCGCTGGTCGCCACCAACGACTCGCATTACCTCTGCGGCGAGGACTCGCACGCCCACGACGTGATGCTCTGCGTGCAGACCGGCGCGAAGATTCACGACAAGGAGCGCTTCCGCTTCGATTCGGATCAGTTTTTCGTGAAGAGCTGCGAGGAGATGGAGCGGCTCTTCCCGAACACGCCCCAGGTCTTGCAGCGGACGATGGAGATTGCCGAGCGCTGCCAGTTGCAGTTGCATCCGGTCGAGAATCCCTTCCCGGAGTTTGCCGTGCCGGAGGGGCATACCATCGACAGCTATTTCGACGAGGTCTGCCGCGCGGGCTTCAAGAAGCGGATGGAGACCGCCGTGCGGCAGTTGGAGCTGCGGGGGATGCGGCGCGCGACCGTGGACCAGTACCAGGCGCGGCTCGAGTACGAGATCGGCATCATCAAGCAGATGAAGTACCCGGGCTACTTCCTGATTGTGTGGGACTTCATCAAGTACGCCAAGGACCATGGAATTCCGGTCGGCCCAGGGCGCGGCTCGGGAGCCGGGTCGCTGGTGGCCTACGCGATGGAGATTACCAACATCGACCCGCTGCAGAATTCCTTGCTCTTCGAGCGGTTCCTGAACCCGGAGCGGGTCTCGATGCCCGATATTGACGTGGACTTCTGCCAGAACCGGCGGGGCGAGGTGATCGAGTACGTCACGCGCAAGTACGGGCGCGAGCAGGTGGCGCAGATCATCACCTTCAACACCATGGCGGCCAAGGCGGCCATCAAGGATTGCGGCCGGGCGATGGATATGCCCTACGGCGACGTGGACCGCATCGCCAAGCTGATTCCGGCGACGGTGGGAATGACCATCGATCAGGCTCTGAAAGATGTGCCGGATCTGAACAAGGCCTATGAGGGCGACGCGCAGATTCGGGAGCTGATCGACACGGCGAAAAAGCTCGAGGGGCTGGTGCGCGGGTCGGGGGTTCATGCCTCGGCGGTGGTGATTGCGCCGCGTCCCTTGACCGAGCTGGTGCCACTGGCCAAGACCAAGAACGAAGAAATCGTGACCGCCTACGATATGAAGGCGATCGACAAGATGGGCCTGCTGAAGATGGACTTCCTGGGCCTGGCGACACTGACGGTGATCGACGATTGCCTGAAGCTGATTGCAGCCCCCCCTCGCGGCGAGAAGGTGGACATCGAGATGATTCCGCTGGACGACGAGGAGACCTTCAAGAAGGTCTTCCACGCGGCGCTGACCTCGGGCGTCTTCCAGTTCGAGTCGAGCGGAATGCGGGATGTGCTGCGGCGCTACCGGCCGGATACGGTCGAGGACTTGACGGCTTTGAATGCGCTCTACCGGCCGGGGCCGATCCAGGGCGGCATGATCGACGACTTCATCGAGCGCAAGCTGGGACGGCGTCCGGTCGAGTATATGCTGCCGGAACTGGAGGGGATTCTAAAGGAGACTTTGGGGGTCATCGTCTACCAGGAGCAGGTGATGCAGATCTCCAACGTGCTGGCGAATTACTCGCTGGGCGAGGCCGACCTGCTGCGCCGGGCGATGGGCAAGAAGAAGCCCGAGGAGATGGCCCAGCAGCGCGAACGCTTCATGGCGGGCGCCGAGGCCGCGGGCCACAAAAAGGCCACGGCGGGCGAGATCTTCGACCAGATGGAGAAGTTTGCCGGCTACGGCTTCAATAAATCCCATTCGGCGGCTTATGCCCTGCTGGCCTACCAGACGGCCTACCTGAAGACCCATTACCCGGTCGAGTTCATGGCGGCTCTTTTGACCTCGGAGACCTCGAAGCCGGAGAACGTGGTCAAGTACATCGGCGAGTGCAAGGAGATGGGAATCAGCGTCGAGCCGCCCGACGTGCAAAGCTCCGGGGCGCAGTTCACGCCACTTGTTTCGTCTGCGGGCGAGGCGATCCGCTTTGGCCTGGCGGCGGTGAAAAACGTCGGCGGCAATGCCATCGAATCGATTCTGAAGGCGCGTGCCGAGGTGGGCGGGCAGTTTACAAACTTCTGGCAATTCTGCGAAAAGGTCGATCTCCGCGTGATGAACAAGCGGGTGATCGAGTCGCTGATCAAGGCCGGGGCGCTGGATTCGCTAGGCAAGCGCGGGCCGCTGATGGCCGCCGTGGACAGGGCGATGGAACGGGCGCAGAAAGCGCAGAAAGACGCGGCGCAGGGCCAGGCTGGCCTCTTCGGGCTCTTCGACGAGGGGCCCAAGGTGGGGCGCGAGGGCGGCGACGACCTGCCGAAGGTGCCCGATTGGGAGGAGGGCGAGCGGCTGGCCAATGAAAAAGAGGTTCTGGGATTCTTTGTCTCGGGGCATCCGCTGGACAAGTACGCCGAAAAGCTGCGCAATCTGACCGGCATTATCTCCGTGGCCGAGGCGCTCGAGCGCAAGCCGCCGGAGCGGCGCTGGGGCTCGCAGGCGGACCCGGCCGACGAGATTCAGGTCGCCGGGATGATCCTGGGGCTTAAGGTACAGAAGAGCAAGCGGGACCAGAAGCTCTACGCGCAGGCGGCCCTGGAGGACGCGACGGGCAAGATCGATTTGATCTGCTTTTCCCGGGATTACGAAAAGCTTTCAGACAAGTTGAAGATGGAGGCGCCGGTGGTGGTGCGCGGCGTACTGATGGGCGAGGAGGACGCGGCGCCGAAGATCTCCATTAACTCGATCCAGGCTCTGGAAGAGGTTGAGGTAAAGCTGCCCTCGGGAGTGCGGATTCGCATCAACCTGGACCGCGCGACCGAAGAAACGCTGGTGGGCCTGAAGAGCGCGGCCGACGCGGCGCCGGGGCCGGGCAAGGTGATGCTGCATCTCGAAAAGAAGGACGAGTACGCGGTGATCCTGGAGCCGGAGGGGATGAGCGTGGCGGCCGACCGCGGCTGGGTCGAGCGGGTCGAGGAGCTGGTGGGCAAGGGGATGGTGCAGGCGGTGGGGTAGGAACTGCGCGTCCGATTCAACTTTTTTGCAGCACGCGCAACTGCCCGCTGCTTCGCCGCCCTGCGCCGAAGGCCTACGCCGAGTCGAGATGCAGCAAAGCGTGGCAGCGCTCGCCGAAGGTGGGCACCTCGGGGCACTCGAAATAGACCCGGCGGTTGAGCGCCATCAGCATGAGCACGGCCTCAAACTGCTCCTCCCTGGCGGAAAACCGTGCGCCCTGGTGCATGAATTCGTCGGTAAGGTATTCGATGGCATGGCCCAGGAGTTCGAGCGCGCGCCCGGCCTGGGGAGAGATGCGGCGGTGGCGTTTGGAGGGCGCACGGTCGGTGCGAATGGAGGCCGGAATCGAGAAGCCGGTGGTCGTGGTGGCAGCCATGGTTTTTATCCTCACCCTCTTTTTCGGCGCAATGGCCAGATTTTTCAGATGACGAAGGTACTGTTTCCCATGAGTAAACCGCCCATTCTTGTGTCCCATTCCGGGACGCTCTGATGGCGGCGCGCGATTGCCGCTTTGCGCACCCCTCCAGAACGGTTCCCCAGTATACTCGGAATTTTGAAAACCATGCGCTGTGACGGAGGTTTTCTGGCTTCAGCAACGGGAGAACCGCTCTATCGTTTCCGAAATGCTCCAGCCCGAAACGGCTTCAGCGTCTCATAAAACGGTAAAATCTTCGGCAAAAAAGACAAAATTCCCAGCAAATGGCGATTTCTGCGTTGCAGCATTTTCACTTCTGCTCTTTACAGAAACATCACACTCAAGCCAGCTTCCATGCCGCCATAGTGTCAGTATGCGAAGTGAAAATGCTCCAAATGTGGTGGTTTGTGACGCCAATCCCCGGTTTGTGGAACATGGGGAAAAGCCAGTTCTGCTGGAACTTTCATTTCTGAACAAATTCTCAGCTTGTTCGCATTCCCCAGGAGCGCCTTGACGGAACGAAATTGAAAACCTAATCTCATTCCAGCGCTTTTCGAGTGGAGCGGCTGACAGCTTCTCCGGGAGGGGTGTGGCTCTATGAGTTTTTGAGGCGAGGCGGCGATGGTTCCATACCAATGGCAATATTTTCCTCTGTTGCTGCAAATTCTGACCGCACTCGGGCTGGGAGTGGGAATTCTGACGGCTTCGTGGTTTGTCGGGCAGCATCGCAATACGGCCACCAAGCTGGCCGCCTACGAATGCGGCATTGTGGCCGTGGGCGATGCGCGCAGGCGATTCAGCGTGCGCTTCTATCTGGTGGCCATGCTCTTCATTCTCTTCGATGTGGAGGTGGTCTTCATGATGCCCTGGGCAGTGGTCTACCGCAAGCTGCCCGCCCTGACCGGTTCCCGTTTCTTCGGCTTCTGGGAGATGCTGGTCTACCTGGGCTTTGTGGCCGTGGGGCTCTATTACATCGTGCGCAAGGGCATTCTGAACTGGAGCCAGGACAAGGCGGACCTCTAGCATGGGCGAGCCGGAGAGGAAGGCCATGGGCCGGTCTGGGGGAAATACCATGGGCGACGCCGGAAACGAGTCCGGGAAGAAGACCGCGAAGAAGACTTTGCTCGGCCGGGCCGCCGTGCTGGAAGAACTCCGAGAGCATCCGGCCGTGAGGGCTATTCTGGCCTGGAAGCCCGAAGCTCTGACGGACGCCAATTTCGACCGCGGCGAGCTGACCTTGACCATCGCGCCGGAGGAGATTCGCCCGGCGGCGGCGGCCGAGCAGGCGGCCGGCTACAACTTCTTCGAGGACATGACCGCGGTCGACTGGCTGCCCGCGACGCCGCGCTTCCAGTTGAGCTACCACCTCCTTTCGCACTCCTATAAAGAGCGCATCCGGCTGCGGGTGCTAGTGGACGCCGCTTCCCCGGAGGTCGATTCGATCACGCCGCTCTGGCCTTCGGCCAACTTTTTCGAGCGCGAGGTCTTCGACCTGTTCGGCATTCGCTTCAGTGGCCACCCCAACCTGCGCCGCATCCTAATGCCCGACGACTGGCAGGGGTACCCGCTCCGCAAGGACTATCCGGTGGAGGGTTACCGCTGATGCATTTCTCCTTCTGCACACTATCGCAACCATCGCCGCCGCTAGCGATTTCCTTAACTCCGGGGTCCCCGGCGACAGGTCTTCGTCGCTGGGGTGGAAGAAATCGCGACTCTTCGATCAGCTTGCTGGGGCTGCGTCTGAAGGAGAAATGCAGCAGATGACCGAGACGATTGGCACGCCCATCCTCGCGGCTCCAGTGGCCGAAGGCTCTCACGATCAGGAGATGGTCCTGAACATGGGGCCGCAGCACCCCTCCACGCACGGGGTTCTGCGCCTGGTGATGGAGATCGACGGCGAGATCGTGGTCCGGCTCTACCCGGAGATCGGCTACCTGCACACCGGCATCGAGAAGACCTGCGAGGCCAAGTTTTATCAGCAGGTGGTGCCGCTCACCGACCGCATCGACTACCTCAGCCCCATGGCCAACAATCTCTGCTACTGCCTGGCCGTCGAAAAGCTGCTGGGGCTGGAGATTCCCGAAAAGGCGCAGTGGCTGCGGGTGCTCCTGTCCGAGCTGACCCGCCTGAACTCGCACCTGGTCTGGCTGGGCACGCACGCCATGGACGTTGGCGCGCTGACCGTCTTCCTTTACACCTTTCGCGAACGGGAGGAGATTCTCCGGCTCTTCGAGGACTTGTCCGGCCAGCGGATGATGACCAGCTACATCCGCATTGGCGGCCTCGCGATGGAGCCGCCAATGGACTTTTTAGGCCGCGTGCAGGGGTTTATCCGTACTTTTCCGGAAAAAATCGACGAGTATTCGAATCTTTTGACCGGCAATCCGATCTTCCGCAACAGGCTGAAGGGCGTGGGTACGCTTTCTGCCGCCGACGCTATTGCCTTGGGCGTGACCGGTCCGCCGATGCGCGCCTCGGGCGTGGATTTTGACCTGCGGCGCGATATGCCATACTCCGGCTACGAGAAATTTCAGTTCCAGGTGCCCATTGCGACCGAGGGCGACTGCTGGGCGCGGTACGAAGTGCGGCTGATCGAGATGCGCGAGAGTGTGAAGATCATCCAGCAGGCGCTGGACGGCCTTCCCGAGGGTCCGATCAAGGCCGACGCCCCCAAGATCGTGCTGCCCGACCGGGAGAAGATGAAGACCCAGATGGAGGCCCTGATCCATCACTTCAAGATCGTCACCGATGGCTTCGCGGTGCCGGCCGGCGAGGTTTACCAGGGCATTGAATCGCCGCGCGGGCAGATGGGCTACTACGTGGTCTCCGACGGCACGGCCAAGCCTTACAGGGTCCATATGCGCAACCCGTCGTTTGCGACGTTGCAGGCGCTGGAGGCGATGTGCCAGGGCCGGATGCTGGCCGACGTAGTGGCCGTCATCGGCTCCATCGACATTGTGCTGGGGGAGATCGACAGGTAAGAGAGTGGAGGTGCTCATGGTTGACTACGGGAAGCTGGCAGACGGGGCAAAACAGAGGCAGGATGCTAAGAATGTGTCCACCGTCAGGAACAGGGAACTGAAAGTGGACCCGAAGGCCTTCTTTGAAAAAGTGAGGGCGCACCTGTTTGTGGAAATGAACAAGGCAAATGCCGAGCTTCGCAAAAGGGGAATTGAAGACATCGGCCAGAATCATCTGTCGGGGTTCGATAATGAGATTTTTCTTACATACGGAACCGATGTGCTGTGCAGAGTCACGCTGAATACCTTGGCAGGGAAATGTCAAATCACGGCCATAATCAGTGGCCCTCCCAACGGATACGAACTCCTGCGGAAGGAATATCCATTCAACAACGACGTGTCAGGCACGGGGATGCTTCTTGACAAAGGAGCGGAATTTCCGGCTGTGGAACCCCGTCCGGAAGACATTGCCGCAGACATAATTTCAAGTATTCTCGCGGGTAAATTTGATTGAGATTGGCTTGTCTTGCCACGTCGGATGATGGATGTTTCTCACCGCGCAGGCGCTGGAGTGGATGCAATGAGCGAGGAAACCATGACCCTGCTTTCGCCTGAAATGGAGGCGCGTCTGGACGCGCTGGCGGCCCGCTACGCGGTCAAGCGCTCGGCGCTGGTGCCGATGCTGCTCTATGCGCAGGACGAGATCGGCTATATCTCCGACGCGGTCATTGCGGAGGTGGCCGAGCGTTTGGGCCTCACCGAGCTCGAGGTGCGCAACGTGGCCACTTACTACTCGATGCTGCGCTTCAAGCCGGTGGGCCGCTTCCACGTGCAGGTCTGCACCAACATCAGTTGCATGCTGCGCGGGGCCAACGAGATTTACGAGCGCTTCCAGCAGGAACTGGGCGTGGCCGGCGGGGGCGTGACCGCCGATGGGCTCTTTTCGCTGGAGGAGGTCGAATGCATTGGGGCCTGCTCGTGGGCGCCGGCCATTCAGGTCAACTACGACTTCCACGACGAGCTGACGCCTGAGCTCGTCGCCGGGATTCTGGCCGGCTATCGCGAACAGGCCTGGGCCCCCGGCGACGGGTCTTCGTCGCAGGGATGTAAGGCCGATGCGGAAGGGAAGGGAACGAATGCCTAGACTGGTCTCCCATCCCGATGAGGTGAAGATCGTCACGCGGCGCTTTGGTCAGGGCGCGGCCGAGATCGACCGCTATCTTGAGCTGGGGGGCTACCAGTCAGCGAAAAAGTGTCTCGAGCAGGGGCCCGACTGGATCATCGCCGAGATGCAGGCCAGCGGCCTGCGCGGGCGCGGCGGCGCGGGCTTCCCGACCGGCATGAAGTGGTCGTTTGTGCCCAAGCAGTCCCCCAAGCCCAAGTTCGTGGTGGTCAATGGCGACGAGAGCGAGCCGGGAACCTGCAAGGACCACCTGATCTTCCTGCACGATCCGCACTCGGTCATCGAGGGCGCGATCATCGCGGGGCTGGCCATCGGCGCCAAACAGGGCTTCATTTATCTGCGCGGCGAGTACCGCTATCTGCTGAAGATCATGGAAAAGGCCGTCGCCGACGCTTACGCTCGCGGATTTCTGGGCACTCACATCTTCGGTTCGGAGACCGAGTTTCAGATCATCACGCAGACCGGCGCGGGGGCTTACGAGGTGGGCGAGGAGTCGGCGCTGATGGAGTCGGTCGAGGGCAAGCGGGGCGTGCCGAGGATCAAGCCGCCCTTCCCGGCCCTGGTCGGCCTCTACGGCGGGCCGACGGTGATCAACAACGCCGAGACCATCGCCACCGTGCCCCATGTGATCGCGATGGGCGCGGCGGCCTACGCGGCGGTGGGCTCGGAGCGCAACGGCGGGACGCGCCTGTTCAGCCTGAGCGGCCACGTCGAGCGGCCCGGCGTCTACGAGCTGCCGATGGGCTATAACCTCAGGAAGATGATCTACGAGGTGGGCGGCGGCGTCAGGGGCGGGCGCGGGCTGAAGGCGGTGATCCCCGGCGGCTGCTCGACACCGGTGCTGTTGCCCGAGGAGATCGACATCGGCATGGACTACGACCAGGTGGCGAAGGCCGGCTCGATGCTCGGCTCGGCCGGCGTGGTGGTGATCGACGACCAGACCTGCATCGTCGAGTTTGCGCTCAGGACGATCAGTTTTTACCAGCACGAAAGCTGCGGCTGGTGCATTCCCTGCCGCGAAGGCACCGACTGGCTGAAAAAGTCGCTCGCGCGCTTCCATGCGGGCTTCGGCGAGCGAAAAGACATCGATAATATGCAGTACATTGCCGAGAACATGATGGGCCGGACCTTCTGCCCGCTGGGCGACGCGGCGGCCGGGCCGATTCTGGGATTCGTGAAGAAGTTCCGCAAGGAATTCGAGGAGCATTTGGACGGGAAGCCTTGCCCATTTGCCAGGCGCGGGGAGTTGACGGTGGTTTGAGTGAAGGGTACGGGCTTTAGCCCGTACATTGTAGGCAATAGCAGTGGTGGGCTTTAGCCCCCGAGGGAATTCTTTAGGTGCAACTTGCATTCCCTCAGCGGCTAAAGCCGGAGATCAAAATCGGCTTTGAATGTACGGGCTGAAGCCCGTACCCTTCAAAGCTCTGGATCTTGGAATTTTGAACTGTTTGTAGCGAATGGGCGGAGAGTAACGGAAAGCGAATGGCAGACGTAACCTTCATTGTCGATGGAAAGAAGCTGACGGCGCCGGCCGGGACGTTCTTGATTGACGCCTGCCGCCGGGCGGGCATCGAGATTCCGGCCTTCTGCTATTACCCTGGGCTGAGCCTGCAGGCCGCCTGCCGGATGTGCCTGGTGCGCCAGGAAAAAGTGCCCAAGCTGCAAACCGCCTGCACCACCACGGTCGCCGAGGGACAGGTCTTCATCACCGATTCCGAGGAGATTCAGCAGTCGCGCAAGGCGATGATCGAGCTGCTGCTGGGCAACCACCCGCTCGATTGCCCGGTCTGCGACGCCGGCGGCGAGTGCGAGTTGCAGGACATGACCTACCGGTACGGCGCCGGGGAGAGCCTCTACGCCGAGGCCAAAAACCATCGCGAGGAGCAGCAGTGGTCGCCGGCCGTCTACTACGACCGCCCGCGCTGCATCCTCTGCTACCGCTGCATCCGCGTCTGCGGCGAGGGGATGGACGTGTGGGCGCTGGGAGTGCAGAATCGCGGCGTGAGCGCTACGGTCGCCCCCAACGGCGCGGGGCCTGGCGGGCAAGGCAGCCAATTGGACTGCGAGCAGTGCGGCCAGTGCATCGACATCTGCCCGGTGGGCGCTCTGACCAGCGGCTCTTATCGCTATAAAACCCGGCCCTGGGAGATGAACCACGTGGCGACGGTCTGCGCGCACTGCGCCGATGGCTGCAAGGTGACGCTGGGCGTGCGGCAGGCGACTGACGCGGCGGGATCGGGCTCGGAGATCGTCCGCGCCGACAACCGCGACCGGAGCGGCATCAACGGCGATTTTCTCTGCGCCAAGGGCCGTTTCGGCTTTGATTTTGTGGGCAGTGAGGAGCGGCTGACCAAGCCGCTGGTGCGCAATAGCGAGGGCAGGCTGGTGGAGGCCACCTGGGAGGAGGCGCTGCGGCTGGCCGCCGGCCGGCTGAAGGAGGCGCGCGACGGACAGGCTGGAAATGCGCGGGCAGGAAATGCGCGTGCCGGAAATGCGAGCGGCGGGGCGGCCATCGGCGTCATCGGCTCCAACCGCACCACCAACGAGGAAGATTATCTGCTGCAAAAATTTGCGCGGACGGTTCTCGGCACCAACAGCATCGACCACGAGCGCAGCGCCGATTACGCCGCCTTTGCGAGGGCTCTCGCCGGGCACGAGGGCCGGGCGGCCAGCTTGCGCGAGGCGGCTACAGCCCCGGCGATTCTGCTGATTGGCGGCAATCCTACCGAAGAGCATCCGCTGCTGGCCTGGAATCTGCGTACCAACGTGCGGCTGAGGCGCGCCCGGCTCTACGTGGCCAACCACCGGGCCATCAAGCTGGAACGGCAGGCCAAGGCCACGCTGCGGCTGGAGGCGGAGGGCTATCGCAGCCTGCCGGATTACCTGGGCAGCACCGATCCGATTGCCGCCAGCCTGATTGCCGCCAACCTGATCGCTGCCAACCTGGCCTTCCGCAAGGCCATCGAGGCCGAGGAGTCGCTCTTGGTGGTTTGCGGCGAGGAGCTTCGCGGTGAGGCTCTCAAATCGCTGGTCGCCTGGGGATTGCAGCGCGGCAATGTGAGCTTTGCTTACCTCGGCGACCACGCGAATGCGCGCGGCGCGGCGGACATGGGGCTGCTGCCCGACCTGCTGCCGGGCTATGTGCCGGTGACCGAGCCTGGAGCCTATGCCGCCGAATACGATGGCCTTCCCGCCACGCCCGGCCTGACGCAGACCGAAATCTTCGCTGCGGCGGCCCAGGGCGAGCTGGGCGCGCTCGTGGTGGTGGGCGCCGACCCGGTAAAAAATCTGGGCCTCGCTGCGGAAAGCTTGAAGAAAACCTTTGTGATCGCGCTGGAGCTCTTCCTGACCGAGACGGCGGCCTTGGCCGATGTGGTCTTCCCGGCGGCCAGCCTTTACGAGAAGAGCGGCACGGTGACCAACAGCTTCGGCGACCTGCAACTGGTGAAAAAAGCGGCGGACCGGGCGGGCGCGAAGCCGGACTTCGAAATCTTGGTCCGGCTGGCCGAAGCGATGGGCGCGGATCTGAAGCGGCTGGTTCCCTTTGGCGAGGGCGGCGTCACGGCCGACCTGGGCCAGTCGCGCGGCGCGCAGGCCGGTGAGGCCGACCGCCATGCGGTGTGGCTGGCGGCCAATGACCTTGAACCGAAGCTGAGCCCCTTTGATCCGCTGGCTCTCTTGGACGAGATTGCCCGGCTGGTTCCGGGCTACGCGCAGGCGAATTCAGGCCGCGTGAATCTGCTGGCCGGTAACGACGTGCCGACCGAACCGGGCTTGACGCCGGCCCTGGCTGGGCCGGTTTCGCGCGGGCAGGGGCGGATTGCGCCTGCTCACGATGGATTGTTTACTTCGGGAGGGCTGGGTGAACACTGCCCGGCGCTCCGGGAATTGAAAGCGCATCAGGCTAGATTTGGCGGGTTGAAGGTGTTGTGAGCAGATGAGGGGCGGTTGAGGTTTGCGGTTTCCCACCCTGGCCGCAAAGTTTCAAGAAGCAGCTTCTTCGACTTCGCTCAGAATGACAAGCGAGAGCCTGCCCTGAGCGCAGTCGAAGGGGCGGGGCACCCGGAGACTGTGGGTTGATGAGCGAATGCAAAAGCGGGTCCTTCGACTTCGCTGCGCTTCGCTCAGGAGAAGACCAGTGACGATTTGGCAGTTTTTTTTGTGGAGCGTGCTCAAAGTAGTCGTGGTGACGGTGGTGCTGCTGACGGCCGTCGCCTACACCATACTGCTGGAGCGCAAGCTGGTGGCCCGCATCCAGAACCGCTGGGGGCCCAGCCGCGTGGGGCCCTTCGGCCTCTTGCAGCCGCTGGTGGACGGGGCGAAATCCTTCCTCAAAGAGGACATCATCCCTACCAGCGTCTACCGGCCGGTCTATCTGGCCGCTCCCATCATCTCCCTCAGTTGCGCGCTGATTTCGATTGCCGTTGTCCCCTTTGGCGAGCCCAACGTGGGCCCAGGCGGTCTGGATCTTTTCGAGATTTCCAATGTGAATATCGGCCTGCTGGTGATCCTGGGCGTCACCTCGATTGGCGTTTATGGCATTGCGCTGGCCGGCTGGTCGTCGAATAGCAAGTACTCGCTGCTGGGCTCGTTGCGCTGCACGGCGCAGATGATCAGCTACGAACTGGCGCTGGGGCTCTCGCTGGTGGGCGTGGTCTTGCGCGCCGGTTCGCTCAACTTGAGAGTGATTGTGGAGCAGCAGGCAACCCTGGGCGTTCTGAGCTGGAATATCTTTGGCGGAATGCAGTTTGTGGCTTTTTTCATCTACCTGACGGCAGCTTTCGCGGAGACCAACCGCTCGCCGTTCGATCTGCCCGAGGCGGAAAGCGAGCTGACCGGCGGCTATCACACCGAGTACAGCTCGATGAAGTTCGCCATGTTCTTCATGGCCGAGTACGCCAACATGATCACCGTGGGCTGCGTGGC
>Ga0224559_1000961_pt1 | contig 16711 bp, 13 predicted proteins | sample 714S33034metaG_FD_180676 | JGI IMG/M metagenome (GOLD analysis project Ga0224559, IMG submission 180676) | Peat soil microbial communities from Stordalen Mire, Sweden - 717 S3 30-34 | ecosystem: Environmental > Terrestrial > Soil > Wetlands > Peat | place: Sweden: Norrbotten County, Stordalen... | reverse complement strand
AAGCACATGAGTGGTTCGGTGCGGAGGGTCAGCTTGCCTGGGCTACCTGCCCGTTGACCGAAAACGGGGTGCTGCGCATCGTTGGGGCTGCTCGCTACCCGACCTCGCCTGGATCGCCCGCGGGCGTGGCGGAGATGCTTCGAGTTTTGCGTAGCCTGGACGGCCATGAGTTCTGGCCAGACGATCTCACGCTGCTGGACAGTAGCTGCGTCGATAGCGCCCGCCTGCTCGACACGAATCAGGTAACGGGCACCTACCTTTTGGCGCTGGCCGCGGCGCATGGCGGCAAGCTGGCCACCTTTGACCGCCATCTGGTTACCGATGCCGTGATGCACGGAAGCAAGGCGCTGCATCTGCTTGGATGAACGGAACCCGAACAGGCCAGTATTTTTGGTTCCTTTTAGCACTCGCCGAAACCGCCGCTATACTCTACTCTTGAAGATGGTCCCATGGTCTCGATTCTCCGCCATCTTCGCAAAGCGCTCTGGCTGTCGCTGGAACACGACATTCTGAATACGGCCAAGGCAGCGGCCTATTCCGGGATGCTGGCGCTGTTTCCGGCGCTGGTGGTTTTTACGGCGCTGCTGGCGCGGGTGCCGGAGGGAAGCACGCTGGTAGGCGAGATTCGCTCCTCCTATGAGCAGATTCTGCCCGCCGACTCCATGTCTCTGCTGCAATCAGCCATGGAAACCCGGCGCATTCATTCCACGCAGTTGATCTTCTCCGCCGTCGGGTTCTCGGTCTTCGCCGGACTGGGGCTGATGCTCTCGCTGATGGAGGGCTTCCGGCGCGCCTACCGGCAGCGGCGCGACAACTGGGGCTTCTGGCAGAAGCGCAAGCGGGCGCTGGCGCTGGTTTTCATCGTGCTGCTTCCGTTGGCGCTGGCCACTCTGCTGCTGGTCTTCGGGCGGCAGATCGAGGCGTGGATGATGCTGAAATCGACCCACCAATTGCGCTTTCTGGTGCTCTTTTTCTGGCGCATGGTCCGCTGGGCGATTGCGCTGCTGACCGGCATGAGCGTGCTGGGCGCGCTTTATCACTTCGGCACAAAGCGCAAGGAGCATTGGTTTTTGGTTGGGCCGGGGGCGGTGGCGGCCACGCTGCTCTGGTTCCCGGCCACGCTGGCCTTTGGCTGGTACGTGACGCGGATTGCCGACTACTCGATGTTCTACGGCTCCTTTGGCGCCGGCATCGCCACGCTGGTCTGGCTCTACATCACCGCTTTCAGCGCGCTGCTGGGCGCGGAGCTGAACGGCGTCCTTTTTCGGGAACGCGAGGAACAGGCTTCTGTTTCAACAACTTCCGAGATGGACGATGAGTGTCTGTGATTCCTTTCACGGCACTTTCACTGCAATTCCCGCATAATAGAGAGTAGGAGTCCTGCGATTGGACTCCCGTGCGCCGTTCAACTGGGCGCGCAAAACTGCTCTTTTAACCCATGCAAACTTCCCTGGAGAAAACACTTGTCATTTGCACTGAATAGTTCGACCGATTCCCCCCTCTTACGCCGCGCAAAGATTGTGGCCACGCTTGGTCCGGCCTCGAATACCGTTCCCGTCTTCCGCAATCTGGTCCGCGCCGGCGTCGATGTCGTCCGCCTGAACTTTTCCCATGGCACGCTGGATGAAAAGCTGGCCATGATTCAGATGATCCGCGCGGTGAGCCGCGAGGAGAACAAATCGCTTTGCATTCTGGGCGATCTGCAAGGGCCCAAGATTCGCACATCCAAGCTGAAAGACCATCAGCCGGTGCTGTTGCAGGCCGGCGGGCAGTTGGTCATTACGCCGCACGAGGTTTGCGGCACAGCCAGCCTGGTAGGCACCACCTTCAAGACGCTGGCCGAAAATGTCGAGCAAGGCTCGCGCATTCTGCTCTCCGATGGCTTGATCGAACTGCACGTCCATGAGGTCGTGGACAATGATGTAATCTGCGAGATCGTCAACGGCGGCCTGCTGGGCGAGAACAAAGGCATCAATCTCCCTGGCATTCCGGTGCGTGTGCCGTCGCTCACCGAGAAGGACTCGGATGACCTGGAATTCGCTCTGAAAAATGGCGTGGACGCCGTCGCCGTCTCCTTTGTGCGCACCGCCGAGGATGTGCGCCTGGTGCGTAACCGGGTGGCGGCTTATGGCGGGGAAACCTGGCTGATCGCCAAGCTGGAGAAGCCCCAGGCCATCGAGGATCTGGAGGGCATTCTGGCCGCGGCCGACGCCATCATGGTGGCGCGCGGCGACCTGGGCGTCGAGTTGCCTCCCGAGCAGGTTCCCGCCATTCAGAAGCACATCATCCGCCGCGCCACGGAATTACGCAAGCCGGTGATTACCGCCACGCAAATGCTGGAGTCGATGATCGAGAACCCGCGTCCCACGCGCGCCGAGGTCTCGGACGTGGCCAACGCGGTCTACGACGGCACCGACGCCGTCATGCTGAGCGGCGAATCGGCGGTGGGCAAGTACCCGGTCGAGGCGGTCGCCATGATGGCCCGCATCGTCGCCGACGCCGAGCACAACATCAAGGAGGATGAGTATAACGACCGCCGCAAGCAGCGTCGCAGCCACCTCTCGATCTCGGAGACAATCTGCGAGGCCGCCGCGCACGCCTCGGACGATCTGGCCTTGCGGGCGATTGCGCTCTTCACCGAATCGGGATCGACGGCGCGCAAGCTCTCCAAGTACCACCCCTCCGCGCCGATCTTCGCGCTCAGCCCGAATGAAGTCACCATCAACCGCCTCAATCTGCTCTGGGGCACCACCCCCATCCTCTGCCCCAAGCTCAACTCCAACGAGGCCATGGTCGAGTGCGCCGAGAACCTGCTGGAAGAGGGCGGCCACGTCAAGACGCGCGAGGTGATCGCCATCGTCGCCGGCACGCGCACCAAATCCGGCTCGACAAACTTCCTCCGCCTGCACGCAATGGGCGAAAACAAGGGCGCCACGCGCTTCTCGATCCCGCGCGACGCCCCGCACCAAGAAGTTACGCTCCAGCCGTCGGCGCCTGAACCGGTCGTGGAGGAGACCGACGCTGACGAAACTGCGGAGAAGCCAAAACGCTCCGCCACCAAGGCATCCCGGACAGCTTCGGTAAAGAGCAAGTCGTCCAATCACTAACGCCCACCGGCAGGGGCGTCGCCACTCCCGCGATGCCCCTGCCGAATGAGCATCTGATTCAAGCTCGCAAGCTCCGAGCCACGCGAGCGTCCATCTCCTCCTCTTCCAGGAATTCGCCATAAGGTTTTTCTTTCAGAAGCATCGCGGAATCATGTACGATACCGTCAAGCAGTTTTTTGCGGGAGAAGAGGCCGTCTGTGTACATCAGCAAGATTTCATTGAAAAATATCCGTGGCTTCAAGTCTCTGGAGTTCGATCTCGACAGAGGCGGCGGTGAGTTTGCTGGCTGGACGGTCTTTACGGGAAGCAATGGGTCGGGAAAAAGTTCGCTGCTCAAGGCGATTGCAATCGCACTCATACCGCCGAACGCGATGCGTAGCTTGCAGCCTAACCTTGAATTCTTCCCCCGCAAAAACGCAGGTGACTACCATAAGCAGATTAACTTGGCTTTCTCGCGTACCAACGCTGATGACGAACGTCCAGATGATTCGTACGAACCCAACGATGCTCGTTACTATAAGATGATCGATTTTAGTAGCAACGGATTCGCGCTCTTCGGAGGTATGTTTTGCAAGCAGGAGCCCCCCAACGATGCTCCCAAGGGTTGGTTTTCCTGTGGGTACGGTCCATTTCGACGAATATCCAGTGCGAATGAAGATGTTAGACAAATTATGCGAGCCAAGGATTCGGAGCGATTCGCCACCTTGTTTCTTGAGGAAGCAACGCTCTTCGATGTAGCTCCTTGGTTGACGACACTTAAATTCCAGCAGCTTGAGGGATCGCAGGCCGCCGCGGACCAGCTAGCTTTTTTCCTGGATTTCATGCGGGACAGCCTTTTACCTCATGGGTTCTACCCTGATCGGGTCGACTCAAGAGGTCTCTGGCTGTGGGATCCTAATTATGTGGAGCTTTCGTGGGGCGAAATGAGCGATGGACACCGAGTCGCCATCGGCTTGGTTGCCGACATCGTGCGCCACATGATTGCTGCTTATGGCCTTGAAGGGCTTTACGGCCGCGACGAAGCGGGAAAGATTTTTATCAAGCGCAGCGGAGTTGTTTTAATCGACGAAATTGATGCTCACTTACATCCTTCATGGCAGCGGGAGATCGGCTTCTGGTTGAAGCGGCATTTCCCTAAGGTGCAGTTTCTTGTAACTAGCCACAGCCCCATTATCTTACAAGCCGCCGATCCGAATGGTCTCTTTGTCCTTCCCGAGCCGGGCAGTGAAGATGAGCCGCGCCGCTTGACCGAAGAAGAGCAGCTTACCATCTTGGCCTCTACCACCGACACAACACTGCTCTCCGCGGCATTTGACTTGCAAAACACGCGCTCGGATGAGGCAGTCAAGAATCGAAGCAAGTTCGCCGATCTTGTGGCTAAACTACACGCCGGCATCCGCCTTTCTGAGCAGGAAGAGAAAGAGATGCAAAAACTCGATCGCTTCCTATCCGCCGATCCGGAGAGCCGAGATGCGGAAGATTGAAAGAGTCGCACTTGGCGACAGGATTGCGCGGGGATTGCGACAGTATCAGGCCAAGGTCGATGCTTCGCCAAAAGACGGTTTCAACGCCCAGAGTTTTTGGAACCACAGAAGAAGAAAGTCGAAAACACTCCTTGCCGTGGTGGCCGCATTGAAACAGATGGCCGGTCCACACGAACTTTGTATGTACTGCGTCAACTCGGAAGCTGGGGATATTGAGCACTTCCGTCCGAAAACACCATATCCCGAGCATATGTTTCGGTGGGAAAACCTTTTGCTCTGTTGCAGCATCTGCGGACGAAAAAAAGGCAGCCAGTTTCCCATGGCCGATGGCCAGCCACTTCTAATCGATCCAACCAGCGAGAATCCCTGGGACTATCTCGATTTCGAGCCGAGAACCGGTAATATCATGGCACGAATTGATCCTGTCTCTCAGGCCAGAATGCCGAAGGGACTAACAACAATTCTTACCTTTGAGTTGAATAGCAGGCAAGCTGTTTCAAATGGCTACAAGAGGACATTTCGCAGACTTAAAACAAAAGTGGAAGAGCTTCTACAACGCGAGTTTGTAGACGACGATGTTGAACGCCTGCGCCAGGAAGATGACCACGGGTTGCTTGGCTGGTGCTTTGGGAAAATCGGTCAGAAAGTTCAACCATTTCGCAGGCTCTACGAGAATAAACCGCAAGTTTGGGCCATTTGTGAGCAGACTTTTGCAATCAATAACGGCGACAGTACCGATTGACCGTTCCGGGATGCGCCCCTCCTGAATTGGACCATCTTCGTGCCGCATCCCGATTGTGTTCATCAGCACACTTTTCCCTTGCGCGGCCCTGTTACCATAGGGATGATCAGTTTCAGCCGCCGGAGTGGCACGTTGCCTGCTCTGAAGCGCCCAAGCGCCGGCTGGACCCCAACTTCGCCGGAATCACCGGCACAGGAGAAACTCAATGCCTTTAGTCACCACACGGCAGCTCCTCGACGAGGCCGCCAAGGGCGGTTACGGCGTCGGCGCATTCAACGTCAACGACATGGAACAGATCCAGGCCATTATGGAAGCGGCCAAGGAGACCAACTCGCCGGTCATCATCCAGGCTAGCCGCGGCGCGCGCAAGTATGCGCAGGACAACTACCTGTATCACCTGATGCTGGCCGCCGCCGAGCTCTATCCACAGATTCCGCTGGCCATGCACCTGGATCACGGCAACAGCTATGAGACTTGCGAAAGCGCCATCAAGCTCGGCTTTACCAGCGTGATGATGGACGGTTCACTGAAGCCCGACGGCAAGACCCCTTCGACCTTTGAAGAGAACGTCGAAGTGACCCGCAAGGTCGTCGATTACGCGCATGAGCGCGGCATCTCAGTCGAAGGCGAGATCGGCGTGCTGGGCGGCATTGAAGACGGCCACGGCGCGGGCGGTTCCGGCTTGGATCACGTCACCGACCCCGATCAGGCGGTCGAGTTTGCCGAGAAGACTGGCGTGGATTCGCTGGCCATCGCCATCGGCACCAGCCATGGCGCGTACAAGTTCACCAAGAAGCCGGATGGCTCGGTGCTCAAGATGGACCTGCTGATCGCCATCCACAAGCGCCTGCCCAAAACCCACCTGGTGATGCACGGCAGCTCGTCAGTGCCCAAGGACTTGCAGGACGTGATCAACCAGTACGGCGGCAAGCTGAAGGAAACATGGGGCGTGCCGGTCGAGGAGATTCAACTGGGCATCCGCAACGGCGTGCGCAAAATCAATGTGGACACCGACAACCGGCTGGCCATCACCGGCGCAATCCGCAAGGTCTTTGCGGAAAGCCCGGAGAAGTTTGATCCCCGCGACTACCTGACCCCGGCCCGCGCGGCCATGCAGAAGGTTGTGGCGCTGCGCATGACACAGTTTGGCCAGGCCGGTCATGCCGGCGACTACAAGGCTATCTCGATTGCCGATATGGCCAAGAGCTACACCAAGTAATCGGCGATTCATCGCTAAATGAAAAGGGCCATTCCGCTTACACGGAGTGGCCCTTTTGCTGTTTGTCAGTTCCCCACCTGCGTTACCGGCCCACGGAGCATGAAACCTCTACAGGCCGAAGCCGCCGCTAACTCGCTAACTTGCCATGTCCGCGAAGCGGACGCTAACTTGCTAAACTGATTACCGCAATCCGTATACCTCTGGCAAATCTATCAGGTGCAAGCCTAAAAGCTTCTTTGTTTCTTATCAGAGAGGTGATGGGCCTATCCCATTTGCACTTCCACCTGGTTTTCCGCAAGCAGATTGCCGACTGGAATGAAATTGCCCAGAAGATCCTTGCCATTGAGAGTTAGTTTCTTCACGCCTTTTTGCACGTTGTTGGGGTTACTGACTTTGATGGTCAGATGCTTGCCGCGGAAGACGCGCGTGACTTTGAATTCCTTCCACTCCGACGGAATGCAGGGATCGATGCGCAGGCCGTTGTACTCCGGCTGAATACCGAGAATATATTGCGTGGCCGCAAAGAAGGACCACGTCGCCGAGCCGCTCAGCCAGGGTACGCGCGATGCGCCGAAGCGCGGGCTGTACTTGCTGTGCGTGAACTGGCAGTAGACATAAGGTTCGATCTCGCGGATTTCGGCGCGGGAGTTATAAGCGGCGGGCAGATAGCTACGGAAATACTTGTAGGCCAGATCGCCGTGGCCGAGCAGCGTTTCGGCAATAACTGCCCAACCTTGCGTGTGGGTGAAAATACTGGCGTTTTCCTTCAGGCCAGCGTTGAACAGCGCGGCACGCATAACATGAAAGTCGGTGTCGATGTAAGGCGGATCGCAGATCATCAGGCCGTATTCTGTCGCCAAGCGCTCGTGTACCGATTGCATGGATTGCTTTGCGCGCTGCGGGCTGGCGTGGCCGCTGATCAGCGCCCAGGATTGCGGATTCAGAAAGATCTTTCCCTCACTGCTTTCCTTGGAGCCGAATTTGAAGCCGTCCTCGCGGTAGGCGCGTAAGTACCATTCCCCATCCCACGCATCTTCTTCAATCCGGCGGTCCAGCTTGGATAACTCGGCGGAGGCCCACTTAGCCTCTTCATCCGCGATCATCAGATGGCAGATTTCAAGAAAAACAGCCAAAGCATAGCGCAATTGGAAGGCGACAAAGGTGGTTTCTCCTTTTTGTCCGAGGCGGATGCAATCATTCCAATCAGCGGAAAGACCGCAAGGCAGGCCGTGCGCGCCACTGCGCTGCAAGTTAAATTGAATGGCGCGCTTCAGATGGCCGAGAACTGTATCTTCATCTTTGTCGGCGTATGGCAGAATCTTGTTATAAAAAGATAGATCGCCGGTCTCCTTCACATAAGTTGGAATCGCATTGAAAAGCCACAGGCAGTCGTCGGAGCGATACTCTTCCTCACTGGGAGCTTTTTCGCTGCCGGGATGATGAGCAAAATGGCGCACCACCGGCATGGCTCCGCCTGTAGAGACCTGCCCGGTAATCATCAATTCCAGACGGCGGCCAGCCTCTTCGGGAATGGCGTGCATCACGCCCAGCATATCTTGCACCGTGTCGCGGAAGCCCAGTCCATCGCGCTCGCCCGCATAAATCAAGCTCGCCGCGCGCGACCACGCGTAAGTAATCAGGCAGTTGAAGGGCCCCCACATATTCAGCGTGCTGTTCAGCTCGGCGTCCGGAGTTTCTACTGTCAGTCCGGCGATGCGCTGATGCCAGTAACTCTTCAGCTTGGTCAGTTCCTCGCCAACTTTCGATAAGTCAGCAAACTCGGCGGCGGCGGCCTCGCCCTCTATGCCGGCGCGGCCAATGCCCATCAGGACAAGAAATTCCTTTGTCTCTCCGGGGGCAAGAGTGATCTTTGCTTGCAACGATCCGCAAGCATTGTCTCCCACGGCGATGGAGTTAGTACACTTTCCTTGCTCGACGGCGATGGGATTGCCATAACCGCGATAATTGCCGAGAAAGGCCGCGCGGTCGGTGTCGTAGCCCACGATTTCCGCGCCCACCAAGGCCTGAAAGGTATGACGGCCCTGATCCTTTTCGGCGAAGTTATCCGGCATTTCGGGGATATTGACGTTGGTGCCGTGGTCGATGATGTTATTCTCGACCGCCATTTTCACCGTGTGCTGCGTATATTGCAGATTGATCAGATCATCGGCGGCTGACCAGTTGCCCGCGTACTCCACGTAAGTAAAGGCGCTCAGTTCGCGCGGCTTTTCGCTCAGGTTGGTGAGCTTGACCAGCCAGCACTCGAAGTTTCTGCCCAGTGGGACAAAGTAAGTGGTCTCAGAGCGTATGCCCTCATACTCGGAGGAAATGATGGTATAGGCGCTGCCATGGCGGCACTCTGACTTATAACGATCAAGCGGCTTGCCCACCGGCTGCCAGGCCGCGGACCAGTAATCCTTGCTCTCGCGGTCATGTAGATAGATGGTGCGCCCCGGCTGATCGAGGGGAACGGCGTTGAAGCGCAGGCGCATGAAGCGTCCCAAGGCGGCTGACTTATAGAAGCTGTAGCCGCCGGCGTTGTTGGTGATGATAGCGCCGTACTCCGTCGAGCCGAGATAATTGCTCCACGATTTTGGAGTGTCGGGGCGGGTGATTACGTATTCCTTGTTGGCGTCGTCAAAATGGCCGAATTGCATGAGATCGTTTTTCTCCAATGGTCGCTAAAGAGAGTTTCGCAGGGGATAAAGCCCAGCATTTTTAGGTTACATTTGCGGCACGACTGAAGTCGTACACTGACGATTCTTGCAATTTCAATGAAATTTTGCAAGTAGTTCAGTCGATCAAGGGCGGGATGTAAAAAATTGGCAGAAATCAAGAAATCTCTTGACACGCCGCAACATTCAGATGAGCCTTCATCTGATCCCTGATCCCTGTTCCCTGTTCCCTGTTCCCTGCATTTTCAATTGGGCCGGTTGCCACTGGCGGAGCGGCGGCGGAAACGCTCATCGATGGGCTGGCGGTCGCGGAAGCCGGAGTCGGCGGGGTGCCAATGGTCGATGGTGGACTCGCCCATGCGCCAGCAGAGGAGCACGATCTCGTCCTCGATGCGGCAGGGGAAATCCAGCAGGCCAGCGTCAATGTCCTTGACCTGAACGCCGATGGAGTCGATCTCGGCGACGCTCTCGCGGACTCTCTGGATGTGGGCCTCCAACTCGGCGCGCTGGCGGACGACGCTGGACGTATCCAACTTCATGCCGCCAGAGATGTAGATGCGGCGGGCCAAATCGGAGAGGCCGGACTCAACCTCCTGAGCCGCCTGCTTGCCTTCGATGGCGCGCTTGAGCAGCGACTCCAGCACGGGGAGCAGAGATTGCGCTTCGTCGAGTGTGAAGGTCTTCATAGCTACAGTTTACAGTGAACAGTGGTCAGTGAACAGTGGTCAGTGGTCAGTGAACAGTGGTCAGTGAACAGTGGTCAGTGGTCAGTGAACAGTGGTCAGTGGTCAGTGAACAGTGGTCAGTGAACAGTGGTCAGTGAACAGTGAACAGTGGCCAGACAGAACGATGAGAGTGATTGCCAATAAATCCGCATTTTTCGGAAACCCAATCAATTTGAACTGCCGAAATTATACTGACCACTGATCACTGACCACTGCTTTTACCCCACTTCCAACATTCGATCCAGCGCTACTTTTGCCCAGCGCTTGACGCTTGCGCGGACTTGGATGCGGTTGACGACGCGGCCTTCGACAAGATTTTCGAGCGCCCAGGCCAGATGCGCCGGGCTGATGCGATACATAGTAGTACAAAGGCAGCCGGTGTCGTCGAGAGTAATGACCTTTTTGCCCTGCTCGGCAAAGCGGCGGGCCATGCGGTTGACCAGATGAATCTCTGTGCCGACGGCAAACATTTGACCAGCGGGAGCCTTCTCGACCAGGGCAATCAGCCGCTCAGTAGAACCGAGAGCGTCGGCCTTCTGGCAGACTTCGAAGCGGCACTCTGGGTGGACGATGACCTGAATGCCGGGATATTTTGCGCGCACGGCATCGACGTGGCTGGGCAGAAAGCGCTGATGGACGGCGCAATGGCCCTTCCAGAGGACGATGCGGCTCTGGGTGAGGCTCTGCTTGGTCTGGCCGCCTTGCAAGCCCCAGGGGTCCCAGACGGTCATCTCGCTGAGCGGAATGTCCATCTCGAAGCCGGTGTTGCGGCCCAGGTGCTGATCGGGCAGGAAGAGGATGCGTTTGCCGCGTTCAAAAGCCCACTCGAAGGCGGCGCGAGCGTTGGAGGAGGTGCAGACCAAGCCGCCGCGCTCACCGCAGAAGGCCTTGATGGCCGCAGTCGAGTTCATGTACGTTAGCGGAACGGTCTCTTCGGCCAGGCCAAGGGCTTCCAGCGTCTCCCAACAGGCTTCCACCTGGGAGATTTCCGCCATATCGGCCATCGAGCAGCCTGCGTTGAGGTCGGGCAGAATGACTTTCTGGCCAGGATGGCTGAGGATGTCGGCGCTTTCGGCCATGAAGTGTACGCCGCAGAAGACAATGTACTTGGCGTCGGATTCGGTGGCAATGCGGGAGAGCTTGTAGCTGTCGCCGGTCGAGTCGGCGAAGCGGATCACTTCGTCGCGCTGATAGTGGTGGCCGAGGAGCAGCGTGGTTGCGCCGAGCCGGACGCGCGCCTCCGCGATGCGCTCGTCCATTGCGTGGTCGGGGAGCGCAAGATAGTTTTCGAGGCTGCAAGCACTGCCAGTCTCCGGCGAGACCGCCGTTGGATCGTCGAGAACCAGGTTCACAATATTCCGCCTTCAGTCAGCTCGCCCTTTTTGGAGCAGCCGACGGGGATGTTGAAAGCACAACGCGGCATGCAGAGGATGCGCTGACCTGCCTGAAGCTGCCCGGCGCTGCCGCCGGGATCTTCCTGCGAGTCCCCATCCACGGGGTTGTTGCAAGCCTTTCTTGCAGTGGGAGGCGGACGAAAACCGTCGGATTCGAGAATCCGGACCGGCTAGAGTCGCTTCCACTATTCATATTGTAACGTAAATGTAATAGTTGGGCCAAATGGTTCGTGGCAGCGTCAGTGCGCCCCGCCGCAAGTGCTTGCAGATGATTATTCTCGCACGGCGCATAATGTTCTTGGTTGAAGAAAATGCGGAACGGAAAGGCAACGGCCTGATGTACTCAAAGGTAAACAAAATTCCACGTTTTTTGTTACCAGAAAGTAATCACTCACCCACCCCCCTGCCTGTGAAGGCCGAGTTTTCGCCTTGCTGTTATTAATAACTGTAATAAAAACAATAACTTGAGATTCTTACATGGTTACTGAGTAGTAACTGTAAGCCCCAAAAAATGCGCTTTATTTGCCCAAAAATAGCCGATTCTATCCCTAAAAGAGGCAATTTCCGCCCAAGAACTGGCCATTTTTCACCGGAAATTCGCGCCCGAAGATTGCACGCCGCATACGTTTTTTCTTCGCCTGCAATCAATCGTCTCCGCGCATCTAGAGCAGCATGGGTAGCAGCGCCGCAATCGCCCGCCCGCGATGGCTGAGGCTCAGCTTGGTTTCCAGGTCAATCTCGGCCATCGTCCGCTCCAGCGTGGGCAGGTAAAAGAGTGGATCGTAGCCGAAGCCGCCCGTGCCGCGCGGCGCGTCCAGGATCAGGCCCTCGACCGTGCCTTCGGCAATGTGCAGCACGACGCCATCCCGCGCCGCCGCCAGCACGCAGCGGTAACGCGCCGCACGCATCTCCTCCGGCGCGCCGGCCAGCCGCCGCAGCAGCAGCAGATTGTTCCACACATCGGCGTTGTCGTTGGCGTCGGGCGAGTCTACAATCCCCGCATCGGCGGCATAACGCGCCGAGCGCACGCCCGGAGCGCCGTGCAGTCCATCCACTTCCAGGCCGGAGTCGTCGGCCAGAACCCACTCGCCGGGAGCAAAGCGCGAGTAGTAGACGGCCTTGAGCTTGGCGTTATCGGCAAAGGTGAGGCCGTCCTCCTCCGGCGCGAGGATGGTTTCGATTCCCGGCAGAGGTTCAATGGTAAGTGCGTGGGCAGCGGCGGCCGTGCGGAAGTCGCGCAACTTGCCCTGGCTGGTGGTGGCGGCATAGAGTCGAAGAGCCATGCAATCAGTGTAATCCGCCAGGCGTTTAGCGCTGCGATACACTGGTAGTGACTATGTTTGAAAACCTTACAGACAAACTGCAACGCGCCTTCAAGTCTCTTCGCGGCCAGGGAACGCTGACCGAAGAGAACATTGCCGAAGCTCTGCGCGAGATTCGCGTCGCTCTCCTCGAAGCGGACGTCAACCTCAATGTCGTCCGCGACTTGATTGAGCAGATTCGCGTCAAAGCCGTCGGCACGGAAGTTCTCACCGCGCTTTCGCCCTCCGAGCAGGTCATCAAGATCGTCCGCGACGAGCTGATTACGCTGCTGGGCAAGGACACGGCGAGGTTCAAATTCGCCTCACAGCCGCCTTCGGTCATCTTGATGGCCGGCCTGCAAGGCTCAGGCAAAACGACCACCTCGGGCAAGCTCGCCGCATGGCTCAAAAAAGGCGGCCATCGCCCCATGCTCGTCTCGGTGGACGTTTACCGTCCCGCCGCCCGCGAACAACTCAAAGTCGTCGCCAAGTCCATCGAAGCCAAGCTCTACGAGGGCGACCAGAAGGGCGAGAAGGCTGGCCCCGCGCTCGTCGCCCGCCTGGCCCAAGAGGCCCGCCGCGAGGCCCGCAACATGGGCTGCGACGTGCTGATCGTGGATACTGCCGGCCGCCTGCACGTCGATGAAGAGCTGATGGGCGAGATGGAGCAGCTCAAAAAGCTGCTCAACCCCAGCGAAATCCTCTTCATCGCCGACGCCATGACCGGTCAGGACGCGGTCAACTCCGCCGCCGACTTCCACAATCGCCTCGGCCTCACCGGCGTCGTCCTCACCAAAATGGACGGCGATGCACGCGGCGGCGCGGCGCTGTCAATTCGCCACGTCACTGGCCAGCCTATCAAGTTCCTCGGCGTGGGCGAAAAGCCGGACGCCTTCGAGCCATTCCACCCCGACCGCATCGTTGGCCGCATCCTCGGCATGGGCGACATGATGTCGCTCATCGAAAAGGCCGAATCCACCCTCGACCGCAAAAAATCCGAGGACCTGGCCAAAAAAGCCCTGCTCGGCGACGGCTTCACGCTGGAAGACTTCCGCGACCAGTTGCGGCAGATCAGCAAGCTCGGCTCCATGGAGTCGATCCTCAAGATGCTGCCCTCGGTCGGCCCCTTCGCCGGAATGCAGCAGGCGGCCAAGAACGTGGACGAAAAGCAATTCACGCGTCTGGAGGCGATCATCAATTCGATGACCCCCAAGGAGCGCCGCAACCACGAGATCATCAGCGGCAGCCGGCGCAAGCGCATCGCCAAAGGCAGCGGCACCGACGTGCAGGACGTAAACAATCTCCTCCGCCAATACGCCCAGATGGCCAAAATGTTCAAGCAAATGGGCAAAGGCGGCATGATGAAAAATATGATGCGCGGCGGCATGGGCGCCATGGGCATGGGTAAGCAGCGCTTCGGGCGGTAGAATGATTGCTTGAAGGAGGACGGAATGAGAAAGCTGACGGTCAAGAACTTCTCAGTCATCAAAGAAGCCGAGCTGGAGTTCGGCAAAATCACCGTCCTCATGGGACCTCAGGCCTCAGGCAAGAGCTTGCTGTGCAAGTTGGCGTATTTCCTAAGTAGAGAAATCCTGGATGTGGCGATTGGTCGTACTCAGAATCATTTTGATTTTTCCATGTTCGAAGAAGATGTAAAGAAGAAGTTCGCAGAATGGTTTCCACGAAGTGGTTGGGGAAATCAACTCTGGACCATTTCTTTCCAATCGGATCGCTACGAGGTAAAGGTTTCTTGCGGAAGCACTCCGACGGAAGGAATCTCCATTTTATTTTGCGAAGAGTTTCGCAACATTTACACTAAGAGCCAGATCTCTACATTTCCAGATAATCAGTATAGGCCGGCCTATCTTTTTCGAGATTTGGCAGGTCAAGGAGTATGGGACAGAACCACATACATTCCCTCCGAGCGAACCTATTTCGTCGATACGAATAAGGACTATAAGCCTCTCGTAAGTGACCCAGAGCCGATCGTCAGAGCGTTTGCGCTGCTCTATTCGAATGCACGTGACCTAAAAATCCCAAAGCCTCGGATGCAGCACTATCTCGGTGGAAGTCTTGAACAAGGCGAGGATGAGTGGAAGTTTGTTTTCGAAGATGGAAGGATTGTTTCACTCAGCAATTTGTCTTCCGGGAGCAAAGAGTTGTTGCCTCTTTTCTGTGTACTTGAAATGTACGAGCATCAGCGTCCCAATACTCAGGCACAAATAGTCAGCGGATTAGCGCCAGAGAATACGTACAGGTCAGATGACTTTTACATTGAGGAGCCTGAAGGGCACATCTTTCCAGAAACACAGCGTGAAGTTGTTAGCTACTTCGCCGAATTGGCAAATTCGGTCGAACTGCGTACAAGGATTACTGTAACTACCCACAGCCCCTACCTTCTTACCGCTTTCAATGCACTGATCGCGGCCGGACAGACTGCAAAGGCGCGCCCTGAAGAGACAGCCGAAATCGAAAAAATCGTTCCAAGGCAGTACTGGATCAAGGAAGGCGATTTAGTTGCATACGCTTTCAATGGCCGGGATGGAATTCTTCATCGCATGATGGATGAAGAGACGGGGCTGATCGACGGAGACATTCTGGATAGTGTTTCCGACCGAATTGGCGGCGAGTTTGAAGAACTATTGGATATTGAGTATGGCAAATAAGAGTCAAGGCCCGCATCCCTATGTCGAAGAGTTGACTGCCCGTCTCATATCTGTGCATGAGAATCGCCGGTCCGCGCATTTCCAAAATCCCGACCATGTTTTGATACGCAGGATTTTGATTGATGGCGGTCTCATCACTCAGGGAGTGCGCGCGGACTATGTCGTTTCAAATCCTCAGGTCGTCGATGTAATCATTGAGTTGAAAGGCAGCGATACGGCTCGCGGAATCGAGCAGATCAGGGCCACTTATCCTGTCTGGGCAAAGCATGAGCTTGCGGGTAAGGTAATCGGTGCATTGATCGTTCGCGGCCAAGGTGTCCGTCCAAAGCACCAGGCCAATATCCAGCGGTGGATAGCCCAAATGGAGGCGCGCCACGGGATGGTATTGCGGATTGAAACAAGAAATCGTGAATACAGATTTGATGAATTCCTGCCGCGGAACAAGAATGACTAGCCTCCAGGACCAACTCGACGAGATCACTGCCAACACGCGGAAGCTGGTGCCGGCGGAGCGGCTGGCTGTCAGCGAGCGGTCTGTCGAGGAGTTATTCGCTACGGGGATCGAGGAGCGGATTCTTCCAGTTGGTACACTGGCTCCGGAGTTTGCTTTGCTGGATGCTTCTGGCAAGCTGGTTCGCTCGCAAGATATGCTCGCGCTGGGGCCGCTGGTGATTAAATTTTTTCGCGGGCGGTGGTGTCCTTATTGCGTTACGGAGTTAGAGGCTTGGCGCGACCTCTATCCGCAATTGCGCGAGCGGGGAGCGCTGCTGGTCGCTGTTGGACCGCAGACCACGCGGCAGAATGACTTCATGGTGGACCAGCACCGGCTTCGCTTCCCAGTGCTCAGCGATCCTGGCTGCGCAGTCGCGGAAAAATTCGGCTTGACTTATACCGTGCCGGAGTATCTGCGCGATTACTATCTCTCTATCCTCATCAACATTCCTTTTGTGAACGGCGAGGCCGGCTGGCGTCTTCCCTTGCCGGCCACTTATGTGCTTGGGTGCGATGGGCGCGTCCTTTTTGCTGAAGCTCATGCTGATTTCCGTGTGCGGCCCGAGCCGGAAGAGGCGCTTCGGGCGCTCTTTGGTTCTTGACGCGGAACCAGGCTTATTCCAACGGCTCTGGAGCCAATGCACTAAGCCTGTAGCGAAAGTCGAAACTACCAAAAAACCTTCCCTCAGGGGCTAAAGCCCACCTTTATTATGAGCATCTTGCGGCACGGCTAAAGCCGTGCCCTTTCAAAACATGACTTTCACCACCGGCTTAGGACAATCGGGTAGGAGGCGGGATCACTCCCGCCGTCCTCCCACACCACGGGACGTGCCGTTCGGCATCCGGCGGTTCATGAAGCAGAAGTAATGCGTTGCCGTGTTTCCAGCAACGAAACCAACCCCATAC
>Ga0224559_1000960_pt1 | contig 16715 bp, 13 predicted proteins | sample 714S33034metaG_FD_180676 | JGI IMG/M metagenome (GOLD analysis project Ga0224559, IMG submission 180676) | Peat soil microbial communities from Stordalen Mire, Sweden - 717 S3 30-34 | ecosystem: Environmental > Terrestrial > Soil > Wetlands > Peat | place: Sweden: Norrbotten County, Stordalen... | reverse complement strand
GGTTTTCATCACAGGGAAGATCATAGAACAGTGCTCAGAGATCAGGGGTCAGAGATCAGGGGCTCGCCCATTCTCTTTAGACGCGGAATGCTCAAGATTCGGTGAGAATCTGTGCTAGCTGGGCTGGATCGACGTTGCCGCCGCTGACTACGGCTACGGCTCTGCGATAGGTAGGGAGTTCGGCGGCGTGGAAGAGCAGGGCAGCGGTCGCGACGGCTCCGCTGGGCTCGGGAACCAGATGCGTGGCGGCTACGATGGCGCGCATGGCGGCGCGAATTTCGGCTTCAGTCACGGTAATGATGCCGTCGACAAAGGCCTGAATGTGGGCAAAGTTGCGCTGGCCGACGCTCTGGGTGCGCAATCCATCCGCGATGGTGCGGGAGACTAGCTCGGCCGGCCAGGTGACGATGGAACCGGTGCGGAAACTTTCAGCCGTGTCGCCGGCAAGCTCGGGCTCGACGCCGAAGACGTTGGCTTGCGGGTGAAGCAATTTGACCGCGGTTGCCACACCGCCAAGCAGGCCACCGCCTGAGACTGGAGCGAGAACGAGGTCCACGTTCGGCAAGTCTTCGACGATTTCAAGACCGCAGGTGGCCTGGCCGGCGATGATCTGCTCGTCGTCGTAAGGCGGAATAACGATGTAGCCATGTTCACGAACCAGCTCGTCGGATTTGGCCAGACGCTCGCTCGAGGCTACGCCTACGTCGACAATCTCTGCGCCAAGGGCCAAGGTAGCAGCGCGCTTGATGGCCGGTGCATTCGAGGGCATCACGATGACAGCTTTTGTGCCCACCTCGCGCGCCGCATACGCCACACCCTGGGCGTGGTTGCCGCTCGAATAGGTAATGACGCCGTGGGCGAGTTCTTCCGGTGTGAGCTGGAGAATCTTGTTCGACGCGCCGCGGATTTTGAAAGCGCCGATGGGTTGAAGGCTCTCGGCTTTCAGGTAGATTTCCTTAGCGGTGCCGTAGCCGGAAAGGCCAGGGAATTGCGCGCGGACGAGCGGCGTCTTTATGGCGATCTCGGCGATCCGGTGAGCGGCGGCGCGGATGTCTTCGAGGGTGACGAGGTTTTCTGGCATGTTCTATGAATACTTGATACGGTCGTCTTCGTAGTAGCTTTCCCTGTTGTTGACCTCTGGCGGAAGGATGGGCAGGTTTTCCGATCCTCGCTGCAATTCCTTCGTCAATCTCTTCAGATCGCTCCTTGTTAGTTTGCCGGAACCCGGCGCATAGAATGGCAAGACATCGCGCAAGAACTCACTTGCGTGCTGCTCCGGCGAAATGCTCTGCCGATCAGCCAAAGCCTTCAATCGGGCTTCGGTTTCCGCGTCGAGTTCGACCTGAATTGTCATAGGAGTGCCACCAGTATTTTCATTATCTGCTGAATTGCATGAGAAGTGGTAGCATGTGCGTGGAATTTGGGCGAGATTCTGCTCCACTCCCAGGTCTCAAAGGCGAGACCTGGGGCACCCGGCACCCGGCTCTGACCAGATGAGGTGATCAAGATGCCCCTTGACCTTGTCCTAATGAGGAAGACCGATGAAGCCCTCCAGCGGTTTGACGCGTTCGTGCGCTCAATTTCAATTCCAACTGAAGAGAAAACTGGCCGCTTCTATCACATCTTCACTGCACTGAGCACGGTGTCGGTAAACAACTACGTAAGCCTTCGCAATGCATGGGATCGCAGTGATCAGATGATGCTCGCGTGGTCATGCCGCAATCTCTTGGAGTTGGCAATTTTCACGAAGTATGCACTCATGAGCGAGGCAAACGCCGATGAGTTTGCGGACGCTAGGCTTGTTGACGGAATTCAGATTGGCACCAGGTTAAAGCAGCTGGAGTTGTACCTGAATCCGCATCTAGCTTCCAGCGCCTTCGACGACGTGATCAACAGATTTAGCACACAAATGAGTGCCGAGGGTGTAACTCAAACCAAGTATCTTAGTACAGGACAACTGGCCGGAACGGTCGGAATGAAAGAGGACTATGACGCGATGAATCAAGTCTGTTCGAAATTTGTTCACCCAACAGCTTGGTCCATTCTCACTGAGGATATCGGGGCAGAGAGATTCCCTGACGCTCACATACTCTTCTACACTTGTGGTGCACAGTATTTCGCAACTGTCATGGCGGAAGTAAAGCCCCACATTAGGAAATGGGGACTCAAGCACAAGCCTTAAGCACGTTGAAGCGATCCGATGAAGTAACCCGCCCCCGCTTTCCAACGTAAGGGTCTTGCAATCAGATTTCCAGAATCACCGGCATGATCATCGGCCGGCGGCCGGTGGTTTTCTGGATCTGCGGGTTGATCCAGTATCTGTTCAGGGGACTTGCTCGGGGTGAATTGCCTCGATCCATGGGAAGCGCGCGAAGTCGCGGGTGTTGAGGGTAAGGATGCGTTTGACGCCGTGGACCTGCATGGCGGCGGCGAGGCGGGCATCGTGGACCTGGACGCCGGAGATGGCGTGAGCAACGAGGAGCCCGCGCCAGACGAGATGCACTCGGGGATCGTCGGGGAGGATTGGGATTTGGTCTTCGATCATCCGCGTTCGCCGGTCAGCTTCCAGGGGCGTCAGGCCGAAGCCGTTGCGATCCAGCGGCCGTGTCAGAACGTTCCAGAACTCGCCGAGATTCTGCGAGGTGTAGCAGGGAAGGGCGCCCGTACGAATAAGAGAATCGACGGCGCGATCCACGAGTGGCTGCAAGGGGTCGCCGGAATCGAGCCAGCGGATAAGAATGTTGCTGTCGAGCAGTATGCGCATGGCCGGCCTATGCGTGGTCGCCGTAGATGCCTTCGCGGGTTAGGGCGGAGTCTGGAAGGTGCGGCAGGTGCTCTAATCCGGCCCGGAGCTCGTCAAGCATCTTATGGAAGCCTTCGACCGTGAGCTTTTTCTCCGGGGTCGGCGGCGCGGGCCGGTTGGCGCGCAGGATCTCAAGAGCCAGAGACTCCGGTTCCACTCCACGCCGTGCCGCTTCCGCCGTGTACACAGCTACAAGTTCCGAATCGAGTTCGATGGTCAGGGTCATGGCGCCCTCCTGCGGTCATTATCAGCCCAATTGGGCGTAAAACGAAAGCTTCAAAATGCGGCAGGAGGCTAAGTTGCTTAGATCTCCAAAATCACCGGCATGATCATCGGGCGGCGGCCGGTGGTTTTCTGGATGAGGCGCTTCAGGTCGGCGCGGACTTTTTCCTTGACCATGCCGTAGTCGGCCTTCTGCTCGGTGCTCAGGCCGTCTAGGGTCTTGAGGAGCACTTCTTTGGCCTGGTCGGTAATATCTGCGCCGCCGAAGCCGCGCATGATGACTTCGGGCTGCTGCTCTACTTTGCCGGAGCGCTTGTTGATGGCCAGAACCGCGAGGACGATACCGTCTTCAGAAAGAATGCGGCGGTCTTTGATGACCAGGTCTTCCACTACGTCTATGGAGGACCCGGAGTCGATCAGGATGCGGCCGGAGCTGACCTTGTCCTTCTTGCGGGCGTCGGTTTTGTCCATTTCGAGAACGTCGCCGTCTTCAATCACGATGGCGTGCTCGACCGCGCCGGTCTCCATGGCCAGGCCGGCGTGGCGCACCAGGTTGCGATAGTCGCCATGGATGGGAATGAAGAACTTGGGCCGGACCAGATTGATGAGCAGGCGCTGTTCTTCCTGCGCGCCGTGACCGCTGACGTGGATCAGGCCGTTGGAGCCGTCGTCGCAGATGACGTTGGCATCGCGGCGATAGAGGTGGTCGATGACGCGGAAGATGCTCTTCTCGTTGCCGGGAATAATGCGGGAGCTGAGCACGACGGTGTCGCCGGCGTCGATGTGCGCGTGGCGATGATTGTCGACGGCGGCGCGGCTGAGCGCGCTCATCGGCTCGCCCTGGGTTCCGCTGATGAGCAGCATCAACTGGTCGGGCGGGTAGTCGCGCAACTGGCCGGGATTGATGACCAGGCCCTGCGGAATGTCGATGTAGCCGAGGTCCTGCGCAATCTCGGTGCTCTCCATCATGGAACGGCCGATGACGGCAACTTTCCGGCCATGCTTTCGGGCCAGGTCGAGGGCGATGCGGATGCGGTAGATGGACGATGAGAAGCAAGTGAAGAAGAGCTTCTTCTTGGCCTGCGAAAAAACCTCGTCAAGCCGGGGAATGACGGCGCGCTCGCTGGGCGTGTAGCCGGAGCGTTCGACATTGGTCGAGTCCTGAAGCAGGGCCAGCACGCCGCGCTTGCCGTAATCGGCGAAGGTGTGCAGGTCGAAAGCCTTGTCGTCGAGCGGGGAAAGATCGATCTTGAAGTCGCCGGTGTGGATGATGACGCCGACCGGAGTTTCGATGGCCAGAGCTACACAGTCCACCAGCGAGTGGGTGACGCGAATGGGCTCGATGGTGAAAGGCCCGATGGAGAATCTTTCCTTGGGCGTAATCTCGATCAGCGTGGTCTCGTCGAGCAGGTGATGCTCTTCGAGCTTGCCCTCGACGTAGGCCAGGGTGAATTCGGTGGCGTAGACCGGGACCTTTAGCTCGGAGAGAATCCAGGGCAGCCCGCCGATGTGGTCCTCGTGGCCGTGGGTGAGGATGATGGCGCGGACATGCGCCTTGTTTTCAATCAGGTAAGTGATATCGGGGACAACGATATCCACGCCTAACAATTCCGACTCGGGAAACATCAGCCCGGCGTCGATCACGATAATGTCGTCTTCCCATCGCAGCGCCAGGCAATTCATGCCGAACTCGCCCAGGCCGCCCAGAGGAATGATCTTCAGTTTTCTTGTGTGCATCTGTCAGTTCTGATGTTAGCACTTGAAGGGCCGGAAGCAACGAACAACGAACAGGGAACAGGGACTAGGGACTCGGGAGTACGGAAGGACGATGATCTACTCGCCGGGGAAGCGGACGCCGAGGGAAGTGCGCACGGCTTCGAGCAGACGCGACATGGCGAGCGAGAGCGCGTGAGTGATTTCAGGGCTCTCGCGCTTGCCGTCGCGAAGCAGCGTGCAGAAGTGGGCTGTCTCGTAGTTGTAACCGGTGGAGTGGAAGGGCTCGTCGATTTCAACGATGCGTTTGTCGTTGTAGCGGACGGTGGCTCGGGCAGGGTTCCACCAGTTTTCGTGGATGGTGACGTAGCCGAGCGGCCCACAGAGCAAGGCGTCGCCGCGGCTGAGCAGGTCGAGGCCGGCATGGAGCTGCGCCATACCGTTTTCGTGCTCGGTCTGGAAGAGGGCGAGCGCGTCCACTCCGGCTGGGCTCAAGCGGCCCATGGTCTGCACGGATTTCAGTTCACCCAGCCAGTCGAGAGCGAGAAAAGCTTCGTAGGGGCCAATGCCCATGATGCCGCCGCCGCCAAGCTCGCGGAAGTGGAGCGGGTAGCCGGGCGGCAGTGTGGCATCGCAATGCCCGGCGCGAACGAATCCGACCGGACCAATGGGGTCGGTCTTAAGATGCTCGCGGAGCCGCTGGTAGAGAGGAAAGAAGGGCGGTTTCATGGCTTCCATGAAGAGCCGTCCGTGCCGGCGCGCAGCGGCGAGGACTTCGACCAGTTGGCGCTCGTTGAGGGTGGCGGGCTTTTCGCAGAGCACATGCTTGCCGGCCGCGAGTGCCTTAAGACAAAACTCGGCGTGGGTGTCGGGATGGGTGGCGACGTAGACGGCATCCACATTGGCGGCCAGCAGGCTCTCGATCGAGTCTGCTGCGTAGGGCACGCTGAAATTGGCGGCAAAGGCCTGGGTACGCTCGCGGGTGCGGCCCCAGACCGCCTCGAGCGTCGCAGCATCGACGGCTTCGAGGCCTTGAGCAAAGCGCGACGCGGCGCGGCCAGGACCGACGATGGCCCATCGGATCGGCTCCTTGAGCATCGCGTGAGGAATTGTCATTGGCTGTATCATCCCGCCGAGGTCAAGCCTATGAGTGACGGAAAAGGCGAGACCTCCAACATCGAGTGCAGAGTTGAGAGGGTGAAGACTCTGCCCTCTGTGTCCCTGACGACGGGACCCAATGCGTCATTGACCCGGGTCCATCCCATCCCGCCGAGGATTGCCATCAGAGGTATTCCGCCTAGACGAATGGACTCGTCTCGCAATCGCTCGAACCTTAGAGCTTTATCTCTGGCGGTGCCTCCGTTATTCGTGCCTTTGCATTCCAGAATTGCTTTCAAAGAGCCGGTCGCGTCGAAGACGACGAAGTCAGGCGCTGGGGTCACTTGAACTTCGAATCGGGCTGCAATCTCTGCTTGATTGTGGGCGCCTGTTCGGATGAAAGGGATGCGCTGTTTCTTGAAGAGGTCCTCGACAGCATCCTCGATTAGATCCCCGCGCCGCGTGGATGTGGCGTCGAGGATTTGCCGAAACGCGCCCCCATAATGTCTTTGGTGAAGAAACAGGCCAAACGGAACGCCTTTGGTCGCGAATTGCCGAACGCTGGCCCATCCGTGTTCGGTGTCCGGCTTAGCCTGTTTGCTCAGCAACCCCGCTGGAGGTTCGCCGAATAGGGTTCCATCCATCACCATTCGGAGTGTCCTAGCGGCAACTTTGGCTTGCGCCTGATTCGTCGATGATCCGGACCGCTCCATCGAGTCCACTTTGGCCGAGGTTAATGACTTCATACCGGCGGGTTCTCCCGCAAGCGTCGTTGAATGCGCAAACTCCTCCTTTGTCAACCCAAGGATTGTACGGAAGACCAACAGAGTTTGCGGTGCGTCTGCCAAGACCTTGGCCAACTCGCATTCCGACACACAGGTGAAGTCGGCCGTAGCACGGCGGGCAGTCTCATAAGCATCGAGGAAGTACTGCTCCTCGTAGAAAGGAGCTGTGTGGATATAGGCAAAGTCCGGCGCGAGGGAAGGCACATAGAGCACACGCGCAATTTCGGCAAATATCTTGGAGTGCTCGCCGGTACCATGATGTTGCGGAATCAACCGAATCTGCGCCACCCTCTGGTTCCAGCCGGGTGCTTCAAGGATACGTTCGATCGTTTCGTTGGCTGTGGGCATGGTCAAACAGCGTTTACCCTCACTAACATGCCGGGTGTGTCTAGCGCAACATCTTCGGCAATTCGCCGCAGGCCTTCGACTACGTAGCGCTCGTGCACTTCTATGCCGCCAGCCCTTCGTCCCAGTCGCCGGGCGACAACAACGGTCGTTGCAGAGCCCGCGAATGGGTCGAGAACTATGCCGTCCTTTGGGCTGGCTGCCCTTATGAAGAATTCTGCCAAACCTTCCGGCATTGCTGCCGTATGTTCCACGCCATAATGCTGGTTGTAGGATTGGGGTACAGTCACAACATTCCCGGGGTCTGCCCCCCCCAGCAAATAGGTCTTGGTTCGATCACGCCCAAATCCTGCTCCTGTATTTCGACGCCCGTTTGTGTCGCGGCTTCGGCGTTCGATTTCGGCATGATCCGCCTTGTAAGGAACCCTCACGCCATCTAAGTCAAAGTACGGTTTGATGCCTCGGGCGAAGTGGTAGACATACTCGAAGCTATCCTTCGTCCTCGGACCGAATCTGCCTGGGATTGCGTTTGGCTTGGCCCAGATATAGGTCTCTACCCATCGCCACCCCATATGTTGCAACGCGAGCACCAATTGGTAAACATAGGGGTGGCGCTGGCCGCGGAGCGGACCCCGATTCGCGACACGATTCTTGATATTGAGAATCAGACTACCGGTGGGCTTGGCAGCGTTATACATTCCACGAGCGAATGGGAGAAACCATTCGACATAGCGATCCGGATGGATGCGGCTGTAGGCTCGCGCATCCGCATAAGGAGGACTGGTGAAAAACAAATCCACGCTTCGACGAGGCAACTGAGCCATCAATTTCTCGGAGTCCCCTAGAACAACCCCTTTTTTCAGGATGCTTTCCAGAAGTTCTGCGTCCGGCGCATCGGGCGCCTCGACAGGCTGCCGAGCTGTCGAGGCTGCGTCGAAGACAAGCTTGAGGTTGTGCTCTCTCTTCACCTTGCAGCCCACCTGAGATTACGACTCAAGTACACCACACCTGGACTCTCCCGTCCATCGCAGACATTCTTGTTTTTTGCCTATCGCAGCAAATCTTCCAGCGTGGTGCTGAGGCCGGTTTTTTCGTCGCGATATTTGACGATGACCGGGGCGTAGAGAGACAGGCCCCATTGCTGACCTTTGCCCTTGCTGACGGCGCGGGAGCCGGGGACTACTACGGCGTTCTCGGGGATGATCAGCGGCATTTCGGCCGAGGCTCTGAGAACGGCGCCGTTGACAAGATCGAATACCGGCGTGCCGCGGGTGAGGATGGTTCCGGCAGCCAGCACGGCGCCTTTGCGGACGATGGCGCCCTCGTAAACGCCGCAGTTTCCGCCCACCAGCACGTCGTCTTCAATCACCACGGGGCCGGCGTTGACCGGCTCGAGGACGCCGCCGATCTGAGCCGCGGCGCTAAGATGAACGCGCTTGCCGATCTGGGCGCAGGAGCCAACCAGCGCGTGCGAATCGACCATTGTGCCCTCGTCCACGTATGCCCCGGCATTGATGTACATGGGGGGCATGCAGACCACGCCGCGAGCCACGTAGGCGCAGGAGCGGATGGAGGAGCCGCCGGGAACGACGCGGATGCCATCCCTTGCGGCGAAATGGCGGACAGGGTAGGTGTGCTTGTCGACAAAGGAAAGCCCTCCCGCGGGCATGCCTTCAAGGATGCCGAGGCGAAAGCCGAGCAGAATGCCTTGCTTGACCCAGGCGTTGACGCGCCATCCGTTGGGCGATGCGGGATCAGGCGAGGCAGCGCGGACTTCACCGCTCTCGATGGCGGTGCGAAAAGCAAGGAAGGCTGTCATCGCGGACGGGTCTGCGACGGCGGAGGGTCCTGCGGCAAAGTGGTGTTCGATCTCTTCTTGAAGCCGGCTTGGAATCATTGCATTCAGAGTCTATCAAGTGCCGGCAACAGGGAATAGGGAAATGCCGCCCCGGCGGCCGAGATCGCTTTTCTCATTCGTTCATGCGCTCGCCGGCCTGCGCGATCGTGGCGCGGATGACGATTCCTTTCTAAGGAATAGAGTGCCCGCAAACGCGCCCCAGGCAGGCGGCCCGGTAAGGATAAAGGGCGTGAGAGGGTGCTTGGCAAGCAAAAATATTAAGGAATGGCGCCTGTGGAGTTGTAGGTGTAATCGGTCCTGGGTTGACGGGAGTGGAGCGCACTTAAGTATTCCGCGCCCCACTCGCGGCTGGGAGGGCTGAATATTGAGACAGGGCTCAAGCTGCGGGGCTGGGCACGTGCCAGGGTTTCGATGCAGTCTGGGAACGGGTATTCAAGGAGATCGGTTGCAGCCTGAACGAGTTCTTGCCTGAAGGGATCAGTGCCAGAGGGATTGGTGTTCGATCGGGTCTGCGTTGAAAGTTCTTTGACTCCAGCCAGGAGCAGAGCCTGGGATCGTGAATTTCCGGCTGTCCTTGCCAGAAATCGGGCTCCAGCCCACACTGGATCTGCAAATGATCGAGCTGTAACTCGATGACGGAAACGTGTTTGGGGAAATAGCGCCGGACGTTGGTTGCGCCAACGTGCAGTCCAGTGACGCCATGCCCCTTGGAATGAGTTTTCACTACCATATTTACCTGCTCTCCAACGCGGATGGATTCAGTCTAGGGAGTCAGGTTTGAGGAAGCCGCCTTGGGTGTCGGGAATCCTCAAAGAGGACTCCTCATTTGGTACGCGCACCCCGCGGAAATGACCGATATGGCAAGATCATGCACCTGTCTTCTTGCCCCTGTCAAGAACTAATCCGGTTGTTCAACTGAGGATTTTGGACGTACTTTTCCACAGGTGCGCGAAGCCGGAAAAGTTGTTAGAAACGAGCTTTTGACCTGGCGGATCTTGCGACGGGATGAACGGAGCGGGCAGAGCTGCTTCGGATCGAACTGACCTTGGTTCAAGTTACTCAGCGGAAAGGCATTGCGCGAAGAACGAATTGGGTTGGATCTGGGCGGATTGCGCACGAATTTGCAAGCGGTCATGGAACCGTATCATCCTTCTCCACGATGCGGTTCTGCTCGACAGTCGCATAGACTGAATGGTGCTTGTGTGGTTTTGCCGCTGTTGGGTTCAATCTTCGGGACGCTTTGGGGACGAGAAAGATGAGAATTGCCGGGCTTTTGGCCTTTGCACTTTTTCTTGGCGTGGCAACAACGGCCGTTGCGCAGGCGCGCTACGACGCCGAAGCGGTGCGGCTTAACAATCGCGGCGTAGCGCAGATGGGCCAGCAGTTTACCGAACGCGCCGCGGCCACCTTTGCCGAGGCTCTCAAGAAGGATCCGAAGCTGGCTCAGGCGGCGATCAATGAGGGGATTGCGCTGCTGACGCTGCAAAAGCTGGACGAGGCCAAGAAAGCATTGCAGCAAGCGCTTGCTCTCGACCCGGACAGTGCGCAGGCATGGTACAACCTGGGCCTTGCGCAGCATGCGGGCAATGAATCGGAGTTGGCGCTGAAGAGCTTTCAGCAGGCCGTGAAGCTGGACCCGAGGGATGCGGATTCTTATTATTTCGAGGGAGTCTGCTACCAGGATTTGAAGGATTCCGACAAGGCGATCGCGATCTTCAAGCAGGCCTTGGAGATCGACCCGCTGCACGCTTCGTCGGAGTTTGCGATTGCGCGCGCGTATCAGCGGTCAGGAGACATTGCAGCGGCGAAGGAGCACTTCAAGCGCTTCCAGCACCTGACCAGCACCAAGATTGGCGCGCCGATCGGGCTGTCGTATGGCGAGCAGGGACACTACTCGACGGTTACGGCGGTCGAGTTGCCGGAGACCGGCAGGAAGGCCATGATCCCGGTGAAGCTGGTGCAGGCGACGATGATTTCGCCAACTCCCAGGTCTCAGAATCGAGACCAGGGGCACCCGGAGAGCGAGCCAACGGGCGGCGCATGCATGATGGACGTGACCGGCTCGGGGCAAATGGATCTAGTGCTGATGGAGGCTGGAGCGCAGGCTATTCGTGTGCTGCACAGCAAGGGGGATGGAAGCTTTGCAGAATGGAATGCGGAAGCAGCCGGCCTGAAGGCTTCAGGTCATGCCGTGGCCTGCGCGGTGGGCGATTTCGACGGCGATGGGTTGAACGATCTTGCCGTTGCACTGGACGATGCGGTACTCCTGTTTCGCAATCTAGGCAAGGGCAAGTTTCAAAACGTGACTGCCGAGGCTGGGCTCGCGTCGAGGAATCGGCCGTCGGGAATTACGTTTGTGGATTATGACCACGATGGCGACCTTGATTTGTTGCTGACGGGAGCGCCGATCAAAGCTGGCGATGCGCCGAATGTGTTATGGCGCAACAACGGCAACAGAACCTTTACCGAATGGACCGAGCCAACCGGATTCGATGGCAGTGAGACGACTGCCGCAGTCATTCTTACCGATTTCAACAACGATCGAGCGGTGGATTTGGCTGTAACAGGAGATGGACCTGCGCCGCTGATCTATGTCAATCCGCGAGAAGGTAAGTATCCGACGCAGGCCGTGTATGAAGGCGAGAAGCTGCCACCCACGGTGGGCATCGCAGTGCTCGACTACAACAAGGACGGCTGGATGGACATTGCCGTGACCCACGCCGGCGCGCCGGGGCTGACGCTGTGGCGGAATGTTGAAGGTCCGAATAACATTGGCCGGCGCTTTGAGCGCGTGGAGTTGCCGCTGAAGGATGCACTGCGCGGATGGGGCTTGACGCCAATCGACATCGACAACGATGGATGGATCGACCTGGCGGCGATTGTCGATACCAAGGCGGGACCGCGGGTGCGAGTATTTCGCAATCGCGGCGATGGAAGCTTCGAAGATGTGAGCCACGCGCTGGGACTGGACGATGTGAAGTTGCAAGCGCCGCACGGGCTGATTGCCGCCGACGTGGACGGCGACGGCGCAGCGGATTTGATTGTGACGCAGCTGAATGCGCCTCCGGTGCTGCTGCGCAACGTGGGCGCGAACAAGAATCACTTTGTGCGGCTCGACCTGACCGGCTTTGCCGATAACAAAACGGCGCTAGGTGTGAAGGTTGAGGTGTTCGCGGACGGGCTCTGGCAGAAGTGGGAGCTTGCCGGCGCGTCGGGCTACCAGACCCAGGCGCCGCCGCAAATTCTAGTTGGGTTGGGCGATGCGAAGGGCGTCGACCTGTTGCGCATTCTGTGGCCCACCGGCGTGTTGCAGGATGAGATCGATTTGCCGCAGGGGCCGGTCATTGCGATGAAAGAAGCGGACCGGCGCGGAAGTTCGTGCCCGGTGCTGTTTGTCTGGGATGGGCATGAGTACAAGTTCGTCGTGGACGTGATCGGCGCGGGCGTGGTGGGTCATTGGTTCACGCCGGCGCGGCGCAATATTCCCAATCCCGGCGAGTGGGTCAAGGTTGACGGCGCGAACTTTGCGCCTGTGAACGGCAAGTTGAGCCTGCGCTTCATGGAGCCGATGGAAGAGGTTAACTACGTTGACCAGTTGCGGCTGGTTGCGGTCGATCATCCGGAAAGTGTCGAGGTCAATCCCGATGAGCATTTTCTCGACAACCCGCCGTTTGCTTCGGGGAGCGTAGTCGCCTCGGCTGGCGCACGGTTGCCTGTGGGCGCATGGGACGGGGAAGGCCGCGACGTGCTGGATCAGGCGAGCAAGCGCGATCATCGGTTTGCCAGCGGTTTCACTGGGCTGGCGCATTTCGATGGCTTTGCAAACCTGCACGCGCTCACGCTCGATTTGGGTCCGGTGGACGCGAAGTCCCCGCTGCGGCTGCTGATGACGGGCTATGTGAACTACTTCAGCGCGACCTCGTTGTATGCGGCCTGGCAGGCGGGCATGAAGGAGATTCCGCCCTACGTTGAGGCGCAGTTGCCCGATGGAAGTTGGAAGCGGATCGCGGACGATGTGGGCTTTCCCGCCGGCCTGGAACGCACCATCGTGGTGGACCTGACCGGCAAGTTGCCCGCGGGAGCGCGGCGCATCCGTCTGATGACAAATCTGCAGCTTTACTGGGATCAGGTCCTGGTGGACCAGAGCGTGAATGCGGAGGCGCGCACGGCTGAGATTCCGCTGTCTCGGGCAACGCTGCATTTCCGCGGATATCCAAGGCAGACGGAGGGCGCGAGTCCCGGCGATCTGGACTACGTCTACAACGAAGTGAGCCTGACGGGGCCGTATCAGCATCAGCGCGGCAGCTACACGCGCATGGGCGATGTGACCGCGCTGTTGCAGGGCATCGACAATCGCTTTGCAATCTTCGGCAGCGGCGAGGAGATTGCGGCGGAGTTCGATGCCGCCAAGCTCCCCGCGCTGCCCGCGCATTGGAAGCGCGATTACTTCTTCTACGCCAATGGATTTGTGAAGGACATGGACTGGTGGGACGCGTCGCCATTCACCGTGGCGCAGATGCCGTTTCATGGGATGAGCGCCTATCCGTATCCCGAGAATGAAAGTTACCCGGACGACGCGGATGCGCTTGGCTACCAGTTGAATTGGAATGACCGCTTCGATTCGGGAGAGCCGGTGCGGTCTTATCGGTTTGACTATCAACTGCGGCCTTCATCGCCGGCCACCTGCGGTGGGGCAGACGCGGCTTGCGCCGCTCCAAAGGAGTCGCAACCATGAGCGATTTGGTGCTTGAGCCGGCTGTGCGGCAACTGGAGTTGCTGCGAGCGGGCGAGATTTCTGTGGTCGATTTAGCCGAGGCGCACATACGGCAGATCGAGCGTTTGAATCCGGAGCTGAATGTTTTTGCCGACTTCGATGCGGAGCGGGTGCGGGCGCGGGCGCGGCTGCATGATGCGTGGCGTGGGCAGCGTGCGCGCAGACCGTTGTTCGGATTGCCAGTGACGGTGAAGTCTTCAATTGCGACGCGGGGATTGAAGTGCGAGATTGGCAGCCTGCTGAACGAAGGAAATGTCCCGCGGGAAGACGCCGTCGTTGTGGCTCGGCTGCGCGCGGCGGGAGCATTGATTCTGGGTACGACCAACTGTCCGGAGTTCCTTATGGCGTACGAGACCGCGAACCTGCTGCATGGGCGCACGCGAAATCCGTGGGACCTTGAGCGTACGCCGGGCGGGTCGAGCGGGGGCGAGTCGGCGGCCATCGCGGCGGGGCTTTCGGCGGCGGGCTTGGGCAGCGATAGCGGCGGGTCGGTGCGCGTGCCTGCGCATTTTACGGGGATCTGTTCGATGAAGCCCACGCCGGGTCGAATTCCGGGGCGCGGGCATCTGCCGCCCTGCGTGGGGCCGTTCTCGACCCTCGGAGCCATTGGGCCAATGGCGCGCACCATGGCCGATGTCGCGCTGATGTTTCGCGCGCTGAGCGGGCAGGACCCGAACGATCCGGCCAGTCCCCCGCTCGAATTGCGCGAGCCTGGCATCGACGAGTTGCGAACGAACCGGATTGGTTTCTTTGAGGACGATGGGCTGGCTCCGGTGACGCCGGAGACGCGCGCGGCTGTGAATGCGGCGGCGATGGCGCTGATCGACGCTGGGTTTCGCGTAGAGCCGTTCAGGCCGAGCACCCTGGAGCAACTGCGCAAGCTGTGGTGGAAGTTTTTTGTGCAATGCGGGGCGATGTTCTGCGAGCCGCTCATTCGCGGCAGGGAGCATCAACTGAGTCCCGTCTTCAATGGCTTTCTCAAGATTGCCGAGGCGCTGCCACCGCTGACGGCTGTCGAGCTATTGAATGCGTGGGCTGAGCTGGACGTGGTGCGCTCGAAAACACTCGCAGAGATGAGCAAGTTTCCGGTGCTGCTGTGCCCGGTGGCCAGCGTTCCTGCGTTCCGCCACGACGAGCGGAGCTGGATTGTCGAGGGGCGGCCCGTCGAGTATCTGGACGCGTGGCGGCATACGCAGTGGTTCAACTCGCTGGCCGCGCCCGCGGCGGTGGTACCAGTGGGGCAGTCGCCTGAGGGATTGCCGATTGGCGTGCAGATTGTTGCCCGGCCGTTCGAGGACGAGATAGCACTGGGGATTGCTTCGGTGGTGGATGCGGCGTTCGGGTATCGCCCGCCGCCCATGGCGCTGTAGCGTTTTCCAACGATGAAACGAAGCGACGCCGCCGGAGGACTTTACATGCCTCCGGACTCCGCCTACGATGGGACCGCTGTCCGGCATGAGGACGATGGAATGCGGAAACTGGCAATTCTAGTGTTCTTGGCGGGAATCGCTCCCCCGGCATCCGCTGGAAAGCCCGTTGCCACACTGATGGTGAATGTCGAGCAGTTGGAGCAGGAGCTTGCCAAGGCTCATGGCCGCTGGGACGGGCCGCTCGCAAAGCATATTTCCAATCTGAAATTGACGGAGCGGCTGAGCGCGGCCAAGCTTGCGAGCCTGGAGAAGAATCTGCCCGGCCGTCAGGCGCGGGAGGAACTGATGGCGCTGGCCGATGAGTCGGCGTTTCTCGATCTTCCCCCCGCGGAGATTCTATCGATGCCGGTGCCCGATCATGCCACGCAAGCCGCCTTGCTGGCCCGGACTGCAAACGCTGCGAAGAAGACCGTTGCGCAGTGGCCCAACTTCTCCGCGGCGCGGGTGACCACTCGTTTTGAAGGCACGGCGACCGTAATTGCGGCTGGCCTGCAGGACACAGTCTCTTCGGTGTATGGGAGGAACTGGTACCGCTCACCGGCAGCCGAAGACTGGGAGTGCCCCGGAGAACCGAAGGAGGGTTACCGGCGGCTGAGCGTGATTGAAAGAACCAGCGTCACGGTTGTTTACCGCGGTGGCCAGGTGGTACATACGCTCGGCGGGAAGGGAGGGGAGTTCGAATGCTCGCAAGGTGGGGTGAGCAACACCGACGACTTCGGAGAGGTGCTTTCGTGGGTACCGAGATTCACCGGGGAGGGTAAGGTGGTTTGGAGCCACTGGGAGCAGGGCGCGAATGGGCTCCTTGCGGTCTTTCGCTATGCGGCGGGCGTTTCTTACAAACCGCAGACCTGTTGCGTCAACAGTGCCAGTTTTCCGGCTACCGTGGTCGATGTTGAGGGGGAGATTGCGGTCAGTTCGGCGGACGGGTCGGTTCTGCGTTTGACGGAGACCAGACGCTGGAAAGAGGACCGGCACGGTTGGTTCGCCGCTCGGGAATACGACACCATGGTAGAGTACGGCAGCGTGGAAATCGGTGGAACTGCATACACTTGCCCGGTCAGGCGCGTGGCGATCTTTCTGACGCCTCTCCTCAGGCCGCGAAGTTGGCGCAAGCCGGGCGATGCGTTTTACCGGAGATTCGGTCTTACGGATTCTCCACTTCAGGAATACCTGAACGATGTGAGTTTTGGGCCGTATCGCCTGTACGGGCCGGGGGGGCAGAGACGGGCCGGCGATCGACCGGAACCGGACGCGACTGTGCCAGCTTCCGTCTCTACGGCGCCGCCAGCCGGCGCTCCCGCAAAGCCTCCTCAATACTGAAGCAAGACGCCCGCTTCAAATATCCCGGTCGACTTCAATCGGCAGGTACAAACGCTCATGACGCCAACAGAACCGGTTTGCGGTTGCGCTGGAGTGTGCGCATCTCCACCTTTGGATGGAGGCGGGCTGGCGCGGCGGGCGGTAGTCTAAACCTTCCGCTTCCCCAGAAACGGAGCGCACAGCGTGTGCGATATTTGGCGCGAACGATTTTCCGACAGCCCCGATGTTCTGAAGAGCGCCCGGCTCGAACAGACCATCGTATCCGTTCTCGATCTTGAGATCGAGATCGGAGGGGACGAATTCATCACTATGGCGGGGCCCTGCTCGGTTGAGACCGAGTTCCAGTTGATGGCCACGGCCAACAACT
>Ga0224559_1000958_pt1 | contig 16728 bp, 18 predicted proteins | sample 714S33034metaG_FD_180676 | JGI IMG/M metagenome (GOLD analysis project Ga0224559, IMG submission 180676) | Peat soil microbial communities from Stordalen Mire, Sweden - 717 S3 30-34 | ecosystem: Environmental > Terrestrial > Soil > Wetlands > Peat | place: Sweden: Norrbotten County, Stordalen... | reverse complement strand
CAAAGAACCCCTATCAGAGTTTCTCATAGACGTGCAGATAAAATACGCACCCGAAAAGTAAAAAAGCTGGAATATAAAAGGATTAATTCTAAGATGTTAGAATTATTAATAGAATGTGAAGGTGGCCTTTACATTAAAGAACTTATATCTGGTGATGAAAACAGAAGCAAACCAAGTGTATCAGAAATACTTGGTACCAGTGCCAAGTGTGTGCAGTTGGATGTGATGCATGTAAACATTTAAAGTAGTAGAATGAATAGTATTATATAGTTATAAAAAATCAAGATATATATTTACATCCCATTGAAAATGCAATATTCATCATACAATAATTGGAATATCCAACTTAATAAACAAAGTTTCAAATAATCTGGTTTAAACGAATTTTATCATTAAATATTAATCAGAAAAAATTTGAACTGGAATGGGAGTTATTCAATTTATTGAATAAAAATTGAAACATTAGATGTTGGTTAATATTCATTAAAAAACTGACTTACAGTCATTTTATAACAGGCCCTTTAAGGGTTTTGGAGGTTTAAAATATGGTAAAAAGATCAAAAGGTTCAAGAAGTAAAACACGTTACAAACTTAGAAAAACAATACGAGTAGGTAGGACAAACCCTATAACCAAGAAAATACAAACCTTCGATGAAAGTGATATGGTTCACATAATAATCGATCCTAGTATTCATAAAGGTCAACCACACCCACGTTTCCATGGAAAAACAGGGAAAGTTGATGATAAAAGGGGAAGCGCTTACATAGTAGAAATAAATGATGGGAATAAAGCTAAAAAATTAATAATCAGACCAGAACATCTTAAAATGCAAGAGTGATTTGGATGATTGGAAAAAAAGTTGTTGACACCGACCCCATCACAATTGCTGAAGCCAAAGAAATGCTTGAAAACAGTTCAGAATATTACGATCCAACTTACGAACAGAATCTTGCAATGGATCATGTGACCAAGTTTTCAAAACTTGATGTTGAAACTGCTCAAAAGCTAGTTAGCGAACTTGAGGAGATAATAAAAAAAACTCAAGCTATAAAAATAGCAGATGTCATGCCCGTAGATCTAGCAGATCTTAGGTTGATGTTTGCAAAGGAAAGGGGTTCACACAAAAAAGAAGAATTAGAACAAATATTAGAAATTGTGAACAAGTATAGAGAATAATTCGATTTAATTCCAGTCATGGAATTCGAATTTTTTCCATTAAATTTGGACCTAAGAGTCTTATATAATATAAATAACCATCTGGGTGGTTTGAATGGAAGATCATGCGATTATCCTTGATTATCTTCCTTTAGGTTATGTTAAGGAAGGTGCATCTTCATTTAAGAGAAAACCAATTGCTCAAGCTGTAGGAACTGAAGAGTTTACACTTTTAGAACTCATTCCTAAAGAGAGGGTTCAGCTAGACATACATGAACGAGTTTACATAGGTCCTGGAAAACGGGATGAAATAGCACGAGTAAACAGTAGATTGAAGTATGATAAGCTCACAACAACTGCAAGGGTAGAATTGGATTATGTTATCGAAGAGATAATAAAAGAAAAAGAAGATAAGTTCATTAAATTCTTTAACGATGCAGGCCCAATTTCAACCAGACTACACCAACTTGAATTACTGCCTGGAATTGGTAAAAAACATATGTGGGACATTATAAATGCTAGAAAAGAGGCTAAATTCACGAGCTTCGAAGATATTAAAAATCGAGTAAGCATGCTTGCTGAACCGGTTAAACTCATCGCAAAACGTGTCCATCAAGAACTTGAAGCTGGCGAAGAAAGAAAAGGAAAAATGAAATATATACTCTTCACCAGGCCACCTAAACCAAAAAAACTTAATTAATATCTATTCCTTTTTTTTATTTTCCCGAATTAGTATTTATGATAATTTTATTAGCTTTATAAAAATATTGTTAAAGTAGATATAAATTATATTAACTGTTATTGTTCAATTTTTTTTTAGGAGTAATATTTCATGTTGTCTGAAACCCTCAAAATATTAAATAAAGAAGGTGTAAAACTCGATAAACGAAAAGGGCAGAATTACCTTGTAGATGAGAATGTACTATCTAAAATTGTAGAAAGTGCTGAACTTTCAAAGAAAGATACAGTTCTAGAGATAGGTGCAGGAATAGGTACATTGACAATTCCTCTAGCTGAAAATGCAGGGAAAGTTATTGCAATTGAACAAGATCATAAAATTGCCCCTATTTTAATAAAAAGACTTAAAGAGCTCCATATTACAAATGTTGATGTTATTATTGGTGATGCAACGAAAATTGAATTTCCCGCATTCAACAAAGTCGTATCAAATTTGCCTTACAAAATATCATCACCAATAACCTTCAGAATATTGGAATATAATTTTGAACTTGCAGTACTAATGTACCAGTTAGAATTTGCTCAGCGTATGGTTGCAAAACCAGGTGATTCAAACTATTCTAGATTATCTGTCATGATGCATTTTTATGCAAATGTTAACCTGCTTTTCAATGTTTCTAAAAATGTTTTTTTACCAAAACCCAGGGTATCTTCAGCAGTTATCAAACTAACCCCGAAGAGTGATGTAAAAATTAACAAATTTATAATAAATGTAACTAGAGCATTGTTCCAACATAAACGAAAAAAAGTGAAAAATGCTCTTATAGATTCTTTCCACGAAATTGGAGAATTTGATAAGGATGAAATAAAAGAGGTAATATCAAAACTGGATCCTGAACTATTAGATCATAGGGTTATTAATATGAAACCTGAAAACATCAAAAAACTCTCAAAAGAATTAAAACAAGTTATGGATAAACTTAATCCCCTAAAATTAATAAAATGTTAAATTACTGAATAAAATAGTAATATTAGTCTGACTTAATAAAATGTTATTAGGTGATAAAATGGAAAAATCTCCCTATGAAATTTTCAAATCAGAATGTCCAGAACTAGCTGCAAAATTCAATGAACTCGTACAAGTCCAGAGTACAATGGTAGGTCTCGATCAAAAAACCAAACAATTGATAAATATAGCAATCCAAACTTGCAACAAAAATCCAACAGGGGTCAAAATGCATGCCATAATGGCCAAAAAAAATGGAGCCACGAGAGGAGAAGTGTTAGGTGCTGTTACTATGAACTTGCACCTTTCAGGTCTTCCAACTGTTCTTGAATGTCTCCCATCAGCAATTGATGGTTATGACACCGACTGAAAAATCAAATATTTTTTTATAACTATGAAAAAAGATAAACCTATTATGATCAAATATCAAGGAATGGAATTTCACACTTGCGAAAAAGTTTATGAACCTGCAGAAGACACATACCTACTTGCAGAAAATTTAAAAATCAAAAAAACTGACAAAATACTCGAGATAGGTACTGGAACAGGGATTATAGCAATTATAACATCTAAAATAACTGAAAAAGTAATTGCTGTTGATATTAACAAGTATGCTGTTGAATGTGCTCGAAAGAACTCCGGTATTAACCACTCAAATATTGATATAAGATTGGGCGATCTTTTCGATTCTATAGAGGATGAAAAATTCGATATAATACTCTTCAACACCCCATATCTTCCAACCAACGAAGACGAAAGAGTTGAAGATGAGTTAGAAGCTGCTTGGGACGGTGGTGTGGACGGTAGAGTAGTTATAGACCGTTTTATTGAAGGCGTATCAGAATATCTACTCCCCGGAGGGCGTGTTCAGCTGGTTCAATCTTCATTATCTAATGTAGAGGAGACTATAGGAAGATTAATGGAAAAAGATTTTGAGGTTTCGATAACTGCTAGTGAAAGATTCTTTTTTGAAGAAGTGGTTGTATTAACTGCAAAGTTGAACTCAGAGTCCCAATAAATTTTTTTGCAACCAATATTTAGTTAACTATCACATATTATTTCGTCCATAGCTTCATAATAAAAAAGGCAGGTTGTGGGTTTATATTGTCTAATCGAATATCTCGGGCAGGTGTACCCCTTGGAACACCAATAATATAGGTGTTAAAAGTTTTTTTAATATCCCCACTCATGGAAATGTGTAACACAAAAATTTCCCTATTTCTGTTTTCTGAAAGCTCCGAAATAATAGAATTTATGAGTATAGGATTTGTTGTAAAATTCTGGGAGTTTTCAGTTATCTTGTTTGGCGAATCCAATATCCAAGAGGCATGGAAATCTGAATTATCAATCACGGCCGGATCAGTTAATATATAAAAGTCCTTTGATTTTATATCTTCAGAATCGATGTTGAATGCTGCACAAAGCCATCCAGATTTTCTGTTGTTGAAGTCTGGTGGTTTATGTGTGTAAAGATTCATGTAAGAATGGGTACAAACATATTCAGATTCATCTCTATGGGAGTTATCAGGTCTTATATTTGTATAAATATCAATTAATTTGTAATCATATAACACAGTTCTATTAACTACGGATACATCTCCATTACGGGGAGTTTTACTAATTACTTCAATAACTGGAAGAGAAGTATTTGTTGGATAGATCATCAGACTACAGTCTATATATTCCGGCAATAACCGTTTAATTAATTTTGGATTTTTTTTAAGGGAAGATATCTTCCTCATACTTAACATATTGCCAAATTTATTGGTTCCATTTTCAATGTCTGCAAGTCCCGGTGTTATATCCGAAGAATATTTGTAATTTTCCCAATCTTCAGGCGCACCAGGGGTTTTTATCAAGACGTCTGCAGTGTCTCCAGCAATTCTTTGTATTGACTGTTCAGAAGAGTATTCTAAAATTTTATCCCCCACAATACCCATGGTATTGGCTGAAACACCTATTGATATGGTTATTAATAATAATGCTAATAATGCATCAATTGTGAATAGTTGTCCAATGTTATCCAGTATAACATCCCCTCTCTAAGTATACTAATTCAAATATTTTATAATTTAAGTTTATTAGTGCAATAATAACAGAAACCTAATCAAATATCCAGTATTCCATACTTGGATTTATGGCCATGGTCAAGAAATAGTTCGTAGGAGATATTACCATTAAAATAATATTGAACTGGTTCTCCAGGATATTGATCATTTAAATTTTCATTACTGAATATCACATGGTCTATGGAGCATGGTGCTCTTATCACCTGTTGATTCCTCTCGGTTGAAGGTAAAATGAAAGTTTCGAATCCAAAATGATTGCACGTAGACCGTCCTTCTAATCGGCATAATAAACATGCCCCATCACTGCTTTCATGATAATAACCATTGTCTATACAATTTTTTAAGGTCATAAATTTTGTCGAATTTCCGTGTGATTTGTATGGATCGTAGGGACATTTCTTTATGTAGTATGGTGAGGTAGCATTTTCGTAGATCTCAGACCCATTTACGCCACCGAGATAATTTTTAAGACTTGAACCATAACTAATCCTACCATTTTTTATAATCACACCACCAAATTTTTTACATTTAATGAATGGTAAAGGATCAGAAATCTCAGTCGAACTATTAAAGTTCATTGAAAATTTATTTTGAGGATATGTTCCCAATATAGATACATTGTGATTAACTTTGTGATTGTAGGTAATATTATCCTTCATTACCAAAATAGTCGAATTTACTTCTACTTCAAATGGATCCGAAGCAGAATCCACAGAGTTAATTATACATTTGACGGTTATACCAGAATTATCCTGATAATTGGTACTCAAATCATTCATTTTTTGTTCAATAGCATTTTTAATTACAATTCGACTATTTGGAAGTGAATTTCCAGTAGTTGTGGCATTATCAACGACTTCCTTCAAAACTTGCCTTGTTATTATTGGTATATTTCTTTCAACATCGCCTGAAATGTAAAATGAATTATCAGATTTGATTATAGTATCCACTGATTTGTCCAAGTTAAGCATATCTACGAGTACCATCAAAAGAAGTATTGAAGGTATAATCAGTAGTAATGCTAATCCACCCATTACATAGCCTTTGTTTTCCATGGTTTTGAGTTATTTTTTAAGTATTATTAATGTTGAAATTATTATTAACAATAAATTTATAAGTGTTCATACAATATAAACTAATGGTAATATAGACAGAAATTTTATATTAGAATTTTTAGTTTGGAGTGGAATATTAATTCTAAATAGTAATTCAAAAATAAAATTTTTAATATTAAACAGATCAAATAAGAGTTAATTATCTTAATATATGAAGAGAATTAGATTAGAATTAAATATGTGGATTATCTTATTAAATTTAATCAAACAAAATTGATAAAGTACGTTTTTTAAAGTGATACATAAAAAAAATTGAGTTGCATAATTAATTTACAAATGAAGGTATATTTAGGAGGTTCAATATGAAAGATATCGTAAGAGGTTGGCGCCATATCCAGCAGCGATACAATCTCATCGGATCAAAATGTTCCCAGTGCGGAAGCGTTTTTTTCCCAAGTAGAGTTTTATGTCCTGAATGCAGAAGAAAGGGTAAAATTGAAGACTTTAAATTTAGTGGAGAAGGTAAGATTCACACTTTTTCAGTGATACACACCCCCACAGATGAATTCAAAACACTTGCACCCTATGTAGTTGCAATAATTAAACTAGAAGAAGGTGCAAAAATTACATCCCAGATCGTAGACTGTGATCCTGACATGGTTGAAATAGGCGACGATGTCGAGATGGTATTTAGAAAAATCAAAGAAGAAGGCGAAGACGGAGTTATATCATATGGATACAAATTCAAGCTCAAAAACTAAAATTGGTGTATTGTTGGTTGGACATGGAAGCAGATTGCCCTATGGTAAGGATGTTGTGAGTCAAATTGCTGACATGTATCGAGAAGATGAGGACCATCTTGTTGAAGTAGGTTTTATGAACATGTCAAAACCATCGATACCCGAAGCAATTAATAGTCTTGCACAACAAGGTGCAGAAAAGATCATTGTAACGCCAGTTTTCCTTGCCCATGGTGTCCATACAACAGAAGATATACCAAGAATTCTGGGACTCAACAGTGGACATGGAGATAATAGTCACAGCCATAGTCACAGCCATGAAAATGAAGTTGAAATTGATTTTAAAGGTGAGATTATTTATACAGAACCTTTAGGTGCTGATAGAAGGATCGCAGCCATAATCAACGACAGGGTTAATGATGCCCTCTAATATAGATAAAATTTCTGATCTTGGGGAGAAACAGTTAATAAAAAGACTTTTATCCAAAAGTCAAAAACCCCAGATCAAATCTCTTTTTTTAGATGAACTTTCAATTAAAAGCTTTTCTGATGATGCAGCACTTATTGATATTGGAAAAAATTATATAGTGACATGTTCCGACATGTTAATGGCATATACACATTTTCCTAATAAAATGAGCCCATATCAGATTGGTCAGAAAGTAGTAACTGTAAATGTAAGTGATTTAGCAGCTATGGGTGCTGAAACAATCGGTATACTAATCTCAATGGGTCTTCCTGGGAACATGAAGTTATCAAAATTTGATCAAATAATTGATGGAATATTGAATGCGTGTAAAAACTATAATATGGCATTAATAGGTGGCGATACCAATGAATCGAAGGAATTAACCCTTTGTGGTACGTGTTTGGGTATTGTGAAAAAAGAAAATGTTATGATGAGACATGGAGCCCATGTAGGAGATGTTTTAGCTGTCACAGGACCACTAGGACTTGCAGCTGCAGGATTTAAGGTTTTACTTGATGCTTCACATAAATTTGATAATCTTAATGAGGATACTAAATATTTGGTAACTAAACATGCCCTCGAACCTGAAGCCAAACTAGATATGGGAATTATATTAGCAAATTCTGGATCAGTAACTTCAGCTTCAGATATAACTGATGGCCTTCTCAGTGAGTTAGGTGAGATGATTGATGCATGTGAAAACCGTATAGGAATGGTGTTAAATCAAGAAGATATTCCTATACCCAAAGCTGTATTTGAAATAGCTGATACATCAAAAGAAGATCCATTTGAAATGGCTTTTGCATATGGAGAAGATTTTGAACTTGTTTTAACTGTAAAACCCGATCTTTTTGACGATCTAAAATCCAGGATTAACCTATACAAAATCGGATTCATTGATTCATCTGGAAAGATCAAGATGATAGATAAGGAAGGAAATACAAATATATTAACACCCAAAGGTTATGACCATTTAAAATGACCTATAATATTCCTTGAGAAATTAATAGAAATATTAAGAGTAGGATTCTATCAAAAAATGAACGATTTTGGTGTTAAATTGAAAAAAGAAGCTATTTTATACGACAAATTAGATAACTCATTGAATTGTAAGGTATGTGAAAGGAGATGTATAATCTCTGATCATAAAAAAGGCTTTTGTAATATGCGTGAGAATATCAATGGAAAACTTTACACATTGAACTATGCCGCTGCATCTTCAGTAGCAGTAGATCCCATCGAAAAGAAACCTTTATTCAATTTTTATCCAAGTTCAACTGTTTTATCCCTTGGATCTGTAGGCTGCAACTTCCGATGCAAACACTGCCAGAACTGGAATATATCTCAAGCCGAACTTGATGATGTTTCCCTACGTGAAATATTACCTGAAGATGCTGTAAAACTTGCAAAAGAGTATAAATGTAAATCAATTGCATGGACATACAACGAACCAACTATGTGGTTGGAGTATACAATCGATTCTGCTAAACTTGCAAAGGATAACAGTTTAAAAAGCATTTATGTAACAAATGGGTATATGACAGAGGAATCACTTGATATGATAGGACCATACCTTGATGCTGCTAATGTTGATCTGAAGGGGATCTCAGAACAATTCTACAAAGAACTCTGCGATGCAAGGATGCAACCTGTTCTCGACAACATCAAAAGGATCTATGATAAAAAAATCCATCTTGAAATTACCAACTTGATGATACCCGGTTATAATGACTCTGAAAAGAATATAAAATCACTTGTAAAATTTATGGTAGAAGATGTTGGTGTTGATGTGCCATTGCACTTTACAAGATTTTTCCCATATTACGAACTGAAAAATGTACCTCCCACTGCTGTTGCCGACCTTGAGAAAGCATATAAAATTGCAACAGACGCAGGTATGAAATACGTTTACATTGGAAATGTACCTTCGGGTACAGGAGAAAATACCTACTGCCACAACTGTGGAGAAGTTCTGGTTGAAAGAGATGGCTATCAAATAATGGCAAATAGTATTAAAATGGATAAAAAATGTCCAAAATGTGGGACTAAAGCAGATATCATCATATGACTGCGAAGTCCCAGCTATTATTTTTAAAACAGATAATTGAAAAAGTAATGTTAGTCACGGGTTTTACTGACCCTTTCAAATTTCTCTTTTTTATCTAATAATTTGGTAGCATCTACCCCTACTTTTGTTGTTGTTCCATCAGGAGTTGCACGCGGATCAAGTGACGATCCTCTTGCTCCAGGGACAATTAGAATATCTTCATCTCCTTTAACACGTGTTGCAATAGCATATTCAATATCATCACTATTGAAAATATCTATATCCTCATCCACAACCACACAATGTTTTAATGAAGGATGTGCTGCAAGGGCAGCCATAATAACATTTTTTCCATCACCAGGCGTCTGTTTTTGAATTGAAATTGCTGCGTGAAGCCAACAACAACCTCCTTCTGTTAAAACTACATTTTTTATGGTTGGGACCGTATTTTGAACCGCCTTATATATCCTAGGTTCCTGAGGTAAACCTTGTAGCAGTTTATGTTCGTTTCCTGCAGGCATTATAGCATGATAAAGTGGCTTATCTTTGTAATGCATCTTTTCAACACTTATTACAGGTTCCTGCCTTATAACATCATAAGTATCAGTTAAATCCACGAAAGGGCCTTCAGAATCTCTTTCATGAGGGATTATCTGACCTTCAAGGAGTATTTCACAATCCGGGACTTCAAGATCAACAGTATCACATTTAATAAGTTTCATTTCTCCGTTGTGGAATGTGTTAGCAACTTCAAGTTCATCTGCTGTAATTGGTATTGAGGTACATGAAGCAAGAAGTGTTGCAGGATTCATTCCTATTGCAATTGCAATTTCAAGTGGTTCATCCAATTCTTCCGCTTTTTTGTAGTAAGTGTAAAGGTTTCTTGGAACTATTCTAACTCCTAAACGATCTTTACCTTTAACAAGCATTCGATGTATTGATGCATTTCTGACTCCTGTTTCAGGATCCTTTGCTATTATTACCCCTCCAGTCAGATATGCTCCTCCATCTTTTTTATAATAGGTTGGAACAGGAAGTTTAGTAAGGTCGGCCTTTATTGAAGTTTTAAATGATTTTTCGGCTGTTTCTATTTTCTCGATCTTTGTTGGATTTTCTGTAGCTTGAATTATCCTTGATGTGATTTCAGGCACTGTTGACGATATTGAACTGGCTATTTTTTCCCTTGTGTTACAGATACCAGAAATTATCCCCATATCACTTTCTTTAATATTGTTAAAAATTACTACTTCATTACTATGTTCCTTTAATATCTTAGAAACTTCATATTTGGTTGATATTTGATCATCAATAGTTATAATAGTAAAATCATTTTCAAGGGTTTTTAAAAATTCTCTCATCTAATTCAACTCCATAAACAAGTATACATATAAAGTAAATTCATCCCAAATATAAGTATCATAGCTACTTTATGGTAGATGCAACTATCATTACAATGAATATAACTGCTATTCCTAAGATCAAGTAGTTAACATTACATCCACATCCTCCAACTTCACATTGATTCTTATCGATTTTGTTATCCTTTTTCATTGTATCTTTTATAATTTTGATCTAATTACCGGGACAGTTCATATTTCTTTTAAACTCTAGCAATTCCTGTTTTATATTTTCATCACCAATTCCCAGCATTTCAGCAGCAAGAATAGCTGCATTACCTCCTGAATCGATCCCAAGCGTGGCAACTGGCACACCAGGAGGCATGTCAACCATGGATAGCAGTGCATCTAATCCCCCAAGTTTTATGTTACATGGAACACCTATTACGGGTTTTTCAGTGAAACCAACAACAGCACCAGTTACATGGGCAGAAAGTCCGGAAATAGCTATGTATAATTTAACTGCCTCTGTTTCTTCCATGAAATTTTCAAATTTTTTAGGATGCCTAATTGGAGATATTACACTAGTATTGTATGTAATTCTCAGTTTATCCAGAAATTTGGTTGTTTTCTTTGCAATTTTTATATCAGAATAACTTCCAGCTATGACTGCAACATCAGGATATTCCGTATCATTATATTTCAAGGGATCTTCCTCTTTTGTAGTTTCAAGTTCATCTATTTCAAACGAGTGTCTAGAATAGTAATTTCCTGTTAATTTTTCAGCAAGTAGTTCTTCATCATTCTTTAGTTTAAAAAAGAATTCTCTCCTCATTTTGGAAAGTTTTGTTCTTACACTTGCATCATGTATTCCCACTATCTGTGCAGCAAGTATTGCACCATTTTCTCCACGATCTATTCCAACCGTTGCTACAGGTGCACCAACTGGCATTTGAACAATTGCAAAAAGTGCATCTAGTCCTCCAAGTTTCACTGATACAGGAACACCAACCACAGGTTTGTAAGTATTTGCTGCTATTATCCCTGGAAGGTGGGCTGAAAGTCCAGCAATTCCTATGAAAACTTCCACACCGTTTGTAGTAGATTCTTCTACTATTTTTTTAACCTTTTCATGCGTTCTATGTGCAGATGCTACCCTCACATCATAGGAGATACCCAGAATCTCTAGTATACCTATTGATTTCTCTGCCACATTAAAATCTGAAGCACTTCCAAGTATTATCATAACCTTTGGTTCCATATTATACCCCAATAATTATTTTACTATATAAAAAAAATGTAGAAATGTTAATGTTAATAAAAATTATATGCCGAAGAGTTAATAAAGTTTCTGAGAATATTATAAAATAAAAAATGATATTATTAAATTTTTAATTTAATTTACCAAAATGTACTTATATTTTTATGTCATGTTCACGTATAGAATATGAAAGGAACTATGAGGTGTACCTTGTGTTATGGATTATTAAAATATTTATTCTGTTATTATCATCAATTAAAACAGTTGGCAATCCAAAAAACCTGACTGTATCGGTGATAATCCCAGCTTACAATGAAGAAAAAACAGTAGCCAAAGTTGTGGGAGTTGTAAAATCCTTAAAATACATCAAAGAGGTTATTGTAGTTAATGATGGATCATCTGATCAGACTGCCCAAAACGCATTGGATGCTGGTGCAATGGTAATAAACCACTCTAAAAATAAAGGGAAAGGTGCAGCCATAAAAACTGGTTTCAAGAATTCTAAAGGAGACATAGTTGTATTTTTAGATGCAGATCTGCACAATTTAACTAAAAATCAAGTTAATAATATTATTAAGCCCATAATGAGTGGAGAAGCAGATATAACTAAGACAAAATTTAAGAGGGAAGCTGGTAGGGTAACAGAACTGACAGCAAAACCCCTCCTGAACTTTTTCTTTCCCGAGATAAAATTTGATCAACCACTTAGCGGACAGTTTGCAGCTAAAAGATCTTTTTTAAACAAAATAAAACTGGAAGATGATTATGGTGTTGATGTCGGAATTGTTTTAGACGCTGATGTAATGGGAATGAAAGTTAAGGAAGTTGACATCGGGAAAATAGAACATGTTTTATCTTCATTAACCGAGTTAAATCTTGTTGCAAACGAGGTTGTAAGAACAATAGTGGACAGGGCTACAGCTTATGGAAGGATCACAATGATCGATTCCCTCGGGCAGTACATAAGAATGGAAATCCTTGGGCTTTCACTTGCATCACTAGGTATTTTCTGTATATTTTTTATTAGATTCGTGTCTTTAACAATTGGAGTGTTGATTTCAAGTATAGGCGTGATAATTGCCATTTATTACATTGTAAAGATCATAAGGATCTCTTTCAATGTTTTCTCAAGAACAGATGGTAGCATGAGAAATTTGAAAACATTTCTTAAAATGCACTCACCAATTATTGTTTCGGGATTGATACTCCTTGCAATGATATCAACACTATTAGGCTCGGTTCATTTTGATGGCAGTAAAATATCGATCCAACCTGACTCAAGGAATCTTATAATATTCAACAACCCCGCTAGTAATCAAACAGTGGATGTTCGAGGGCCTTACACTATTGATAGTGCAGCAGTTGAAACCGATCTTTCAAGTATTAACATGCCCACCGAAGCTCTTGCTACTTTGGAGCTTAATTATGGTGATTCGATCTACATCGGAGGTGTAAAGTATACACTTAATCAAACTGTTGCGGGTCAAGAGAATATAATGAGGTTACCCACTGCTGCAAGAAATATATTGGGACTTAATCTGGGGGATGTTATAACTGATGGAGATCTGCGTAGCATATTCAATAATTTTTATGCCGAGAAAGCTCTCCCAGTAACTGGAAATTCAAGTCAGCTAAACATTACTGAGGGAGTACTACTAAAAAATGTAAATTCAAATGGTAGAGTTATAAACATATACCAGAACAACGTGGAAGTTGCAAATACTATGGGAATATTGAATAATGGAACATACGAAATTTACGTAAATAATGTTGCCTACAAGACCATTACCTACAACCCTAACAGCATTACAAATACATACTATGTTCAATCAGGAAACAACAATTTTAGAATAGAAATAGGCCCACCTGTAATTACGGATTTGCAGTTTGCTAATTCAACAACTGGGAAGTTTTTAAACTTTGTATACTGACCTAGTCTATAAAAAATAAATTAGAAAGGTAAACAAATTAATAAATTAGTAATAAAGTTTCACAGCTTCCTCGAGATCATTGTAAAGTCCGAGTGCCGCCAGGGCACCTATTTCTCCTGGTGCTCCTGTAACTTGAACAAGCTGCACCCCTACTTTTTTTGCTGTTTTCTCTGCATCTTCTACCGTCATCATAGATTTTTTTGTATTTTCAGCATATTCTCGAAGCTCTTTCGGTACTTTAAAACCATCAAGAACTGCTATAGCAGTTTTTTCTGAGAGTGTATCTTTTTTAAGGAGTTTTCGTGCTTTTTCAACTAGTTCATCCCTTCTTCCAGGTTCGACAGCAAACACAAGGGCTATGGCAACACAATTTTGAGTCTTATTTGGATTATGTGGGTATAGTTGACATGTTACATGGTCCAGATATTCAAATCCCATTTGAGCAAGTTCATTTCCAATATTGTTTGCCAGAGTCCAAGTTGCTCCTTCTTGTTTGGTATCTGTATCATCAATCCCTATAACAACCTTTTGAAGCTTGGGTGTCACCACTGCGGCTCTACCTACCTTTGAACCTCCACCTATGTCATAAAGTTCAACACGTTTAACTCCCTGTGCCATCCCTCTACACATAGCAGCACCTACACCAGCACCTGCTAGCCCTGCGTGGACAATTTTTACCTCATCACCTTCAACTGTGACTTCTTCTATGCCTGCAGCAGAGAAACTAGGTTTAAGAGTCATATCAGCCTTACCTACCTTAAGATGGAATGTATGCTTATCCCCATCCCTTTTAGAGTCCATTACAAGGTCACTAGTTCGTTTATATTGATAAACCATCCATTCAGATCCTGCAACACAAGGATGATACTCTATTAATTCCACTCTATCGTCATCTACCATGGTGATTACTTTTTTATACGGTGTGATCCATGGATCTTTAAATTTAGTTTTTAAATCATCCGGGGTTAATATTTCCATTCATAAGTCTCCAGAATTTTTTTTAAATAATTATTTATCATATTGTTCAATAGACTATTTTCACAACTAAATAGTTTTATTATAATGACAACCAGATTCGATGTGATAAAAATTGGGATTGCATAAAAAAAATATTAAAAAAAAGTTGAATTTTAATGTTATTGTAGTCTTTCAAACATTTTGACAGCTGCTTCAACTGCTTTCTTACCGAAATCTATGCGCTGGTGAGCCTCTAGCCTTGTCATTTTTGGACCAGATATTCCTAATGTAACTGGTTTGTTGTAATCCAATGAAAGATCTGTTATTTTACGTGACGCATGTTGGATAACAATTTCATCATGGGCAGTTGCACCCTCTATAACTGCACCAATTGTTACTACAGCATCAATTTCATCCTTCTCAAGTAGGCTTTTAATTGCTAGTGGCATGTCAAAAACACCTGGCACTGCTATAACCTTGGTTATTTCAGAGTCTAGAAATTTTGCATGTTCCTTCGCAAGTTCTAACATCATATGAGTTATATCGTAGTTAAATTCTGATACTACTGCTCCAATCCTAACTTTTACCATTTATACCACTCTCCAATCATTAAAGTTATCCTAATTTATTAATTCTGAATATTAGATTAAATTTAAATAATTATATTTTATATAAATATTTTAAACCATCCAATGATTTTTCTGCTTAAATTACAGTTATAATAGCCGCAATTGAACTTATAACCATTATTAGAATTATAAATATTGCAATGTATTGTGCTCTAGTCATTTTTTTAGTCTCCGAAAAACTTAGAAATTTCCATCAATGTTTCACCAAATATCTCTATTTCTTCTTTGGTATTATAATAATGTACAGAAGCTCTTACGGAGCCTCCAAGTTCGAATGCTCCAATGTGCCGTATTGCCGGAATTGCACAGTGGTGACCACTTCTAACACAAATATTTTTCAATTCATCGAGTATCTTTGCTACATCATGTGCATTCACACCATCTATATTGAATGCCACTATACCATAAATATTTTCTGGACTTCCATATACAATGGTATTTCCTATATCGTCGATCTCTTGAAAAAGCTGCGCTGTGAGTTTTTTACTATGATTTTCGATCTTATTCATTCCAATTCTTTTAATATAATCTACTGCTGTCCCCAAACCAATAAATCCTGCAATATTCTGCGTTCCGCCTTCAAATCTAGCAGGAACATCTTCAAGAATGAATTCACCTTCAGAAACATCAATGACGGTTCCTCCGCCAAAATTCATTGGTTCAAGTTTTTCCACAGCGTTATCACTGCAGTAAAGAAACCCAGTCCCGATTGGCCCAAGTAGTCCTTTATGCCCGGGAAAGGATACAAAGTCAGCATTGATATCTTTAACATTCAGTTTCATATGTCCAGCCGATTGCGCTGCATCAACCAAATAAAGAACATCGTTTTCTTCTGCAATTTTGCCTATTTCATTAACTGGTTGCACAGATCCTATTGCATTTGAAACATGTGTGGTTGTTATGAGTTTAGTACTTTCATCAACTGCTGATTCAATATCAGAAACATCTACAATACCATATTCATCAGCTTTTATGACTTTTAGTTTGACACCCTGCTTTTTGAGATTCAACCAAGGAATAAAATTGGAATGATGTTCAATGTTAGGGACTATTATAGAGTCGCCTTTTTTAAAATCAAGTCCATTTGCAACTAAATTAATTGCTTCTGTAGTATTTTTGGTGAATATTACCTCTGATGGACTACAACCAACAAACTTTGAAATTCGAGATCTAGCTCTCTCAAATTCTTTAGTCGCTTTAACTGCCATTCTATAGGCTCCTCTACCCGTATTTGAATTGTATTTGTAGAAATAATCGCACATTGCTTCAACAACTGGTTTAGGGGTAGGAGTAGTACTTGCTGCGTCTAAATAGATTACTTCTTCAAGTAGGGGAATGTCTGCCCTAATATCAACATTGGCACCGTTTTCCATGTTCATGCTCCAGATTTTAG
>Ga0224559_1000957_pt1 | contig 16731 bp, 18 predicted proteins | sample 714S33034metaG_FD_180676 | JGI IMG/M metagenome (GOLD analysis project Ga0224559, IMG submission 180676) | Peat soil microbial communities from Stordalen Mire, Sweden - 717 S3 30-34 | ecosystem: Environmental > Terrestrial > Soil > Wetlands > Peat | place: Sweden: Norrbotten County, Stordalen... | reverse complement strand
GTATGCCAGGGATGAATCCCTGGCCTACCGCCCGAACGAGTTTTTCCGCAGCCTGTAAAACCCATCATTTGTGATCAAGCATTTACGGCACGACTGAAGTGGTGCCCTTTCAAAACCCAACTTTCACCACGGGCTGTTTGCGGCCGGTGCTGTTCTCCGACGCCAAGAGCAGAAGCACCATGCGGCGCGCCCGGCAGCGCATGGCAGGAACAGAATCGTACCGGGCGTTTTCGATCATGAGCATGGCCTCATCGCGGAGTTCCGGCTCGGCGGCGGCCAGAATCGCGAAGGCCTCCAACGCCATGGCGCGAACGGCGATCCGCTCATCCTGGGTGAGGCCGCGCACCAGGGACGCCAGCCGCATGCGCTGCTGGTGCGTTGCGGCGTTCAAGGCCGCCGTTAGCGCCACGTAGCCGCGAGCCTGCCACTGATCCATTGGAATTTCGGCAACTAAATCGATCAAGACGCCGGCATACTTGCGCAGAATCCCCGGTTCCCACGCACTGACGCGTCGGGCCAAGTCCGCGGCGCAGCGGCGAGTGAACGAATCCGGCGAGAGGAGTTCAGTCATCAGGTCACGAATTGCGGCGCGGCGTGGCGGCGGCTGGCCAAGAAAATCGCGCGTGGCCACCACAGCATCGGCATCCTTCCAACTGCGCGCCACGACCATTGAAGAATCTCCCGGCGCAAGTATAGACCAGCTCATGCGCATGAGCGTGCTTCATCAATCGTTCCATTGCGTCCTGAGCGAATCCCGCAGGGGCTGAAGCCCGCTGATTTCTTGCGACATTTTCGGCACGACTGAAGTCGTGCCCTGACACAAGGCGTTTCTTTGAAACACGCTCTGGAAGAGAACCACGGAAGAAGCGCGACTCAGGCCGGAGTTAACCCCTCCAGCGGCGGCAGGGTGGCAAGGAAACGCCGGGCGAACTCGTCGCTGTATTGCTCCAGCAACAGCCGCACGCGTTCCGGATCCTCGGAGCGCACGATCATGCCGGCGTGGTGGTGCTTTTGAATGCGGACCACGATCTCCGGGTCGTTGAACGAAGATGTGTCGGGCTCGGCAGTCTGGGCGAGGCAGAGGACGCTGCCCGCATAGCTCTCGAAGGTCTCAGGAGGAGCGTACGTTTCGCCGCGAAGATTGGCCACCTCGACGCGCGCCCACTCCCGCCACAGATTCACGCCGGTGGAGACCTCGACCAGATCGGCGATGAACGCTCCGCCCACGCGCGCGGCAATCTCAAGGAAGTAGAACCGGCCATCGGCGTGACCGCGGATGTATTCAGCGTGGGCAACGCCGCGCGCCATGCCCAGCGACGGCGCCAGGGCGGCGTTCAGAGCGGTCAACTCCTCCCAGGCGGGGCTGGCGCGGTCGACGGTGCGGGTGGTAAAAACTCCGCCCTCGTGCATCACCTGCATGGGCGGACGGCCATATTGATGCACCACGGAAAACACCACCTCGCGCTCGCTCACGATCGAGTCCACGTGAAAAATGTCGCCAGGCACAAACTCTTCCATCAGAAAGTGACTTTGCCGGTCGCCCAGTTCGTCGAGCGCGCGCCAAAGCTGCTCTGGCGCTTCGATCTTGCGAATGCCCAGCGACGAAGCCTCGGATCGGGGCTTGAGCAGCCACGGCGCGGGCACGCTGTCCATGTATTCGCGCAGCTCATCGTAGTTCAGCACGCGGCAAAAGCGCGGGACCAGAAATCCGGCGTCGCGAGCGGAAGTGCGCATGGCCAGCTTGTCGCGGTAGTTGGCCGCCGTGGTGATGCCCATGCCGGGGATGCGCATGTGTTCGCGAATCTCCGCCGCCGTTTGCATGTCGAATTCGTCGAGAGCGACGATCCGGTCGAAGCGCCGCGACTGCGCCTTCCAGGAAACGGTATTGAGAATCTGCTCGCGGGTCAGGCCGGAGGGCATGGTGACCAGTTCCTCGAGCACTTCATTGGGCCACGCGGCATCGCGCAGCTTGTCGAGCGTGAGCAGCGTGGGCTGCACGCCCATCTCCGCGCACTGGCGCAGAAAGTCGTGACCCTTTTCGTAGCTGGCAAGGCAAAGAAACCGTTCGATTCCGTCGGCCATCGATCCCCCGCATGGACCCCCGTTTTGGACCCCAGATGAGGATAGTTCTACCATAGACGCTGCACCTGCAACCGCGTGGCCCGGTTAAGGCACGGCAAAAAGGAAGGCGAAGGATGCTATCGGCAGACAGAATCGTCGAACTGCAAGACCAGCGAACTGGCGTCTGGCATCATTCCCCGGCTGATTCCGGAGCCGCGGAACCCGGCGCCCTTGCCGATTCGAGACCGGACGCGGAATCCGACTGGCTCAACGCCGTCGCCCGGCAGCACAAGGCGAACTTCGATCTCTGGCACATCGAAGACGAAGCCCGGGCGCCCAGCGCAACCGAGGCCGAATTGGCCAGCGTCAAGCGCCGCATCGATCAGACCAATCAGCGCCGCAACGACCTCGCCGAGCAACTGGACCGGGCATTGCTTGGCTGGCTTGAAGCCCAGGGGCTGCCCAACCCAGAGGCTCCGCTTCATTCCGAGTCGCCGGGACTGATCGTCGACCGGCTGTCCATCTTGTCTCTGAAGATCTACCACACGCGCGAAGAGGCCGAACGCCAGGACGCGCCTGCCGGCCATGCGGAGCGCAACCGGCAGCGGCTCGCCATCCTTGAAGAGCAGCGCTCCGACTTGGCCGCCTGCCTCGACATCTTGTGGCGGCAGACCCTGGCGGGCCAGCGGCGCTTCAAGCTTTACCGACAGTTGAAGATGTACAACGACCCGAGTCTAAACCCAGCCATTTACAGGAAAAATCCCCAGGAGCCTGGCCGGTAAAAACCGCTTTCCGGGCTGCCCATTGACGTTTGCCGGGGTTCTGCGTATAAAGAGGGCCAAGCACTGCGATTCCCTGTCGCACGTTTCCAGCCGTCCACGCTTCGGCTCGATCGTGGTTTCAGGAGGTCGCGCCGCCGGCAAACACATGACGCAAGACGCTCGAAGCGCGGCGCCCAGCCGCAAAAAAACACCTCCTCCAGCCGCCAAGCCCGGCGGTCACACCACCTCGACCACCGGACCAGCCTTCCAGCAGTACCAGTCTGCCGTGCAACTGCTGCAGCAGGGAAGATACGAAAAGGCGATGGCCGCTTTTGAAAAACTGCTCCCCAATGCGCCCGCGGAGATCACGGAACGCTGCCGGATGTACATCCAGACCTGCCAGCGGCAATTGGAGCAGTCGCGGCTCACCTTTCTCACCCCTGAGGAGCACTACGATTACGCCATCTCGCTGTTGAATACCGGCTACTACGAGGAGGCGCACGAGCAATTCGGGAACATTCTGGCCGCCTATCCCGAGGCCGACTACGCCCTCTACGGGCTGGCGCTGCTGGACTCGATCACCGGGCGCTCTCAGGACTGCCTCGATCACCTGGCCCGCGCCATTGAACTCAATCCCAGAAACCGGCTTCAGGCCCGCGCCGACAACGACTTCCAAAGCATGGTGGACGATCCCCGCTTTACCGAACTCCTGTATCCTGAGATTCCGTAAGGGCTCTGCGGAGATCGGCGGCGCGAGCGGATGACAGGTCCCAAGCGATGATTCTCAGCCTCGATCCGATGACACTTCGGATGGAAAAACTCTAATCTCAATCGGTTATGTTGATGAGAAGGTGCGAGTCAACCAGCCACGATGAGAGCCGTTCTTGACACCTCCGTGATTGTCTCGGCGATGCGCAGCCGGCATGGCGCCAGCAACCGGCTGCTTCAGTTGGCCTATGCCCGCTCGTTTCAGATGTTGGCCACTCCCGCCCTTTTCCTGGAATACGAGGACGTGCTGACACGCGACGAACAGCGCGCCGTTCATGGTATGTCGCCGGAGCGCACAATCGCTTTCCTGATTGGAATTGCTGCTATCATTGAGCCAGTCAAGGTCTACTACCGCTGGAGACCGCAAATGCAGGACGTGAACGACGAGATGGTACTCGATGCGGCGATCAACGGACGCGCTGACGTAATCGTCACTCACAATCTCAGGGATTTTCTTCCCGCCGTTTCACGGTTTAGCTTGCGCGTTGTGAGTCCCGCGAGTTTCGTAGGGGAGGTGCTGAAATGAATAGAGCAACGATTCCGGTCAAGCTGCCTCCCTCCTTGGGAAATGCAGCTCGAAAGCTCGCCGAAGAAGATGGCGTTTCGCTGAACCAGTGGGTCTCCCTCGCGGTTGCGCAGAAGATCAGTTCGGTGGAGACCGCCGAGGCATTCTTCAAACGGAGATCGCAGGGCGCGGAGCATGTGGATTTCCTGGAGATTCTGTGCAAAGCCCCCGACCGCACACCCGATCCGGGCGATGAACTTACCTCTGCGAACGTTCTATAGACGGGATTAGTGCCAAGAAGACGAAGTGGTGAGCCTCCACAATCCCCCGCGCGTTATTCTTGAATAGGCTTGAGATTATGACTCCCAACCGGGATTTGTTCACGCAGTTCGATGCAGACAACCGGGAATCCCCGGCCCTCCGTCCGTTGCGCGTTGTGGCCATCGGCGGAGGTACGGGCCTCTCCACGCTGCTGCACGGGCTGCGCGAGTACGTGACCTCGTCCGTCCCAAACGCTGTGCCCGGCCTGATCTCCGACCTGGCCGCGGTGGTCACAGTGACCGATGACGGAGGATCGTCGGGCCGATTGCGCCAGGGCTTCAACATGCTGCCGCCCGGCGACCTGCGCAACTGCATGGTGGCGCTTTGCGAAGAAGAGGACCTGCTGGCCCAGCTCTTTGCTCATCGCTTCCGCGGCGGCGACGCGCTCAAGGGGCATAACTTCGGCAACCTCTTCGTGGCCGCGCTCACTGAGATTACCGGGGACTTTGGACTGGCCATTCAACTGGCCTCGAAGATTCTCGCCACTCGCGGACGCATCTATCCCGTCACCACGGCCAACACCACCCTGGTGGCGCGCATGGACGACGGCTCCGAGGTGCGCGGCGAAACCAAAATCACCGCCAGCAAGAAACGCATCGCCGAGCTGATGCTCGATCCTCCCAACGCCGCCCCGCTGCCGGAAACGCTGGAGGCCATCGAACGCGCCGACCTGATCACCGTGGGGCCGGGCTCGCTCTACACCTCGCTTATTACCAATCTTCTGGTCCAGGACATTCCCGCCGCATTGGCCAACGCCCGCGGCGTGCGCGTTTACATCTGCAACCTGATGTCGCAGGCCAACGAGAGCCTGGGACTGACCGCGTCCGAGCACATCAAGCGCATCTACGAGCACACTGGCGCCCCCATCTTCGACTATGCGGTTGTCAACACCGCGTCTTTTTCGGATGAAACGCTGGCCCGCTACGCGGCCGAGGGCGCGGCTCCGGTCATCGCAGACGTCGAAGGCATCGAGGCCCTGGGCGTGCGCTGCATCTCCGGCGACTTCGCCAGCGAGGAGACCACGGTTCGCCACGCCGCCGGCCGCGTGACCGAAACCCTGCTGGCGCTGGGACGCGCCTCGCTCGCCGGCGCTTCATTCCCCAGTGGGAACCTACCGACTTGAAGGATTTCTCTTCCCCGCCCTTCCCGCATTGAAGTAAAGTATAGCGGCGCGGCCAGGAGTCTGCGCTGCGCTATCAAACAGGAGGAAATATGCGCAAGACCCCAGTTTGGATCACGTTGAGCTGTTGCCTGCTCGCCTTGGCGATTGCCGCTTTGGCGCAAGCCGTTAGAAAGCCGGGCCTCTGGGAGATGACCAGCACGATGACGTACCAGCAGTCTCCCTTCCCCCCCGGAATGCCCGCATCCGCCCTCGCGGCCATGAGCGCGCCGCACACCGCGCAGGTCTGCCTCACCCAGGCCATGATCGACAAGTACGGCGCCCCGGTGTCGCAGAACCGCGATTGCCAGATCACCAACGTCGTGATGAAGCCCACCGGCATGACCGCCGAGATGGTTTGCACGGGAAAAATGAGTGGCCATGGGGAGATGGAGTCCTCCTGGACAGACGGCAACGTCGCCCAGGGCAAAGTACACTTTGTCGGAACGATGGGGGCCGGCCCTAACTCAGTGCCAGTCGAGTGGACTGTCGCGTCCACCTCCGTTTACAAAGGCCCCGACTGCGGCAGCGTGAAGCCGATGCCCATGCCTCCCGACAAGTAGCTGTCCATCTCTGCTGTCCTTTGGTTTGAAACGAATGCCGCGCATCCTGCTCTCTCCTGTGTTCGCGGAGAGCGCAGGATTGCGCGTGTTTCATGGCTCGGAATGGCGGCATTCGCAGCCACTTGAAGGAACAGTGCTGGAGGTCGTCGACCGGGCGACCGCATAGCAGTAGACTGATGCAGCTTCTTTTGCGTGTTTGGGAGCGGCGGCGGAAGATCGGCTCGGAAGATTGAGCCGTCGGTCCGCAGGCCGTCATGACCGACCTGCGAGCCGTGCCAACGCAAAGGAGGTGAGGGCGATTGGATGAGAAATCGTCCTGGATGCGAGTTTTGATCACAATTGCCGTTGATTGGCGGTTTGTGACAGCGCTCGTAATCCCAGTCCTGGCGCTACTGCTGAGGTAGTCAAACTCCCGGGAGGACCCTAACCCTTCCGGGACTGTGCACAGTATAGCAAAGTCCAAGATTCAGGATCGACTTCGACGGTGGTGTCCTAAGATTGCGTTGCCGGGTGCCCCACATCTCGATTCTGATGTGGGAATCCCTACCCCTCCACCGTTCGCTTCAACTGGCCGCAGGCTGCGTAAATGTCCCGCCCGCGCGGGTTGCGCAGATAGGCGGGAATGCCCTGGTCAACCAAAGCATCGCGAAACGCCTCCACTGCCTCAGGTTTCGGCATCGAGTAGGCAATGCCCGGTCCCGGATTCCAGGCGATCAGGTTCACCTTGGCGGGCAGTCCTGTCCGCCGCACCAGTCGCGCCACTTGCAATGCATGTTGGGGCTGGTCGGTGACGCCGCCAAGCAGGACATATTCAAACGTGATGCGCTCGCGGGAGCGAAGCTTCACGCCGCGCACAGCGTCCATCACCGCCTCGATGGGCCACTTGCGGTTGATGGGCATAAGCTTTTCGCGAATCTGGTCATTGGGGGCGTTCAGGCTGATGGCGAGCTTGGGGCGCAGCTCCGCAGGCTCCTGGGCAAATCGCTCGATGCCCGGCACAATTCCTGAGGTTGAAACGGTCATCCGCTGCGGGCTCAACTCCACCTCCCGAACCAGCAGCGTCACAGCGCCCATGAAGTTGTCGTAGTTCAGGAATGGCTCGCCCATGCCCATGAAGACCAGGTTCACGCGGTCGCGGCCTACCTCGACACCGTGGCGATCGAGCACGGAAACCACTTGGCCGGCAATTTCACCCGCGGTGAGATTGCGCTGCAGGCCGAGTTTGGCCGTCAGGCAGAACTGGCAGTTGACAGCGCAACCCACCTGGCTTGAAACGCAAATCGTAGCGCGATGCCAGCTCTTGCCTGCTCTCTCTTTCAACCCACCGTCCGCATCGTCTACGTCGCTGCCGTCGCCGGCCTCGCCGTCATCGCCCTCCGGCATCCAGACGGTTTCGACCGTCACCCCATCCTGGCATTGAACCAGGTAGCGCTCCGTCCCATCCACCGAGCGAAAGACCTGCGCTATCTGCGGACGGCCCACTTGCCAGCCTTCGAGAGCCAGCTTTTGACGCAGAGATTTGGGTAATGTGGTAATTTCAGTTAGGTCCGGAAGTCGTTGACGATAGATGGCTTCTGCCAATTGCGGCCCGCGCCAGGCCGGTTCGCCCATCTCGATCATTCGCGCCGCGAGCGATACTGTATCCAGACCAAAGAGGGGCTTACCGCTTGCAGCGGAAATGGCCTTGCTGCCGCCTTTGGGAGCAGAATCGTCTAATCGAACGAGTTGGTTGGGATTCCGTTTCACGGCTGGGCTCAGAATAGAGCATTTCGTCCCCTCATGCAGCCATCGCCGGCCCGGTTACCGTCGCAGCCCTCGTTGACCTACAATCGAGCTTGAAGCATGACGATGTCCACCGAGCGCAACCTTCGCCGCACCGTATTGCCGAACGGCCTGATCATCCTGACCGAGCGCATGGACCACCTGCGTTCGGTAGCCATGGGCGTGTGGATCAAGTCCGGCTCGCGATGTGAGCCCGCGGAGACCAACGGCATTTCGCATTTCGTCGAACACATGCTCTTCAAGGGCACACGCTCCCGCACCGCCCAACACATTGCCCGCGAGATGGATTCGATCGGCGGCAACCTCGACGCCTTCACCGGCAAGGAAACCATCTGCTTCAACGTCAAGTCGCTGGGCGACCACGTTCCCATCGCACTCGATGTGCTGTCCGATCTGGTTCTCAACCCCATATTCGCCGCCATCGACATCGAGCGCGAGCGCGGCGTGATTCTTGAGGAGATCAAGATCGACGAGGACAATCCCGACGTGTTGGTTCACGAGCTTTTCACGCAGAGCTTTTGGAAGGATCATCCGCTGGGCTGGCCGATCCTCGGCACCACCAAAACCGTCACGAAACTCGACCAGGAACAGCTCTTCGCCTATCATAGCGACCGTTTCCACGCCGGCAACATCGTCTTCTCCGCCGCGGGCAATCTCGATCACGACCACTTTGCCGAGGCCGTGGCAGCCAAGTTCTCGGGCCTGGCCGGCGGCGAAACGCTGCATGAGCTTTCAGCGCCCGAAGCCAGCGCGCGCATCGTTCTGCGCAACAAGAAGTCTCTCGAACAGGTGCAGATCTGCCTTGGCGTCCCCGCTCCCCCCATCACCGACGACAACCGCTACGCTACGCTGATTCTCAACACGGTCCTGGGTGGCGGCATGAGTTCGCGGCTCTTCCAGACCATCCGCGAGGAACGCGGCATGGCCTACTCCATCTACTCCGATCTGAGCCCCTACCGCGACACAGGAACGCTGCTGGTCTACGCCGGCACCTCCGCGGGCAAGGCGCTCGAAGTGGTGGACCTGATCCTGGCCGAATTTCGGAATTTGAAAGAAACCCAGCTCCATCATGAAGAGCTGACGCGCGCCAAGGACCAGCTCAAGGGCAACATCCTCATGGGTCTGGAGAGCTCAAACTCGCGCATGGCCAACCTGGCTCGCCAGGAGATGTACTTCCACAACTTCTTCACCGTGGACGAGGTCATTGCCCGCATCGACGAGGTTGAAGCCGCCCAGGTGCAGACCATGGCGCAACGCCTATTGGACCCCGAGAAGGTCGCGGTGACCCTGCTCGGCCGCCTCGACGGCATCAAGCTCAACCGTTCGCGGCTGGTGTGTTGAAAGCAGTGGTCAGTGATCAGTGGTCAGTGGTCAGTGTTGGCGTGCCACCGCATTCTGAACTTGTGGAATTCGAGCGAAATACTTCCTCGGGCAGAATAGGCGCATTCCCGGACAGGTGCTGACCACTGTTCACTGACCACTGACCACTGTTTCCCGAGCGTCCCATTTCCCTTCCGCGTCCGTACGTTGTAGCATTCTGTCGGATGGGCTGGTGCGTTTCGGCCCGCTCCATGAGGCACTGAACCCATGAATGACAAGTTTTCGCTCCGTCGCTGCCGCAAACAACATTCGCTCACACCTAACGGCTTTACGCTGATGGAACTGCTGATCGTCATGGCCATCATCACCATCCTGATGCTGATCGGCTTTCCAACTTATCGCAGTGTTATGAAACATACCCGCGAGCTTTCGGCCAAGAAGTCTCTGCAGACCATTCAGCAGGCCGAGATGATGTATGCGCAAAGCTATCCGAGCAAGGGATTCGCCTGCGACCTGAAATATCTCGGGGGCGAGCCGACACCGGGAACGCCGCCCTCAGCGACCGCCTCGCAGATGCTGCCGGATGAGCTGTCGAAGGGCAATAAAGACGGCTTCAACTTTGCCATCACCAACTGCGCGAAGAGTTCGCAGAGTGGCTCGGAGCACGTGGATGGATACACCCTCACCGCGGTTCCGACCACGGTGGGCAAGACCGGAGATCTCGGCTTTTGCACCGATGAAGGCGGTGTGCTCAAGCAGGATCCGCTGGGCGGCGTGAACTGCACAGAAAAGGTCCAATGAATGCTGCGCCGCGTCTAACTGTGCGGTGGAGGTCCGTTCTTTTGTGGGCAGTGCTCTTGCTCGCTGCCGCCGGTGCAGTTTGTTTTGCGATCGGGTCATTTTTCTTGGTAATTCCTATGTTCGGATCAAAGAAAACCGATCACGAGAGGGCTGCACTTCATTCCATACGGGCCATTCAGCAGGCGGAAATGGTGTACGAATCCACCTACCCGGCGAAAGGCTTTGCATGCACACTGGCTGCTTTGGGCGGCGACCCGAGTGCCGGCGCTCCCTCGCCGACCGTTGCACAACTGGTCGAAAAGGACCTTGCTTCGGGAATCAAGTCCGGCTATATCTTCTCCGTTAGCTGCAACGACAAGGTCACGAAGAACGGTATCTACCGCTATAACAAGTTTGCCGTCACGGCGGTTCCGCAGATTGTCGGCAAGACCGGCACTCGCGGCTTCTGCGGCGACCAGTTCGGCAACATTCAGTACGACCCGGCGGGCGGCACTAACTGCACCCAGCCGCTCGAATGAGCGTGCGCAAACCAGCTTTCGAAGGGCACGACTTCAGTCGTGCCATCAAGCGTCTTTTGGGAATCTCGGTTTTAGCCGCTGAGGGCATGCGCAATCCTGAGTTCACAGTCCCGCAGGGGCTAAAGCCCATTTCTCATTTTCGGCTACTTGCGGCACGACTAAAGTCGTGCCCTTTCAAAGCCTATGCTGGAAGCGTCAAAGCCTATGCTGGAAGCGTCAAAGCCTGTGCTGGAAGCAGAGTCTTACTACAGTTTGTAATCCTGCTTGCCGCAGTCACGCTATGCAGCGCTCAACAGCGTTCGCCGTCCGCGAAGGATCCGAACGCGCATGACCTTGCCCAGCGCGTCGACCGCCATTACAACCAACTGCACTCGCTGAGAGCCGGCTTCACCGAGACCTATGAGGGTCTGGGAGTCAGGCGCAGCGAGAGCGGTACGCTTTTGCTACTCAAGCCCGGTCGCATGAAATGGGATTACAGCTCGCCGGCGGGAAAGCTCTTTGTGCTCGATGGTAAGTCTGCATGGTTTTACGCGCGCGGCGACTCTCAAGTCCAGCGCATCCCCGCCAAAGAACTCGACGACCTGCGTTCCCCGCTGCGCTTTCTTCTGGGCCACACCGAGCTCGAAAAGGAAGTCAACAGCCTCACGCTGGCAAGCCTCCCCAACGGCCAATTCACCCTCACCGGCCAGCCCAAAGGCCAGGAGAAGCGAGTCAATCGCCTCACCCTCACCGTGACCGGCGAAGGAACCATTGCCGGAATCGAAGTTGAGGAATCCGACGGCGCTCTGACCCGCTTCACGTTCACCGCCGAACAGACCAACGTCCCTATCACAGCCGAACAGTTTCGTTTCACTCCGCCGCCCGGCGTGCCGGTTGTGGATGCGATGCCGCCGGGGTGAGAACAGTGGTCAGTGATCAGTGATCAGGGGTCAGTAAAACAGTGGTCAGTACTCAGTGGTCAGTGATCAGCGGTCAGTGGTCAGTGATCAGTGATCAGGGGTCAGTAAAAAAGCGGTCAGCGATCAGATTTCAGTTATCGTTGGTCAAGCATCGGAGGTCATTCCATGGTGCAGTCTTTTCGTGATTTGCACGTCTGGCAGAGGTCGATTCAATTGACGGTTTCTATTTACCGCCTGACCAAAGGATTTCCGCGCGAAGAAGTCTACGGGCTATCCAACCAGATGAGGCGTTCCGCGGTGCCGGTGGCTAGCAATATCGCGGAAGGACAAGGAAGACTGACTACAGGCGAATTCAGGCAATTCCTGGGCATTGCTCGCGGATCGAACTTTGAGTTGCAAACCCAATTGGAAATCGCAGGGGCGCTTGAATTTGCGGACTCAAAGTCGATCGATGAAGCAGAGAGTCTGTCGCACGAAGTTGGGAAGATGATTTACGCGCTGTTGGAATCCCTCAAGGAGTGAAGAATCGGAACTGGCAACTGACCTCTGTTCTGCCGACAATTGATCACTGACCACTGTTTTGCTGACCACTGATCACTGACAACTGACCACTGTCACTCGTACCTTAGCGCCTCGATTGGATCGAGGTTGGCGGCGCGGATGGCGGGAATCATGCCGCTGACGAGGCCGGTAACGATGAGAATTGCGGTAGCCACAATGACCGACGCCGGCGAGATGATAAGACGGATGTCCGCGCTCTCCGCGTTTTTTGCCAGGGCGCTGTAAAAGGTAATGCGGCCCACCAGGGCGGAGACCAAGTAGGCCAGCGCGATGCCAGCCACGCCGCCTATGCCGGTGATGGCCATTGCTTCGGCCAGAAATTGGATGAGGATATGATGCCGGCGCGCGCCAAGCGCCTTTTCGATGCCGATCTCACGGGTCCGCTGCTGCACGGCAACGAGCATGATATTCATCAGGCCGATGCCCGCGATGCCCAGGGTGAGCGCCCCGACCAAGGTAAGCAGAATCGACAGCGCGATCGATAGAAGCCGAAAAACAATCACCTGCGACATAAGGTTCGCCACGCCCATGGCCCTGTGATCTGAAGTCCTGAAATGATGAGCCGCGCCCATGGTCTCGCGGAGAGCCTTCTCCACCATCTCGTGATCCCCGCGATAATCGAGCCAAATGCTATCCACGTACTTCGTGTCCACCAGGTCGCTGCTGGTATTGAAGGGGATATAGATATTCCGGTTGCTGTCGTCGTTGTCCCCCTCCTGCATCTTGGGCTTCATCACGCCAATCACGGTGAAGGCTTCGCCATTCAGGCGGATGGTTTCCCCTAGCGCCCAGCCGCCTGAGAAGAGCTTGATCTTGTTTTCCGATCCGATGACGCAGACGTGGGCGCGCTGCTCGTCCTCGGCTCCAGTGAAGAAACGGCCCTGCTCGAGATTGAGCTTCCAGATCTCCTGGTAGGAGGGGCGAACTCCGTTCACGTTCCAGGTATACAAGTGGAGGTCGTTCTGGACGGGAACGCTCTTGCTCGACATCGCTGAAATATGCAGGATTCCGGGAACACTGTTCGAGACTCGATCTACATCGTCCAGGGTAAAGCGCACGCGCGCGCCCGCTTTATCGCCGCCGGCCTGCTCACTGGTTCGACCGCCCCAGAAGATGATGGTGTTGGTTCCAAACTTGGCGAAGATGGTCTCGATGGCGTTGCTGAAACCGGCGCCATAAGCGACCAGCAGCACAACGGTGGCGATGCCCCAGGCCATGCTCACCATGGTGAGGGCGGTGCGGCGGCGGTTGTAGACCATGGCTTCCCAGGCCTGGGCGAGAATGTCTATGAGCATGGTCGCTGCGCTCCAGTTTTCAGTTGTCAGTGATCAGTGGTCAGTGGTCAGTTATCAGTGGTCAGTTATCAGTGGTCAGTTATCAGTGGTCAGTGGTCAGTTATCAGTGGTCAGTGGTCAGTTATCAGTGGTCAGTGGTCAGTGGTCAGTTATCAGTGGTCAGTGATCAGTTGTCAGTTGTCAGCACACGCTGCGTCCGATGAAGTTCGGAAGCTCCCAGCCGGAAACGACTGAAAACTGACAACTGATCACTGACAACTCTCACGCTACTCTCTTCGCAACGCCTCGATCGGATCCATCTGTGCCGCCTTGCTGGCTGGATACAGCCCTGCTGCAACGCCACAAAGCACGAGCGATCCCAGAGCCAGGGCGGCCGACCACGGCACCAGCCGAGGCGGATCCCAGCCGGGCATCTTGCCGGTGAAGAACACTTGCAAGATCCTCATGAAAACCGCCGATACCGCAATCCCAATGAGGCCGCTGACTGCGGTCAGAAGCAGGCCTTCCCAAAAGAACTGGGCCAGGATGCTGCGCTTTGTGGCTCCAATGGCCTTCAGCAAACCGATCTCGCGGGTACGCTCCGTCACCGAGACGAGCATGATGTTGATAATGCCCACCGCACCCAGCGCAAGGGTGACAATGCCGACGCCGCCGAGAAAAATGTCCATCGCGTTGAAGATGGCGCCGATCATGTGCTCTTCCTGGATCGTGTCCCACTCTTCGAAGGCGTCTTTGAGCGCGGGGTCAAAGCCGTGGCGCTCGGCGATGACGCGATGGACCGCGGGGACGGCGGCGGTGGTGTCGCCCTTGGTGGCTGGCTGGTACTGGATGGAGCTCAGTGCATCGTGAGGAACATTGTCGCCCTTCATGGCGAAGAGTTCTTGCATGATGGTGAGCGGGATGTAGACCTTTTGGTTGTCACTGTCGTTGTTGCCGCGGCTGATGGACTCCACGCGACCGATAACGGTGAAGGCGACGTCGTTGATGTTGATCGTCTCGCCTAGCATGGGCCGGCCGGGAAACAGCAAGGTCGCGCTCTTGGACCCGAGCACCACGACCCTGCGACGGTCGGCTAGATCGGCCGCGTCGATGAACCGGCCCTCGGCTAGCGGGACAAAGCGGACATCCGCATAGTTCGGCTCTACGCCCATCACCTGGCCGGAGGAGTTGGCATAGGCACTCACTTCGTAGAGGTCGTTGCGGTTCAGGAAGCCGGTGACGGCGCGCAGTTCGGGGAGGGCCCGGAGGGCCGCTTCATCGCCGGGGGTGAACTGGTAAGGGCGCATTCCCGTATGCTGGTTGGCCAGCGCGGGGATGGTGCCGTTCCACATCATCACCACGTCGTTGCCGAAGGTGGCCAACTGCTTGTGCTGGCCGGAGCGAAAGCCCTCGCCCAGGCCCACCAGCACCAGCAGGGAGCCAACGCCCCAGGCAATCCCGAACATGGTCAGGAAGCTGCGCAGCTTGTTGGCCATGATGGCGCGGAAGACCTGGCTGAGAGTGGTTTGGAAGCTTTGCATGAAGGTTCGACGCACCTCAGCCGGTTTGGCCACGCACTATGCCCGATAGAAACAATGAACGCATGAAAAACATTACGCGGATGGAGGGGAAGCGGTTCCATTTCTGCCTGGGAAAATGCTCATTCTTGCCCTGGATCACGCCGAAGAAGCTGGCCGGGGCAAACCGGTAGGGCGGCAACCTGGCCTCAATGCGATCGATCCCGCCGAGTTGAGACCAAGTGCTTATCCGTATAAGTAGCGCCGACCTCCAGGTCGGCTGTCTTGTGGGCCTCCTGGCCCGCACACGAACCCTGGCGGCGTGGACGCCGCCAGTACAGCCGCTCTAGAGAGCGGCGCTACTCGAATACGTAGTTTACGGATGAGCTCTAAGGCTCCGGTTTCATCGCCCAGAGGATTCCGTTCTCGATGATCTTGTACAAGATAGGATTTGCGTAGTCTTCCTTGTTATGCCCAAGCGCAAGGTAGAACTCCCGGCCGCCGTCAAAGCGGTGATACCAGGCCAGGGGAAGGGGGTTGGGAAAGGCCGAGACATCGACCTTGATCGCATCGAGCGAGGTCAGCTTCGTACGGTCTGTGACCAGGACGGGATGTATATCCGGATTCAGGTGATCGACGAAATAACATTCATCCGTCCATTCAAACTGAGCCGGCAGGTTGCTGACCGCCGGAAAGGCCGGGTCGGCCACCTGGACGGTGAAAGTCTGCATCTTCGGGTGAACCACAAATTTGCCGCCAAGCACCGACCAGAAGTATGGCCAATCGCGCTCGGACCCGGACGCGGAGTGAAGGCCGACGAAGCCTCCACCGGATTCAATGTAGCTCTTGAAGGCGTTGCGCTGCGCATCGCTGGAAAAAGCTTCGTTATTGCTATTGGAAAAGACGAGTACGGAATACTGCTTCAGATTGGCATCGCTGAAAGTGGCGAGATCGTCTGAGACGTCGACGGCAAACCCCTTTTCAGCGCCCATTTTCTTGATTGCGTCGACGCTGGACTGAATGTTGTCGTGAACGTAGCCTTTTCCGTTGGCGGTGTAGTTGCGCGTGTAGACGAGAATGCGGCGTTGCCCCGCGGCTGAGAGCGACATTCCGGCAAGCATCCACAAGAGAAGCAGCGGAAGAAGAGCCGATTTCATGGATGGGTACGCGGCAGTGAGGTTCCTACTTGTCCGTCGAAGCATACATCTCATGCGTCCCACTCTCACCTTTCATCTGCGTTTCGAGTATACAAAGGGTCGGACAGGCAGGGCTAGCAATGCCGGAAGCTGTTAACGGTGGGGGGAGGCTGCTCGGTGAACGATATGCGGCAGAAGGCGGAATCGGTTCCCGAGAGAGAAGAGCGTGTTCTTGAACCGCATTCGATTCATTGGGACGAGAACAGCGGGCGAGCCGCTCAATCCTCGTGCTTCAACTCACCCGCCCAGCCCTTCGCGATCGTCTCGTTCATCTCTTCAATCGTCACAGGCCTACCCGTCCATTTCACGCAGCCCTGCAAATCCATGATCGACGCGGTCTTCGGCCTGAAAACAACTTCCCCGCTCTCGTTCTCGCAGAACATCACCAAGTCGCCAGGTTTTAAGCCGAGTTTTCTGCGAACCTCTGCCGGGATCGTGATCTGGCCTTTCGAATTAACAACCGCATCAGCCATTGGGTCTCGCCTTCATCAAGGATAGGTCCGAATTCATGAGCGCAGTATGGAGAGATCGACTTCCGCAGCAAGATAAATTACCAAATCAGGACGCTAGAAATCCGTCGCTCAATGTGTTGCACCTGCGACCTGGCCGTGTCCTGGCATAAAACAGGTTTAGCAGTCCGTGACAAAAGTCCAAATTGTCGGAAGACACCCCTCAGGGGCTAAACAGGCTGCGGAAAAACCCCTGATCTGGGTTAAATGCGACGA
>Ga0224559_1000953_pt1 | contig 16791 bp, 12 predicted proteins | sample 714S33034metaG_FD_180676 | JGI IMG/M metagenome (GOLD analysis project Ga0224559, IMG submission 180676) | Peat soil microbial communities from Stordalen Mire, Sweden - 717 S3 30-34 | ecosystem: Environmental > Terrestrial > Soil > Wetlands > Peat | place: Sweden: Norrbotten County, Stordalen... | reverse complement strand
AAGCGATCAATCAAGAAAGAGAAAAAAAATAAAGTATTTTAGGAACCTGTTGAATTTGAATGTGTATGTTGTTGCATTTTTCGTCTTTTATTGCTGCTTTAGATATTGTGATAAGTTTTACCCTATTTTTATTTTTCCTCATGATATTCTTCTTCTGCATTGATGTTCCAGATATTTTCTTTTGATTTTATGTCATTTTTTATATTTTCTACTGCTGTCATTGCAGTAAGCATGGAATGGTCCATGTTGTTGTAGCGGTGCATTCCATTTCTTCCTATTAAAAATAGGTTTTCAAATTGGTCTGTGAAGCTTTTAATGATATCAAATCTGTTATAGGTTCCAAAGTATGCTGGATAAGTCTTTTGGACTTTTATGACTACACTATCAATTACTTCATCCGCATTTATGATATCAATTTTTTCTAATTCTTTGATAGCAAAATCTGTGAAATTTTCGTCAGACATGTTCCACATATCATCACCTTCGTTACAGAAATATTCAAGACCTATCCATACTTTTGAATCATCTTTTACTAAATAAGGGCTCCAATTATTGAATATTTGAAGTCTACCTATCTTAACATCCCTTTCTTGGATATATATCCAGTTATCAGGAACTAAATTGTTAACTGTATTCCATTTGGTTTCATTTTTGATTTTCAATTCATTAAGAAGGAGACCCACTGTTATGAAATCACGATACATCAAACCTTCAGCTACTTCAGAAACATCACTAGGTAAATTATCTTCAAAAGAATTTATTAAATCTTTAACAGGCATGGTTGAGAAGAAGTAATCCCCCTCAATCTTTTTATCTTCACTTGTAAACTCATCTAAAACTTTAATTGCATTTAATCGATTTTCTTTGCTTTCTATTCCTATAACCTTCGTTTCATGGTGTATTTCTCCACCATTTTCGATAACGAGTTTTGCAACTTCTTCCCACAACTGACCCGGACCATGTTTAGGATACATGAACTGACCTATTAAACTTGTTTCAACATTCTTCTGGGATATGGAACTATCACTTGTGAATCTCTTTTTAAAAATATGTAATATAGCATTTGTAATTGAAAGGCCTTTTATTCTTTGAGATCCCCATTCTGCTGTAATTTGGTTACATGCAACACCCCAAACCTTTTCTGTGTAATCCTTAAAAAATGTTTGATATAATTCAACACCGAACCTATTTATAAAAAAATCTTCAAGGGATTTTTCAGGTTTTATCTGACTAAATAATGTTTTTATATAACTTAAACCTATTTTAACAGTTCTTATAATTCCTAAATTAGAAAAAGTATTGTAATTTAAGGATATAGGATAATTAAAAAATTTTCTAAGAAAAAAAATCCGTGACAACCTACTACGATTAAGCATCACTTCATCTACTAACTCGGGATCTGGTGCAGGGAACGTTTTTGTTTTAAAAGACCCTATATCATGTTTAACAGATTCCTTTAAGATTGGTATTTCCCTTCCAACTGCAAGATCATCTTTAGCAGGAGCACCTTGAAGTGGTAAAATATTCATCCACCAATCCATAACCCTTCTAGATTTAGAAAAAAACCTATGACCGCCAATATCTATTCTATTCCCTTTGTAATTGATCGTTTTAGATATACCTCCAATATCATTACTTTTTTCATAAATTATAGGTTTTATATCTGTCTTATCAATTAATTCATATGCTGCTGTCAGCCCAGCCGGACCTGCACCTATAATAATAGCTGTTTTTTGATTTTTTTGACTGTCAACCATAAATATTCCTCATAAAAAGAATTTCATTAAATTTACTTAAATAATATGTATTTTCTTGCAAAGAAGTTCCAGAATAAAATGATAATTGCAGCAAATATTTTAGATATTAAATAATATATTTGAAGATCTTGAGTAAAAAACCATATGAAAACTTCATTAAACCCTAACCCCATTATTCCTATAATAACAAACATTCCAAATTCAAGATGTCTATTTTTTAATTTCCTTTTATTAAAAACCCAACTTATACTAAGAAGATAATTAACTATTAATCCCAATATAAAAGCAATGGCAGCTGAAATTAGATAATAAATGCCAAAAAAATCGGTTAAGATAAATAAGGATAGAAAATCAACTATGAAAGCTGCCCCACCAACGAAAAGGTATCTGAACATTTGGATATGAGTTTTGTCCGTGTTATCTTCCAACAATTTTCGACTTAAATTTCTTATTCCTTCATTCATTTTTTACATCCAAATTTTTTTCATTTTTAATTATGATCATATGTAGTTATTATTTAAATTTAAAGAGTTGTATAAATTCAATAAAAATATCATTTATAGATAAATATAGTTTATTTTCCACCATTAACTGCATAAATCCTTAATTAAGATATCATTATTATTTACTTTTATATATTTAGATAATATGGTAAATTACTTGAATTTCCCCAGACAAAATAGATGAAATTACAAAAATTCTAAAATGGCCTATAAAAAATTTATTAAAATATAAAACAAAAAAATTAGTTAATAGAAATTCTTTTAAGAATTTTTGTTGAAGAATGATATGAAAAATGGAATAATTTTGATTAAAAACTAATTTAATGAATAAACTTTTAAATTTTTTAATTTTCCATTAGTAATCTCACTATAATTTCCCATATAGGTGGATTGGTTTGAATTGTCCCAAATAAAATAATAATCAATTTTATATTTTTTTAATTCACTTTTAAGTTTTGAAGCGTTAATATTATTTTGGGGCTGTCCAAATGATGTAATATTCATATAATATGCCAAATAATTCGTATTTGGTAAATTATCATTAGATGCTACATTACCATGAACACCATATTGATTTAATATATTACTCTGATAATAACTGTCTTCTCCAGTATTAACATTTTGTACAAGATAAGTTATAGGCATAGTTATAAATAAAAATGCGAAAGCTACTAAAACTAAGGTTTTCCTTATGTTAGAAAACTTATCTTTAGTAAAGAAATCTATTTTAAATAATAAATTAACTAAATATCCACCCATTAATATCAACAGGACAAAAATGAGCCATATATATCTCTCTTCGACAACAACTACAACAAAACTACCTGCTAAAATGAGTATTGTAACAAGATAGTATATTATGTGTTGTGATAGCAGTTTACGAGGTGGCTGAATACACATTATAATATAAGCTAAAATTATTAACAGTGATAATATTGAGAAATTGGTTAGTATAGTTCCAATTTTCAGTGTATTGTTCCATATCAAGTTTATTTGATAATTGAAGTTATTCCAAGATTTAAACGGACTCCATTGTTTTGGGGTAAGTTTTGAATTAATTTGATTTGGGTTATGAATTCCTTCTATATAATCTGGAACTCCTTGTGATTGGGGGCCAACCAGTGCGTAGTTATAATCTCCAGCTGTTCCAAATGTTAATTTTTGATCTTTTATACTTATTAAACCAATCCAAAGTCCACTTATCATTAAAAATATTGCAAATCCTAATACTAAATTTTTAATTACTCTTTCTCTCCTGTATCTATCTGAATTCTGGAAATATTGGAATATATTAAAGATTAAAAAAGTGGCAATAAAAAATGTAAATCCATAACTTTTAGATAAATAAGCCAATGCACCGAATATTCCACATAATGCTCCATTAGACAACTTATTAGGATATTCTAAATTAAATATTATTTCTAAATAATAAATGAAAACACAAACCATAAGCAAATCAGGGGTTATAATACTTAATGCAAAATATAAAATTAAAGGAACAAACATTAAGAGTACAACGGTTCTAATAACTTCATTCATCTCTAATCTATAAGAAAGCTGTCGTATACCGATTATTGTAAAAAATCCTATGATAATAGATAATAATTTTGTTGATTGTAACGCTGCTAAAGGTGTATGTCCAAAGAACAGAAAAGGAATTAGTAACCAAGATAAAAGAGGTCCCCAGTAATCACTAATTGATCCATAAATATTACCTGACATGTATAAATGAGCAGTATTTATATATCCTATTCCATCATTGTTAATTTGATATTGGTAGTATCTAAATAGGATAATGCCTAAAATTAGATAGATAATTAAAATAATGATCAGCCTAATATCAATTTTTGATTTGATCATAGACTTTTTTAGTGTAATATTCCTATTTAGTATGCGCATAAATTACCTCATGAAATATAATCTGGTTATGTGGTTTGTAGTATTAGTATTTCATAAACGATTAAATCAATTCTTTAGTATAATTTAATTGAATGATTTAAGATTAATGCATTGTTATTAATTCCATATACTCATCTAATCTCTTCTTTTTATTCGTTTCTATTGAATCTTATAATATATCAGATTTATTAACAAGTATCCTAAAAAATTAACTGAAAAATATTATTCTAAAACTGAGATTTTAATGAGACTATTTCAGATACATTCAAAAAGAAAAACTCTATTTAGTTGTGAATTACTAAATATGCCCTGTAAAATCGATTCATGATCTGCTATATTATCATTTATCAATCATTTATTTTAATTATTATAATATTCCAACGGATTCTTTCCATTTAATTACTTTTTCACTTGATTACTCATTTTTATGATCTTAAATTCAGAAAGGAAGCATGTGACCAGATATTTTGACTAACGCCAAATATCAATCCTATACAATTATTACAACTCATATAAGTGAAATGTTTCCCCTAAACTTGCCATTATGCAAACTTACAATCAAACGTTTCAACAATCCATTATAAAAAACATATCAAAAGTTGATTGAATGTTTATCCAACGATTTATGGTACTTTTCATGGTTTATTCTAAAAGTAAGAGTTAATATTCGATTTATACACGTTGCTATAGATTAAGGAGGTCTTATAAACTTTTTATTAAAATTAATTTTGTTTTATCATAGTTACGTTATAGTATCTAACATACAAATGCATATTACATCATTTTGTCGGGGGTTACGTTAATTTAAGATAGAATAAAATAATAGAAAAATTTCATTGCAATTTGAAAAATACATTCAGTAAGAATCAATCCATTGACTTTATCTACATCTTCTTGGATTCTGTTTTAATATGATCCACAACTATAACCACATTTCCCTTTTTATGTCCTTTGTCGACATATTTATGAGTTTCTATGATTTGTTCTAGAGGATATGTTCTATCAATTATATGCTTTATTTTTCCATTCTCAACAAGTTCTTTGAGAAATTTTAGATTTTCAGCTGTTGGTACTGCTGTTCCACCTATCAGTGTCTTGCTACTTGTAATTGAGGCCCAGCGCATTTGAAGACTTATCGCTGGCACTGCTAGAGTTTGAAGATAGACTCCTTCCTTTTGAAGCGATTTCATACAATCTGAAAATGAACTCTTACCAACTGTATCAAATATGATATTGTAGGTTTCACCATTTTTACTGAAATGTTCTTTAGTATAATCAATTACTTTATTTGCTCCTAGAGATTTTACCAAATCTATATTTGATGTACTGCATACTCCAGTGACTTCCGCTCCAAAGTATTTGGCAATCTGAACCGCATAAGTACCCACACTTCCAGAGGCACCATAAATAAGCACTTTTTGTCCATCCTGGATATTAGCTTGTTTTAGAAAATGTAAAGCAGTATTACCTCCAAAGGGGATGGTTGCTGCTTCTTCATATGTTAAGTTTCCGGGTTTGATTGCTATTGCAGAATCTTCTCCCATACACGTGTACTCAGCATAACCCCACCATGATGTCCAGGATAAGCGAAAACCTGATCACCTACCTTAAACTTTGTAACATCTTTACCAATTGATTTTATTTCACCTGCTAATTCTACTCCAAGAATATTTATTTTAGGACTTCTAAAACCAAGAGCTATTCTGGCAGGAAGCCAGAAAGAGATAGGAACTCTGAAATTTCGTATTCTTGTGTCACCTGATGTAACAGTAGTCGCATGAACTTTAATTAATACTTCATTATTTTTAGGAACAGGTTTTTTTTACTTCTCTAAGTTTTAGAACTTCTGGAGGGCCGTATTTTGTACATATAACTGCTTTCATGATTTCACCATATTTGGGTATGCTCATTTCATTCTAGATAATTGATATTAATTTGAAGTGATTATTTCCGGATTAAATCCTTTAATTATTAGCCATACTGCAAATACCAGTTCTTGCACAGCTATTGGGAGAGCCAATATTGTCAATACAGATGAAATCATATTTGGGTCAAGTTTGTATACTTATAAGACCATATAATATGATTAATGCTGCCCCAATGATTCCCCAACCGGATAACCATCTAGGAATGTTTGGACTGATACAATACATAATTAAGGGTTATACATCCTAAACCAAAGAAAATTACAGTCCCTAGCATAGTGGACCAATCACGTAATGCTAATAGTAAATTCCTAAAGGTTGATAATTTGAAGCATTCAATGATCCTATTATATATTCATGACTAACTGTTAACATTATTAATAAACCGATAGCACCTATAACATATAGAATGTTTTCAATAAGTCTTAGACCAACATACCCCCGGGCTAAACTTTCAAAATATTTTTTTAAGGATAGGAAATATCATAACTGCAGTACCAAAAGCTGAAACAGCAGCTATTAACTCTAATATCATTGCAAATATCAACTGGTTTTCACTAGCTGATAAATTAGTAAGATAATTTGGTGCATGTAATGTAGATCCTAAAAAAAAAACTATTTAATATTGAAAAAACAGTGGCAGATATAAATAATACTCCTACAATTGTTGCAGTCCTTTTACTGGCTTGCACTCTTTCAATGACTGTGGTCTGATTTATCGAATTCATTCCTTCATCATTATCCATGGTGTTTTCTTCTTTAATTTACAGATCAGATTTTTACACGCATTTATTGATTTTAAATATGACAATTCAAATTTATATTATTATTGACATCACAATCATATCCACAAAGAACATATCCAGATCATGTAGTTTCAGGTAACATACCTTTATGATTTGCTATAATAAAATTCCAAAATGAATATAAATACATATCAATCAAAGTAAAAATTAGAGTTATAACTATAAATGATCTATGGTTTTACGTAACAAATTAATTTTACAAATACCCTTATTCACCTAAGAAAACTAGTAATCTTTATCTGATATTATATAATTTAAATAGTACTCTAATCTGGAATATCATCCATACGATTTATGTTAAAAAAACTTCTACCAGTATTATCCAAAGAATTTACATCAATATATTTTACATTTAATTGCATTATCAAACTCTTAACATTTCTTATATCTTTTTTTAAAAGTTTTTTAATGTTAGATTTTAATTCTTTTTTATAAATAGAATGTAAAGGTTCTAATTTGCCATCAGGCCATTTTGGAATAAATGCATCAAAATCGGGTTCGATAGAATATTCAAACATTTTATTTACAAAATATTCAGAAACAAATGGAGAATCACATGGAACAACCATCGCTTTATCTGATTTTATATTATCCAACCCTGTTAAAATACCTGCAAGAGGTCCTTTATCCTCTAAAACATCTGTGAATATGTGGAGTTTAGATCCATTTGATTGTAATTGCTCAAAAATTTTGTTATAATCCTCAATCTGATTATCGTCCCTTAATATCACTATTATCTCATCGACAACAGCAATTAAATTTTCTATAACATGTATTATCATGGGTTTTCCATTTAAATCCATTGAACCCTTATCTTGACCCATTCTTCTACTTTTACCGCCACATAGTAATATTAATGACTTCATTATACACCATTTAATATATTATCTGTTATTATGGTATGTTAGTTGAATGAATTTTTATATAAAAAAATAGGAGTTTTCTACATCAACCTTGATGTTGGGTAATTTGGACTCTCATTGGTTATCATAAGATCGTGTGGGTGGCTTTCTGTTATTCCACTGGATGTTATTCTCACGAATTTTGCCTTTTTCTGCAAGTCTTTAATGTCAGTAGCACCACAATAACCCATTGACGCTTTAATTCCACCTATTAACTGGAAAAGAATTTCATTTGTGTGTCCTTTATAAGGAACTACTCCTTCTACCCCTTCTGGTACCAGTTTTGCGTGTTTCATTGGGCCCTTAACTTCTTGGAAATAACGATCAGTTCCTGCTCCCACACCACCAGTCATGGCACCAAGTGAACCCATTCCCCTGTACTGTTTGAACTTCCTTCCATTCATGATAACAACATCTCCAGGTGATTCATGTGTTCCGGCCAGAAGACTTCCAAGCATTACAGCATCGGCTCCGACTGCAAGTGCCTTTGCAACATCACCAGAGTATCTTAAACCACCATCACCAATTACTGGTACATCATAATCTTTTGCAATATCCGCAACACTGGATATGGCTGTTAATTGAGGAACTCCAACTCCGGCAATTATTCTAGTTGTACATATTGATCCCGGTCCAATACCTACTTTGAGACCATCTACTTCTGCAGACAATAAATCTTCAGCTGCTTTACTGGTTGCTATGTTACCAACAAGAAGATCAGCTTCAATATTTTCATTCATTGTCTTAGCAAATTTAACAATACTTGGTTTATGAGCATGTGCACAGTCTACAGCTATTATATCTGCGCCTGCATCGTCAAGTGCCATGGCACGTTCAAGATCGAATGGACCTGTTGCTGCTGCAACTAAAAACCTACCCTTTTTATCTCTTGAAGCATTCGGGAAATTTTTACGTGCAAGAATATCCCTCATGGTTAATATACCAACTATAAACCCATCATCAACAACAGGCAGTCTTTCAACCTTGTTTTCATATGCAATATCCAAAGCTTCTTCTGGAGTCGTTGATTCGGAAACTGTGACCACTTCTTCAGTCATTATATCCATTACCTTACCTTGAGGAGTAGAATTAAGAATGGGTTGTACATCTCTTCTACTTATTATCCCAACAACAATTCCTTCTTGTACAACTGGAAGTCCGCTTATTTCTTCCTCGTCCATGATCTCTTGAGCTTCTTTTATTGAGGCTTCTGGATCAATTGTTATGACATCACGGATAGTAAGGTCTCCTGATCTTTTGACCTTCCTAATCTCATTAATTTGCTCGCTAATAGTCATATTTCGGTGTATTACTCCTAAACCACCTTCTTGTGCCAGAGCTATTGCCATTTCTGACTCTGTAACAGTATCCATTGCAGAGCTTATAATTGGAATATTTATTCTGTAATTTCTTGAAATTTGGGTCGTAGTTTCAACGTCCTTCGGTTCAACTGACGATACTGATGGTAGCATCATAAAATCGTCAAAAGTATAGCCCATGGGTGCATTATTTAACTTTTCAGAGAACATATAGTTACCTCCAACCCTTAAAAGGTTGTTCAAATCATTATTTTTTTGTTGAATCTTGATTGTACCATCAAAACCCATTTCCTTCTATCAATTTGAGTACCAAGAAATTTTTCTTAAATTTCTTTTAATATAGGGTTTTAACACTTTAAAAGTTTTCTATCATATCCTTCAATTCCATTACAGCTGTATGGTTTATGGTCCCTTTATTTCTGTCCCCACCTGTGCATGCTGCTCCCCTTATCCCAACAACATCACATCCAATATCATATAACAATCTGAGTTGTTCCTTTTTAATGGAGCCTGCAAGAGCAGATTTAAGTCCGTATTCTTGTATTTTCCCATTGAATTCTATGAGTTTATCCTTATCCATGAAATCAAACAGGGTTTTACCATCTTTAATAGCTGTATCAACCATTGCAAGATCAGCACCACTTTCTGCAGCTACTCGCGGTATTTCCATTGGATCTATCGCACCTATTCTGTGGGCGTCTGCGTATCCTGATGCAACTACAATGGCATCATCATCAAATTCTTTAACAGATTTAACAACATTTTCCATGACCTCTAAGGCTTCATCATAATTTTTAGTACCATAAAGCCCTACTTTTATGTAATCCGCGCCAGAAACAACTGCTCCTGCTGCTGCAAGAGATACAGTACCTGGTTTATATGGTACATCACCAAGTGTTGCACTGACATGCATTTCACTGGGGGTTATTTCTCTTATGTTTTTGATAACCCATGGGAAATTCGCACCCAAGGATCCCTCCTTAGGATTTTTGACATCTATTATATCGGCACCGCCATCGATAGCTTCAAGTGCCTCTTCGCTGTTAATTGGACTAATTAAGAGAAGCAAATTTTATACCTCCTGTTTTCCTATAAAAAACCCATATTTCTACTTAAATCTAATGAGTCCATTAAATTTATATGATTATTAAGATATGGATAGTTGCCATATAAAGATATTGCCATAATAAGTTTAGTACATCCATCTAAAATTCTAAATAAGATGATATTTTCTAAATTTATATTATCCAAATTTAATATTCTTTATTTTATATTACCTTAAATGTACTTTTCATTCATTCTCATTTTTAAATAAATAATTTTATAATGAGAGAAACAGCTTAAATGAACATAATAGGATTGTTATATTAATAATTGAGTATTAAAATGTTTATGTGAATCTAAAACTATTTAATCAATTGATTATAATAAGTTAATATACTATTTTAGTGGTGGAAAATGTCTGAAGTAACAACCTTTACAATAGATACAGCGGTTGCACCAGCCCATAGAGATGAAATTTTAGATTATATCTATAAATATTATCTACTTCCAAAACATGATAATTTTGGTTTTATTAAAAGGGAATATAAAAAAAATGGTTTAAATCTTTACTTTACTGGTTTTAAATTAGAAGAAGGTTGGAGAGTAGAAATTGAAATGAAATCTGGATCACCTATAACAGTTAAAATGAAATGGGATGAGACCACTCCTGAAAAGTTCGTAAATACTATAAAGGAAGATCTTATATTGGGTGTTCAGTTTTACCATGAGAATGTTAGACAGTCTACACTTTACTTTGCATGGGTCGAGGGTGAAGATATAATACCTGAACAGCCCCCAACATCGAGAAAAAAACTTTCAGATAGACTTTTTGGGAGTAATTTGCTTTTTATTTATATACTGTTTTTTGGTGTAAACATTTTACTGTTATTGTTATTAGGTCTTAGATTTGCCATAGTGGCAATTATTGTTCTACAACTAATTATTGTAGTATTTTCTGACCGAATTTATCTAAGGGGTAATAATTGGAGGATCACTGAATCAAATCCATATGTACATATATTGGAGTATCAGCTTCCTTTAAAGGAATTTCAAGAATTCAAGGAGAAGTTTGGGAAGGAAATTGTAACCCAAATGAAAAAGGATATTTACGAGAAAACATTGGCCGTGGGTCAAGAGCCTACATGCGAACTTGGAGAGAGTATATTTGAAAATTATGGTTTTAAATGCAGCCCAGAGACCAGATTGGTCAAGAAGGTTGATGTTTACAATATTGTTAAAACAGCAGCAGAGAAATTTGATCTGCCCATTCCTAAAATTGTTATTTCAAACACCCTAGTTCCCAATGCTGCAGCAACCGGACCTAGTCCAAGTAGGGGTTTGGTACTCATAACAACAGGTCTTTTAGTTGGTCTTGAAGATGATGAAATATTAAGTGTTCTAGGACATGAGATGGGACATCTTAAGGGAAGAGATCCAATTGTGCTCTTTTCAATTATATCAAGTGAATTTATACTCAGATTCACAATATTTTTCCCAATAGTTATATTGAATCCAATTCTTTACATTATCGTGGTTATGGCCCTTATTTTCTTTGTAGCCAAGTTCTTTGAAACAAGGGCTGATCTTGTTTCTGCTATAAATATTGGCCAACCTAAAGTACTTGCAGAATCCCTTAGAAAAATAGGTTTTAGCCGTCTTCAAATGGAAAGAACCGCGTCATCCAACATACTACAATGGCTTGCATGGGATCCGCATCCACCACTCTACTTCAGAATAGAAAGATTGGATAAAATGGAAACACCAGTAAAGGTTAAGCATCCATTAATACAATCAGCAAAAGATGTTTTTATAGGGTTTAAACATTCATTCCGTCGCTAATTAAAATTATTTAGTTAATCATAATAAAATTCAAATTCAGAATAAAAAAATGATTTACTTAAAAATAAATATCAAAGCCACAACAACAATTAAAATAATGATTATTGCCAAAAATAATCCCTTTGAATTAGTATTTTCTCTTTTTTTATGAGCATAGTGCTGTATACTTTCATCAATCTTTTCATCTAGATCATCATCTATCATAATACTAAATTTTGTTATATCACATAATATAGATTTCTAAAATTTGTAATTGATGATTACTGATTATTTTTTTTATTGCACAGGGTGATATTTGTAGAAAAAAGAGATATGAATAGGATAAACAACTAGAATAAACTTCCATTTATTTCCATTTATTGTCATAATTTAAAAATGAATTATTAAGAATTGAAAGATCAAAAAAATCTAAAATTCTATTGAATCGGTTGTATTACTGTTCCGGGGATATTTTCGATATGATCTTCGCAACGTGAATATTTATATTTGTAACTTTTAACTAGATTGCATTTATATTTGGGAATACTAATCTCTTTAATTTCATCATTTTCGTCCAAATATTTGCAATTATAACAACAAGCAGTTTTTAATGTATCTTCCACACTTTTCCCCCTTTAAAATATTTATTTAACATTTTATTTTATGTTAAAATGTTTAATATTCCATAACGACTTATAATTTCCTGTTATTAATTGGAAGTTGGAATAATTTTTTTTGTTGTAAATAGTATCCTGGTAATCCATAAAAAAAAACTATTTTCCTCATTAAACAGAATAACAATACTATAATTACAACCTTGTTAAAGATTTCTACTAACTATTTTTGAAGTAAATTACCTTTATAAGAAGTTTAATTTAAGAAAATTATAATTTAAATAAAATTAAATATTATAATACTATTGTGATCAATCAATCTAAATGGATTTTGGCGTGTAATCATTAATAAGTTATAAACTAATTAGATTTGAATGTTATATCCATTATAAACTCCAGTTTACCTCATTTTTAAGATATTCAGTTAGCTTTTCAAATGAATCATTCCATTTGAGATTTGATAAATCTGTATATCCGATCAAAGAGATTTTAGCATATTCAAGATGTAATTTCTAATATTTCCTCCTTGATCATCAATACTTATCTCAAAATGTGCAGTTCTTAACAATTAGATATCCTTCCCATATACATAATCAAATCCATACACCTTAAATCTACTATTTTCATGTTAATACATTATATTTTATGGATTGTGGTTTGAATATTTTTGTAAAACAGTTTTAAAATAAAAATAAGAAAATAAAAAAAATTAGGTTATATCTATTTCTGGAATAACATCATTATTCCGGTAATTAAAAGCCATAAGCCAATTAATAATCCTAAATAAAATGGGTTGGCTATAAATACTGCTACAAGTAGATATACGATACCCAAAATTATGGCAATTAATCCAGTCCAGATGTTTTGTCCTGTTCTTGTGGATAAAGCTACTATTCCTGATATTATAAGGAATAAACCTGCTATAAATACAAATACTGCTGCAACGAAACTGAATAAGCTTGGATTGAATATAAATCCTATTCCCAGGATAATGGCTATAACACCTAATGTTAACTCTACAATACCCATTCCATTATTCTCATCTAATGTTGTTAATCCTGCAGTTATAAGACCTACACCTAAAAATAATACTGCAAGACCTGTTAACACACTAAACGGTATCACTCCTAAAACTGGGAAAGCAATAATTATCAAACCAAGTACTATCAAAACTAAAGCACTTCCAATTTTCTTATCCATTATTTAACACCTCACCATTTTGTATCATTTATAAAAAATTCGAAATGTAGTATTATTTTATAATTCTTAACAATTTATAGTTTAATATAAAATTTAATCAATTCATAATATCTTAACTTTGGAAGATTCCAGTCAAAAAAAAATTAAAAATCCATTTGAAGCATATTATATAATTGAATTTAATGAATTAAGATTTTTAGGGTCTTATTTCTTTCTTATTTGAATCTTTTTTCTCGTGTATTTTAGGTATTTGGAGGGTCGTGTTTTTATTATCTAAAAATATTTTTATTTCCTAACAAAATTAAAAGAATTTTTTATCATTTATGGTAAATGTAACATTTTTTAGAAATTATTATTAATACTTCAAAACAAAAGTAATACTGATTATTAAAAACTTGAAGTTAGATAATACAAAATGAATATTTAAAGGAGGAAGATTTGATGTTAAATCGATGCAAAAAGATATTGATTTATTTTGTTTGTTTTGTAGTCTTGATGATAAGCCCTGCATTTGCAGAACAGATAGGATCTTCAATACCATCATCTACAATTAATGCAAATCCTACAGATAGTAGAAATATTCTAAATGGTTCGAAAATAAATAATAATAATAATATTCCTAAAAATATTGATAATGTTCCAAATACTCTGAAAAAAAATAATTCTCAACTTAAAACCACTAAAAAAACAATCAAAAACACCAAATCAAAACAATACATTGAGAGCTCCAACCAAAATCAGTATTCAGACATTATTAATCATGCTAACGAGCTTTTACCTGTAATGGAAGAATCATATGAAAACAGTACAGATGAAATAGTAAAAACCCAAGAAACATTAGAAAACCTACAAAATAGGAAAATAGAAGCAACTAACCATGCTAATCAAATTAAAGGAGAATTAGACAATTTTGAAATATCAACCAACAACTCAGGTGCCTATAAAAAATTACAAAATGAATACAAGGAATATAATGATCTCAAAGAGGAAATAAAACAAACATCAGAAAGTATAAGTGATTTAAAAGAGGTTTTAAAGGAAAAACAAAATCATACCAAAAATTGTGTAACTGCCTTAAATCAGATTAAAAGATCAACAAACATTCCAAAGGCTGTTGAAACTTATAACAGTAATATAAACTCCTTGGGCGTGATAAGTAATAAATTAGCGGCACAGGTACAGAATAACACTGATAAGATAATAATTTCGAACGATACAGCAAATAACAATGACACTAACAATACTAACGACACAAATTTGAACATAAATGGAGAAAGTGGCACTGTTCCAAATTTACTAATCAGTGGAATAGTAATTGGAAGTGTAGGAATTACTGTAATGGGTTCTAGCACATTATGTGTTATGGGCATTGTTGCAGCGTCAACAATTGCTAAGATTAGTGGAGATGGATTAATCATTGGATCAAGCGCATTAATAGGTTCTGCAATTGCGGGAACAATTGCTTTTGTTGTTCTTTTAGTAGGTTTAGCTTGTCTCATTGCATATGCTGGTTATAAAGCGCGTTGGTGGAACTTGTAACAATTTTTGATTTTTTTCTAATTTTTTTTTTAATTACTAATAAACTAGATAGTGGGAATATTCCAAATATTTTTAATATTGATAATTTATTACCATAGTAGGTTATAACACCAAAACTGCCTTATAATAACTCTCATAAACCTAAAAAGCTAAAGATTTTAAATTCATTAAATATAAAAATATATTACTTACTCTTTGAATGGTGATCTATTCTTTTTTTATACGATCTTTAATGGATTTATGTTCTTCTACAATAATATTAAGATCAACTGAATCATTCCTCAAATTTTTTATTAAATTATTGAGGCTGTCAAGTTAATGGGTGTTGGGTTTAATTTATATTTTTTGAGTTCCGTTTTTCCAGATTAACCTTCTAAAAAAGCTTAAAATATTAAGTGTGGTTACTAAACAACCAACAACTTGACAACCACAAATTATTGGTTTTAATATCTAAAGGACATTTATCTGTACATAGTCCACAGAGAATGCAAGTAAATAGTCCTGAATCAAAACATGCTTCAATACCCCAATAAACTCAGCTTAAAACTATTCCCTAACCCACCGAGATATCTTTATATCCAAATTCATTACTGATCCCATTATAAATGGAGTTTCATTGGATTTAATTATAGTTATGAACATAATTTTTTAAACTAATTAATTTAGTAATCAACCATATTGAACTTTGATCAGTTTAAAACAACTTATTTACGGAGTTATTTGAACGATTAGTGTAAACTTTTTGGTATTTAACTATAATTTATTTGCAGACTTCTCAATCTAAAAATAGTATACTAATTAAATATCAGGTTTTTCTCTTTAAAAGCAAATTCCAAAGAACTCCCAAACCATAGGAGATGTGTTGTATCGGTAAAAGTATAAGAACTAATAATGAATAGACTGTCCTTGTTTTTATACCCACTTCAATTAAAACAGCCACAGCAAATATGATGTATAATAACAGTGGGATGAGTATTGTACTACCCATTAACAGGTAGAGGGGTGTAAGAAATATTAGATACAATATAAATACAACTGTGAGTGGAACGTTTACAGTTACAAAGCTCCTGTGCTTTTTTACTGTATTTGTAATATTAACACCATAGTTGAACATGTTATATGCAAACTGAATTATTGAATTGGTTTCATGGTGCCATACCATTGCATTAGGAACATTTACAAAATTATATCCTGCATTTCTCAATCTGAAATTTATCTCATTATCATCGGACATTATAAGTTTATCATCATATCTGAACTTGGATATCACTGTTTTTTTGTACATGGCATTGTAGTTAGCAATGCTTTTAACAAATTTTACATTTCTCTTTGAGAATGCAGGGTTACCTCCAGAAGCTAGATATGTGGTTAAAAAGGCGTTTATTACCAACTCTTTTTTATCTTTTGTTTCTGCTATTAAACGCGGCCCACCTACTCCTGCAACACTTTCATCTGACATTCTAAG
>Ga0224559_1000952_pt1 | contig 16791 bp, 14 predicted proteins | sample 714S33034metaG_FD_180676 | JGI IMG/M metagenome (GOLD analysis project Ga0224559, IMG submission 180676) | Peat soil microbial communities from Stordalen Mire, Sweden - 717 S3 30-34 | ecosystem: Environmental > Terrestrial > Soil > Wetlands > Peat | place: Sweden: Norrbotten County, Stordalen... | reverse complement strand
TCTCGCGTCAACTGCGCGCGGCCATCTTCGGAGACCGGCCAATACAATCGTCCCTTCTCCATGCGGCGCGCACAGACCCAAAGACTGTTGCCATCGAAGAAAAGAATTTTCATGCGATTGCGTCGCCTATTCGAAAACAGAAACAGATGGCCGCTCTGCGGATTCTGCTGCAACTTGCCGGCGGCAAGGGCATACAGGCCATCGAAACCGAGCCGCATGTCCGTCACACCAGGGGCCACGAAGATGCGCGTGGCCGCGCCCAGGCCGAGCACGCGCTATACCGGTCGCCGCAAGCTGTTGCGCAACTGCACACTGTCGAGCGCTGCAATCAGCCGCCGCAACTCTGCCGCATCGAAGCCCGGCTCAACCTCGATGCGAAGACCATCGGCGAGCACAACCCGAAACTGCCCGCTCCACTCCATGCTTCCCGCTCGCGTCGAGCCCATCCGCGCTGCACGATCCTCAACGATCTTGACGGGAACAATCTCCTCCCGAGATCCAGACAACGCAACGCAACGCGCCTGCGCCACGCATCCAGCGTATGCAGGCGAAGCCCATGCGTTGCGCAAAACTCCTTACGCCCCAGTCCGCTCTGCTTGAACTCCGAAACCAAACGCTCGACCTCCGCCCGGCTCCGCCGACGCAACCCCACACTCACTCCGTTTGCCTTCATGCCTCAACTACAACACGAATCAAAAGCTACGGAAGAATGGCGTCGCCCGAATGCATACCTTCGAACTGGCCGTTGGGCAGGCGATCATAAGCCACAGGATGCTGCATCCAGGCGTCGGTGACGATGATGAAGAAGCCGGAGATCCACGAACCTACGAAGACCATCACGGCCGAGAACCAATGCATCACCTTGGAGAGTCTCTTTTCGCCGTAAAGAAAGAGACCTAGAAACGCCGACTCAAGAAAGAAGCTGAAGACGCCTTCCATGGCCAGCGGCTGACCGATGACCCAGCCCGAGAGTTGCGAAAACCAAGCCCAATTCGTACCAAACTCGAACTCCATGGGGATGCCGGTTTCCACGCCAAAGACAAAGTTGATGCCGAATATGCGCCCCCAGAAACGCGCCGCCTGGTCCCACTGTTCGCTCCCTGTCTTGAGTGCGACCGATTTGAGCACCACGATGAGCAGTCCGAGCCCCATGGTGAGTTGGGGAAAAAGATAGTGGAAGGTAATGGTGAAGGCAAAATGCAGGCGATGGATCAACTCAGCAGTCATCCGGAACTCCTGTTGCAGTCCGCCGCGACGGAACGGGAAGGCACTCTTCATCTTGCTTCGTCGGAAAGCTGCGCTACGGGGGATGGCTACTGAGAGATTTCACGACAGACGCTCTGTTCCGGCTTCCGATCTAATTTGAAGGAGTATTCCAGGATTTCCCTCCAGGCAAGCGCAAGTCTATGCCCATTCCGCTGTGTGAGCGCCGCTCAGTTACTGTCCGCGCTGCCACAGGCGGCCTGAGAATCACAGCGGCGAAGACCCTAAAGCAGGCGATTAAAATGAGACAGCCTTCTTGCTGGCTCCATCCCAATTCCTCCGGACTACGATGCTTTCCTGCGCATTTGCGACGAGCTAAACCTGCGCTTCCCCCCTTTATCGCTTCAGATTCCCAGCCTTGGACGCCGTCCCGGAACAGGCGTGGCATCAGCCTTAAGAAATATGTTTGACGCGTTTTGTAACGGATTCGCCATTCCGTGACTTTATTCCTATGAAAGTAGCACCCAAGGACATTTGACTCAATGAGTTCACGCCTATATCGATCTCTGGGCCTTTTTCTCCTATTCTCGATGGGGAGATTGGCCGCCGGTGCGCAGGAACCTCTGACGTTGCGGCAAGCTATCAATGAGGCCCTGGGGCAAAGCCCCGAGGCAGCGATTGCGCGCGCCGGCAATCTGGACGCGAATTTGGCGGCCGGCATGGCCCGTACCCAGCTTCTGCCGCAACTTGGCTTTACTGAAGATATCTCGCTCGGTAACGATCCGGTGTATGCATTTGGAACGCGGCTACGGCAGACGCAATTCACGCAAGCCGATTTTGCGTTGAACGCTCTGAACTTCCCTCAGCCGATTGGCAATTTCTCGACACGCTTCTCCGGGCAGTGGGTGGCCTTCGATTCGTTCAAGACACAGAAGGAGATCCACCGCGCCGATCTGTTCAAGGAAAGCGCCTCCTCTTCCGCCAAGGCTGTGGATCAGCAGATTGTGTTTCATGTCGTCGCTGCGTACCAGCAAGTGCTGTATGCGCAGCGGCAGATCGACGTCGCCCAGCATGAGCAGGAGACTGCCGCGGCACTGCTGAATTCTGTTGACGAGCACGTGAAGGCCGGCCTTGCCGTCGAGTCTGACAGGATGTCGGCCCAGGTAAATGGGTCCGCGCGCAAAGAGGAGTTGATTGCGGCACAGGGCGACCTGGAGCTGGCGTGGGCGGCATTGCGCGAAGCGATGGGCGCGCCCGACCTGAAGCCAACCGAGCTGAAGCCAATTGAGCCGCACACGTTTCCGCAGGGCGCGCTGGATGAGGAAATGGCGAAAGCCGCAAAGACTAGACCCGACCTTACAGCGTTGGGACAGGCGCAATCGGCGCAGGCGTCCGCGGTGGGAGCGGCAAAGTCTGACTTCGGTCCACGCGTGAGCGCTTACGGAAACTGGGAAGAAGACCGGACGTCGTTTGCCGGCTCGGGCGGCAACAACTGGGTAGCCGGCGTCCAGATCAGCGTGGATATTCTGCCTATTGGCAAGCGCACACAACTGGCGAGGGAGAGCGCGGCGAAACAGAAAATCGACGCGCAAGTGGCGGCCACGCAGCAGCATCTGCGTCTCGAAGTCAGCCAGGCGCACATTCACCGGCAGACAGCGGCACTGCAACTGGAGACGGCGCGTGCTGCGATGGATCAAGCGGCGGAGAGTCTGCGCATTCTCAAGAATCGTTATGGCGCGGGGCTCGCCACGATCACGGATCTGTTGCGTGCTGAGGATGCCGAGCGGCAGAGCCAATCCAATTACTGGCATGCGGTGTACGGAAATGCCATGGCCTATAGCGAACTTTTATACGCGACCGGGATTTTGACTCCCGATGCTGCGGAGGAACTGCAATGAAGAATGTCATATGGGCAAGTTTGCTTGCCGCTTCCGCGGCGATGATCGCCGGCTGCCATGGCGGCGAACCTGCCGCAACACCAGGGACCGCACAAACCACGCAGGCGCGGGTTGTTGAAAGCCGGGAGCAAGAGGTGCCTGTAAACCTGCGATCCACGGGAACTGTTCATGCCCGGGAAACCGCGGTGGTTTCGGCTCAGGTGATGGGCCGCATCCAGCAGGTGCTGGTGCGCGAGGGCGACAGCGTCCGGGCCGGACAAACGCTGGTGGTTCTCGACGATGCGGCGCTGCGCTCACAAGTAGAGCAGGCGCAGGCAGGCGTGAAAGCCGCGGTGAACGCGCAAGCTGCCGCGCAGACGAACGCGGCCCTGGCGGCGAGCACGTTGGACCGGTACAAGCAGCTTGAGTCCGAAAAGAGCGTAAGCCCGCAAGAGATGGATGAAGTGTCGCGGCGCGCCGAAGCGGCAGCCGCGGGCCTTGAGGCAGTGCGCGCGCAGACCGACGCGGCGCGAGCCCAGGAGAAAGGGGCGCGCACGATGATGAGTTACACGCGGCTCATTGCGCCCTTCGCAGGCGTGATCACGGCGCGCATGGCAGATCCGGGGACGATGGCCGCACCGGGCGTGCCGCTGATTCAAGTGGATCAGGCCGGAGCATTGCAGCTTGACGCTACAGTGGATGAATCGGTGATTGGCGCGATTCACAAGGGGATGAAGGTGCAGGTGGGCCTTGATGGCGGGGCCTCGACGAGTGTTGCAGGAATAGTGGCAGAGATTGTTCCTGCAGCCGATCCATCGAGTCACGGTTTCCTCGTCAAGATCGACTTGCCTTCGTCCAGCCGAATGCGCGCGGGCATGTATGGAACAGCGGAATTCGCCAATGGCGCAAAGCAGGCGATCCTCATTCCGCGTTCCGCCGTCGTCTCGCGGGGCTCGCTCAACTGTGTGTATGTTCTCGACGGCCAGGGCATTGCGCAACTGCGCTATCTGACTCTTGGCGCGCCGCAAGGCAATCTCGTCGAAGTACTGTCAGGCGTTTCCGCCGGAGAAAAGCTCGTCGATTTACCCTCCGACCGGGAACTGGCCGGCAAGCGCATCGAGATCAGCACAGGGGTCAGGCCATGAAGCAAGACCTTGAAATTGCCGGGCGACTGGCACACACATTCATCAACTCCAAGCTGACGGTGCTCTTCATTGCCGCGTCGCTGGCCATCGGAATCTTCGCGGTCGCTATCATTCCCCGCGAGGAAGAGCCGCAGATTCTTGTTCCGATGCTGGACATTGTTACTGCCATGCCGGGCGCATCCCCAGCCGAGGTGGAAGAGCGGATCACGCTGCCTATCGAGAACCTTGTCCATCAGATCTCAGGCGTCGAGTATGTGTACTCGACGTCGGCGCCGGGGCAGAGCCTGGTGATTGTGCGCTTTCTTGTCGGCACGCCGCAGGAGGACGCGCTGATCAAGGTCTATAGCAAGCTCTACTCGAACTTCGATCGCATGCCGCCCGGAGTTTCGCAGCCGCTGATCAAGGCTCGCTCCATCGACGATGTGCCGATCCTGGCCATGACGTTGTGGGGCGAGCATTATAACGGCTATCAACTGCGCGCCATCGCGGAAGAGATGCAACACAACATTGCGCAGATTTCAGATGTATCTGAGACGACGATCATCGGCGGCCTTCCCCGCACCATGCGCGTTGTACTAAGTACGGAAAAGCTGAGCGCCTACGGCATATCGCCTATGGCAATCGTTGGGCATTTGCAAGCCGCAAATGCGAGCGTGCAGGCAGGAAACATCTCTGATAACAACAAGGAAGTCCGCGTCGACGCCGGCAATCTGTTCAACCGGCGCGAGGATCTGGAAGCAGTCGTGATGAGCGTGGTTCGCGGGCATCCTGTGTATCTCCGGGACGTGGCCGACAAGATCGTGGATGGCGCCGCGGAGCCGTCGGACTATGTGGTCTACGGCACGACGAGCGCGGGCGCCGCGGCGTCCCAAGGCGCGCGCCAGTATCCGGCTGTGACGATTACCGTGGCCAAGCGCAAGGGGACCAACGCGACCGATATCTCGAATGCGGTGCTCAAGCGCGTGCATGAGATGCAGGGCGTGACGATACCCAACGATGTGACCGTTACCACCACGCGGAATTATGGAGAGACGGCGAAGAACAAGTCGGATGAATTGCTTGAGCATCTGCTGCTGGCCACGCTGTCGGTGACATTGCTGGTCGCGCTCTTTCTGGGATGGCGCGAATCGGGCGTTGTGCTGCTGGCAATTCCAGTCACGCTGGCACTCACCATGTCGGTGTTTTACTTTTTGGGATACACTATCAACCGCGTCACGCTCTTCGCGTTGATTTTCTCAATCGGCATTCTTGTGGATGACGCCATCGTCGTGGTCGAGAACATGGTGCGGCACTTCCGGCTGCCTGAGAATCACGGCCGGCCGATGAGTGCCGTCGCTGTCGAAGCAGTGGCCGAAGTTGGCAATCCGACCATTCTTGCGACCTTCGCCGTTATCGCTGCGGTGCTACCTATGGCCTTTGTGCGCGGATTGATGGGTCCCTACATGCGGCCCATACCCGTCGGCGCTTCGGCGGCAATGCTCTTCTCGCTGATGGTTGCCTTTGTGGTTTCTCCATGGGCTGCCCTTCGCCTGCTGGGCAAGCATCTTGAAGGAGCCAAACTGCTGGAACCGGAGACTGAGAATTGGCGGAGCAGGCTCTATCGCCACATTATGACGCCGCTGATCCGGTCTCCGCGCAATCGCATTCTGTTCTTCATTGGAGTGGTGGTGCTGCTTCTGATCTCGGTGGCGCTGGTGCCTCTCGGACTGGTGCGTGTGAAGATGCTGCCATTCGATAACAAGAGCGAATTGCAGGTAGTCATCAACATGCCCGACGGCACGCCACTGGAGCAGACGGCGCGTGTTGTACAGGCGCTTGGTGATGAGCTTGCGCGGCAACCGGATGTGCTGAACTACCAGACTTACACGGGAACGTCCGGACCCTATAACTTCAACGGGCTGGTCCGCCACTACTACATGCGCCGCCAGCCGAACCAGGCCGACATTCAGGTGAACCTGCTTCCTGCCAAGCAACGCAGCGTGCAGAGCCATGCCATTGCCAAGCGGCTTCGTCCGTTGCTGGACGCGATCGGCAACGCGTATGGCGCGCGAATCCAAGTCAGCGAAGTGCCGCCGGGGCCGCCGGTTATCCAGACTCTGGTTGCAGAGGTCTACGGTCCGGACCTCGATGGCCAGACCCAGGTGGCGCAGCAGATCAAGTCGATCTTCCAACACACCCCAGGTGTTGTGGACACCGACTGGTATGTTGAAGATCCGCAACCCAGACTCGTCATGCGCGTAGACGAGGTGAAGGCCGCACAGCACGGCATCGCGGTTTCCGACGTCGCCCATGCCCTGGCACTTGCCATTTCAGGAACCGAGGTAGGTCTGATGCACGATCAGGCCGCACGCGAACCAGTGCCGGCAATTGTCGAACTTGACCGCGCGGATCGTTCCTCCGAACAAGGGCTTGACAACATTCACCTGCCCGGCGCGGACGGCGGCATGGTGTCGTTGCGCGAGTTGGTCATCGTCGAAAACAAGACAATCGAGCGCAGCATCTATCACAAGAATCTGCGCCGAGTGGTCTATGTCACGGGAGACGTGGCTGGGGCGGTGGAAAGCCCGGTGTACGCCATCCTGAAGATGAACAAGGACCTCGATCATCTCACGCTTCCGGCCGGATACACGCTGACCCGCTATAACGCGTCGATGCCGGAGTCCACAGATCACTACTCGATGAAATGGGACGGTGAATGGCATATCACGATCGAGGTCTTCCGTGACATGGGCCTGGCGTTCGCGGCGGTGCTGGTACTCATCTACGTGTTAGTCGTGGGCTGGTTCCGCTCATTCATTGTCCCGCTGATCATCATGGCTCCCATTCCGCTCACCCTGGTGGGCATCATGCCTGCGCATGCGATGCTGGGTGCGTTCTTTACGGCAACCTCAATGATCGGCTTCATTGCCGGGGCAGGCATCATCGTGCGCAACTCGATCATCCTCGTCGACTTCATCGAGCTACGCATCCGCCAGGGAATGCCGCTGGCCGAAGCCGTAATTGATGCGGGCGCTACGCGCTTCCGTCCCATGTTGTTGACGGCAGCAGCGGTTGTGGTCGGCGCAAGCGTGATTCTTACCGACCCAATATTTCAGGGGCTGGCCTTGTCACTGATTGCGGGGGCAGTAGCATCGACCTTCCTTTCGTGGCCCACCATTCCAGTGCTTTATTACATGGTTCACTCTGGGCGCCATGCTGGGCACCTGGCTGAGCCTGCAACGGAAACAGAACAAGGAGATTCACTATGACAGTCGAACGCGGAGTGCGCCTGATGGGAGGCGCAATGGTTCTGCTATCACTGCTGCTTGCGCATTTCGTGTCGCTCTATTGGCTGTGGCTGACAGCCTTTGTGGGACTCAATCTGCTGCAATCGGCTTTCACTAACTGGTGCCCGGCCATGCTTATGCTGCGCGCCATTGGCTTGAAAGACGCCAACTGCAGTCCCAAGAGTTGAGGGCACGATGAACGACAGGCGATTCCCAGCATCCCAGGCCGAGCGGCTCGACAAGCCCGAGCGCCTGCTTTGGCTTCCCCCCGCGGAAGTGATTGGCGCTCTGGCGGTGCACACCGGCGAGACCATCGCCGACGTGGGCGCGGGCACGGGATACTTTTCATTGCCGCTATCGAGCGCGGTTGGCGCGGCGGGAAAGGTGCACGCGGTCGACGGGCAAAGTGAAATGCTTGCCTTGCTCAAGATGAAGCTGAGCCAGCCCGAATTCGCCAACATTCAGTTGATTCACGCTGAAGCCGAGCAAAGCGGCCTGCCTGCATCCTGCTGCGACCTCTTCTTTCTCGCAAATGTATGGCATGAGATCGAGGATCGAGTTGCAGTGTTATTGGAAGCCCGGCGAGTTCTCAAGAAGGGTGGGCGAATTGCAATCCTCGACTGGCGCACGGATGTCGAGCCCGTCGCGGGACCTCCGCTGGCGCATCGAATCGCGCCCGCAGTTGCCCTTGGAGAGATACAGCTCGCCGGTTTCGAAGAGCCTGCGTCCGCAGAAGTCGGACAGTTCTCATGGTTGGTTCAAGGGGAGAAAGTGCAATGACGGTCCGAAAGGGTGTCACCCGTCCGGCTCGTCCGCGGCATATTCGTGGCGAGCGGGTCAAGGATGAGGTCTACTGTCAGATGTTCCTTCTGGAAGAAAGCCGTTCCGGCGCCGAGATGGGCCTCGCGCTTGCATTGCTGCGCGCATGGCTGGCTGCTGACTCAAAACCTGCAAGCGACGAGGAACGAGATTGGCTCAAGAAGGTATCTCCTATCTGCCTGGAGATGATTGAGGCCACATTGCAAGCGGGAGGCACCGTGCATCCTTATGTACACTGAGTTCATTTCAGAATGCCATGCGCGGTGAGCCGGCGGGCCTTCAGGAGAATCAGCTACCGCAAACGCACGCGGGGATATACTTCTAGTGATCTAGTAACCCCACTCGATGAGACCTGAACTGATCCGAGCCGTAGACCTCCTGGGCAAGAACACTCCTGAAGCTGTTGAAGAGGCGATAGGCCTGCTGCAGAGCACGGTGTATTCCTTCAGCATGAAGGTCTGCGGACATCCGGAAGACGCTGAAGACACCATGCAGGAGGTGCTCTCCCGCTCCGTCGGGCACCTTGCCAAAATCCAGACTCCGCAGCAAATGGCTGTCTGGCTCTACACCGTGACCAGGAATCGTTGCTGGCGCATGCGCCGCAAGCCGGCCCAAGCTCCGACCAATGTACTCTCACTCGACGAGTTGATGCCGGACGGTGAAGAAATGGGCCGCCTGCTTCAGGATGCCGCAAACGGACCGGAGGGCGACTTCCTCGCCGCAGAGCAGCACCATCTGCTTCATCAGGCGATCCTGCGCATTCCGGCGGCCTTGCGTATCGTTCTCGTACTCCACGATATGGAGGAGTTAACGACCGAGCAGGTTGCGCAGATTCTGCAACTTCGGCAGGGGACAGTCCGCATTCGCCTTCACCGTGCACGTCTAAGCGTGCGCAAGCAGATGAGCCAGCTCCTTAACGGTATTCCTGAATATGCAAAGAATGCCAAGACAGTTACGAAAGAGTCCAGGAGCGTGAACCCCAGTTCTGCGCGACGCCGCCCAGAATGCCGCGATCTCTTCGCCAACCTCTCCGAATATCTGGACGGTAGAGTGGAGCCGCTTACCTGCGAACAGATGAGCGCACATATTGAGGCATGCCCGTCTTGCGTGGCATTTCTGCGTGACCTGCGGGCAGCCATCGACCGCTGCCGCTCCCTGGAGATTCCCTGTGACTCGGCTATCGCGCCTCGATTACGCGCCATCCTTACACGGGAATACCTGCGCATGTTGGTTCTGCCGGCTGCAAAATAAACATCCGCGGTCTTGTAACAAATCGCTCCTGTCGTGTCTTTCTTCCAATGAAGAGGAGAACCACTATGGAAGTGAGAATCACGCATCTCGACCAGGTTAAATTCGCCATTCATTCGCGGTCGCATTCTATTCTTTGCGATCAGCCAGCGGAGAACGGAGGCACAGACGGTGGAATGACACCCCCTGAGCTTCTACTCGCGTCATTGGGCTCGTGCGCGGCTTTTTACGCCGTGCAATATCTCAAGACCCGCAATCTCGCGGACACAGGCGTGGAGGTCACAGTGACTGCCGAAAAACTGAAACAGCCTGCCCGCGTTGGCAATTTTCGCGTGCATGTTGTGTGTCCCGTCTCTCTCACAGAAGAACAGACTGAGGGGCTCATGCGCTCCGTGCATCACTGCCTGGTTCACAACACGCTCTTGACGCCGCCGGAGATCAAGATCGAGTTAGCTATATCCAAACTTGCTGTGGCCCACAGCTGACATCCCACATGGATTCAGACCGGTCCTGGAACGGTGCTCGCGCAGATCGGCGCGCGTCAGTGTTTTAATCATCGAATGGCGAGCCTCGAAAATTTCCGTCTCGTGGTCTTCCGGGCAGTTGCGGAACAGCTTAGCTTCCGTAAGGCCGCCGAAGAACTGTACCTCACACAGCCCGCTGTAAGCCTCCAGATCAAAGCGCTGGAGGATGATGTTGGCGTTCAACTCTTTGATCGCACGGGTGCGCACGTCACGCTAACGGCCGCAGGACAGGTTCTTCTTAGCTATTGTGAACAGGTCAAGACGCTTCTAGCCCAGACTGAGCACGAGATTGCGGCATTGAGCGGAGAACATGCCGGGCAACTGGCGCTGGGCGCGTCCACAACCATCGCACAGTATGTGTTGCCTCGGCTCTTGGGGGAGTTTCGTCGAGAACATGCTCGTGTTCACCCGACTCTGATCAGCGGCAACACAGAGCACATTGTGGAGGCCCTCGAGAAGCAGAAAATCGCATTGGGCTTCATCGAGGGTCCAGCGCGCAGCCGCGAGGTCAAGACCAAGCCATTTCTTGAAGACGAGTTGGTGCTTATCGCGTCCACAGCGCACGAGTGGGCCGAGCGTACTTCGGTCCGCTGTTCTGAGATTGCCTTAATTCCCCTGCTGATGCGAGAGCGCGGATCAGGCACACGCCACGTGATCGAGATGGCACTGGAGCGGCAGGGCGTCAAGCGGGCTTCGTTGCAGATCGTGATGGAGCTTGATTCGACCGAAGCCATCAAATCCGCCGTGGAAGCGGGGCTCGGGATCGGATTTGTTTCGCGTTGGGCAATTGCCAAGGACCTGAGGCTCGATAGCAGCTTCAAGATTGTCGATGTGGAGGGACTGCGGATCAAGCGCGAATTCCTTATCGCATATGCATCCGGTCCCGAGCCGCAGGGTCTAGCCACGCAATTCCACAGATTTGTCACAGCGCGTGCAGGCCTGCAGAGAATTTCAGTCGGGCCCAGGCGATCATAATCTGCCGGAAGCCATAAGAATCGCAAATAGGGCATGATTACTTCTGCTTGGACGGCGACGCGTTCTTCGGGAACACTGGATGTGTGACTAAGAACGTATTCTTCATCGGCTTGATTATTGCGGCAAGCGGCCTGGTATCGCCACCAATTGCTTTGGCCGGCGGTATCGTCTACGGATTCAGCTTTGTGCATCCCTGTCATCTTGAGGCAAAGCAGTTATCGAAGTTGCTGCTACAGGCGTCAGTGGTGGGGCTCGGATTCGGAATGGATTTGCAGCAGGTTATGCAGGCGGGCCGCTCCGGATTCATCTATACCGCAGGAAGCATAAGCATCGCCTTGCTCCTGGGTTGGGGGTTGGGACGACTCTTGCACGTAAAGCAAAGGATCTCTTATCTCATTTCGGCAGGCACTGCCATCTGTGGCGGCAGCGCCATTGCCGCGATTGCCCCCATCACCAATGCGAGCCAGGAAGAAATTGCCGTCTCGCTCGGAACCGTATTTGTGCTGAACTCAGTTGCCTTGCTGACATTTCCAGCAATCGGAACAGTGCTGCATATGACTCAGTCGCAGTTTGGCCTTTGGTCAGCGCTCGCCATTCACGACATAAGTTCCGTCGTCGGCGCGACAGCAAAGTACGGAGCCGTGGCTCTTACCGTCGGCACGACCGTCAAGTTAGCCCGCGCTCTATGGATCGTACCGCTTTCGGTTGGAACCGCAATGGCAAACAAGAGCAAGGCGCGCATTCAATGGCCCTGGTTCATTCTCTTCTTCTGCCTCGCGGCGGTCGCCAACACCTACGTTCACATTTTCCAGTTCGCCTATCCAGTGCTCAAGCACCTTGGGGGCATCGGCCTAACCGTCACGCTTTACCTGATTGGAACCGGGCTCTCCATGAAGACGCTCCGCGAAGTCGGAGTTCGACCATTCCTTCAGGGAATTCTTCTCTGGCTCTTCGTCGCGGTGGGATCGCTTACCCTCATTCGCGGTGGTTGGATTCACTTGTAGGATTGCGCAGAAGCGTTGACCTGTCCGCAACTGGAAGGGCAGATGAAACCAGCATCCATCTTGAGTGACATTGAAAATGGAAGCTATATCACAACTTCGCAATCAAATGTGCAATCGTCCCCTGGATAGGAGACTGAACTCCGCACTAAAACGATCATGATCTTCATGCCGATTCGGCCGCCTTGTCGAACACAGGGAACTGCAGCGGCTTGTTACTGGGCTGAGGGCTTTCTCCCGGGTTCCACCGGGCAGGCTTCGCCGCCGCACAAGGCGAACATGATACCTTTCCCCTCCGTAATTGTGTAAATGCGATCCACCGCAGGCAGTTTTACCGTCGCTTTCGCGCCCGAGGGCCAGTGGATCTCGGCAGTCCCGGCATCGTTTGCGTCGCCCAGCCCGAAATGGACTCGCATATCGTTGGAGGAGAGATAGCTGCCGCCGCTCAGAACATCTCCACGTTGACGAATCCCGCCCGCCGTGAGATAGACAGTTGCTCCGACCGCATCGCGGGGGCTCTTGTCCCCACCAATGAGCCTCAGGTCGACCCACTGGTGGTGGTCCGGATTCACGTTGCGAAGGAGTACCGGAACACCGTCCAAATTGTCGATGACCACGCCAATCTTGCCGTCGTTGAAGATATCGCCAAATGCGGCGCCGCGACCAACGCTGACCATCGCAAGCCCGGTCCCCTCGACGGCGGGAACCACCTCAAATTTTCCATTTTTCAGGTTGTGATAGAGCAGCGGGCGCTCGGCATAGCTGGTTCCCCATCCTGGATGCTGATCCACCTCCGGATACACGTGCCCATTCACAATGAGCAAGTCCTTCCACCCGTCATTGTCGTAGTCTAGAAATCCGTCCGCAAACTTGACGAACGGTATGGAGGCTTGCGCCAGTCCGGCCTGAATGCTGACATCCGTGAAAGACCCTGTTCCGTCGTTCTGGAACAGAACAACATAGTCGTCGCCAAAATCGGTGTTCACGATGGAAAGATGGCCATTGTTCTCATAGTCGCCGGCGGCGATACCCATGTTCGCGATCTCGCGACCATCTTTATTCAGTGCATATCCGCTCATATAACTCTGGTCTTCGAACGTTCCATCTCCCTTGTTCATATACAGATAATTCGGCGAGGTATCGTTCGCCACCAGGAGGTCCGGCTTGCCATCCCCGTTTACGTCAACAAACAGTACCCCAAGGCCGTAGTATCCATTGGGATCATCTACCCCCAACTTCTTGCTTACGTCCGTAAATGTTCCATTCCCGTTGTTGTGAAAGAGATGGTCCTGTTCGCCCTTCAGGCCGCGCGGGCCGCACATCACCTGCGCCCCGCGAAACTGGCAGGCAGCGTAGCCCACAGCCTTTGATCCGGAAATCGGAGGATTGGACAGGTCAATTCGAGCGTAGCCGTCGACGAACAGGTCCAACCTGCCGTCGCCATCGTAGTCGCCGAAGGTTGCGCCGGTTGACCATGTCCCCACCGTTACGCCGGCATTTTCCGCGACATCGGTAAACGTTCCGTCATGGTTGTTGTGGTATAGACGATTGCTGCCGTTGTTGGTGACATAAATGTCCGGCCAGCCATCGTTGTCATAATCGCCGACCGCGCACCCATATCCCCACCGGTCATTGGCAACTCCGGCCTTTTGGGTTACATCGGTGAAAGTGCCATCGTGATTGTTGTGAAAAAGCGCGGAATGCGGCGATGCGGTTTTTCCGGCCAGGGCGTCATACGTCGAGCCGTTCACAAGATAGATATCGAGCCAGCCGTCGTTGTCATAGTCCAGCAGGCAGACGCCTGCTCCTTTGGCCTCCAGAATCAAACGCTTCTCTGGCGTGCCGGATGTGCGAGACCAACTCGTAAGTCCTGCCGACTTGGCAACATCCATAAAGACGACAGGGCCGGTTTTTACGAAGTCGCCTGCCGTGATGGGGCGGTGCTCGCTATCGAACTCCGCCTTGTGAGGGCCAGCATTGGCCATCCCGTCTTGCGATTGCTGTATCCCGACTGTCTGCTCGGTTTGCGGAGTTGCCTGTGCACGGGCTACATGCTGAGCAAGTAGCGTCAAGGCAACAAGAGTGGTCAACAATCTGAATATGTATGACAAGGGTGATCTCTCCATTGCTGAGGTTTACACGGGATCGTCTCGATCAAAACGCATCTAGCTCCCTTATTGTCCGCGCGGCTCGCCGGTCGGAAGGAAAGCAACTCCGGAAATATCGTCTCCCGAAGCCAGCACGTCCCTTAGCCGCTCCGAATTGGCGCCGCTACGGATGGCGGCCGTTTTGAGCAGGTGCAGCGCCGCTGCCGGAGTTGTCTCTGGAGGCAGTCGGAATATCCACGGAACGTTTGTTGATGTGAGCTTCTTGTCGCTGCTCAGGGCAACCACCGGCACAAAGGTTTTCAACGCCAATTGCTCAGCCAGGTGGCCTGCGTCGCGATCCAGCGCCAAAATCGCCAGCGCGTGATCGTCCATGAGTGCGTGAACCAGTTGGGTAGAAGCCGCACCCCAGTTCTGATCGCTCGCCACAGGCAAAATCGTCCACGCCTGCCCTTTTTCCGTGCAGGCAGACAACTCCGCCTGTACCTCCAGCGACTGCGCAACCTGGGCCGCCTTCGGCCCGAAGAGAACCACGCGCACTGGCCCAGCTGGCATGTCGTCGCGATGCGGGCCCGCATAGTCCACGCCATCCTCGCCCACGCGAGCGTACGGCGTCTGCGGTGCGGCGGGCGCCACTTGCGCGACCGGAGGGGCGTGTGGCGAAACTGGCTGTTTTGCCGGAGGTGGCTGTTTCTCCATCGTCGCAACGCGATAAGTGATCGCGCCGTTGTGTACCGTGCCCAGGTACATGGGAGCGACATTTTTCTGATTGGGATCGAAGACCATGTGCCCGGTTACGCCTTCGTAGTCGACGATGTTGGCCAACGCATCGTGAATGCGAGCGCGATTGAGGCCCGCCTTACAGATGGAGTTGAGCAGCGCATTCATCGCGTCATAAGCCAGCGAGGCAAACTGCTCTGGCTTTTCGTGGAAGCGGTCTTCAAAGCGGCGATTGAAGCTGAGCCAGCGCGGATCTTGGCGGGATGGATCGTAGGGAAACACAGCCTCGAAACCCTCAGCCGCAGGACCAGCCTCGGCCAGCAACGTTGGCCCCAGCGTGCGGTAGGCGCCAAAGACGCGCTGTTTCATCCCCGCAGCTTGCATTTCCTTGAGGATTTCAGCCGCTTGAGTCTCGTCGGCCCACAGCACAATGGCATCGGCCCGCGAAGAGCGAATGACCCTCAACTGTTTGGTAAAGTTCGTATCGCCGGGCAAGTACAGTTGCTCGATGACGATCGGGTGGCCCAGCCGCCGCGATGCATCGCGGAGTTTGATGACGCCAAAGCGCCCGTAGCGACTGTTCACCCTCAGAATCGCGACCCGCTTCAGGCCGAGCTCGGTGAATATGCGGCGTGCCAACGTTAGGTCCTGTACTCGGTCGTCCTGCAAGTCAATGAAGTACCACGGGATGTAGGTTTCCGGGATGGTGGGATCGGTGGAAGCCGAGTTGACGATGGAAATCTCGGTACGCAAGGCCATGCGCAAAGCAATGTGGGTGGACTCGGAACTGATAGAGCCAAAGATCGCCCAGTCCTGGTCGTCGTAGACCATCTTGACCACTTCATTCGAGGCCGATCCCCAAATTGTGGGGTCCGTGGGCCGCTCCTCTCCATAGACTGTCTTCGCCTGCCAGTTGTCGTAGTCGTTGTGGAGCATCAGCTTGAACGGCTTGCCCCCATAGCCGCCGCGGGCATTCGCATCTTCCACTGCCAACTGCGCGCCGTGCAGCATCCGCAATCCAAAGACCTGTTCCGGGTTATGGTCAATTGGCCCCAGGAAGCCGATGCGCACCTCGGTAACATTTTTGGGATCGGGAATGTCCCGCGCCGCTCCGGAATAGATATTGGGGTGTGTGTAGTTGAGGTCATAGGGCGATGCGAATTTGCCGTAGGGACTCAGATCATCCGGCTCCCCCGCATAGGGCGCAACTACCCGGTCCTTGGGCGGGCCCGGCGGATGCACTCCACAGGCGCATGTTCCCTTGCCCTCGCCTGTAACCGTTACCGGAGCCGCATTCTGAGCCGCAATCCAGCTTGCCTCCTGCGTCGAATACTGCGCGGCATCTTGTCCGATAGCTAGCCGCGTCGTGCAGACCGCGCCCAGCACGACGATTCCACACCAGAACCATCCATTGCGCATGATAACTACTCCTTGCAGCCTTCGGTAGACTTGTCCGTTCGGAACATGGCGATGGCTTCAATCTCCACCAGCAGCTCCGGTCGGCACAGATGCGCCTGAATGCCAGTCGACGCGGGCAGCGGATCGAGCCCCTGCTCCTTGAAGAACGACGTGCGTCCTGCATTGAAAACGTCGTAGTCGCGATCGATGTCGCGCAGGTAGCAACTGGTGCGCACAATGTCGTGCCAGGTGGCGCCTTCAGCCTCAAGCAGACCGGAGATATTGTCGAACGTCCGCCGCAACTGGGCGGGGAAATCGCCGATGTGTACGCTCTTGCCGTGCTCATCGATCGAAGCCGTGCCCGAGATCAGCAGGATGACGACCCCGCCGATATCGATCCTCATGCCCCGCGAGAACGAGCTCGGCTTGGCGTATGCGTAGGCCTCGTTGAGTACACCGTGATTGGTGATCGAGCGCTTTTCAATTGGCGCGTGTGCGATAGCTTCAAGA
>Ga0224559_1000951_pt1 | contig 16803 bp, 11 predicted proteins | sample 714S33034metaG_FD_180676 | JGI IMG/M metagenome (GOLD analysis project Ga0224559, IMG submission 180676) | Peat soil microbial communities from Stordalen Mire, Sweden - 717 S3 30-34 | ecosystem: Environmental > Terrestrial > Soil > Wetlands > Peat | place: Sweden: Norrbotten County, Stordalen... | reverse complement strand
GGCGGCGGATGGGCCTGGCCTTCACGGAGATAGAATTCCACTCCGGTGGCCGCATTTTGCATTTGGCCATCACCGCGGCGCGCTTTGAGCAGAGCCGCGGCCGGCCGGGGACAGTGCTGGTGGTCGAAGATACGACGGAACTGCTGCGGGCGCAGCGGCAATTGGCCTGGAAGGAGGTGGCGCAGCGGGTGGCGCATGAAATCAAAAACCCGCTGACCCCCATCGCCCTCTCCGCCGAGCGCATCGGAAGGCATCTGGACCGTCCCCTGCCCGACTCGCCCGCCGTCATCCGCAAATGCAGCGAGGTAATTCTTGGCTGCGTCGGCACGCTGCGTACGCTGGTGGACCAGTTCTCCGCGCTGGCTCAGTTTCCGGCCTTGCAGCCGCGCGCTTGCGATATGAATCAGGTGGCCGATGCGGCGCTGGCGCTTTTTGCCGGTCGCCTAGACGGCATTACCGTCGAGCGAAGCCTGGAGGCGGGATTGCCGCTGGTGCTGGCTGATCCAGAAGCCATGCGGCGCGCCCTGGCCAACCTGATCGACAACGCCGCCGAGGCCATGCACGGCAGCCTGCTGCGCGTGCTGGGCCTGCAAACCTCCCTCAGCGAAGACGGCTCGGCGGTCGAGGTCCAGGTCTCCGACACTGGCCACGGTCTTACCGACGAAATCCGCGAGCGTCTCTTTCTGCCCTTTTACTCGACCAAGCAGCGCGGCACCGGCTTGGGGCTTTCCATCGCCGCCAAGATCGTTCAAGAGCACGGCGGCAGCCTGAGCGCTGAGGCCAACACGCCCAAAGGCGCGCGCTTCCTGCTGCGCCTGCCCATTCTGGAGCCGCTTCAGCAGCCAGAGGAGCAGACGGAGCCGCAGGTTGAGACAGCCAGGAACGACCCGCAGGATAAAGTCTCTGGATAAGCCGATGTTTTGAAAGAGCACGACGTTACAGACTGAGGAAAAACTCGATAACAGGCCCGTTTTGTAACAGGGCACGACTTCAGTCGTGTCTCCATGGACTTTCAGCCCACCCAAATGGATGAAAACGCCTCTGCGGCATTCGCCCCAGAGGGGCGACACGAGAATAGCCCATGGTGGAGCGCAGCGGAACCCTGGGTAGGATGCAGAGATTAGTGAACTCGCCCCGGAGGGGCGACCGAAATGTCGCCGAAGATTCTAAAGGAGATAAGTCGCGTTTTCGACCGTGCCGCAAATGCACCAAAATGATTTCGGGCTTTAGCCCCTGCGGGAATCTTTTTCGACAATTTCATCCCATTCGCGGATATAGGTAAATGACCATGTTTAGCACAGCCTATACAAAGACGTTCGGACAAACACCTCTATGGCGACTTGTCAGTATTGATCAGCATCCGATGAGTGAGCCGGAGGCGATATGGGAGGATGAATTGGAGTGCGAACAGTCAATGAAGGCGTGTCGGCGCTACCAATCCAGCATCTCAGGCGGTTGAAGATCGAGTTGTCGATGGGTTAAAGGATTTTGGGTAGTAGAATCATCCGTGAGTCTCAATTCACCGAATTAGAAAGCTGAGGCATTTTGTGGATGTCGATTATATCCTCCTACCCGCAGTTATTCTCCTCATCGGAATCCTAGTCATTTGGCTGTCAATTTGCCGCATTCGTTCTGCTTCAGCCAAGTCTTTCGCCAGGAGCCGGCGCATCACTGAGCATATTGCGCTGACGGTGGTCATTCTTGCAACACTTGGCCTGGCAGGAAGCGCAAGCTACAACGCCATTACGTTTCTCTGGTTCCGGGCGCATCATCCGCCGCCAGGGGAAATCTACAGTGTGCATGGACGTAAAATGCACTTGTACTGCACGGGGAGCGGTTCGCCCACGATTGTTCTCGATGCTGGACTGGGCAATGACGCACTGATCTGGAGTGGGGTCCAGCCCGAACTTGCAAAAACCACGCGCGTCTGCTCCTATGACCGCGCAGGAACGGGCTGGAGCGAATCGGGTCCCGCCCCGCGCGATGCAGACAAGATTGCCAGTGAACTGCACGACCTTCTGCTTGAGGCCAAAATCACCGGCCCCATCGTTCTGATGGGCCATTCCATAGCTGGACTCTACATCCGCGATTACGCCGGGCGCTATCCTTCGGACCTAGCGGGGATCGTATTTGTAGACGCCTCCTCGCCGTTTCAGTACGACAGTCCTTACTTCAGAGCCTCTCGCGGTGGACCACCCCAGTGGGCTTGCAGTTATAACGTGATGAGAGCTGCGTACATTGAAGGCATTCCGCGCCTCATCGGTCAATGTACACAGCTCATACCGGGGGCTGACCCTCAAGCCTCGAAGTTGCTGGCCGAAGACTTGTGCCATCTGCAGGTGGGCGAAATGATCGCCGAAGTTAAAAGTCGCGACAGATCAATCCAGGAGACGATTCATACAGGCCCATACGGTGCGCTGCCGATTCTGGTTTTCTCGCACGATCCAGCCAGGGGTGTGCCGAAGAACAATCCTCCGCGTTGGCTGCTGGATGCGCAGAACGAATGGAGCCGACTGCAGGATTCCTTGGTAAACCTTTCCACGCGCGGCCGGAGAATCGTGGCCAAAGACAGCTCGCATAACATCCAGTTGGACCGCCCTGAGCTCCTCGGCCGAGAAGTTTCGATCTTCATCCAGCAGATTCGCGGGGTCGCTCCGCAGCCCGCAAACTACGGCACGACAGTCACCGAATAAGGAAACGATTTCAAGTTCCGGTAACGCGCGGATAGTCCGCAAGCCAGTTGTCGCCATGTAATTCGAATCTCGCATCATTTTTAGCGCACTCATCAACTGATGGAAGGCCCTGACAAAACTGCCAGGGCTTCCGGTCTTCCTGCACATCAAGGCGACTTTCGCTTTATCGGTCGAAGCTCTTATCTAGCACTTTTTTGGAATTCCAGAAGATTAATCCCCGCAAACGCCCTTGCTGTCATCAACCTTCCGAACAAATCGTCTGCAGCCGGGTAACCTCATTTGAACAACAAGCGAGCCCCTGACCGCACCGTATGTGCCTATGCAAATAATTATCATCCTTCGTCGCACAATAATCTTTAGAAGCTTTCCCTTCAATCATCCGCATAACTCCTTATGCTGGACTATTTTGCAGGGAACTCTTTTGTTTTGAAGATTTTACAGCGAAACTATGCCTGTAAGTCAATGAAAACAATGCGGTTGTTTCCAAAATACTGGTGGGGGTATACCATGTGCCAGCTTTGCAGTCATATCAAAACCAACGGGTACAAATGCCAATCTCCGGCTATGCGCGGGTCGGATTGTTGCTATTTCCACTCTCGCGTGCCAACCTCGGCCAAGGAGAAAAGCTCGCACCTGGATGAAATCAAGCTCCCTCTGATGGTGGATTCCGCCTCGATTCAGGATGCGATCTCGCGGGTTACGGCCGCTTCTCTCAGCTCCCGTCTCAATGCGCGCCGCACTGGCCTGCTCCTTTACGCCCTCCAAATCGCCTCCCAGAATCTCACTCGTTCTACCTCAAACAAGGATTCTCAGATCGTGCATCCATAACCGTCACCGTCGATGGCGTCCATCTAGCCCCAAAAATGGAAATCTGCGAGCAAGGCGACTGAATCACGGCGTTCCCGGTTTCGCTTCGTCCAACTCTGTGAGAGAATCGCACTGATGAATCACATTCTGGTAGTGGACGACGAAGCCGAGATTCGCAACTCTCTCGAAGAGATTCTGCGCGAGGAGGGTTATGGAGTGGCCTGCGCGGCCAACGCCTCCGAGGCCATGGTGCTGCTGGAGGACGCGCCCTACGACGTGGTTCTGCTGGACATCTGGCTGCCCGACCGCGACGGACTGGACGTGCTCAGCGACATCCACCGCCAGGCCTCCGACACGCGCCCGGAAGTGGTCATTATCAGCGGCCACGGTTCCATCGAGACTGCCGTCAAAGCCACCAAGCTGGGCGCGTATGACTTCCTGGAGAAGCCGCTTTCGCTGGATCGCACGCTGATCGTGCTGAAAAACGCCGTCGAAGCCCGTCGCCTGCGCACGGAGAATCTGGAATTCAAGCGCCAGTTCAGCGTGGCCTCGGCGCTGACCGGCGAGAGCGTCCCGGTCAAGGCTTTGCGCCAGCAGATTCGCCTGATGGCTCCCACCAACGGCCGCGTGCTCATCTATGGCGAGTCGGGCACCGGCAAGGAGCTGATTGCGCGGGCCATCCACGCAGAGAGCCTTCGTAAGGACCAGATCTTCGTCGAGCTGAACTGCGCCGCCATCCCCGAAGCGCACATCGAGGGCGAACTTTTCGGTTACCGGCACGGTGTCCAGCTAGGCGGCTTGGCCGAGCAACGCGGTACGCTGGAGCGCGCCGACGGCGGAACGCTCTTCCTGGATGAAGTGGGCGACATGAGCCTCAAAACTCAGTCGAAAGTACTCAGCGCGCTGGATGATCAGCAGTTTACGCCGGTCGGCGGCACGCAGCCCATCCGCGTGGATGTGCGCCTGATCGCGTCCACCAACAAGGATCTGGAAGAGGAGATCGCCAAAGGCAACTTCCGCGAAGACCTCTTCTACCGGCTCAACGTGGTGCCGTTTTTTGTGCCGCCGCTGCGCGAGCGCAAGCAGGACATTCCGCCGCTGGCGCGCGAGTTTCTGGCCGAGTTTGGCCGCCAGTACGGACGCCCGCGCATGGAGATCGGCGAGGAGGCGCTGGAGACGCTGGCCCAATACAGCTGGCCCGGCAATGTGCGCGAGCTGAAAAATGTGATCGAGCGAGTGATGATCCTCAATCCCCGCACGCTGCGCATCGAGCGCAAACACCTGCCGCCGTTGACCCACAAAGCCGGCACGCACTCAACCGAGGAGTTCTCCACGCTGCAACAAGCGCGTGATGCCTACGAGCGCGAGTTTATCCTGAAAAAGATTGATGAAGCCCGCAACAACATGAGCCGCGCCGCCGAGTTGCTCGGCCTGGAGCGCAGCCATCTCTACCGCAAGATGAAGGCGCTGGGAATCAGCGTGCGGGAATAGGGTGTTGAAATCTCCACAGTTGTTGGTTAAGTTGAACTGACAGGATTGAGGCGGCGATAATTTCCGCAACTATTTTCGAGGCGAAGACCAACTTTTCACTGCTCGTCAAGCAGATGCAGAAGGGCGAAGTGGTCACCATCACCTCTGGGCGCGGAAAGACTCCCGTCGCGCGCCTGGAAGCCATTCATCCGGTCAAGAAGAAACGGCTGGGAGCGTTGGAAACTCCCGGCTTCGTCCTCTCCGAGCAATTCTTCGAGCCGCTGCCAGGGGACGAACTGCGCCTGTGGAATGGCGGCGGCGAGTGAAGGTGCTGCTTCGACCGCATGATCGCCGCCCAGGCGCTGGCGTTGGACGTTGCCGTCCTAAGCTCCGATCCGCAACTCGACCAATTCGGCGTGCGGCGCATCTGGTAGAATAGTGACTAGACTGGAAGTAACAAACTCTGGAAAGTTGCTGTAGGTTCTTCCATCGAGAAATCGCCCAGAAACCTTCTTCCTTGTACCACCCCATTGCTTAAAAAAGAAGGGGACTCCATCTCGGTTACATTGACTATGAATGGAACGGACCCACTCCGGTTGCATAGGGCGCGCCCCCGGACCACTTTCCCCGCCGACGATCACCCAGGCGATTCCCGTCAGATCAATTTCCCCTAGGTCTTCAATCAAAGGTTCTATTGACAAAAACCGCACTGCAATTTGAGTCTTCTGTAATTTGCGTAACCGAGGTAACCCATGCTTCTTGTTCTCAACGCTAACGCCCCACCAGATATGGGGCTCGATGGCAAATGAACTCAATGGTCCTGAAAGAAGTTTCGCCATGCGATCATGCCGTTTAGTCAAAATCTGAAATATATGCCAATTGGCCTTCTGCATGACTCGGGCAATTTGCAGGATGTAGCTGTCAGGAATAGCTTCGTGAAAAAGATCACTCATCGAATTGACAAATATCTTTCTAGGATTTTTCCAGTGCAGAGGCTCCAGAATCTTCTCCGGCACTAAACGAACATCGAATCCCTGTTCAAAGGGGTGTCCTGGAACACCGCGAAAACGCTCCGCAAACCGCTCTGCATAGCAATTCTTACAGCCGGGGCTGATTTTTGAGCAACCACGCACCGGATTCCAAGTTGCGTCCGTCCATTCGATTGTTGTTCCAAGTGACATTTTGACCTCCTATTAGAACAGGCTGCTTTGTTTGTTTGAGTATTTCAGTACTTGCGCCCATAGTCTGAAGGCCGTCTGGTTTTTAGAAAACATCGCCAAGTAGTACAACGGAACATTCTTATCGTGTGTTTTAACCTCTCTCATCTGATGTAAGGGAGTTTCTAAGTAACCAGCCTCTGACATACTCTGGGCAAATTCTCTTGCAAGAAACTTGGCAAAATCCTCATGAATGTCAGTTCGCTCATTCCATCGTATTCTCCATGTTGTATTCCCGATCATCCTGCCGATTTTACTATCTGGCTGTAAGTAGTGCGGAACGTTTCGCTTGGCATCCATCTGAAGAGCCAAAAGACAGAGGAAGTCCACGCCTCGGGCGCATCTCGATATGGTTTTTAGATTATCAATATCGAAATCACAATCAAATGGGTCAACAAAACATAACGCTAGTGAATTACTCGGAATCGCTGAACAGATTTCGTCTATGTGTTCCTCAAACCTCTCTGGAATCAAGCGAGTATCATACTTCGCATAATTCTTTTCCACTCGTGCTTTCAAAGCTGAATATCTTTCAGGAGCGCTTTCGCAAAAAATATAGCGATCAAAAGGCGCATCTACCGATAATGCGATCAATGGCGACCCCAAAAGAACTTGTTCTCTGCCCTTGATCCGACACAATCCACTACCTGCGTATAGGTCTACGTAAACTCTCGTCGTCCATTTGATCTTCATCGCCGACGAGAAAATCTGACAGTAAAGGCGAATCAGATCGAATTTGTCTTCGGTCCATGAGCCTAAATCACTTGGAATAAGCAGTCCGTCATCCTCACCGTACAGCGTTTTGTTCTCCATGTGCGAAATAATACTCCTCAACAAAGCGAATAAAAAGAGAAAAACAATAAGGAACCTAAATGATACTGGTTTCAATGAACCGGCTACGCCGCTGCGCTCACGGCCAGCGGCTTTACTTTCTTGCGCTTCTTTTGTGAGGCGACCCAAAGGCCGCTCTACGCCTGGAGACGCAGCCCGAACTCCGGCTCCGTGCCGAAGGCGTTCAAGATGCGCAGAGCCATAACCGCCGAAATGCTCGTCTACTACTGCCTCCGAACCCAGAGGACCGAGTAATAGCCGGCGGCAAAGTTTTCCTTGTCATAATAGGTTCCACGTCCATTCATGGTCTTCCCGTCGGGAGAGAGCGTAAAGGTCACAGCCACTTCGGAGTAAGGGAAGCCGGGATCATGCCCTGTCAGGCGGAAGCTGAGTTGGCCGGCCAGGGCTTCAATGCGATCAATCGACCGCTTCAGGCGAGGGCAATGATTGGCAATCGACCAATGACCGCCGCTCTTCCTGATCTCATAGTCGCAATCTGGTTCATCCTTGCCGCCGGCAAAATACTGCTTGGGCGTGGAGGCGTCATACCAGCTTCCCTCGAAGGTGAAACCGCCTGATTTGACGGCGTTCTGCACTTGTTGCTGCTGCGCCTGAAGCTGCTGGTGCCGCAGGTCTTCCGCTTGCTTTTTGGCCTGCTGGTCCTCGGCCTTCATTTCCGCCACTTTGAGACTGTAGATTTCGTCCTGAATGGCGCGGGCGTCGGCAGGCTGGGTGAACAGGTAAAAGTTCAGGCTGGCGTCAGCGCCGGCAAACTGGCCTACGGCAGTCTGCGCGGCAGCCAGCCGTTTATACGCATCTCCCCACCAGGGAGCGGCCAGCAAGGCAACTTTGAACTCATCGACCGCGCGCTGCTCATAGCCGGTGTTGTCCTCGGCCGCGTTCATCAGTGCTACAGCCGTGACGTAATGGCCGCGAGCCTCCTCGGGAATATCGGGCTGAATCTTGGCGGCCTGAACCAGCTTGATGATTTCGACACGGGCAGCGTCGCTGGGATCAGTAACAAACTTCTGCATCGCCAGCGTCAACTGCCGCTCGAATAGCTGACGGTCAAGAGCGCGCCGCAGTTCCTGGGCCTTTCCGGTGTCGGCCCCAGGGCGCACTGCCGCCTGATACAGCTCCAGATTGCGCTGTACGCCGTCGAAGTCGCCGGCGCGCACATTGGCCGCGCCGGCAAAGTAGTCGGCGTCGGCATACCAGGGAGCCTGCGTGGCGGCCCGCTCAAAGAGCTTGGCTGCGGCTTTGAAGTCGTCCGGGCGGGCAGCGGCTTTCAATTGCGCCGTAGCCTGGGAGAAATTGTCCTTCGCAGGCTGGGGAATCTCCGGCTCCGGAGTCATGGTCCTGGTCAGCGCAATGATCTTCTGGCGCAAGGCAGCGTCATCGGGCTTGCTTTGAAATTCCAACAGGTAGGCATCCAGCTGCTTTTGGGCGGCGGCGGCGGAAATCGACGACCGCACTCCGGCGGCGGGCTTGCCTGGCGACTTGGGCGACGGCTTGGCCGGCGATTTGGGCGACGGTTTAGCTGCGGGAGTCGACGTTTGAGGCGTCTGGGCCGCGAGGGAAGCTGTCAGCGAAAAGAGCAGCAGACCGAAAAGCATCGTTTTGATGTTCATGGTAATTCTCTCTGACGCCCGCAAAATATGATAGAGGGCAGACAGATTATAGCTCGCCGTGGCGAGAGTCAATCAACACTCTCGTTGGCGGGAACCATTGTCGTGCCCCCTTCCCGCCGGAATCGGATTTGTTTCAGCGGCCCGCGCCCCGTAGAATCAGCTTAGCAACAGCGCGAGTTGGCGCGTCAGGAGCTGCGGCAGGAATTGATGAGCGAACAAACAGCAGGAACTTCCCCTCAGGCGCAGACGGCCAGCCCGGCGTGGATCAGGATCGAGCGGGCGCGGCATCCGCAGCGGCCCTATCCGATGGATTTTATTGAGCGTATCTTTACTGATTTCAGTGAGATTCACGGCGATCGCGCCTATGGCGACGATGAAGCTGTGGTATGCGGCATGGCGCGGCTCCAGGGCGAAGAAGTGATGGTTATCGGCAACCGCAAGGGCGGCAGCACCAAGGAGCGCGTGCGGCGCAACTTCGGAATGCCGCAACCGGAAGGCTATCGCAAGGCGCTCAGGGCGATGAAGATTGCCGAAAAGTTTGGGCGTCCGGTGATCAGCTTCATTGATCTGCCCGGAGCTTTTCCGGGACTGGGCGCGGAGGAGCGCGGCCAGGCCGAGGCAATTGCGCGCAATTTATTGGAAATGTCGCGGCTGAGGGTGCCGACAATCTCGGTGATCAGCGGCGAGGGCGGATCGGGCGGCGCGTTGGCTTTGGCCGTGGCGGACCGCGTGCTGATTCTGGAGAATGCGCTGTACTTTGTGATTACACCGGAGTCCTGTGCGGCGATTATGTGGCGCGATGCGTCTCAAAAGCAGTTGGCCGCCGAGGCGATGCGCATTTCGGCGCCGGAAGTGGCCGCGCTGGGCTGCGTGGACCTGATTGTCCAGGAGCCGCCGGAGGGGATTCACTCGGATCGCGCGGCGGGAACCGGAATGCTGAGCGGCGTGCTGATCCAGCAACTGGCGGAGTTGAAGGCCACGCCGTTGGACGAGTTGGTGGCCGCGCGCCAGGCCAAATTTCGCAACATGGCGCAGTTTTATACGGAGAATTGATGACGATGAGCCAACTTCAGCCGGCCCGCAGCCGATTCCGCGCTTATTTGCGTTTCATTCTCTCCGTGATCTGGTTCTTTATGGCGCGGACGATGGCGCATCGCGGCGCGCTGGGAGTGGCGACCGAGCCGTTTGTGCCGCTGGTTGAGCAGGCGATGCTGGTCTTTCTGCTGCTGGCGGGCTATGCGAGCATGGGCTTCTGGCTGGATGGCGAACAGCACTCGGTTAGCCAGCAGGGGTTGCCGCGGCGGACGGGCTGGCTGGGCGAGGCCGGGTTGGGCCTGGCCGTGGGCTGGTCGCTGGCCGTGGCCTGCGTGCTGCCGCTCCTGGTGGGCGGCGGAATCGCCATTGTGCTGGTGCTTGGGGCTTCGGCCTGGGGTTGGCTGCTGGTTGAGGTTGCCTTCTTTGCGCTTGTTTCGCTAGCCGAAGAGGTCGCCTTTCGCGGCTACGGCTTCCAGCGCTTCGAGCGTGCCGTGGGTTCGCTTGGAGCGGCGCTGGGCTTTGCCGCTTTTTATGCCATCGTGCAATCGTTTTTGCCCGGATCGACCCGCGCCAGCGTTGCTGTCTCCGTGGCGTTGAGCCTGACGCTCTCGACGGCTTACCTGCGCAGCCGCGCGCTGTGGGTGAGCTGGGGACTTAACTTCGGCTGGAAGGCCAGCCGCGCGCTGCTCTTCGGACTGGCCATCAGCGGCGAAACCCGCCACTCGCCGGTGGTGCAGGGCAATCCGATGGGGCCGTTCTGGCTGACCGGCGGAGGCTTTGGCCTGGACGGCAGTTGGGTGGCCTTTGGCTTTCTGCTCGCGGCGATTCCGGTGGTGTACCGGCTGACGCGCGAGCTGGACTTCGTCTACAACGCGCCGGTGATTGTCCCCGGAGGCATCCCCGTGGATCTGAGCGCGGCGGGCCAGCGGCAGCACGAGGCCGCCACAGCGCCGGTTGTGCCAGCCGCACCTGCTTTGGTGCAGATTCTGCCCGCCGCCGCGCCTGCGCCGCTTCAGCCTGATAAGCAGCAGGCCGACTAGCGCGTAATACCGAACGAATGCCGCTGACGTGGGATGCGCGAACCGCGCGAAGGTGTGATCGGGGGCACAACTGATGCAACAAATAATGATTCTTTAGTAATTTGCGATACAACTTAAAAAGAAATGGAACGTAACAATAGGTTAGACTGTTCCATAAGGAAAAGTGTTTCGAGTCAGCTATGCCGTATTGAGCGCATTCCGCATTAGACTGCGTGGATGCGCCACGGAGGCATGGTGGTTAATTCCCTGCATCACATCACGATTCCAAGGAGAAAAAGATGATACGGCGTATTCTGCCCACCCCTTCCCAAACCGGCATCACCCGGCAATTCCGCCCATTTATCACTTTACTATTCCTGCTTGCCACCATTCTTCTGTCCGGCGTGAAACCTATGCAGGCGCAGACATTTCAGCCGATTGCAGGGCTCTCCTTCACCATGCCATTCGGCGCGGTGAATCCGCTGCCGCAGGTGCTGACGGCGGTCAGCGCGGGGTCCAACTTCTCCTTCACCGCTACGGCTTCAACCGCGAGCAGCGGCAGTTGGCTGCAACTCAACCAGTCCACGAATCAAGTGGGCGCATATACGCCGGATACCATTCGGGTCGGCATCAGCGCAGCCGGCAAGGCGGCAGGCACGTATACCGGTCAGATCGTGCTGACTCCGAACTCCGGCGGTACGAATCTGACGGTTCCGGTTACCTTGATTATCGAAGCCTCGACCTCGACTTTCTTCGATAATCTTCCGGGTCAGATGAGCTTTTCCATGCTGACGAACGGCACTGCGCCCCCGGCGCAAGCGTTGCAGATCAGGAACGCCGGCGCGGGGACGCTTTCCTGGACCGGCTCGACCAGCACGGCCGACGGCGGAGCCTGGCTCGCGCTTTCGGCATCGAGCGGCGTGGCCCCCGGTACGATTACAGTGCAAGTTAACCTCAAGAAACTTCCGGGCAATGGGCAGACACCCGGCACCTTCCTCGGGCAGTTGAAGCTGACCGCCGCAGGAGACACGGTGACAATCCCTGTCACCTTGACGGTGGGAGACAGCGTCTTCCAGCAGATCAACCCTCTGAATTTCACCATGCCGTATGGCGCGGTCAATCCATTGCCGCAGATTCTGACGGTGGCCAGCACCGGGACGAACTTCTGGTTCAACGCTTCACCGGCCAACGCCAAAGGCGGCAACTGGCTGCTGCTCAATCAATCGACCAATCAAGTGGGCGGGGACACGCCAAACGCGATTCAGGTCAGCATCAGCGCAGCCGGTCTGGCGGCGGGCGTCTACACGTCCGAGGTTCTCGTCAACTCCAACGACGGCACAAAGGCGATCACCGTTCCGGTCACTCTGACGATCAACCCAGCCAACGCCGCGTTTTTCGACAATCTATCGGGCCAAATCGCTTTCTCCCTGGCAACGGGCAGCGATGCTCCCCCGGCGCAGCCGTTGCAGATCCGAAGTGCCGGTACAGGTACGTTGAGCTGGACTGGTTCCATCAGCACCTCCGACAGCGGCAACTGGTTGAGCCTTTCGGCGAAGAGCGGAACGGCGCCGGAGACGATTTCCGTTGCCATCAACCCGCTGAATCTTCCGGGGGGCGGGCAGACCGCGGGCACCTTTGTTGGCCAGATTCTCCTGCAAACCACAAGCGGAGTGGCGACGGTCCCCGTCGCCGTAACCGTCGGAGACAACGTCTTCGAGCAGGCCAGCCCGCTGAATTTCACCATGCCGTTTGGCGCGGTCAATCCATTGCCGCAAGTGCTGACCGTGGCCAGCACCGGGACGAACTTCTGGTTCTACGCTTTGCCGGTCAACGCCAAGGGCGGTAACTGGCTGCTACTGAATAAGTCAACCAATCAAGTGGGATCGGACACGCCAGACGCTATTCAGGTCAGCGTGAGCGCGGCCGGCCTGGCGGCGGGTACTTACACGGCCGAGGTGCTGGTCACCTCCAACGACCGCACTCAATCCATGATTGTGCCGGTCACTCTGACGGTCAACCCTGCCACTGCTGCGTTTTTCGATAATCTACCGGGCGAATTGACTTTCTCCCTGGTCACCGGCGGCAATCCGCCCCCGCCGCAGCCATTGCAGATCAGAAACGCCGGTGCCGGGACGCTGGACTGGACCGGCTCGGTCAGCACCTCCGACGGCGGCAACTGGTTGAGCCTCTCGGCGGAGAGCGGAGTGGCTCCCGATACGATCCTGGTCCATGTGAACCCGCTGGATTTGCCGGGTGGGGGGCAGACTGCGGGAACCTTTACCGGTCAAGTCATCCTGCAAACGGCAAGTGGGACGGTGACCATTCCCGTCAGCGTCACGGTGGGGACCAACGTCTTCTGGCAGGTGAATCCGCTGAATTTCACCATGCCTTATGGCGGAGCCAATCCGTTGCCGCAGGTACTGACGGTGGCCAGCGCGGGGACGAACTTCTACTTCAACGCTTTGCCGGTCAACGGCAAGGGAGGCAACTGGCTGCAACTCAACCAATCGACGAATCAATTGGGAACGGACACGCCGGACGCCATTCGGGTCGGCGTGAGCGCGGCCGGTCTGGCGGCGGGCGTTTACACGGCAGAAGTGCTGGTCACCTCCAGCGGCGGCACGCAATCCATGACCGTGCCGGTTACCCTGACGGTCAGTCCGGCCACCTCTACCTTTTTCGACAGCCTGCCGGGCGGGGTCAGCTTTTTCTCCACCGTCAGCGGCAGCACGCCACCGGCGCAGAAACTCAGCATACGCAATGGCGGCGCGGGAACGCTTGAATGGACTCTCAGTTCAACCACTTCGGATACGGGGAAATGGTTGAATGTTTCCGCGGCCAGCGGCACAGCGCCTTCGACAATCACAGTCAGCCTCAATCCTCTGAATCTCCCCGGCGGCGGAGCAATCGCAGGGACCTTCACCGGCGAAATTGTGCTGGATACAGCCGGCGACCGGGTGACCATCCCGGTCAGCTTGGTCGTGGGGCCCAATGTCTTTGTTTCGCAAAGCGCCCTCAGCTTCACACAACCCTACAACGGGACCAGCCCGCTGCCGCAAACCCTCAGTCTCGCCAGCACCGGATCGGACTTCTGGTTCAGCGCTTTGCCGTTCAATGCAGGGGGAGGCAACTGGCTGCAATTGAACAAGTCGACCAATCAAGTCGGCACAGACACGCCGGATGCCATTTCCGTGGGAGTGAGCGCGGCCACCGGTTTGGCGGCGGGCGTCTACACGGCTGAAGTGATCGCGAGCTCCAGCGGCGGCACTCTGGCCCAAATTGTACCCGTGACGCTGACAGTTACGACCACGACTCCCGCGGTTGCCCCAGTGTTCAGCCCACAGGGCGGGACGTTTACTTCGGCCCAGTTGGTGACGATTACCGCCTCGACGCCGGACTCCGCCATTTACTACACCACCAACGGGACAAATCCGACAACGTCTTCGGCCGTCTACAGCGAACCGATCTCGGTCACGGCTTCCAAGACCATCAAAGCCATCGCAGTGGCCACAGGTTACCCGAACAGCGCCGTAGCTTCGGCCACCTACACCATTACGCCGCCCGCTCCCACGCCGACCTTCACGCCAGCTGGCGGAACCTACACTTCCGCGCAGACGGTAAAGATCGCCGACACGGCAACCACCGGCCTTGCCATTTACTACACCATCAACGGGAGCACGCCGACGACCGCCTCCACGCTCTACACTTCGGCGGGAATCAGCGTGACGGCAACGGAGACCATCAAGGCCATTGCCGTGGCTACGGGGTATTCGAGCAGCGCCGTAGCTACGGCCACTTACACCATTCCTCTCACTGTGACTGCCACGCCGGCCTTCTCCGTAAAAGCGGGAACCTACTCCTCGGTGCAGACGATAACCATCAGCGACACGACCACGGGAGCCGCGATCTACTACACCACCAACGGGGCCGCGCCAACGGCTTCTTCAACCAAGTACACCGGGGCCATTACGGTTTCGGCAACCGAGACCATCAAAGCCATTGCCGTGGCCGTCGGCTTGGCCAATAGCGCGGTTGCCTCGGCGGCTTACACCATCGTCGGCAGCCCTTCGGCCCTGGCCGCTCCGGCAACGGGGATTGCCACGCCCAACGCGACGCTGAACGCCATTGTCGACACACTGGGATTGGCCGGCTCGTACTATTTCCAGTACGGCGTCAGCAGCACCGCGCTAACCACGAGCACTGCCAAGACAGCATTGAGCGCGTCGGCTGCGCCGGTAGCGGTGAGCGCGCAACTCACCACGCTGAAAACGAAGACGACGTACTACTACCAGGTGGTGGTGACGACCGCCGGCGGCAGCGCCACTGGCGCGGTACTGAGCTTCACAACGAACTAGTGTTTAGACCGCATGAATTGGTAATTATCCCCAAACAGGCGCGGGCGGGGACGCCCGCGCTACAACCGACCAGGAGGTCGGCGCTACAAACCGGCCATTACCAATTCATGCGGTCCAACCACTAGAGTCTTCTGCCCTGCGCCTACCCCAGCTTTATCGGCAGCAGCGCGGGCCACCAGCCGGCGCGCAGGCCGTAGTAGCGCCAACCCAGAAACGCACCGGCGGCCACCACCAGAATCAGCAGGATCACGCCGATCCAGCGCAGACGAAGCTCCTTTGCGTTGCTCTGCAGAATGCGCGCCTTGCCGACATTCGAGGCGAACTCGACCCAGCCGCGCTCCTCGTCCTTCTCCTGGATTCTCTCGCCCGAGGCCTCAAGAAAGCGCTCTGTCCAGTTCTCAGGGTCCAACCCCACCGCGCCCGCGTAGCCGCGCACGATCCCCTTGCTGAGAATCCCGCCGGGAAGCTCACGGAAGTTCCCGTGCTCCAGCGCCTCCAGGTGCCGGGAGCTGATCTTGGTCACCGCCGTGATCTCTGACAGCGCGATGCCGCGGGACAGCCGCTCCATGCGCAATTCTTCTCCAAAGTTTCTCATCGTCAACCAGAAAATGCTTCGAGGTCCCTGAGAATTTAGAAAAACTCAAGGAGATTTCAACATTCACCATAAACCGGCAGGCCTTCAGGCTCAAAGAAGAAATTGCTTTCCCTTCTCTTTTCAGGAAGTTGTGAAATACCGGACCAGAATGGCACAAGATGGAGACTTCTAAAATTTTGCCAGTCCTCTTTCACGCACCCCCCTCTTCTCAGCCCCATCAGGCCGGTTGAGCGGGCCGGAGCGGAAAAGCCAGCAGCCGAAAACCTGTTGGAATCACCAGAAGATAACAGCCAGCGGCGATCAGCATGGTTACATTGATGCCGAAGGACATGCTGAAGATGACGCCCAGCACGGAGGCCAGAACGCCGGTTGCGCCGTTGATGCCCCAAAACCATGGCGTAGGCTGATTGTCAATCGCCGCCACCAGCCGCATCCCCGTGGGGAAGGCAAAACCTAGCAGAAAGCCGAGCGGCATGATTGCTCCGAGCGATATTCCGATGCGCACCCAGCGTTCACGATCCGTGGTGGCCTGGAAGATCGATGGCAGAATCCATTGCATAAGCGTGAGATAGACCACAATCAAACCGCCCCATACAGCCAATTTCCCGCGGGCATTCAGTTTGAGCCGATCCGATGCAAGGCTGCCCAGGCCAGAGGCCAGAATCAGGCTGAACAGGCAGACGCCCAGAGAATAAATGGGATGCCCCAGGTACACGCTGAAATACTGCAACAGCGCGATCTCCGCCAGCATGAAGCCCATGCCGATCAGAGAAAAGTAGAGGCTGCCATAGACCGCCAGGGGGCGCGGGCATTCGAGCGCCGCGCTCTTCAGTGGCATCAGGATGGTGGCGATCACCGCGATGACAGAAATGATGAGAATCATCAACAGCACGACAGACGCGGTGAGATTCCCCTGAATGACACCGCCTTCTCCGCCTTTGTGCAGGACGGCAAGGATGCTCGGAAGATCAAAGATACGCAGTTGATTGAAGAAAAACGGTTTTTGATCGGTTGGCACGGTGATGTTGAGGTACGTGGAGTCCAGCACGCGATTCAGCGTGACGGGGTCATGACTCTCGGTGATCTGGTGCAGCAGGCTGGAGTCTGCCGGACGATCCGGCGCAAGCAGTTCGGAAAATCCGTCCTCCCG
>Ga0224559_1000950_pt1 | contig 16805 bp, 14 predicted proteins | sample 714S33034metaG_FD_180676 | JGI IMG/M metagenome (GOLD analysis project Ga0224559, IMG submission 180676) | Peat soil microbial communities from Stordalen Mire, Sweden - 717 S3 30-34 | ecosystem: Environmental > Terrestrial > Soil > Wetlands > Peat | place: Sweden: Norrbotten County, Stordalen... | reverse complement strand
GAAGCGAATTTAGGGTAGTCACTGGCTCTTATGGGTTACAAGCCGTCATTGATGACACCAAAATTTTGATCATTTCAATGGCTGCTCCACTGCACATTGCAGCCGTTCACGTTCACAGCATATTTTCCCTGTTGGTAGCAAAAATATGATTACCCTACGATAGAAAATATAATTTTGATAATGACTTATCCTTCCCGCCCCTCCTCCGATATAATCCCAACGCGCATTGATATCGCGCGACGCAAAGATCAAGTATCCAGCTCACATCGAATAACCCACTTTTACTTCACAATGACACGCACCGAACTTGTTGAAAAACTGACCTTGCAATTTCCCGAACTTCAGATGAAGGATGTCGATATGTCCGTGCGAACTATCTTGGATGGTATTTCAAGTGTTTTGAGCGATGGGGGCAGGGCAGAGATCAGAGGCTTTGGCAGCTTCGCTCTCAACTATAAACCGCCTCGCAAAGGGCGCAATCCGAAGACTGGTGCAACTGTGATGGTTTCTGCCAAGTATGTGCCGCATTTCAAGGCGGGGTTGGAGCTGCGTGAGCGAGTCGATTATAAATAATCGTTGATTTCAAATTGGTCCACGGGCAGCAATGCGGAAGCGAATATATAACACCTCAAATGGCGGCATTTATCGTGACAAGTCACCAAATGTATAAAACTGACGTGATACCTTGGGTGCTGCTGCGACCACTTAAAGCACTTGCATAAAGTCGCTCATAAGCGAATAATTAGAGTATGTATCAGATAATCCATTATCTCGATAAAAACGAGAACGACATTTATCAGGCGTGGCTTGACGCACTTCGGGATCGAACCGCAAAGATTGCTGTCATCAAGCGAATTGCGCGTGTAGAGCTTGGATTATTCGGCGACTGTAAGCCGCTTAGAGATGGCATATCAGAGCTTAGGATTGACGTTGGTGCTGGGTATCGTGTTTATTACGCACAACTTGGCAATATGGTGATATTGCTAACCAGCGGCGGAGACAAAAAGTCTCAGAGCCGCGATATTGAGAAAGCAATCCGATTACTTCACGATTGGGAGAAAAGAAATGGCTAAAACACATCGAACACACGAAGAGGCTACAACTGAGATGTTCCGCAACGATCCAGAGTTAGCTGCTGAATATCTTAATTCCGTATTGGCTGATGGTGATGAATCCGATCTAATGCTTGCGCTTAGAAGCTTAAGCAAGGCAAATGGCGGTATGCAAGAAGTTGCACGTCAGGCCGATGTTAATGCGCATACGCTGTACCGGACTTTGTCAGAAAACGGCAACCCTGAACTTAAAACCCTTTCTTCTATTTTAAGGGCAATGGGTATGCGACTAGCTGTGCAGCCTCTCAATCACGCTCACGGATGATTACTCGTTGGCTTTAAGGAAGTTGCTGATTGTTGAGTCAGGACGCTGGCACGGGTGATGTCGGTTCGATCAACTATCGCATCCAGCTGGTCGGCAGTGCCAGCAGATAACGAGAGTGATACTCGCATCTGTTTTCCCGGCTGACGTAGCACGGATGGCGATTCGCTAACGAGTGGATTTCATCTTCTGCGCCTCGGCCAATTTCTGCACTTCGGCCATCTTAACCGCAATCAGCGCGATATCATCTCGATTCGCGTTGACGTATCTATCTAGACTTCTCGTATCCTTATGCCCGGTTATCATTTTTAACTTTGTTTGGTCGAAGTCTCGCGCCCATCTACTTGCCGCTTCGTGCCGGTTATCATGAAACCTAAAATCCACAAGGAAATCCGTATCCGTTCCCCCATCCTTCTTATACTGATCCTGCGCACGTTTTTTGGCACGTTGCCACGCTTGTTTGATAGCAGAATTGGTTGTCGGGAACACGGGACCACGTAAAATCGTATTTAACTCTCGCGCTTTGATTAGACATTCAATAGCGGCGGGTGATAGTGGAACAAACCTTGATTCTCCATTCTTTGTATCTATCAGGTAACAAACTGAATCATTTAAATGCACATTTTCCCAAATCAATCCTGGAACGGCAGGATCATTAGTTGTTTTGTCCTTGCCAACAATCTCTGACAATCGTGCGGCGGTTTCAATAGCAAACCGAGTGACGAGCGGAATCCATTTGTTTGCGCGTTTCTGATCAGAGCACCGCGTATCTTCAAGTTGATCCAGCAAATATTTCTGCTCCAGGTCATTCAGCCTTCTGTTGCGTTTTTTTGCGGTGGCCAGTGTTTTGATAGTTTTGGATGTTGGACTTGTCATACCATAATCAAAATGCTTGAATATCGCAGCAATAACGGCAAATTCATTTCTGATCGTGGCATCGCTAACGCCCTCAGAGCGACGTAAATCGCGATGCTCATCAAAGTCTTTTGATTTAAGAGTGGATATAGCGCGTTTAGCCAGCTTGGAGCGCTTCCATGTGTCAATCCGATACCGCTCAACCTCGTAGCCCTTATTCTTCTTTGCCACTTCGTCATAACTTTTAAGGGCATCCAATAACATTGTTGTCGACGCCTCTTTGCAATCGTCAAAAATAGAACGCGACATATCTGCCTCGCACTGTGTTGCCCATTTATCAGCGTCAAATTTTGTTAAAAACATCTTAGTCTGAGTGGGGTAGCCTTTCTTTCTTACAATTGCCTGCCATTTTTGGCTACTCTCGTAAAACCGGATATATGCCATTTTTAGACCTTACTGCGATAGAATTGCGATGGCGGTCAGTTTAATTTATTGAATTAGTGAATGCAAGCCTTGTAGACACAGTGTTTATAAGGCTGTAGAATTTCGTATTGTGATTCCAGTTGTCGACGGTTCGAGCCCGTTCAGCCACCCCAAATATAAGCCCCCTAATTCATTAATTTAGCTGGTTTTTCTATCGCTTTTGTTTTTTCTTGCTTGGTTTTGGTGCTTTATTTACGCATCCAGTGCGTCCAATGGATTACGTAGTGCACAAGCTGAGGTCGGCAGCCCCCTAGAATCTGGCTCCTAGTTATAGAGGTGGTAACGCGACTTTCCTTCTCTTTTCGCCGTCAGCATCGCCTCATCGGCATGCGCCAGCAATTGTTCCTGCTTACCCTGATCTCGTGGGAAAAAAGTAACCCCCATGCTGGCGCTGACTGAGGCGGGCTTTCCTTGTATCACCATCGGCTGCGCAATATCCAACAGCAGCCTGTTAAACAATTGCACCGCGCTTTCTTCACTCTCCAGCTCGCCAAGCAACAAGATGAATTCATCGCCCCCCAAGCGCACCACCGTATCCTCTCCGCGCAGTATTTTGCTCAAGCGCACGGTAATGAGGCGCAGTACATCGTCTCCCGCATCGTGTCCCAGCGTATCGTTAACCTGCTTGAATCCGTCCAGATCGAGGTAGCACACTGCCAGCACACGGCCTTCGCGATTGCTGCGCGTGATTGCCTGAGCGAGCCGATCCTGCAACAGCCGGCGATTGGGCAGGCCGGTCAGCGCATCGTGATTGGCCTCGCCCTCCAGCGTCTGCTGGCGTTGCATCAAATTGGTGATGGACGACACCACGCCCGCATAGTGGGTGATGACACCCTGGTTATCTTTGATCGAAGAAAGAACCAGCCAGGCACCTTCCATTTCTCCGCTCGCATCACGCCAGACGGTTTCCCCGGCCCAATGGCCGCTTTCAGTTGCTGCCTTCCAGATTTCATCAGATTTGTTTTGGCTGAAAATTCCCGGTTTCAATTGACGGATATCCTTCCCAATAATCTGCTCATGCTCCAGTTGCACGTCCTCGCAGAAAGACGGATTGGTATCGATGATATTCCCGTGTTCATCGGTGATAAAAATTGCTTCCAGTGTACTGTCGATCACTTTTCGGGACAGGCGTAATCTTTCTTCCGCCCGCTGCCGTTCGGTAACTTCTCGCATAAGTTGCAGAGTGCGTGTGGACAAGGTGTCGTACATATTCAGGATCGTTTCTATGAGCACTCGCAAAGCTCCGCTCATTTCCATGCGCGCCTGGTCTTTAGCCTCCAACAGAGTCATGCCGCGCTGAACAAAGAGTGCTATCTTCGCCATGTGCTTATCTGTTTCGAGAATATGAAAAGCCAGCCAATGCGTAAGGAATACGACGACCTCCTCAATGACTTGTTCGGTGGCCAGAGTATCCTGCTTGCCCCTGAGAGCGGTTATTTCGGAAACGAAATCCAGATGTGTTTTCTCATGCGCCATAGACAGTTCATCCAAAGGGATATATTTCGCCCACACACCTTCTTCTGTTTTGAAATGGTATTGCGCGTAATCAGCCAGTTCGTCGAACACCTTATTCAGGGCAGGCTGGTCTACGCCATAAGCCAGATGACTGGCCAGCTTATTCAAAAGATCAACCAGCTTGTGATGTTGTTCATCGACAATGGGGACGCCTGTTTGAAAATTCTCGTTCCAGGGAAAAATGTCGGACGGGGCAATTTTGATATTCATTTACACTACACCTGCTGCGAGCGAAACTGCCCATGACTCATTGTCCGCCGAATGTATAATGAAATAAACGTTTTTCTAACAAAACCGCACGATTACTGGTTGGTGATTACGCATGAGACTGCACAACCTGAATTGAGCGGTTAACTCGCGCAATAATTTCTTACTCTGTTGGTTATCGCACGATACCGCCATGTCTGTATCGCATATTGTTGTGCTCATTCCAATTTGCAGCGCCTAATAGGGGAGAGCTTTCATGCATAGTACTCGCCTTATGGCATCTTCCAGCGATGCGTTTGGCGATTCCACACATGAAGCGTTGCGGATATCCGAAAGCCGCTACCGTCGTCTATTTGAAACTGCACGGGACGGAATTTTGCTCCTTAACGCCGACACTGCGCAGATTGAGGATGTCAATCCCTACCTGATCGAAATGCTTGGCTACACGCATGAAGAGTTTTTGGGAAAAAAGCTGTGGGAAGTGGGGCCGTTCGCTGACATTGCGCAGAGCAAAGAAATGTTTGAGGAATTGCAAACGGAAGGGTACGTCCGCTATGACGATCTTCCACTCAAAACAAAAGCCGGAACGAGAATCCAGGTCGAGTTCGTCAGTAACTCATACGATTGTGAAGGTATCAAGGTTATTCAGTGCAACATCCGTGACATTACCGAGCGCAAAAAGGCCGAAGCCGATCTTCGAATTGCCGCCGTTGCTTTTGAATCTCAGGATGGCATACTGATCACGGATGACAACAGTGTAATCCTTCGTGTGAACAGCGCCTTTACTGTTATCACAGGCTATCTGGCTGAAGAAGTTGTCGGCAAAAAACCGAGCATTCTCAGTTCGGGCCGCCATGATACAAACTTCTATGTAGCCATGTGGGAAAGTATCAACAACACTGGCGCATGGGAAGGTGAAATATGGAACCGGCGCAAGAACGGCGAAATCTATCCCGAACATCTCACCGTCACAGAAGTGAAAGACCAGAAAGGGGGCGTCGCGAATTATGTTGCAATTCTTGCCGATATAACTTTAAACAAGAAGACCGAAGAAGAGATCCGTTATCTGGCTTTCTACGACCCTCTTACCCTGTTGCCCAATCGGCGGCTTCTTATGGATCGACTTCAACATGCACTGGCTTCCAGCGCGCGCACGAAAAGTGAAAATGCTTTGATGTTGGTTGATCTTGATAATTTCAAAACCCTCAACGACACTCTTGGACATAACATTGGGGACTTGCTGCTAAAACAGGTTGCAGAACGCCTGTTGTCTTGCGTTCGTAGTGGCGATACTGTAGCCCGTCTTGGCGGTGATGAATTCGTGGTGATACTGGAAGACATGAATGAACATATCCTTGGAACAGCAGTGCAAGTTGAAAGTGTCGGCAAAAAGATTCTTGATGCTATCCGCGAGCCTTATCAAATTGGCTCGCACGAGTGCCGCAGTTCACCCAGTATTGGCGTAACCTTATTCAATAGTTCCGAATCAGGGGTGGACGAATTGTTGAAGCAGGCCGACATCGCCATGTATCAGGCCAAGAAGGATGGACGAAGTGCCCTGCGTTTCTTCGATCCACTGATGCAGAGCACTATTAATGCCCGCGCATCCCTCGAAAGAGATTTACAAGGAGCAATTGAAAACCGGCAACTCAATTTGTACTACCAGATACAAGTGGATAGTTCGCATCTTCCAGTGGGGGCTGAAGCATTAATTCGCTGGGTACATCCTGTGCTTGGTTTGGTGCCTCCTGCTCAATTCATACCGATGGCGGAAGAAACCGGTTTGATTCTGCCAATCGGGAAGTGGGTACTTGAGACAGCCTGCCTCCAACTTCAGGCATGGCAGAAAAATTTGGTCACTCGCAAACTCGTTCTGGCAGTGAACGTGAGTGCCAGACAATTTCGCCAGTCAGACTTCGTGGCTCAAGTCAAAGCTATAATTCAACACTACGCAATCAACCCCATGCTGCTCAAACTGGAACTGACCGAGGGCCTGTTGCTGCACGATATCGAAGACACGATTGCAACCATGAATGCTTTGACCAAAATCGGCGTGCGCTTCTCATTGGATGACTTCGGCACCGGATATTCATCGTTGCAATATCTCAAAAGATTGCCGCTCGATCAACTCAAGATTGACCGCTCGTTTGTGCAGGATATTGCCACAGATAAAAATGACAAGGCGATTGTAAATACCATCATCTCCATGGCAGCAAGTTTGAATTTGAACGTCATTGCCGAGGGTGTGGAAACGGAAGATCAACGGCAACTTCTTCTGGATAGTGGCTGCAATCACTATCAGGGATATTTATTCAGTAAGCCCCTGCCAATTGATCAACTCGAAAAATTGATAGAACAAAATAACTGGTAAATACCAAGTACCATAAGTTTATAGAGTTCCGATTAACGCTTACATTATGAAAACAAAACGTGACCTATATTGATATAGAGTTTTTTGAGGGACTTCTGGAGTTGGCAGAATCAGATTTTCCGAAACGTTGTGCAAACTGCGGCAGACAATATCAAAATGCCGCTGAATATCTAACAGCCACACAGCCAATACGGGCAGATTCCAGCGGTTTGAAACAAAGTCAGGACGATGAAGGTCATGCAATTGTAGATTTATTTAGAAATTGTGTTTGTGGATCAACCTTGCTCGAGAGTTTTAGGAATCGGCGTAATCAAAGCGAGGGCGGCATCAAAGGCCGCATGCGATTCCAGGATATGGTTGACAAGATCGTCGCAAAGGGTTATGTCGCTGAAACAGCGCGAGCCGAATTGCTTAAACTCATGCGCAACGCCAGTTGAAATTCAAAAAAGTTGATGCAGACATTTGAACAAGCAGATTTATGAAAAATTGCAAAGTCGGCTAAAGCTTAAAGAGTAGGTTTCAGCAGAGACTTTGATTGTGTAGAACGCCGAAGCGTTGCTGAACGCCACTACCATTTACTTATGTCCGCCATCAGACAAGCAATGTGGAAAAATTAAGCATTGCTTGCACTCAGCGAGGATTAGTCGTTATGAAAATATCAAATATAGTTACTCTCGGTTTCCTCACCTTGGCACTGCCTGCTTGTGTCTATGTGCCAGTTTCGAACAATGATGCAGAGTCACCTACCTGTAAAACATACACGCATAGCATGTCTCTCGACGTGATTGGTTCTGTTAGTAACGTCAGACCCGTAGCCGTACCTCAGGTATCTTTATCCGTGCCAACAGATTGCAGTTTAAGCCCCGAATGTACTACAGCCTTGGCAGCACTTGCTGTTGGCACTACTGTCGCTGCAGGAAGCGCCATTATTTCAGGAAGTATTGTTGTATCTGACAACGCGATTCATTGGCTGGAATACCAAGGTAGATGCGATGATGGTTATCTAAACAAAGCCAAACAAGCGTTACTAGGTTCTATTATTACGCCGAAAAGTGTAGCAAAGCCGAATGTAGACTTGCAAGTTGGAGTTGCTAGTCACGATTTTGCTTTAATTCAGCAATCCTTGGACAAAGGTGCTGACATTAATTTTCATGATCAGGCATTCCCCAACTTATTCTGCAATTTATCCAATGGCAGGGCTAAAGCAGCCAGCGAAAATAGAACTGCAGCATACGACACAGAAACTGAAAAATTAGTTGACCTGCTTCTTTCACATGGCGCATCGCCAACAAATGTTTCGTCAACCGGACAAACCTTTGTCGATTGCACTGGCTTCCTGCCCACAAGCTCTCTGCATAAGCTACTCACGAATGGATGGCCAAATGATTACGCTTTTTGGTTGTATGCCGGAGTTGTATTGGAAAAACCGGAGATAATTCGTGAAGCCATCGCGAACGGGGCTAATCCGAATAAGCCCATAAGAGATGCAAGATATTTGGATTTTGCATTAAGAACACCCAGCGAACTTTCCGATAAAGGGCGCGAAGAAGAACAAAAGAGAAGTTTAGAGTCTCTGGAAATATTGCTTAAATCAGGAGCCAAAATTGACGAAGGCAGATTGTCGAAGCGGGGAGACATCATTAAAAGTTACATATACTACGGCGGGCGGCAAAACATTCAGCCAGTTTTTGAACTGCTGATAAAGTATGCATCACCCGAGGCCAAGAAAATTAGTTTAGCGTGGTTGGAGCAAACCAAATCCAATATGGATACCAATCATTCTGTGGTGGATCAAAATCGGCAAGTAAATATCGAGTGGCTGATTAATAAGTTATCTCTTCAAACTTGGTTTTTTCCGGAAAAGGAAGTTAATGCTGATCGCAGCAAGCAGTAATATGATGCAGCCATATACTTTCAATCTGTGAAAAAATTCAAAATAACTGCATTCACATTTTTTACGATAGCAGTGCAAACAAGCTGCGGTGCAGTTGCTCTGCTGATACCGGTTTATGCAGGATCGGTATGCCGCTCGCAAGAGATTCTTTCAGTCGGTCGGGTGCGGTATCTCCCGTAATCAAAATAGCCGGAAGATTGCTGCCCAGCAATGAGCGCAAAGCACCGATTGCTTCCAATCCGGTTCGATGTTCACGCAAGCGGTAATCGCTGATAATTATTTCCGGAGGTTGAAGATGTGCCAGATTAAGCGCGACTTCAATGGACTCTGCAATATCGCATTCGCAACCCCACTTGCGCAGTAACATTCCCATGCTCACGCGCACGATTTCATCATCGTCAATTACCAGCACTCGCTTGTTGATTTTCTGCCGCATATCGTGCTCAAAACGACTGTTTGTTTCAGGTATGAATTGAGTGGCGACGGGTAACGATAATCGAAATACACTTCCGCGCCCGAGTTTGGAAACAAGGGAGATATCAAGCTGTAGGGTTCGAGCGAGACCTTGCACAATAGCAAGCCCTAAGCCCAAGCCATTTTTCCGATCGCGTTCAGGATTGGACAATTGGAGAAACTCTCGAAACACCTCCTGCTGTTGAGTTTCAGCGATTCCGATACCTGTATCCCAAACTTCAATCACTACATTACCGCCACGCTTGCGGCAAGTGACTAATATCCCCCCGTGTGCGGTATAGCGAATCGAATTTGAAATAAGATTACGCAAAATCAATTCCACCAGAACCGGATCGGAATTCACAATCAACGTTGTATCTCGTGACCGATATACAATTCCTTTCTCATCCGCCAGTGATCCAAATTCGTTTTCTATTTTATTAAGTAACGATTGCAAGCGAAATGATTGTAACTCCGGTTTTATAACGCCTGCTTCAATACGTGAAAAATCGAGCAAGGCATTAAGTATATCCACTGAGGATTTTGCAGCGGCGTTTGTATTCGCAAGCAACTCCTGTTGACCTGCATTGAGTTCAGTGAGGGAAAGGGCGGCTAAAAACAACCCTTGCGCATGAATCGGTTGGCGCAAATCATGACCGACAGCGGCAAGGAATTTTGATTTGGCAATATTAGCCGTTTCGGCCTCATGCCGTGCCAGTTCAGTCTCATGCAGCGCCACCTCGGTTTCCTGATGAGCAACTTGCGCGTCTGCGGCAACTTCACGCAGCTCTGCTACCAGGCGGTAGTGCAACATCAAAATGAAACCGATGGTTACGGATAGCTGCGCGATCATGCTGATAAAAAAAGATACCGGATTAATGGATACATTTTCAAGAAGTTCATATGTTCCAGGCGGATCCAGAAAAATATACGCAGCTCTCACGAGTAAGAACATCATGAGAATAACAAAGGGAAAGCCAGCAAACCAGTGCGCTATTCTTAGTTTCGGATCGGTGCGAAAGATAAGAGCATAAGCACATGCGGCATAACCAAAAGCAAGAAAGAGGGAGTTTGATATTGCGCGCGCATTGGGATTGGGGTTAATTATACTAAACCACACGTTAAGCAGAAAAGCGCTGCCAACAATAATAGTAATAATTCGCCAGTCAGTTCTTTCCCCTTTAAATGTCCTAATCCCGGTGAATTGCAAACTCATCGCGAATGCAAATATCATCATAGAAAATACAATAGCCCAGTGGTAACCGGGTGTGTGCTTGGTGAAGAAAAATATTGGACTCAACGCAAGGCCAAGGCACAAATTTGAAGCTGCCCACTGCTTTACACCTTTTATATTACCCGCACTTAATCCTGCCAAGGCAAGAAGGCCGGCAAACATAATTGCCAGCGTGCAAAACATGACCATGATTGTGCGAGTATCGAGTACCATGCCTAATCCGTTTTGGTTTTAATGATTATGATGCTTAAAAAATGATTGTGATTTTGAATTTGCGCAGAGATCCAAATCTTAATCGACAAGCCCCTGATGCCGTGCAGCAAACACTGCCTCAGATCGGCTCACTACCCCAAAATACTTCAAAACATCTTGCACGTGCCTGCGTACAGTGTGTTCAGAAAGCGCTAGTTTCCTCGCGATAAGCTTATTAGACAATCCTTGATGTAACAATTCGAGCACCTCCCTTTGGCGCTGCGTTAAAAGATTAACCTGAGTAACGTTTTCTTGCGAGATTTGATTTATTGGTTTTTCTACTGTTTTTCCACTCAAAAGAATTTGTATTGCATCAATGATTTTTTCAGGCTCCTCCACCTTTGAAACAAAGCCATCCGCCCCGCGTCCGAGCGCAAGCTGCATGGTTTCTGGCGAGTCGCTTGCGGTCAGCATCAAAATATGGGTTTGCGGCCATTTTTTCTTGAGGAACGAAATGCCATCTATGCCACTTAATCCCGGCAGTCTGACATCCAGCAGCACAACATCAACGGAAATATCTTCAGGTACAGAATCTATAGAGTCAGCCTCAAATATCTCTGCACCCACTATGCCAACGACAAGCAACATGCGCAGTCCTCTGCGGAACATTGCATGATCGTCAATTAATAAGATATGGGGTGATGGCATTTCAGTTATTTAGCATTTGGGAGAAAAATTTAGCAAGTTGAATTGTTTTCTGGTCTTTCTCAATCCTACCGCTCAATCCGTGGGCAAACAGTTTCATCGTTAGCCCACGCGGTGGATTCGACATGACGTTACCGCGTGGGCAGAGCGTGTGCTGTTGGGGATTTATCCCCTTACAGCCACGGCCTACTCCTTGCGGGTACAGAGTCGTGCTCACCCTATCCGGCTTGTACCCTTTAGGGTGACGGGCGAACAAAAATCATCGCGCAATGAATTGCGCTCCTACAATGGTATTTTCACGCTAATAGATTATTTGGGTTTAGCCAATGTCTCCTCAGTAAACCGTTGTCTGAATCACTTGAAATGTATCAGAGAGATAATTTGTTAAGTACAAAGTCGCATCATCGGCCCCAACCGTTACTTCACGCGGGAAAAGCCCCGTAGTGATCGTTTGAACCACACTGGCAGACGCGGGAGATGTAACATTCAAAATGGTTGCATTTGCAGTGCCGGTGTTGAAACGATTGGAATTTGCAACGGCCAGAAGTTGATCATTGTGAAAAAGTTTGAGACCAACCGGCGCAGTACCTCCTGTGTCAGCATATCCAAGCAGCGCATTATTCGGATTCGATTCCAGCAGTGCGGTGTTGAAAGCGAGAACGCGATTGTCTCCGCGCGCGGTCAACCACAGCGTTGCTCCATTTGCAGTTTCTGTCAACCGTGTTGGTGAGCAGCCTGCGGCAACTCTGGACAGGATTGCTCCTGTTCCAGGCGTCGTTATTGCCTTGGCGACATCGATTACGGTGAGTAATCCGTTAATAGTGCTGGCGCTCCCCACCGCCTGTACGCATCCGGATTTGGCCAGTACCGCATTACTGCTACCTGCTGCTGTTGTTCCTGTTGCAGTTATTTCGCTAGTCACATAGAGCCGGGTGCCATCGGGCGAAAGTAACATGCCGGCAATAGTATTTCCGCCTGTCGGTATTTGACCTATCAAGGTGGTCCCAGTAGTGAAGTTTCCATTGGCATCGCGCTGGATCGCGACTACACCGATATTGCCCGGTGTCGTCACATTGGGTGCTTTGCCATACTCGTTGGAGACGAAAGCATAATTTCCATCCGGTGTGACCGCCACATTCAATGTCCCCGCATCATTGAGAGGAGTGGAAGTCGAACCCTGGCTCACAACATATCCCGAAGGTGAGCTGCACGCTAAAAGATCTGCTACGTGGTAAAAAATTGCCCCGGGATATCCGATGCCTGCTGCAATATCGGTTGCTCCGGGGAACAAACTCAAGTTTGCAACAAAGGTCGATGCGGGGCTCAACGCCAGAATAGATGCCGGAAGCGCATTTACACAAGAAGACTGTAGGCCACCGCTGTTTGGGGCAAACACTTGCACCCCGGTTTGTGAGCCTGCTGTTGTATCTGCCGTCACCGAAACGAGTACGCTACCGGAGTTGGAAACTATTGCTTCCCACGGATGCCCCGCTGTAGCGTAGGTGGTTGAGCTAACCTTGACCTGTAATGCACTTGCTGGCTGTGGCGCAGTTGTTGTTCCGCCACCACTGGCAGTTGTAGTACTTCCGGCACCACCGCCGAGGCATCCGCTAACTAGCAGTGTGACGAAAATTACAATAAGACTAGCAACACGTTTGGTGCCGGGAAAGTGCTTGGAGGGCATTCTAGTTCCTTTTATTTTTCAAACATAAATTGTGGATAAGCAGCTTGATGTCCATCATATGATAGTAAATAGGGGACAGAAGTGTGCCGTGAATTTTGTAGGTGGTAAACGGTATTGTCGTTATCCCACGCGGATGGTTCAACATGGCGTTACCGCGTGGGCACAGAATCGTGCCCACCCTACCGGGCTTCAAAAAGTCCACCTGTAACAGTGGACTTTTGTTTAAGAACTAAACAGTTGCTTTTTAAATTACAGCAGCGACTGAGGCTGATGTTGCAGCAGATGCATTTGAAGCCGCTGAAACACCCGTGCTACTAGAACTTCCAGAACTACTGGTTGATGTAGAACTTCCTCCGCCACCAGAGCAAGCTGTAAGAGAAAGAAAGCAACCAACTAATAAAACTAATCGAATAAAGCTCATGGTTATAGCCCTAAAGTTATTGCTTTTGGCAAACACCAGTTTCAGGAAGCTCAGTCGTACTGACGGAGACTCTTTGAACCAAAAGAGTATTGCCTGAGTTTACAGGGATAATGTTATAAATTGGTCCGGCAGTGCCATCACTGCGTGTTATTGTTTCTGTATATGAACCTGTGAAGGGGCCAGCCGTTTCGACAGCCGTTCCTGATACAGTAGCAACCTGCGTTGATGCGCTTGCAGTACCAAAATACACTGATCCCGCAACTAATGCATTCCATTGATTTGTACTAAAATTTAAGATTTCAATTGTATTTGCTTGCACAAAATTGGTCGCATTGTTCGAGGCATTCTGTCTTTGAACTACAAATGCTGCTGCATTTGTATTAACAACGCACCCGTAAGTCGCTGTCAAACCGGATAAAGCTGAGCTCGCGAAAGCTGGTGATGCAATCAGAGATGAAACGGCTAATGCTAGTAAAACTTTTTTCATTTAATATACCCTTTGTTTACAAGTTGAAAAAATATTGGTTATTCCACGGCTTAATATTCATCAATTTCTTATGCGTAACAGACAATTCCGCCATCGATAAGATGAAGCACCAAACCTTAAAAATAAGCCTGTTCACTAAAGTTTAAGTGTGAAAAAATTTTATTCGATTAGCTTGCAGAAGTATATGGTCCAAAATAACCAGAAGACCGGCAAGGCTGGTGGGCATAGCCAGCAACGGGAAGCTCTGTATCAATTCAAACATAGCCTGCGGGAAAGAAGGAGATTCTTTTGAAACGTTTTTTCAAACATTGCGGGCAAGCGCAAGAGCAAGAGTAAATAGGGGACAGAAGTGTTCCGTGAATTTTGTGGGCAAACGGTATTGTCGTTAGCCCACGCGGTGGGTTTGACATGGTGTTACCGCGAGGGCAGAGCGTGTGCTGTTGGGGATTTATCCCCTTACAGCCACGGCCTACTCCTTGCGGGTACAGAAGCGTGCCTACCTGGCTTAATATATACTCGGATATATACCGGTTGAAATTATGTAAAAATAAAGGGCTAATGTACTGCGGTCGGCACAAGCGAGAACGAGTTGACGCCCGGGCTAACTTCCGGCCCCAAGTTGCTAAGCAACTCGTGCAGTTCAGCCTCTTTACCTTTTGCCGCTTGCGCGGTGCCTTTGAAATCCAATCCTGAGCCGGCAGTAAAACGGCCTTGCCCTGACAGGATCAGCGCTCCTGAAGTTGTTTGTAACGTGATATCCAGACTTGCGGGCGAGCTGGAAAAAGTGAAATGGTAATCACCCAAAGGCGAGACGCTGCTTAACAGCGAGCTTGCGTTTAGCCAATCTGCTGTTGCTGTTCCTTGCAGGCCTTGATTGGAGATGAGCAAAGAATCACTCTTGAGAATAATTTGCCCGCGTAGCACTGCCGGTTTCAAGAAGTCGGATGCTTCATCAAGCAATATTGCAGGCAAGGGAATATAGGTGTGTTGCAGTTCAATCTGTTTGGCTGACACGTTTATATACATTGGCGGGACAATTTGATCAATGTCCCAATTTATTTGGGCATTCAGCTTTCCGGTTAGCAATGTTAAGGGGGAAATACTCCAGTGCAGAGAGTTGATTGTTATCAGCCCCCCGTTTTTTTGGTGCAACACTGGATTGGCTGAGCCTGCCCATATTGTCCCCCGGGTATTGGCAAGCTCAACCCTGCCATTGCTGGCGTAGGAGAGCAATTGACTGATGAGGCTGGCCGGAGCCGTAACGATCAGGACGATTGCGTAGGTGAAAAACAGCAATGCCCAAGTCTTCTTATTCATAATGACTACAGGGAATTTCCATTGGTTAACGTGGCGCTTATCTTTACTTGTCCGGGCTGCGGCAAAGGGGAAATCGAGATTGCCGCTGCGCGGATATGTTGCTCTTGTTCCAGTACATGCAACCAGTTTATCCATAGCGCGAAAGAGACTGCCTCACAGGTGATGCGCACCCCGGCAGGTTCTTGCATTTCCAGCGAGGAAACGAAGGTGCTCAATTGGTGGCGTGAGGCGGAATCTGCAATGCTGGATTTGAGTGCTGCTGCATCAAGCGAGGCTATTTCCGGCCGATGGCGTAGCGCGTCAACTTCCAATGCCTGTTCCTGCATCTTAATGGCCTGCGCCTGCAAAGTTGGCAAGGTGTTGTGAAGTTTGGCAACAGCGCGATGCGCGGGTTGCCACAACAAGAAATAATAAACGATGGGAAGCAGTAGCATAAATGCTATGGCGATTATCCGTCGTTCATGGGCAGGCCGATTATTCCAATACCTGGAACGCAATTCTTGCAAGCGTGTTTTCATTGAGCCCCCTCGTTCAGGATCGCCAAACGAGTTTCGACACCCGTCCCGGTTTTGCGAATGTCACTTGATCGAATGCCCAGTCCTTTGCTCTGTAGATGCTTTTGCAAATTTAAAACTTCGGCATCGTTGCGCAGTTTTAAGTCCACATCCAACCTGCCGGATTCGTAATGTAGTCCGGTAACGCTACCTGTCGGCAGTGTTGAGAGCGAGCCTGATGCCTGATCGAGAAGGGAAAGGAAATCGGCATCGTCGGGTAGACCTGCTGTGTGGCGCAACGCTGCGATGTTGCGTTGCATTTGTAATGGCGGATTTACCACGACACTGGTTTCACCAAATGTCTTGAGAAAGGTGCGTTCAATTTGTTGTGTGACCCTGTTTTTCTTATGGTTGAGTATGCCCCACTCGATATTGGTGCCCAGAGTCTCGATGAGAATCGCGGCAAGCAAAATAAGTGCGACAGGCCGTAATTTGGGGAGCCATTCACGCAGTCTTGTTTTAGGGGCGAGCTCACCCCAAAGTAGATTCAATGTATCGCTCTGGATCGGTTCTGTGCGCCAATCCCATTGCGCACCCGGGGTAGGACTTGCCGCAAGGTTAGGCCATTTTGGAAGAGGAAGTGAAGTTGCGTCAACAGGAAATCGAAATTGTATGCTTCGGGGTGGCACCGGAAGTGACGCATTCAAGCTTAACGTAAACGCGATTGGGGGCTGTAGTTCGCTTCCTTGATCCAAGGCAATGCCGGATGTTAGCCCTGTGCGTAAAAAGCCTTTTACACCGTCCCATACGATTACCCAAGTGTCGGGCGGCAAGGCAGGCAGCAGCATTTCCGGCACAGCCCGGCGCAAGTTGATATTTGCAGCTTGGCAGGCTGCCAGGATGGATTGCAGCCATTTTTTATCTACGATGAATAAAGAGCGTTGTCCGTTTTTTAGTATCGCGCCCGGTACTACGTGATTCTCTTCCGGATCGGTCAGTGTATATTCCTCCGCCACAAATGGCAGTGCTGCTTCCCAGCGCCGCCGCGATTGTGCGGGCATCTGAACGTTTACGCACATCAGACTCGAAGATGAAATGATGGCGATGTAATCATCGGCC
>Ga0224559_1000949_pt1 | contig 16830 bp, 15 predicted proteins | sample 714S33034metaG_FD_180676 | JGI IMG/M metagenome (GOLD analysis project Ga0224559, IMG submission 180676) | Peat soil microbial communities from Stordalen Mire, Sweden - 717 S3 30-34 | ecosystem: Environmental > Terrestrial > Soil > Wetlands > Peat | place: Sweden: Norrbotten County, Stordalen... | reverse complement strand
ATCTATGTTATAGACATAATAAATTTGAATCACAGAGTAACTGTTGGTCTATAAAACAAAGTTAACTGTTTATGGACACCAGGACAGTGTTTTTTCAATATATCCGGCGCAGTAAAATAATACTCGCTCACTACGGCAAAAAATTCAGCCGGACTGGTCGCCGCATAAGGATTGATAAAAGTTGATTTTCCTGTCGCAACATGCCGGCACAGTTTTTCGTAGGTGTCACTCATGGCCTCGGCCCATCTTTTTCGGCTCATGCCGCGACGTAATGGTGGCATGCCATTCATTACCCCATCAAGGCCATCCAGCTTATGAGCGAATTCGTGCAATACAACATTGTGGCCAACATGACAAGCAAAGGCGTCGCGTTCCACATTATCCCAAGATAATATGACCGGGCCGCGCAACCATGACTCGCCGCTTAAATCGCTGGTTTCGTCATGAACAAGTCCAATGGCATCGACCCGCTCGTGATGAACGCGAAACGCCCCGGGATAAAGAATGACCTCAACCCATCCATCGAAACAATCTACACCCAGATTCAGGATTAGCAAACAGGCCTGAACAGCCACGACCACCCTCATTGCCGGAGTGACTTCCAAACCCTGAGCACCCGTGATTAATTTCTGATCCAAAAACCACGTCGTCATCTCGCGCAGATGCGCCATTTGCACAGCATCCAGCTCTTTTAAAACTGGCAGGCGCCGAGTTACGCTTTGCCAGATATTGTGAGGTATCGGATGGCGTTTAATAACCCGTCTCATACGCCAGCGCTGTAGCGTAATGTTTAGTGATCGCATAGCACTCCTTTAGGTCAACAAGTTCACCTAGCTGAATTTGAGTAGGTAGTCGCCGAATATTTCCTGCTCGGTAGGAATTCGCTCAGGTATCTTACGTACAATGCGTGTGATGTTCAGGTAGTGCATATAATTCAGGTTGTCTGAGAAATTATTACGTCCCCAGGTACCACAGCCAAGAGACAGTGAAAATGGCAGACCATTGTCGAAGTTGCCACCGGTGGCAAAACAAGGGGACTGGTTCACGATGACACGGCATACAGGTAGCTCAAGTCCCAGACGCAAAATGTGTTCGCTATCGTTTGAATGGATACTTACCGAATGGCCTGCCCCCTGATATGAATAGATGCCTTCAACTATTGCGCACGCCTGAGCGAAGTTGAGGGCACGATATACGGTCAGCACGGGTGAAAGTTTCTCACCGGAAAATGGATAGTTAGCACCGATGCCAGACTCCTCGACCATCAGGAATTTTGCCTTTGCCGGATTAGCCAAATCCAACCGAGCGAGCCTGGCAATGCATTGAACAGACTGCGCCGTCACTTCATGATTCAGCTTGCTGCCCGACCACATAAGTGTCTGAAGGCGACTCTTCTCATCGCCATTCAGGAGTATGCCCCCGGCATCACTCAGCGCCATCAATGTCTTCTCATACACAGAATTGAGGATTATCAGGCTGTTTTCGGAAGCGCAACTGGTTGCGTTATCGAATGTCTTCGACCGGGCTATGTTTATCGCCGCCTCTTGCAAGTCGGCAGAGGCATCGACAATCGAGCAGACGTTTCCTACCCCCACTCCGAATGCCGGAGTGCCGCTGGCGTAGGCAGCACGGACGTTATTCTGTGAACCGGTCGCCACGACCAAGTCGGACTGGCGCATCAGTTCCAGCGTTGCCACCTTGGTTACCGGAGCTGGCAAATACTGAACCAAATCCGAGGGAGCACCCACCTTCATTAGTTCGGCATTCACAAACCCAACCAAAGTCGCACAGGTGTTCAATCCCTTTGGTGATGGTGAGATGATGATCGCATTGCGGCCCTTGAGGGCGTTAATAATCTTGCTGGCAGGGGTGGCTGTCGGACTCGTGGATGGTGTAATCGCGGCGACAACTCCGACAGGACGTGCGATCTCGACGATGCCTTTATCTGGATATTCAGCGATGACCCCCACACTCCTTGCACCCTTCAAGTCACGTAGCAATCCTAACGTCTTGCGATAATTCTTGACGACCTTATCTTCGACAACGCCAAAACCGGTATCCCGCACGGCCATTTCGGCAAGCAATCGGTTGCGCTCGGGCTGCATGATTGCCCAGCCTGCTGCTGTGACCGCCTCATCCACTTGTCCCTGTGTAAATTTCTGGTAGACAAGCTGAGCTGCTCGCGCCCTGCCGATCATTTGCGCGATGTGCTCATTCGCGCTTGCTCGATGATTTGAATTCAGTGCAGCAATTGACATGGCCTAACTCGTTAGCGTTTAAGCACAATACGATAATGAGTGTGCCCACTCCTTAATCTTTCGATAGCATCGTTTATGTTATCAAAACTGAATTTCTCAACAATAGGCTTGATGTTGTGAAGAACGGCAAATTCCAGCATCTGAGCTATTGTTGCTGGGCTGCCTACTGGAGATCCTGATATCGAGTGTTGCCCGTTAATAAGAGAAAATACATTTATATCCAGTGGGTCTAGCGTTACGCCGACAAAATGTAAACGTCCGCGTACATTCAATGTGGACAGATAAAGATTCCAGTCCAGTTTTACGTTAACCGTGGAAACAATGAGATCAAAACGTCTTGCGGCTAAACCTATTTCATGAGGATCGATGGAATTTAACGTGTGGTGTGCCCCCAAGCGCAAGGCTTCCTTCTTTTTGTCTTCACTGGAAGTAAAGGCAGTCACTTCGCAGCCCCAGGCATTGAGGAACTGCAACGCCAAATGCCCAAGTCCTCCTATGCCTATCACGGCGACTTTGTCGGTTGGTTTGATATTGAACTGAACTAGTGGATTAAAAACGGTAATCCCGCCGCAAAACATCGGGCCCGCAGATTCCAAAGCAATACCTTCTGGAATGGAGACAACGCTGTTAGCTGCTGCACGCACTTTTTCAGCAAAGCCCCCATGGTGTCCGATGATAGTTGGTAGTGCGTTGGCACACAAATTTTGGTCGCCCGAGTGACAAGATTTGCACTCGTTGCAATAGCCAGCTTGCCAGCCTAAGCCCACTGTTTGTCCAACCTTAAAATTCTTAACCCTTTCACCCATTTTGGAGATCGACCCAACCACTTCATGGCCAGGAACGACTGGGTATTGGGTTATTCCCCATTCATTGTCGATCACGTTCAAATCACTATGACATAAGCCGCAGTATTGAACATCAATTTCAACTTCATTTGGCTGAAGCGTACCTGGATCATACTCAAAGGGTCGGAGGTTACCCTTCGGCTCAAATGCTGCAAAAGCTTTTATCATGTTTAATCTCCTTCATACGCAGTGAATCAAGCGCAACATCAATAAGATCATCGTTACCGCTCGGTAGATTGACAAGTGCGCTTTTCATTAAATGTATTCATTAATAGCTGTTGTAGGCCCGCAAGCTGAAAAAGGGGAGGAATTCAGCCTGCGGTAGAGAAGAACTAACTTCTCAAAACTTTGACATTCGGCTGTAAATATTTACGTCATAGCAAACGTGACTTGCGCAGTATTTGTGGCGCAAATTGATTACTCATCCTGAACAATATAAGAAATAGAATTGGTGATACTGTGTGATGCCCAACACATCACCTACTTTAATGCCCGTCACTATTAATAAACTGCGCGATCTGTGCGTTGGGGCACATACCGAAAAATATTTTACTTTAAGCTAATTGCTCTGCGAATATATGCGTCATTTAACGGAGTTAAATTTATGAAAAGCAAATTGTATCTAATAGCTTCAGCCGTGCCATTTGTTATAGCCATTGGCAGCGCCTATGCAACCGACACTATTACCATTGAAAACTCGCAGATCAGTATGGCGCAGGCTGTCACCGCTGCAGAGCAATACGTTGGAGGCAAGGCCGTCCATGCTGAATTCGAACGTCACAAGGATAGAACGACGTTCGATATTGAAGTAGTTAAGGACAAGAAGACCATAAAAGTGAAAGTAGATCCGATGAGCGGCAGAATCATATTGTCTGTCGACGATAAAAATGACGAACAAGAAAAACACGATGTGCACCAAAAAGCCGATAGACACGAAAATATAGATTTAAAGGCTAGGCCATGACCGATGCTTTCCTCTATTGTCGCGGAAGACCAATAGGTAAATTGTTTGCGTGCCTAACTGGAAGCAATGATTACCCGTGGATAAGGATGAAAGGCGCAGCACAGCGCGGTGAGTATCTGCCTGCGATGGAGTCGGCAGATTGACCAGCCGCGAGATCACGGTTGCCGAATATCTGCTCTTCCGCCTGAAACAGATCGGTGTGGATCATATCTTCGGTGTGCCGGGCGACTTTGTTCTCGGTTTTTTCAATCAGGTGCTGAAGAGCGAAGTGAAATACGTCGGCACCTGTAATGAACTCAACGCGGCCTATGCTGCTGATGGATACGCACGCATCAGGGGTGTCGGTGCTTTTTCCACCACCTTTGGCGTCGGTGAACTGAGCGCCATCAATGGCGTGGCGGGTGCATACGCAGAAAGAGTGCCGGTGGTGGTGGTAACCGGTTCTCCCGCGACAATCAATTTCCGCACCAGACCACTGTTGCATCATACTTTGGACGATTATCTGATACCGCTGCGCATGTACGAGAAAATTACAGTCGCCACTTCCCAACTAGCTTCAGGTGAAACGGCCCCGGCCGAGATCGACCGGGTATTAGCGGCATGTCTATACTATCAACAACCTGTTTACATCAGTCTGCCGTCGGATGTGGTGATGATGAAATGCAAGAGGCCTGATGCTTTTCTTTTTCCAGTGCATGCATCCAGCGATCCAGAAACGCTCGCCGAGGCGATAGAGGAAGCGCTCGGCATGCTGGCAAAATCGCAGAAGCCGGTGGTGATCGGCGGTGTGGAGTTGATACGCTTCAAGCTGCAAAATGAGTTTGCCGGTCTCGTCGATAAGACTGGCTACCCGTTTGCCACCATGATGCTGGGCAAGACTGTACTGTCAGAGCAGCATTCGCAATTCATCGGTATCTTTGAGGGTGATCGGAGTCGCCACTATGTACGGGACAGGATTGGGAACGCGGACTGTATCCTGCAACTCGGAAACTTGATGACCGACTTTAATACGGGCGGTTTTACAATGAATTTCGACGACAACAAGACCATCAGCGCCAACCTCAATTTCGTGAAGATCAGGCACCATGATTACGAGAATGTGTATATCGGCGATTTCATTCTTGGGCTGACCCAAAAATTGGATCACAGAGAATTTACTTCGATGGATATTCAATGCGCCAGCAATGGCTGTGTCCACCGCCATACCGAACCATACCTGCCGGATGCCCGGCAACCGTTAACCATCAAGCGCTTATTCGATCGCATGAGTCATTTTGTTAAAAACAATTCAATTGTCATCGCTGAAACAGGCATATCCCTGTTCAGCGCGGCGGAAATGCTCATGCCGGAGGGTGCGACTTTTATCGGGCAGACATTTTACGGTTCGATAGGCTAGTCGGTGCCACTCTGGGTGCAGCTATGGCGGCTCCTGACCGTTCTGTGGTGCTGTTTGTAGGTGACGGCGCTTTTCAAGTAACTTGCCAAGACCTTTCGACGATTATCCGCTATGGCCTTAAGCCTGTAATCTGCCTCATTAATAATGATGGCTACACCATCGAGCGCGTGATCGTGGATCGTCCATACAACGATATCCAACCTTGGCGCTACCACAAGCTCGTGGACGTATTCGGAGGCGGTATGGGTCTTGATGTTTACACCGAAGGTGAACTTGAATATGCACTCGATAAAGCCAACACGGCAGATGGTCTGGTGTTCATTGAGATTCATACCGGGCGGCTGGATTGTCCAGAGGCGCTGCGCAGTGCAGGCCGGTCAATGGCAAAGATAAATCAGCTCGATTAAGCGCAAGGCAAGGAGTTGATCGCCGAGTTTGTGAAGGATCGATTGGATGCTTATTTATCCTGCGAATAAATTACGACTGTGTATGGCCCGATATTGATTTTGCCCGAGCATGGCAGACCATCGTTATTTTCCTTATGTGCTTCAACATCGGGAGATGGGTGATTTGCAAAATCCTGGCCGTATTTATTGGAGTCACTGTTAAACCGAGTTTTCCACAACCCTGCCCGAGGAAAACCGATGGCATATCCATCTCGAATTTGATTCATCATATTTACCACAACAACGACGCTATCTTTCGGGCCTTGTTTGTCCCAGCGATGGAAAGCGATGATCTTGGCCCCATCGTCAAAATGATAAAGGTGGACATTTTGCCCGCACAATCCTCGCGTCGTATTCGATAGATTACGTCGCAGGGAGATCAGGTCTCGGTACAAATTGAGAATACCGCATTCGCTCTCAACTCTAGCCCAGTCGATCGGAACTTTATCCCGAAACCAGTGATCTTCGAGCAGCTCCTGTCCTTCAAAAATCATCGGAATGCCGGGCGACGTAAGAACAAGAGCGCCAGCCAAGGTAGAGCGTTTTCTGGAAAACCAGCTATCCGCCTTGCCCGTCCAAATATCCTCGGGCAAGCGAGCTCGGCCATTAGAGACTGCATCGTGAGACTCGGTATAAATAATTCGTTTGAAGGCGTCCATGTCATAACGATGCTCAATGGCTTTACTGACAGCACCCAGATCGCGAGATCTATCATCACCGACAATAACGGCTGTACGAATATGGTGAACAAAATCTGCATCCCATTGCGCATTAAAGCCTGCGCCACCTGCTCCCACGTCTTCGGTGATCCAGTTGTTCTTGTGCATCCCTTCGGCAATGCTGATCTTACCGGGAAATTGTCTTTGGATCTCCCCGTTGATCCACTGCATCAGGCTCCAGCCGTCGGGAATGTCATTCGCCGGATTGTTGTCGTTACCATCGATGCTTTTGATATAAACAACCATGTCCCAGCGAAGGCCATCGACGTGGCACTCCTCGAAGCACATCAATGCGTTATCACGCAGATATTGGCGCACTTCAGCTCTGCCATAATCGGGGCGAGTCTCGCCCCATGGCGTATTCGAGCGATGATCATTGTAGAAGTAGTCCCCCCCCTTTCCATTTTCGCTCCATCCATCAAACTGCCACAAATCGAGATCGGAAGGCCCCAAGTGATTGTAAATAACATCGACGATGACAGCGATTCCATGCTCGTGAGCAGCCTTCACAAATCGCTTAAATCCATCTGGCCCTCCGTATATACTCTTAATGGCAAATAGTTGGGATGGATTGTATCCGCATGAAAAATCTCCCGGGAATTCCATGACCGGCATCACTTCGATGGCATTGATGCCCAACTCATTGAGATAGGAAAACTTTTCTATCGCACTATCGAACGTACCCGGATGCCCTTTTTCTTTGACGTTGAAGGTGCCGATGTGCAGCTCATAAATGACCAGCTCATTTCCGCTCGCCATGTGAAATTCGTGATCGCCCCAGTCGAATACGTTGGCATCATAGATAACGCCATTACCTACCGAGTTCGTGACCTGTCTGGCGTAGGGATCAATTCTGGATAAGACACCATTGGGACCATGAATCAGGTATCTGTATTCATCTCCTGTTTTTGCTTTAGATATTTTGGCAAACCAGTAACCATTCTTTTCGCTGTGCAGCGGTGTTGAGGTTTTGTGCCAGTGGTTAAAGGTTCCGGTCACGTACACTTTTTCCGCGTGCGGAGCCCATACGCGAAAGCCTACTCCATCTTTAAATGGTAAGGCTCCCATACCCTGAAGTTTCTGCGCGGTTTTATTTTTTGACATTGTTCCATCCATTATCGTAGTTAACGATTGCAGTCTAAATCTTTTCCGGCATCATCTTGATTGCCCAGCACTGGCAATCGGTATCTGGGCAGACGCCGTTGCAGTTGCCACAAAACATACAGCTGAGGGCTTTGAATAGCGCAAATACAAAAATTCTGGGCATAAAAAACCGTAACAGCAAATACTGGAATTAGATGTTGCCAATGCAGTAGTGATGTCTCTGTCTGTTAGCGCACGACAACACTCACCTATGTTGCGTACAACGCAAATGAAAACTTAATTCTCATTATTAAAAAATACTGGGCTGGACAATCAAAATGTATCAGGTTTAATCCGATACTTATGCTGACAAGGAAGATGTAATTACGATGAGTAGCAACCCTGGTTCTGAGACATCAGCCGATGCGCTTGTCATCTTTGGAGTAACCGGAGATCTGGTACATAAGATGGTCTTCTCGGCACTCTACGGAATGGCTAAACGCGGCGCTCTAAATTTTCCTATCATTGGTGTTGCAGGAAGATATTGGAGCGATGAGGATCTTCGCCAACATGCAACGGACAGTATCAAGGAAACTGGCAAAATTGACGACAGTGACGCCCTTGCACACCTTCTATCTCGACTTCATTATGTAAGCGGGGACTATAACAATCCAGAAACATTTAAAACGATCAAGCTCGCGTTGGGTGATGCTAAACCGGCATACTACCTCGCTATCCCACCTGCACTATTTGCCACCGTTATCAAACAACTTTCAGACTTGGAGATGGTCGACCAAGCACGCATCATTGTTGAAAAACCATTCGGGCGTGACCTGGCCTCTGCGCGAGAACTAAATCGAATTGCCTTGTCTGTATTTCCTGAAGAGCGAATTTTTCGCATAGATCACTATCTCGGAAAGGAGGCGATTATGAATATTCTCTATTTTCGTTTTGCAAACTCCTTTCTGGAGCCAATCTGGAATCGCAATTGTATAGAAAGCGTTCAGATCACACTCGCCGAAAAGTTTGGCGTTAAGGATCGCGGCGTGTTTTACGAAGGAACCGGTTGTCTGCGAGATGTTATTCAGAACCATCTTTTTCAGATCGTTGCATTGCTTGCAATGGAACCTCCGGCTCTTAAAGGCTACGGCGCATTGCATAATGAAAAGGCCAAGGTATTTCAAGCGATGCGTCCCCTGCAAGCTGAAGATGTGGTGCGCGGTCAGTACGATGGCTACCGACTGGCGCCAGGAGTATCCAAAGACTCGGATGTTGAAACTTATTGCGCCATGCGATTGCATATAGATTCATGGCGCTGGCAGGGCGTGCCATGGTATCTGCGTTCAGGAAAATGTATGGCAGAAACAGTGGCCGAAATATTGGTGGAATTAAAACCGCCGCCACAAAGGTTGTTTGACGATTCAGCACCTGGTGCAGGCCGAGCCAATTATCTGCGTTTCCGGCTTGCACCTAACTCAGCCGTTGCGCTCGCCGCACGCGTTAAACGATCAGGTAAAGAATTTTTAGGAGTTCAACGCGAACTTTTTTTATTGGATGAACAGCAGGTAGACGAATCACCCTATGAGCGATTGTTGAGTGATGCCATGATTGGTGATAGCGCGCTCTTCACCCGAGAGGATTCCGTTGAGGCAGCTTGGGCTGTGGTTGATACAATCCTAAGCAATCCGTCTCAGACACACACTTACAAACAAGGTAGTTGGGGGCCAGCACAATCCGATGAACTTATTTTAGCAAGTGGAAGTTGGCATAACCCAATTGTGGCGAAGGCGTCATCGTGAGCGAACAAATTCGCACAATTCCTCACGTTTACGGATTTCATTCTGAGGAAATTGAGGGATTTAATTCTTTGCTCGAACTAGCGATGGATATGCACTGGACGTGGAATCATGCTACGGACGATCTATGGAGGCAACTTGACGCTGTATTGTGGGAGCAGACACATAATCCATGCGATGTTCTGCAAACAGTTTCCCGTGACAAGCTTAAAAACTTGCTCAGTAATACCGATTTCCGCGCCCAAATAGATAATTTATTGCAGGCAAAGAAATTGGTTGTAGAGAGCCCCGCTTGGTTTCAGGAATCACATCCGCAATCACCACTGAGTTGTGTTGCTTATTTCAGCATGGAATACATGTTGAGCGATGCTTTACCGATCTATTCCGGTGGCTTAGGCAATGTGGCGGGCGATCAACTCAAATCTGCAAGTGATTTGGGCGTTCCTGTAGTAGGGGTGGGACTGCTTTACCAACAGGGATACTTTCGTCAGGTGATCGATAAAAATGGCGCGCAACAGGCTTTTTATCCCTATAACGATCCGGGACAATTGCCGATTACGCCTTTGCGCAAAACGAACGGTGAGTGGTTGAGACTAGAGATCGTGTTGCCGGGCTACACTATTTGGTTAAGAACATGGCAAGTTCTGGTTGGTCGAGTGAAATTGTATCTGCTGGACAGCAACGATTCAGCGAATTTCCCGGCGCATCGTGGTATTACCAGTGAACTCTATGGAGGTGGCTCAGAGTTGCGGCTGATGCAAGAAATGGTGCTCGGTCTCGGCGGTTGGAGTTTGTTACGTGCGCTCGAGCTAAATCCTGAGGTCTGCCACCTGAATGAAGGACATACGGCCTTAGTCGTGTTGGGACGCGCCCTAAGTTTCATGGAGGAAACTGGCCAGCCTTTTGACGTAGCTCTGGCTGTCACAAGCTCAGGCAATCTGTTCACTACACATACTGCTGTTACAGCCGGTTTTGATCGATTTGCTCCGGCATTAATTGAGCAATATCTCGGCAGATACGCCAACAAGCTAGGCATTTCTCTTTACGATCTGCTGGCACTTGGTCGCCAGAATCCGAATGACCCATCTGAGCCATTCAATATGGCGTATTTGGCAGTACGCGGTAGTTGCGCAGTTAATGGTGTAAGCCGACTGCATGGTCAGGTGAGCAGAAATCTTTTCGCTTCACTTTTTCCTCACTGGCCAGTTGATGAAGTACCTATTACTCACATCACGAACGGAGTCCACATGCCAACTTGGGATTCGGCAGAAGCAGATGAGCTCTGGACCGAGGCTTGTGGCAAGGATCGCTGGCTGGGCAAGACGGAAACGCTGGAGAGAGAGATACGCAGCGTCTCAGACACTAGGCTATGGCAGTTTCGGATCAAGGCAAGGCAAACTTTTGTAACCGGGATACGCGAGCGATTATCCAAGCAACTTTCGGCATCAGGTGCCTCGACTGAAGCTATAGAAGAAGCGAAACATATTTTTGCCCCTGATGTATTGACCTTGGGCTTCGCGCGTCGCTTCGCTACCTATAAACGACCCAATATGTTGCTGCATGATCCAGAACGCCTGATGCGCTTGTTAACTAATCTGCTACGACCAGTACAACTCATCATGGCGGGCAAGGCACATCCAGCTGATCAGGCTGGACAGGACATGATTCATCAGTGGATACAATTTACTCGGCGACCAGAAGTACGACTTCATGTCATGTTTATTAGCGACTACAACATTCTCTTGAGCGAATCTCTTGTACAGGGAGCTGATGTTTGGATCAATACGCCCCGACGACCATGGGAGGCTTGCGGAACAAGTGGCATGAAAGTATTGGTCAATGGTGGAATTAATCTGTCTGAGCTGGACGGATGGTGGGCCGAAGCTTTTACACCAGAAGTCGGATGGGCGCTGGGTGACGTTCAAGAGCATGGTGATGATCTCGCTTGGGATGCAAGAGAGGCAGAAACTCTTTATGAATTGCTTGAAAATGAAGTGATCCCTGAATACTACGCCCGCGACAAACAGGGCATCCCCGTCAAATGGGTACAGAGGGTGCGCGACAGCATGGCGCAATTGACACCTTATTTTAGTGCCAACCGCACGGTACGAGAATATACCGAACAACATTATATTCCCGCAGCCTCGGCTTATCTTAAGCGAGCAAACAACAAGGGTGCTATTGGTGTAAATATAGTTGATTGGCGGGACGCAATTAATCAGAAATGGGTTTCACTCCGCTTTGGTGAGATGAAGATAGTCACCGATGCTGGGCAGCATGTATTTGAAGTTCAAGTTTACCTTGATGATCTAAATACTGAATCAGTACGCGTAGAGCTTTATGCAAACGGCATCGAGAGTGGTTCGCCCGAAAAAGTGACTATGAAGCTCGTGCGTCAATTAGTTGGCGCGATACATGGCTATATCTATCGTATTGAGATACCCGCTTCACGGCCATCATCAGACTACACGGCGCGACTCATACCGTACTTCAATGAGGTTTCGGTTCCTTTGGAAAATAACCGGGTTCTTTGGCAAAAGTGAATACCGGAAAATTGCAGTACATTTTTGATTCGCTACAAAATGAGCCAACTACGAAAGACGACATAACCGACGATTGTGAGCTTCCGCACTGAGCACTTTATTCAAAGTAAATATCTTGTTGCAAGGCGACAGTCTACGTGCCGTACAGTAAGTTAATTTTTAGTAAAAGTTTATGTACATCAATATTGCCATCCTGAAAGAAACTCAACCTCATGAGCGGCGCGTAGCGCTAGTTCCTGTCGTGGCCGCAAAGCTGATCAAGCTTGGGGCTAGGCTGCACATGCAAGCAGGTGCAGGCGAGGCCATCAATCTGAGTGATGCCGCATTCAGCGATGTCGTCTTCATGACCGATCGCAAGGAGTTGGTGAAGGACGCCGATGTGGTTCTCGCCGTACAGCCCCCTGCGCTGGAAGTGATCGACGCGATGAAGGAAGGCGCTATTCTCGTCTCGTTCATTTATGCGGGACGGGAACCGGTTCTGGTGCAGCATCTGCTGGACAGGAAGATTACTTGCTTTGCGATGGAGCGGGTTCCACGCATCACGCGCGCGCAGGCAATGGATGCCTTGTCGAGTCAGTCCGCCCTAGCGGGCTACTACGCCGTACAACTTGGCACGACGCATCTTGCGCGCATCCTGCCGAAGGTCACTACGGCGGCTGGTGCAATCGGGCCGGCTAAAGTTCTGGTCATGGGGCTAGGTGTCGCTGGTCTGGAAGCAATTGCTACGGCTCATCGTCTGGGTGCTATCGTCGAAGGTTATGACGTGCGCCCGGAAACGCGGGAGCAGGCACTGTCCTTAGGGGCGAAGTTCGTCGATACCGGCATTGACGCAACCGGCCAAGGCGGTTATGCACGCGAGCTAAGTGCCGAAGAAAAGACTAAGGTGGCCGCAGTTCTGACCGAGCACATCCAGCAGGCGGATCTCATCATTACTACGGCAGCCATTCCGGGTAAGCCATCGCCCAAGCTCATCAGTCACGCACAGGTCACGGGCATGAAAGCTGGTGCCGTGATCGTGGATTTGTCGGCCGAAGGCGGCGGCAATTGCGCTGACACACAACCTGGCGCAACTGCTCGCATCGGGCAGGTGACCATCGTCGCTCCGCTGAACGTGCCTTCCCTGCTCGGCGAGGACGCGAGCGAGCTCTATGCCAAGAACCAGTACAACCTGCTGGCACTGATGATGAAGAACAACGTCGTCGAAATCGACTGGGACGACGAGATACTGGCCAAAACAGTGCTTACGCATGCGGGTGAGAACAAGACCATTGCGAGCGACAAGGCTGCAAAGAGCGCGGCTCCCGCTAAGTCTAGCGACAAACTGGCACCGGCCAAACCGGCCATCCCAACAGCGGCTTGAAACTACACAGGAGACAACTATGGACTTCCAGATCAGCATCACCGGCTTCGTCGCGTTGTACATCTTTATGCTTGCCGCTTTCGCCGGCTGGGTGATTATCGGCGGCGTGCCAGCAATTTTGCATACTCCCTTGATGTCTGGCTCCAACTTCGTGCACGGCATCGTTGTGGTCGGCGGAATATTTGCGCTGCTCAATGCGGTGACGGTGCAGGAACAGGTGATCGGATTTTTTGCGGTGCTGCTAGGAGCGGGCAATGCTGCCGGTGGTTATGCCGTTACCGATCGCATGCTCGCCATGTTTCAGGTTAGCGCACCCAAGAAAAAACATGCGAAATCAGACAACGTGAAGGTTGTTCACGCAAAGAAAGGTTAAGGTTTCGACATGCTAGCGATGATTTCTCAACTGACTATCGGCTTGGTCGACCTCGCAGCCGCCTTTCTCTTCATGTATGGTCTCTTGCGCATGGCGTCGCCAGTGACGGCGCCGTCAGGGATCTTCGTCGCCGGGCTGGGCATGGTGGGTGCGGTACTCGCTAGCTTCCTGTATGCCTTCAGCGTCAGCGCCGCAGCCGCACCCCATTTGCCGCTCAATATCGCGCTTGCGCTGATCGCCCTTGTTATCGGCGGCGGAGCCGCTTGGTGGAGTGGCAGGAAAGTGGCGCTGACAGCCATGCCGCAGATGGTGGCGCTATACAACGGCATGGGTGGCGGTGCTGCCGGCGCAATTGCCGCAGTGCAACTGTTCGGAAACAAGGCGCCTGGCGCAACCGAACTTGTCGTGACCCTGATTGGGGCATTGATCGGCGCTGTGTCGCTGTCCGGCTCGCTGATCGCCTGGGCCAAGCTGGATGGGGTTATTAAAAATCCGTTGCGGGTGAGAGGTCAGCAAGCCATCAACGGATTGGTCATGCTGGCGACGCTCGCCGTCGGCGGATATATGGTCTTTGCAGCGCATGGCAATGCCGAATCGGCGATCGCCATGCCGGAATTGATCTACCTGTTCTTCGCCTGCGCACTTGTATTCGGTGTACTGATGACACTGCCGATTGGTGGCGCGGATATGCCGGTGGTGATCTCGATCTACAACGCCTTCACAGGCCTCGCGGTCGGCCTCGAAGGTTTCGTGCTGCAAAACCCGGCGCTGATGATTGCCGGCATGGTCGTGGGCGCTGCCGGTCTGCTACTGACTCTGCTGATGGCGAAAGCCATGAATCGTTCTGTGAGCAATGTCATCTTCACCAACTTCGGTGCAACTACCAAACACAAGCAGGGCGCAATCAGAGGCGAACTCAAACCGATGGCACCAGGCGACGCGGGTATTGCCATGCGTTATGCCAGTTCGGTGATCATCGTACCGGGTTACGGTCTGGCAGTCGCACAGGGTCAGCAGAAGCTCTATGAATTTGTCAAATTGCTGCAGGCTGGCGGCGTCGGCGTCAAGTTCGCGGTCCATCCGGTCGCTGGGCGCATGCCCGGGCAGATGGATGTCCTGCTAGCCGAAGCCGGCGTACCCTACGACCTCATCTTTCAGCTCGAAGACATTAACGAGGAGTTCAGCAGCACAGACATCGCACTCGTCATCGGTGCCAACGATGTGGTAAATCCGGCAGCGCGAACCGACAAATCCTCACCGATCTTCGGCATGCCTATTCTCAACGCTGACAAGGCCAAGAAAGTGTTCGTGGTCAAGCGCGGTGAGGGCAAGGGCTATGCCGGCATCGTCAATGAATTATTCTATGGCGACAACTGCAACATGGTTTACGGCGATGCCCAGGCCGTACTGATCAAGATGATCGAGGCTGTGCGGGGATTGCATTTTCAAGCCGCTGCCTAATCAGAGCAAATTTAGTAATTCCATAATCAGACCAAAGGAGTTGAGAAATGACAAAAAACGAAACAAGAATGGTACTAGAGGGCGATATCAATAATATTCGATTAAAAGCAAAATACTACGGGTCGCTTCATTTGTATGAAGCCGAAAGTTATGCAGAAAAACTTGCCTCGAATATTGAACTGGCGCTCACGACCATGCCATCTGACGAAGATATAGAGATTGACTGAAATAGAATATTCTCATAGCTTCTCCTCCGTCATATCTTGTGGCGGCAGATGGCTGGCACTGGCTTTCATCGCTTTTTCTACTCGTTCGGCATCCCCGAGATAATAGTGGCGAATCGGTTTCATATTCTCGTCCAGTTCATACACCAGCGGAATACCGGTAGGGATGTTTATTTCGACGATATCATCATCGGACACGCTATCGAGATACTTAAGGAACCTCTGCAAAAGCCCTGCCAATTTTCAGTTCACATAAAATAATTTCATGTAACAGCAAGGCAATCGCAAATTCTTATTAATCTCGGCAAAGTCACCTAGTCAGAGGTGCCTATTGTCCCTGCCGATGACAAAGCGAATGCACGACTAATAGTTTCTCAGATTATTCTCGACACATTTAAGACTCATCAAGATGGCTTACTCGAAGCCGACTGCGATACGCCAGCTAGAGTTTTACATCAGCTTTTGACTGATGGAAAATGACATATAAATAACGATTACTACCGGATAGAGCAGAACGCTAGCGGATATTCAAGCGGCGTAGGCGCGACTGAGAAACAAAAGATGTAATTGACGGAGTCCTAAAATCTGAAGGTCGTGATAAAATTTTAAAAAATCAGTTAGCAAGTAACTTTAGATAATAGACTTAGAAGTTTGAATGTGGAGTGAATATATTATGCGAGATCAAATTCAGTATTCTGTTCCTAAAGCTATTCATGATCCTGCCAAATTATCTCAACTAAAGTGGTATTTGATTATCTTTGGATTGGATGCACTGATTTTTTTGCTTGATAATTTATCATCCTCTAACATTCCTTTTTTTGAATACTACATTTTCCCAATCGCACTTAGTTCGTGGCTGCTCAGTAGAAAGGTTTCGTATCTGCTAATTGGATTTTCAAGTTGTGCAGGGGAATATGTTCTTAGTGATGCTTTCTCGGGAAATACGCCCACGATAATTGCAATAAATTCATTTCAAATATTTGTCGCCTTTTTTCTTGTGGATTTCTTGGTTAGGTACGTTCATCGACTGAAGGTGATTGACATACCAAGTGTCAGCCATGTTGACAATGAGGCTAAACTAATTAGTGAACGGCGAACCCTTGCATCGGAAAATGTGGTCTGGCAACCGCTAACTGTAACAAGGAAACAGTATGAAGTAATGAATGGACATCGAGGAGCAATTGTATGGTTGACTGGAATGCCAGGCTCTGGAAAATCGACAGTTGCACATGCCGTTTATAGTGGACCCTGATTTTCAGACAATAGATTAAGGTGGTAACCTGCTGAAATTGAGGAGCAGGTGATGAGCGAAACGAGGCGGAAGAATTTTACGGATGAGTTTAAGGCCAAGGTTGCACTTGA
>Ga0224559_1000948_pt1 | contig 16846 bp, 13 predicted proteins | sample 714S33034metaG_FD_180676 | JGI IMG/M metagenome (GOLD analysis project Ga0224559, IMG submission 180676) | Peat soil microbial communities from Stordalen Mire, Sweden - 717 S3 30-34 | ecosystem: Environmental > Terrestrial > Soil > Wetlands > Peat | place: Sweden: Norrbotten County, Stordalen... | reverse complement strand
TCGGTGTAGCCCAACTTCGGATGCCGGAAGGCTTTTGGCAGGGTGCCCACAATCTTGAACCCCTCACTTTTCCATAACCGAACAGCACGCTCATTGGTGCTGGCGACAAAGTTGAACTGTATCGCCCTAAATCCCTGACTGCGAGCTAGCTGGAGAGAGTGGCTGCACATCGCTCGTGCTACCCCACGGCCTGTTGCTGGCGGAAAGGTCATGTATCCACAGTTCGCCACATGCGAGCCGCCACCTCGCTGGTTCGTCCTCAGATAGTAGGTGCCAACAACCGTGCCATCTTCATTGGCGACAAAGACTTCATGCCCATCAGAAAACCAATAAGCGAGTCCGTCCTCCTTGCTGAGGTCGCTTGGCAGGGCGTAGGTCTCGCCAGCCCGTATTACAGGCTCAAGGATCGACCAAATGGCTTCGGAATCGCAAGGTGCCGCAGAACGGATCGTTATCATGGTTTTATTTTGGCACAAGCCGCACAGGTAGAGTGATCCGTCTGTGTTGTTGTCGATACATTCCCTCCCCGCTCAGGGGGGGGGCAGAAGAGTGTCGTGGGCGAGGATGCTGGTCCTAATGGCCTGTTCCACGTGGAACACCGATGTGGAATCCAGCCAAAGTACAAATAGTTTCACTGGAACACGAGCACAACGTCAGTCCAAATCAACCAATCGTTCCACGTGGAACACCCAAGAAAAAATCCCAAAATGGGCGCAATTTCAGTTTGGGCGCGGATTGAATCGTCCCAAAAAATAGTCGATTTTCTGCCCCCAAATCCCGGAAGTTTTCCACCGATCCACTCTTTTGTCACCGCTCCAGACTAGGCCGCGCTCCTGGCCGAGAAACCCTTATTCTACAATAGTTTGGCGCATCTTACGCTGGCCGCACCGCAGGTGCTTTCCACAGTTCTGCGCGGTTCTCCACAGCGCAAGTCGCTATCCTCAAACGGCGCACTTCTTTACTCTTGAAAGCCATGGGCAAGATACTCGGCGTAGTCAATCAAAAGGGCGGAGTTGGCAAAACCACCACGGCCATCAACCTGGCCGCCTGCCTCGCTCTCGAAGGCCTCAAAGTCCTTCTGGTGGACTGCGACCCCCAGGCCAACTGCTCCTCCGGCCTCGGTTTCCAGCGCGACGACAACCGGCACTCCATTTATGACGTGCTGATGGGCGAGGCCCCGGCCGAACAGGTGATTTTGCCCACCCAGATCGAGCTTTTGTCGCTTTTGCCCGGCTCGAAGAACCTGACCGGCGCCAATGTCGAACTGGCCGCGGCCGAGGATCGCGCCCTGCGCCTGCGCCAGGCCCTCGAACCGGTGCAGGGAAGCTACGATCTGGTGATTCTGGATTGCCCGCCGGCGCTCGACCTGCTCACGCTGAATGTGCTGGCCGCCGCCGAGACGCTGATTGTGCCCATGCAGGCCGAGTATTTTGCCCTGGAGGGCATCTCGGAGCTGATTTCGACGCTGGAGCGGGTGCGCGCCGCCTTCAACCCCACGCTGAACATCGAGGGCGTGCTGCTGACCATGTACGACGACCGCACCAATCTGGCCCAGCAGGTCTCCGAGACGCTGCGCGAGTACTTCAAGGAGCGGCTCTTTCGCACCGTGATCCCGCGCAACGTGCGATTGGCCGAGGCGCCCAGCCACGGCAAGCCCGTGGCCCTCTATGATCCCCGTTCCCGCGGGTCCGAGGCCTACTTCGAGCTGGCCGGCGAGTTCATGGCGCGCAACGGCATCGAGAACTCCAGGCGGTCCGGGTGTCGAAAGCCCGCCAGCGCCGCCCCGGCGAAGGCCGAGGTTCGTTTCTGGCCTTACTCCTGACGGCGGCGCGAAGCAAAGCCGCCGGTCCTGGTCAGAAGAGCCAGGCCAAAGAGGCGAGTCGCACCGGTTGCCCCTGATTTCTTTACAACCAAAGTTCAAGAACGCCCGGCAGAACAAGCCGGAACAGAGGATTTTTTATCATGACCATTGCCGCCACCGACCCGAAACGCCGCGCCCTGGGCAAGGGATTGGACTCTCTGCTGCCGCGCGTTTCCGCCGCGCCCAAGCCCTCCGCCGCCGAGACCGAAGGGGGCAAGCCGCGCGAGATTCCCGTCGACCAGATCGACCGCAACCCCTTTCAAACCCGCTCCCAGGTGGATGAGGAGCAGTTGGCCGAGCTGGCCGCGTCGATCACCGCCAATGGCGTGGTGCAGCCGATTCTTGTCCGCCCGCAGGCCAATGGCCGCTTCCAGCTGATCGCCGGAGAGCGGCGCTGGCGAGCCTCGAAGCTGGCCGGCAAGGAGACGGTCCCGGCGATTCTGCGCCAAGTTTCCGACGAGCAGGCGATGGAGATCACCATCGTCGAGAATTTGCAGCGCGCCGACCTGAACCCGATGGAACAGGCCCGCGCCTTCGAACGGCTCTCGCGCGAGTTCCACATGACCCAGGAGCAGATCGCGGTGCGCACCGGCAAGGATCGCGCCACGGTGGCCAACTTCATGCGTTTGTTGAAGTTGCCGCCCACGGTGCAGGTTCGCGTGGAGGCCGGCGAGCTGAGTTTTGGTCACGCGCGCGCACTGCTGGCCTTCGAGCACGCCGAAGAGGTGGAAAAGGCGGCGCATCGGGTGGTTAATCTTTCGCTTTCTGTTCGCCAGACAGAGGCCTACGTGCAAAGCTTGCTGCACCCCGAGCGCGCCGCCAAGAAAGAACCCAAGCCCGAGCCCCCGGTCGATCCCAATGTCCGCGAGGTCGAGGAGCGGTTGCAACGCGCCCTGGGCCTGAAGGTCCACATTGAAGACCGCAAGGGCCGCGGCAAGGTCATCATCGAGTACGCGCGGCTGGAAGAGTTCGACACGCTGCTGGAGCAGTTGGCCGGGGAGTTGGCCGGGCAGTGAGGCAATTTGTGCCGATGAAAGAGCCTGGAAGAGTTTTGGGTTGCGCGATTCTGTCCGTTCTGTGGCTGGCCCCGGCGGAGTGACGCCCGACCCACAAAAACCGGCAGCCTCTTCAGGCGAAGAGGCTGCCGGTTTTTGTCTGCCGCGGCTTACTTGTGAATCTGCGTCAGGTCGCGCACGGCGCCCCGCGCGGCGCTGGTCGTCAGGGCGGCATAGGCTTGGAGGGCCTTGGAAATCTTGCGCTGGCGCGAAACCGGCTTCCATGCGGATAAACCTTTTGCTTCCATTGCCTTACGTCTCTTCAGAAGCTCCTCGTCCGAGAGGCTGACCCGCAGAATGCGCCGGGGAATGTCGATCTCGATGCGGTCACCCTCTTCGACCAGAGCCAGTGCGCCGCCCTCGGCCGCCTCTGGCGAAATGTGGCCGATAGAAAGCCCCGAAGACCCGCCGGAGAAGCGGCCATCGGTGATGAGCGCGCAACTTTTGCCCAGCCCCTTGGATTTGAGGTAGCTCGTGGGGTAGAGCATCTCCTGCATCCCGGGCCCTCCCTTGGGGCCTTCGTAGCGGATTAGCACCACGTCGCCGGGGTGGATTTTGTCGCCCAAAATGGCCTCGACGGACTCCTCCTGACTTTCGAAGATGCGCGCCGGCCCCTCAAAAACGAGGTGGGCGGCATCGACGCCAGCGGTTTTCACAATGCAGCCGTCGGCGGCGATGTTGCCGAAGAGCACCGCCAGGCCGCCGTCGGTGCTGAAGGCGTGGGCTAGGTCGCGGATCACGCCGCCCTCGCGGTTGCGGTCCAGCTCCGGATAGCGGGCACTCTGGCTGAAGGCCTCCAGGGTGCGCACGCCTCCCGGCGCGGCGCGGTAAAAGGCTTCGACGGCGGGCGAAACCGGGCGCATGACGTCCATTTTGTCGATGGCCGCGCCCAGTGTGGCGCTATGCACGGTGCGGGTGGAGCGGTGGAGGCGGCCGGCGCGGTCCAACTCGCCCAGAATGCCGAAGATGCCGCCGGCGCGGTGCACGTCCTCGACGTGGACGTAGGGCGTGGAGGGCGCCACCTTGCATAGTTGCGGCACGCGGCGCGAGAGGCGGTCGATGTCGGCCATGGTGAAGGGCACCTCGCCCTCCTGCGCCATGGCCAGCAGGTGCAGCACGGTATTGGTCGAGCCGCCCATGGCAATGTCCAGAGTCATGGCGTTCTCAAAGGCCTCAAAAGTCGCGATGCTGCGGGGCAGAACCGAGGCGTCCTCCTGCTCGTAGTAGCGCTTTGCCAGATCGACGATGGTGCGGCCCGCCTGCAGGAAGAGCAGCTTGCGGTCGGAGTGGGTCGCCACCAGGGTGCCGTTGCCGGGCAGCGCCATTCCCAGCGCCTCCGTCAGGCAGTTCATCGAGTTGGCTGTAAACATTCCCGAGCAGGAACCGCAGGTGGGGCAGGCCGAGCGCTCATACTCCTCGACCTCGGCGTCGCTCACCGTGGGGTCGCCGGCCACGATCATGGCGTCGATCAGGTCCAGGGCCTTGACCCCGCCGGCCTGCGGCAGCTTGCCCGCCTCCATCGGCCCGCCGGAGACAAAAATCGCCGGAATATTCAGCCGCAGAGCGGCCATCATCATGCCCGGCGTAATCTTGTCGCAGTTGGAGATGCAGACCAGCGCATCGGCGCAGTGAGCGTTGGCCATGTATTCGACCGAGTCGGCGATCAGGTCGCGCGAGGGCAGGCTGTACAGCATTCCGTCGTGGCCCATGGCAATGCCGTCGTCGATGGCGATGGTATTGAACTCCTTGGCCACGCCGCCGGCCCTGGCAATCTCGGCGGCGACCAGCTGCCCCAGGTCCTTCAAGTGCACATGGCCGGGAACAAACTGCGTAAAGGAGTTGGCGATAGCGATAATGGGCTTGCCAAAATCGCCGTCCTTCATCCCGGTGGCGCGCCATAGCGAGCGCGCTCCGGCCATATTCCGTCCATGCGTCGAGGTTCGTGACTGATAGGCTGGCATAATCTCTATTCTACGGCTCGTAGGACACAAAATAAACTCACTGGCAATTTCCACATAGTCGCCAGAGAGGCACTCGTCCAAAACCACGAATTTAGCGCACAACACGAGCACTCCGCTATCTAAGTTTAAGCCAAATTGCGAAGAGCAACGATATTCAAATCGGATAATAGAGTCTTATTCCTACGCTTGCAATAAATAGATGGAACACGGCGTTTACCCTCGTAGTTGCTCTTGTCTTTTATGAACCTATAAGACCGCTTATCATTTGAACAAACAAGCTTGCAACCAGAAACGCACAAGATTGCGATGATATGCCTATCGTCACAATCTTTCTCCAATATCTTCTCGCCTAACTGTCTCTCCCTTTCATCAACAGCGAGTTGCTCGATCTCTGCAACTTTTCGCTTCGACTTCAACTCGATTATGACGCGCCTATACCTTCCTGAACGATTCAGTTCCTCTTTATAATGCGATCCTCCATAAACAATTTTGCCCCTACCCTCCTGGATCCATTCAAGAACCGGCTGAAACTGTGCATGGTCGCTGGACGATGGATTAAAGACAGATGCAAGCGTATTCATATCTATCACTATGCACATAATCTATATCTCCAGAAGGGATATTTCTTCGTTAATAAAAAAGCTGCGAAACTCATCGGGCTGATCCTCCGGATATTGGCCTTTCTCGTTAATCATCAAAGCGTCCGCTCGATTTCCAGTTTCTGTTTTGCTAAAGAAAACTACCTGTGCGTCTTTTGGAACACCTTGCTCCTTAACTCTCAATCGAAAACGATCAATGAGATAATCACTATGTGTCTCAATGATATAGGTGTGACTTTCATTGACTACGAGAAAATGAATTAGGTCACCTAACGCCGCCTGTGCTCGTGGGTGCAAATGGACTTCCGGCTGCTGAATTGCAAATGTTGTCCCTCTGCTGCCTAAAATAATCTCGACGACAACCGGGAGAACTTGGGACACCCCATATCCGACATTCCCTATATTAAGTTCTTTCCCCCTTAAGGAGATAACCAATTCAAATGGTGCAACGGGGTTTTTGCCACTTCCAAATGAATGAGCACTCACCATTTGAAACAACCCGCTTGCTTCTCCAAATTTCTTGACAAGCTCAGTAAACTTCCCTGCGCTTTTTGAGGAGCCCAAGACCTGTTTGATCACAAAAGGAGTGTGGTCCCCTTCCGGGGTAAAATGCGTTCTGATTCCTTCATATATTCTCTTGGGCCGTGTCCTGATCGGAGCAATCCATGTAGTCCTCTGAAGTGGAATAGCGATATTCTCAGGGAACTCTATAGAAACACGGTCAGGGCTGTCATTCGCGCCTTTTGGAGAGGCGCATAGCATCGATAATGCCAAGGTAATTGGTATAGTCCCCTGAAGCAAATGCTCTCGCATGCCCTTCGGAATAGGCTTGTAGTCGTTGTATGTGTTTGTATTTCTGTAGTGGCTCAGAAAGAATGACTGCGCCTCCGCACTGCCCCGCGATATAAGAGGTTCATCCTCTGAAATCCTATATTCTACATTCTTCCCTTTACGCCTTAAGGTCGCGACGCGACTATTATAGTAAGATGTGTAGCTCTTTATTTCGGGAAGCCCATCTTTGTCACGAAACACCATAATCGCGAATTGCATCTCATTACTAGGAGTCTTAGTGCGCCGGCTTCTCAACTCTGTCAGCAGAATCCCAACAGCAAAATATGATCTATCTGCGCTCCCCACTGAGACAATATCGCTAAATCCTCCTAGGTCACTATCTCCACCAGCCGGAAACTCCAAACCAAAAACGAAATCCGGAGACGAAAACAAGCGCATCAGCTCTAAGAACGAACTCTTGCCGGTGCTGTTCTCCCCAACGAGGAATGTTGCATTGGCCAAACGTATGAAGGTCTCCGAAAAACCGCGATAGTTATCCATAAAAACAAAGCGCATATCGTCCTCAATTTGCAGCCTGGTAGTATCGATTCCGTCACCAGAAATATACCACGGCCCTTTATTCTTTGCATTTCGGGTGTATGGCTCTGCGGTTCCCACACCAAACCCATATCGAGGGAGGAAAAATCCTTCTGTTCCTGGGACGAGGAGCGGTATTCCATCGCAGCTCGGGTTCCGCGATACACTGAAAATGCCTATGTTCGAAAATCTGACAGACAAACTCCAGCGTGCCTTCAAATCCCTTCGTGGCCAGGGGACGCTCACCGAAGAGAATATCGCCGAGGCCCTGCGCGAGATTCGCGTCGCCTTGCTCGAGGCCGACGTCAACCTGAACGTGGTCAACGACTTAATCGAGCAGATTCGCGCCAAGGCCGTCGGGACGGAAGTCCTGACGGCCCTTTCGCCCTCCGAGCAGGTCATCAAGATCGTCCGCGACGAGCTGATTACGCTGCTGGGCAAGGACACGGCGCGCTTCAAATTCGCCTCGCAGCCGCCCTCGGTCATTCTGATGGCCGGTTTGCAGGGCTCCGGCAAGACCACCACATCGGGCAAGCTGGCCGCCTGGCTCAAAAAGGGCGGTCACCGGCCCATGCTGGTCTCGGTCGACGTTTACCGCCCCGCCGCCCGCGAACAGCTCAAAGTTGTGGCCAAATCCATCGCGGCCAAGCTCTACGAGGGCGACCAGAAGGGTGAGCCTGCCGGTCCGGCCCTGGTTCTTCGCCTGGCCCAGGAGGCCCGCCGCGAGGCGCGCAACATGGGCTGCGACACGCTGATCGTCGACACCGCCGGCCGCCTGCACATCGACGAAGAGCTGATGACGGAGATGGAGCAGTTGAAGAAGCTGCTCAACCCCTCGGAAATCCTCTTCATCGCCGACGCCATGACCGGCCAGGACGCGGTCAATTCCGCCGCCGATTTCCATTCTCGCCTGGGACTGACGGGTGTGGTCCTGACCAAAATGGACGGCGATGCCCGCGGCGGCGCGGCCCTGTCAATTCGGCATGTGACCGGCCAGCCCATCAAGTTCCTCGGCGTGGGCGAAAAGCCGGAGGCCTTCGAACCCTTCCATCCTGATCGAATTGTCGGCCGCATCCTCGGCATGGGCGACATGATGTCCCTGATCGAGAAGGCCGAATCGACCCTGGACCGCAAAAAATCAGAGGATTTCGCCAAAAAAGCCCTCCTCGGCGACGGTTTTTCTCTCGAAGACTTCCGCGACCAGTTGCTTCAGATCAAGAAGCTCGGCTCGATGGAGTCGATTTTGAAGATGCTGCCCTCGGTCGGCCCCTTTGCCGGGATGCAGGAGGCGGCCAAGAACGTGGATGAAAAGCAGTTCACGCGGCTCGAGGCGATCATCAACTCGATGACCCCCAAGGAGCGCCGCAACCACGAGATCATCTCCGGCACGCGCCGCAAGCGCATCGCCAAGGGCAGCGGGACCACGGTTCAGGACGTCAATCAGCTTCTGCGCCAGTACGCGCAGATGAGCAAGATGTTCAAGCAGATGGGCAAAGGCGGCCTAGGCGCCAAGATGATGCGCGGCGGCATGGGCGCAATGGGCCTGGGCGGAAAGCAGCGGTTTGGGCGGTAAATTTATGTTATTCTTCCGCAGACTTCACTGCCTGCGCTTTACAGCCGAGACATTTGCATGACCACCCTCCAGGACCAACTCGACGAGATCACCGCCAACACGCGGGAGCTGGTGCAGGCCGAGCGGCTGGCCGTCAGCGAGCGGGCGGTCGAGGATTTGTTTGAGACCGGCATCGAGGAGCGGATTCTGCCGGTGGGCGCCGTGGCGCCGGAGTTTGCGCTGAACGACATTACGGGGCTGGTGGTGCGCTCCGAAGACCTGCTCGCCCTGGGGCCGCTCATCATCAAGTTCTTTCGCGGGCGCTGGTGCCCCTACTGCATCACCGAGCTGGAGGCCTGGCGCGAACTGTACGGGCCGCTGCGCGAGTTGGGCAGCCTGATGGTGGCCATCAGCCCGCAGACCGGGCGGCAGAGCGAGTTCATGGCCGGCCAGCACGATCTGCTTTTTCCCGTGCTCGCCGATCCCGGCTGCGCGCTGGCCGAAAAATTCGGCCTGGTCTACACCGTTCCCGAGCCGCTGCGCGAGCACTACCTCTCGATGATGGTCAATGTGCCGTACATCAACGGCGACGAAAGCTGGCGGCTGCCCCTGCCCGCGACCTATGTGATCGGCCGGGAGGGCCGGGTGCTCTTTGCCGAGGCTCACGCCGACTTCCGCGTTCGCCCCGAGCCGGATGAGGCGCTAGAGACGATCTTCCCTTCCATCGAGCTTTAGAATCTCTGGAAAACTATGTGATTTGAAGGGGACGGGCTTCACAGCTCGCGGAAAATCCCGGCACAGCCGAGTTGTTCAGTGAACAGAATGAATAGTTTATATAGATTCAGCCGGCGCGCAACCACTCGGCGAGCACGGCTTCAGCCTTTTCGAGCGTGACGCCGCGCAAAAGGAAGACTTTGCTGCGCGACAACTCGCCAGTGGTCAGCTCGACGGCGCTTTTGGGGATGGAGAAGCTCTTGCCGAGAAAGGCGATGAGAGCCTGGTTGGCGCGGCCTTCGAGGGGAGGCGCGTGGACGGCGATCTTCAGTTGCGCCGCCGGACCCTCGCCATAGAGGCCGGTGATGGCCGTCTTCTTCGCTCCGGGATGGGCGCGAACTGCCAGGGTGACGCCGTTTGCGGCCGTGCGCAGTAAAGCTCCAAACGCGGATTGGGCCGAATTTGCCAGAATCTTCTCTCTGGATTGGCTAAAATTTCTTCACTCTGCTGGAGTTATGTTCACTCCAAAGCATTTTCACGGCTTTTGCAAGGCGGGCATCGTGCTATCCCATCCTGGCCGCAAAGTTTCAAGAAGCGGCTTCTTCGACTTCGCTGCGCTTCGCTCAGAATGACAAACGAGGGTGGGGCACCCGGCTTGGTTGCGCCTGTCAGTCCTGAACGACTACGGATTCTTGCACGGCTACAACTTCGGTTTTCGCTTCAGCCGGGATTCTTGCCTGCCGGTTCTTGTAGCTGGCGATGATGAACTCGCGGAAGAGCGGGTGCGGCTCCAGAGGCTTGGATTTAAACTCGGGGTGGAACTGGCAACCCAAAAAGTACGGATGGCCGGGAAGCTCGACGATCTCGACGTAGGTCGCGTCGGGAGTGGTGCCGCTCAGGCGCAGGCCGCCGGCCGTCAACTGGGCCTCGTACTCGCGGTTAAACTCGTAGCGATGGCGGTGGCGCTCGCTGATCTCGGTGGCTCCATAAGCCCGGTAGGCCAGCGAATCCTTTTGGAGAATGCATTCCCAGGCGCCCAGGCGCATCGTTCCGCCCATCTCCTCGACGCCCAGTAACTCTCTTAGTTTGTAGATGATGCGGTGGGGGCTAGCGGGGTCAAATTCGCTGGAGTTGGCCTCCCGCAAACCGCAGACGTTGCGGGCAAACTCGATGCAGGCAGTCTGCATTCCCAGGCAGATTCCGAAGAAAGGCACCTTTTTCTCGCGGGCGTAGCGGATGGCGTTCAACATTCCCTCGATGCCGCGCTTGCCGAAGCCGCCGGGGACCAAAATGCCGTCGAATCCCTCCAATTTCGCTTCGTAATCGCGGTCCTCGGGGGTCTTCGACTCCAGATCCTCGGCCTCGATCCATGTAACCTTGAGCTTGAGTTCTTGCGAGATGGCGCCGTGGGTCAGCGCCTCCTTGAGCGACTTGTAGCTGTCCTCGTACTCGACGTACTTGCCCACGATGGCGATCGAGACCTCGTCCTTGGGGTGGTAGCAGCGGTAGACCAGGTCTTCCCACCGGGTTAGGTCGGCGGCCGGGGCTTCGATGTGCAAGTACTTTAGAATGAGTTCGTCCACACCCTGCTTGGCAAAGCCGAGCGGCACCTCGTAGATCGAGGGAACGGTCTGGGCGCCGATCACGGCCGACTCCTCGACGTTGCAGAAGGCGGCGATCTTCTGCTTGATCTCGCGGCTCAGTTCGCGTTCCGAACGGCAGAGCAAGAGGTCGGCCTGGATACCGATGGAGAGCAGCTCCTTGACCGAGTGCTGCGTGGGCTTGGTCTTCAGTTCCTGGGCAGCGGCAATCCACGGGACCAGCGTGAGGTGGACGAAGACCGTGTTCTCGCGGCCCAACTCCTGGCGCATCTGGCGGATAGCCTCCAGAAACGGCAGCGACTCGATGTCGCCCACCGTGCCGCCGATCTCGACGATGGTCACGTCGGCGCCGTTGGAGCTGACCTTCCGCATGGCGTTCTTGATCTCGTTGGTCACGTGGGGGATGACCTGGACGGTCTTGCCGAGGTAGTCGCCGCGCCGCTCCTTCAGGATGATCTGCTCGTAGATGCGGCCGGTGGTCAGGTTGTTGTCGCGCGAGAGGGGCGCATGGGTGAAGCGCTCATAGTGGCCTAGATCAAGATCGGTTTCGGCGCCGTCGTCGGTGACGAAGACCTCGCCGTGCTGAAAGGGCGACATGGTGCCCGGATCGACGTTGAGGTAGGGGTCGAACTTCATCATGTTGACGCGCAGGCCGCGGCTTTCCAGCAGGCAGCCGATGGAGGCCGCCGCCAGGCCTTTGCCTAAACTGGACACAACTCCGCCCGTCACAAAGACGTACTTTGCCGACATGGATGCAACCTCTTGATTGGGTTTTAAGGATTGGCCGAAGGAGGTGGACACGATCAAGTATGACAGAGTGGAGGGCGCGAAGGAAACAGGGAAAAGTGGCCGGCAGTGCAAAATAGCCCCTGTTTGCAGGATTATTCTGTTTTAATTCAATAAATTGCATAAATCTGCGAGAGCTTGCCGGGGCGGCGCGGCTGCTTCATGGCCGGGGCGGCAGCAGACCGAGTGAGACGCGGATCTGAACGCCGCGGGATAGAATTGCGGCATAGAGGGCGCTGTGCGCGACACCATACTGGTCACCGGCGGGGCGGGGTTCATCGGCTCGAATTTTATTCTGAGCTGGATTCGCGAGAGAAGCTCGCCGGTCGTCAATCTCGACCTGCTGACCTATGCGGGCAATCCCGCCAATCTGGCCTTACTTGAAGGAAACCGGCTCTACCGGCTGGCGGTGGGCGACATCCGCGATGCCCGGCGCTTGGCCGCTTTGCTGCGCGAAGTTCAGCCCAGGGCCATTCTCCATTTAGCGGCGGAGAGCCACGTGGACCGCTCCATTGCCTTTCCCGAGCTGTTTATCCGCACCAATGTGATGGGGACCGAGATTCTGCTGGATGAGGCGCGGCGCTATTGGGCGGAGCTGGGGGCGGCGGAGAAGGCGGCCTTCCGCTTCCTGCACGTCTCCACCGACGAGGTCTATGGCCCGCTCGCGCCTGGCGGCCGGCCCTTCGCCGAAGGCGCGGCCTACGCCCCGGCAAACCCCTACGCGGCCTCAAAGGCCGCCGCCGACCACCTGGTGAGGGCCTACCATCGCACCTGGGGGCTGCCCGTTCTTATCACCAACAGCTCCAATAACTTCGGCCCCTATCAGTTTCCCGAAAAGCTGATTCCGCTGATGACGCTCAACGCTCTCGAAGGCCAGCCGCTGCCGCTCTACGGCGACGGTTTGCAGAGCCGCGACTGGCTTTTTGTCGAGGATCACTGCGCGGCCTTGCGCGCCGTCCTCGAAAACGGCCGCGTGGGCGAAACCTATCACATCGGCGGCCAGAGCGAGCGCCGGAACTTCGACGTGGTCAGGGCCATTTGCGAGCTGTTGGACGAGATGAGCCCCGATCCGGCCCTCGGCCCTCGCCGAAGGCTCATCAGCTTTGTCGAGGATCGCCCTGGGCACGACCGGCGCTACGCCCTCGACGCCACGAAGATAGCGCGCGAGCTAGGCTGGCATCCCGGTGAGGATTTTGACGGCGGGCTGCGCAAAACGGTGCGTTGGTACCTGGACCATCCGGCGTGGCTGGAAGGCGTGCGCACCGGGGCCTACCTGGATTGGATCCGGCTGAATTATACCGAGCGTGGCGCGCGATAAGCTGCGCTGCGGCGACCCGCTCATCGCCATTTGCGGACGGCTTGTTGCCGGTTGCAGCCTCCAGGGGCTGTCCGTCGCCCATAGAAAGCCAACGGTCGCGCGCAGAATTGGGCTTGCTCTTACAATCGATAGAAGGAGGCGGGTCAGTGAAACGGGTTTATATGGACGCCAATGCCACCACCCCCCTGCTGCCGGAGGTGGTCGAGGCGATGCGCCCCTATTGGATCGACCGCTTCGGCAACGCCAGCTCGATTCATCTCGACGGGCAGCAGGCCCGCGCGGCGGTCGACGCCAGCCGCGCCACGCTGGCCGAGTTCTTCAACTGCCACGACGCCGAGGTGGTCTTCAACTCCGGCGGCACCGAGGGCGACAACACCGCTATCTTCGGCCTGCTGCGCCCCGGCGACCACCTGATAACGACCGCCATCGAGCACTCAGCGATTCTGGAGGCGGCCGAGCGCATGGCACAGCGCGGAGTCGAAGTGACCTACGTCGCACCGGCCGCGAGCGGCCTCATCGACCCCGCGGAGATTCAGCGCGCCCTGCGGCCCGAGACGAGGCTGGTCAGCGTAATGCTGGCCAACAACGAGACCGGCGTTCTTCAACCAGTAGAAGAAATCGGCAAGATCACCCGCACCGTAGGCGCCTTCTTCCATATCGATGCAGTGCAGGGCGCGGGCAAGGTTCCCATCGATGTGCGCCGCTTCGGTTGCCACCTGCTGACCATCAGCGCCCACAAAATATACGGCCCCAAGGGCGTCGGCGCAAACTTCGTGCGCCGCGGAACCCCGGTTGAATCGCTGCTGGTGGGCGGAGGCCACGAACGCCGCCGCCGCGCCGGAACCGAAAATGTGCCCGGCATCGTGGGCCTGGCCAAGGCCGCGGAGTTGGCCATGTACTCGCTGGCAGACGAGACGGGCGAAGAGGGCGCTCGCGAAGATGGAGAACTCGCCCGGCTGGCCAGATTGCGCGACCGGCTGGAGGCGGGAATCCTGCAAATTCCGGGCACCGGCGTCAACGGGACATACATTCCACAAACTCCGGGTGCCCCATCCTTGCCGCGTATTTGTTTTTGCGGCAAGGGTGGGAAACCTCAAACCTCAATCGGGCACGTTTATGAGAACGATTGCAAATCCGTTCCCCGCGTAGCCAACACCACGAACATCTGGTTCGACAATCTGGAGGGCGAGGCGCTGGTGATCGCCCTGGACCTGAAGGGCGTGGCCGTCAGCGGCGGCTCGGCCTGCCACTCCGGGGCCACCGATCCCAGCCACGTGCTGCAGGCCATGGGTCTGGACAAGACGCACGCCCGCTCAAGCCTGCGCTTCAGCCTGTTACGGACGGTGACCGAGGCCGATGTGGACTACGTTTTGCAGGTGGTTCCCGAGGCCGTTGAGCGTCTGCGGGCGATTTCGCCGGTGGCGGCCGGGACGCTGGGATGAATGTTACTGTGGACTATTTCGGAGCTTTGAAAGGGCACGGCTTCAGCCGTGCCGCTAAACAGCGAGAAAATGTTGGGCTTTAGCCCCTGAGGGAGTTTTTTCGCGGCCATTTGCATTTCCTCAGAGGCTAAAGCCGGCAATCGAACCAGCTCTCAACGGACGGGCTAAAGCCCGTCCCCTTCAAAACTCATAGTTTTTAAACAGATTCTCAAGGAACCCCATGACCGAGCGCACAACTATTGCCGTGGCCATGTCCGGAGGGGTGGATTCCTCGACGGTGGCGGCGCTGCTCGCTCACGAGGGCCACGCGGTGGTGGGGCTGACGCTCCAGCTCTGGGACCAGAGGCGGCTGGCCGGGCGGCAGGGCCTTCCCGCGGCGGCAGAGACTTCGAGGGCTGGCCGGTGCTGTTCGCTTGACGATGTGTACGACGCCCGCCGCGTGGCCGAGCAGCTGGGCATTCCCTTTTACGTGGTCAACCAGCAGGAGCGCTTTGAGCGGGATGTGGTGCGGCCCTTTGTCCAGGAGTACCTGGCCGGGCGCACGCCCATCCCCTGTTCGCTCTGCAACAACCACCTCAAATTCGACCAGTTGCTACAGACCGCGCGCTCGATCGGCGCGGAGCGCATCGCCACGGGGCACTACGCGATCAACGAATTCGATTCTGAGCGTGGCCGCTGGATTCTCAAGCGGGCCAGGGATTTAGCCAAGGACCAGACCTATTTTCTCTTCGGCCTCACCCAGGAGCAGTTGGCGCACACGCTCTTCCCGCTGGGCCGTCTGACCAAGCCCGAGGTGCGCGCGGCGGCGCGGCGCTACGGCCTGGCGCTCTCTGAAAAGCCCGACTCGCAGGAGATTTGCTTCATTCCCAGCGGCGATTACAAGCAGTTTTTGGCGGCTTATCTTGAAGAGCAGGGTGAAAGTCTGCCGGAGACGGCCGGGGAATTGGTCAGCACGAGCGGCGAGGTTCTGGGCCGCCACGAGGGCATCTTCAATTTCACCGTGGGCCAGCGCAAGGGGCTGGGCCTCAGCTCGCCGGTGCCGCTTTACGTGCTCCGGATCGAACCGGCAAGCCACCGCGTCACGGTGGGCGCCGACGCGGAGCTGGCCACCCGCACCCTGCGCGCCCGTGACCTGAACTGGATTTCCATTCCAGAGCTGACCGGCCCGATGCGCGTCAAAATCAAGATTCGCCATCGTCACGAGCCGGCCTGGGCCACGATCGAGCCGACGGGCCCGGACGAAGTCGCCGCCATCTTCGACGAGCCGCAGCGCGCCGTCACTCCCGGCCAGTCGGCGGTCTTCTATGACGGCGACGAGGTCGTCGGCGGGGGATGGATTGGGTAGCGAGGTTTCTTCCCCATCCCGGACCAGTCCATTCCAAGCGTAAAACCGGGAACCGGCTGAATTTAGACGGACTTGTCCTCGCTGATGGGGGCCGGGAGCGGACGGCGTCGCGCCGGAGGAGTGCGCAGCGACTCGACGATCGCCTTTGCGGCTCTCAACACTCTAGAAATCTTCCGTACCGGCGCACTGACCGTCTCGACCACGAACTCTCCGGCGTGATCAACGGAGTCCAGAAGACCGGAGAACATCTGATCCAGCCGTTCGCTTTGTTTCCGCACACGTTCCAGAAGCTCCTGGGCCGAGGATTGCAGTTCCTCGCTCTGCGCGCGCACTCCGTGCATGATCACCGCGAGGTCGGTGGCGGCCGTCTCAAGCCGTGGCGTGACGCGGCTAAGAAATCCCTGCGTGCCGACCAGAATATCCCGCGTCTCGTAGATAATGGGCATGAGCGAGGAACGCAGTTTTTCGCTCTCTTCCCGCACGGAACGGACGGCTTTGCGCAGGGTGATGAAGATTGCCAGCAGGATGATCGCCTGCAGCAACACAGCCAGCCCTGTCAGAGCAACAAAGGCGAGCAGAAGGGTTTGATTGTCCGGTATTGGCATTGAAGTGGCCTCACGCAGTCGAACTGCGGGCTCGGGTTCAGTGGCTTATCATCTGCGCTTCCCCAACCCAGGCCGAAGCGCTGCCTAAGGAGTCAGCGCTCAAGCGGCAAACCGCCACTCAAGCGCCGCTCCGGGCAGAGAATTGAATACAGAAGGGCCGAAAAGAGATCCGGCCCAGGAAAAAATACACCTTAAAGCTTCGTGGGTTCGCCGGCAACGGGAGGCGCCTTGTAAGCCTGACGCCCAGCGTCAACGGCCGCGGTTACCCGGCCAGTCTGTTCGGAAACCAGGTCCTTGCCGCGTTCCACAAACTCTTCCCACTGCGCCCGTCCGCGATCCACCGCCTCACGGCCGCGCTCGACGTATTCGCCCACCTGCTCCTTGCCTTTGTCCACCAAGCCGCTCACCTGCTCAGCGGCTTGCCGGGCGCGGGCGCGCAGGCACTCGGTTCCTTCCCGGGCTCCGCTGATCAGGTCCTCCCGGGTTTCGCGGCCGCTCTTGGGAGCGTAAAGTATTCCCACCAGCGCGCCGACACCCAATCCAGCCACAAACCACGCCAGACCGTTGATCTTGCTTTCTTCTGCCATGATGAACACTCTCCTTCCGCTCAGTTTCAAGACTGCCTGAGCGTATCAAATT
>Ga0224559_1000947_pt1 | contig 16854 bp, 9 predicted proteins | sample 714S33034metaG_FD_180676 | JGI IMG/M metagenome (GOLD analysis project Ga0224559, IMG submission 180676) | Peat soil microbial communities from Stordalen Mire, Sweden - 717 S3 30-34 | ecosystem: Environmental > Terrestrial > Soil > Wetlands > Peat | place: Sweden: Norrbotten County, Stordalen... | reverse complement strand
CGACCCAGAGGGTACCCCGGTCGCGGCTCTGCTTGGCGCAAACGTGGCTCCACATTCCCGGAACTTTCCGGCGCTTTTGTGCAAGGCTTTTATAGCGGGGCGAATGCAATGCGTCCCGCGAGAATGGCAGGAGGCATCAATGAACACGAGAGTACTGATAGCCGGGTTGGTTGTGGCGGGCAGTCTATTGGCGCAGGGGCCCATGGGACCACGGGGCCGCGGTCCTATGGGTGGCCGCGGACGCGGCGGAGCGGGTGCGATCGCGACGGTAGTGGGCGCCCCCTTTTCGGCGGTCGAGGTCAGGACGTCCCAACAGGCACTGGCGGCCGGTAACGCAATCCAGCGCCAGGAGCAGAGCAACATCTACCGGGACATGCAGGGCAGAACCCGCAGGGAATCCACCAGCACGGGACCCGACGGGCAAACCCAAACGCAGGTGACCATCTCCGATCCGGTGGCGGGCTTGGTCTACGAACTGGACGCCAAGAATAAGGTGGCCTTCTCCCGGCCCACCGGATTCTCCAGGATGCCGCCAACCATGGGCGCCGCCCAGCCACCGGCGGAGACTGAGGCCAACGTGAAGCGGGAAACGCTGGCGGCACAATCGATGCATGGCATCATGGCCAACGGAACGCGCGTGACCCGCACCATTCCGGCGGGAACCATAGGCAACGCGCAGGCCATCGAGATCGTGCGAGAGACCTGGATGTCTGACGAATTGAAGGTGCCGGTGACGACCAAGGTGTCCGACCCGCGCACTGGGACAACGGTTACCGAATTGACCAATATTAACCGCGGCCAGCCGGATCCGTCGCTTTTCCAGGTCCCCTCCGATTACAAGGTGTGGAAGCGATCGGGGGCATGGCGCGGAACGGTCGGCCGGGGGCCGGGGGCGGCGCAACAGGAATAAGAGGAGTCATGACAGGCCACGAAAGGCGATGGCCTGTCCCACCTACGGCTCGACGGTGTAGAGCTGGAACGGGGCCCAGTAGTAGGGCTTGCGCAGATTGCCCGGCGACGCGATGAGCGACAACTTGGCGGTACGCAGGGCGGCGGCCGGGGGCTTGCCGGCGGCCAATTCGCGATAGAGGACGTCCATCAGGGCGGCGGTGGATTGATCGTTGACGTCCCACAATCCGGCGATGACGTGGCGCGCGCCGGCACGGAGAAACGCCCAGGCAAAGCCGACGATTCCTTCGCCGGAGTAGGCGTGCACCCCAACGCCGCGGCAGGCGGAGACGGTTACCAGGTCGGCAGTCAGCGGCACGTCCATCACCTCGCGCGCGTATAGCTTGCCGCCCGAGAGCAAGACCGCCGAATCGAGCGGGCTCTCGCGGTTGGCCAGAGCGTGCGCCGTGAAGTGAATGACGGAGAAGCCGCCCGGCCCGGCCGCGCGGTAAGCCTCGGGAGTCGCTGCCTGGCGGGCCAGCACGACCTGGTCGCGTCCGCCGAAGCAGTGCGTGACGCTGGCCATTTCATCGGCGGCGTGAGCCAACGCGGGGAAAGACGAATCGGACGCGATGGGGTCGCCGAGCAGTAGGAGTCGGCGCGCCGCCCGAGACCGCGGCGGGCGCTCCGCCAGCAGCCCCAGCGATGGCGCGATGCCTACGGTCACGTCCTCGATCCAGTAGTGTGGCATGCCTCCCGGCTGCGACGGCGGCTGCGGCAAAGCTTCCAGATTGAGGCCGTGCAGTACGCCGTCGGCGGCCAGTATGACTCGCGACCCGGCCGGTATCCACTGGCGGAGCGGCGCGATTAATGCCTGGTAGAGGCGTTCTCCCGCGGGGATTCGCGTGCGCAGCGGATCCGTCAGGCGCCGCTCGATGGCGTCCTGGTATTCGCGCACGAGCCCTTCGATCTCCGCAGCCGGCGGCAGTGCGACATGGTGGATCTCCCGCGCACTCACCACCCAGGCGTGAGACCGCGCGCTGCCCAGCCAGTAGGAGAGCAGGATTGCGCTGTTCTGGCGCGCAATGGTGCGAAAGACCTCGGCGGGCAGACGCCCGCCCGTCACCGAGCCCGGATGGCCCGCCAGCACCTGGGCGCGGCTGGAATCGGCCACGGCAAGCGCGCGGTCAGTCTCCCCCTGGTCGATTAGGGTCTCGACGTACTGCTGGTACAGGCTGATTCGCTGGGTCAGAAACGGCAGCTTGAGTTCGGTGCTGACCACGTCGGAGCGGGTCTTCTCCAGAAGGTTGACCGCCGCCTCAAAGTGCTGCAATGCGTCCGCCGGATGATGCTGTTGGATGGCTACGGCGCCGAGTCCTGCCTGAGCTTCCCACACAACCGACGGATCGGTCTTGCCTTCATCGATCGCCTGTTGGTAGAGGCGTGCGGCCTCGGCGGAATCGCCACGGCCACTTGCGATCCGAGCGGCGTTCAGCACATTGTAATACAGGGTGTGCAGGTTAGCCGCCGTCTTCAGCCGGATGGCTTCCTGATTGAAAGTGGCGGCGTTTTGCCAATCGTGCAACTCGCTATACACCTCGGACAGGTTACCTGCCCAGATGGCGGCGTCCCTCGTGCCGTTCGCCTCGCTGGCCAGACTGAGGGCGCGCTCCAAGTAGGGGAGGGCGGCCTTTGGATCCCCCTTGTCAATGTAGGTCGTGCCGGTTTGTCCGAGCGAGTTTTGCAGAAGTGACTTGTCTCGGGAGCGTTCGTTGAGTGCAACGCTCTGCAAGTGAATTTGAATCGCCCGGTCGTACTCACCCAGTTGCGAGTAGCAGGTCGCCAGGTTGCTGCGCGCCAGAGAGTATAGCGTTCGAGAGCGGGGTCCGGCCACCAGGGCAGCCGCCCCTTCAAAGTACGGAATCGCTTCATCGTAGCGCAGCCGCAGCATGCAGAGCACGCCCAGGTTGGCCCGCACCGTGGCTTCGGAGTACGCCGAATGCAGAGCGCACGCGCGTGCAAGAGCGGCCCGAAGGGCAACCTCCGCCTCGGCGTAACGCTGGCGGCGTACTAGTAGACGCCCCTGGCTGGCTTCGATATCCAGCAGGGCGTCTTCGGCTTTCACCGCCTCCGCAGCCCAGTGGGCGGCCCGCAACCGAGCCTCGCCTTCATCCACGCGGCCCAGCATGAAGATGGCTCGCCCTTCCAGCATCATCTGCCGCGCCGCCAGAGCCGCAAACTCCGGCGCTGGCGGCACGGATTCGTGCAGTTGATCCAGCACTTCCTCGGCTCGGCTGCTGTAGATCAGAACTTCGCAATGCAGCAACCGGAACTTCCACTGAAAAACCAGATCGCGGCGCGACGTGGCGACCGAGATGCCGTGTTTGGCGGCTAGTTCCGCTTTCGCCAGTTCACCCGCGTGAAGATCGTCCGATGCGGCGTCATACAGCGCATCGAGACGCTCGGCCGGCTTCAGGCCACAACCATACAAGAGTAGGATCGCGGCCAGCAGGAAGCGCATCGAGCTAACCCGGAGGCCAGAGATTGGGGTTGGTCTCCCCTTCCGCCGCGACCACTTCCCCGCCTTGTGGGCTGCCCAACTGGAAGCGCACCATGGTAAGTCGGCGCGAATCGCCGGTGATAAACATCTCGCCAAAATGGATCTTGCCGAAGTCCGGCACGTTCACTACGTGGCCGTGAATGGTGGCCGTTGGGTGCGGCGGGCCATCCCAGTGCATCTCCTTCACGATGGTGCACTTCACCGTGCCGTTGGCCTCGGGGAACTTGGTGGCTGGCCCGGCGCTGCCGTCCAGCGGCAGTAACAAGTGTGCGTGTTCCGGCGCCATGCCCGCGGCATGGGCCTTGGCGAGCTTGTCCTTGGTATCGCACACCTGGTAGAAGTCTTCGGCAAGCGTGATGGCGAGACGGGAATCGTCGATGCGTACGCCTTCCAGGACATTGCCTTCCAGGCGAATCACCGGCTGCTCCTGGCCTACCGCACTCTGCGAGATCAGGCCCACGGCGGCGTGTGCCACGTGAACCCGGCCCAGAATCGTCAGGCCGCGGACTTCGGATTTCACCGTGGTCTCGGTCGGCGCCGCATCGAAGGCGACCGCCCCGGTCGTAGTGGCCACGCCCTGGGCGGCATCCGCGTAATCCCCGTGGGCGCTGGTTGACACCGCGTCGAAGGAGACCCACTGATCCAACGATTGTGGGCCGAGATTCTGCTCGGCATGCCCACCGGTGACAGGCAGGGTACTGCAGCCTTGCACAGGCAGCAGTTGGTTTTCCGGACGGCGAATATGCGCGGACACTCCGGAAGCGTGCCCGTGGAAAACATGGCGTCTGGGATGAAGGTTGTCCATTGAGTTCCTCAGTTGAATTGCACGGAGAAGGGATAGCGTGCGAGTTCGGCTCCCTGCGGATTGCGCAGCAGGAGTACCCAGGCGCCGGTTTCGCGGATGGCGGAATTAGGCAGCACCACGATCAGCGGCGAGCCGGCCGGCGGGGCTAGCGCCGTGCCCTTGTGGCGCGTCGCGCCGCCGGGTGCGATCACTTCATAGGTGAGAGCGGCGCCGGGGTCGGCGGAATTGACGTCCAGGGAGAGCAGCGACAAGGCCTGATCGCGGCGGATGGTGAGCGTCTGCTCCTCGCCGCGCGCCGCGGCGCGCAGCACCATCGGCGATAGCGCTTGCGGAGTGCCTGCCCACCGCAACGACGGAATCACCACCAGGGCCTGCCAGGCGGCCAGGCAGCCCAGCGCGACGGCAGCCGCTGAGGGCAGCATCGCCGGGAAAAACCAGGAAAACCATCCGCGGCGGGGTTTTTCACTGACCACGGCGGTGTCCGGCCGCAGGGCCGCATCCTCGGCACAGACAGCCTTGACGCCGCGGGCCAGTGCCACCCCGGCGCGCACGTCGTCGGCACAGGCGGGACAATCGAAGTAATGAGCCTCGAAATCGAACCGTTCCGGCTCGCTCATTTCGCCCAGAAGGTAGCGCTCCGAGGCTTTGTTGGCTAATGCCTGTTGATGCTGCATGCTCATCCCATTGGTGTCGCGCGATTGGCTTTCGTTGCAGTCCGGCGCAGATAATCGGTGCGGAAACGCTGTTTGGCACGGTGTACCAGCACGCGCAGGTACTCGCGATCCACTTGCAGGGTGCGGCACACCTCGCCCTTGTCGCGCTCCTCGAAAAAGAGCCAGCGAAGAATAGTACGGTCCTTTTCAGGCAGTTCGGAGAGCACGCTGCGGACCTGCGTCCGCTCTTCTTCGGCCGACAGCGCGGTGTCGGCTGGGATCTCTTCGGAAACGCGGTCTTCCACCGGTTCGGCCACCCGCGATTGCGCCCGGTAAACCTCGAACAAAACGTTGGTACAAACGGAATTCACAAAGGAGCCGAGAGCTTCGGGGTTTTCGATGCCACTCTCACGCAGCGTGCGCAGGACGCGCAGAAATGTCTCCTGGGTAACATCCTGGATAACTTCGGGTGAGCGCAGCCGCGTCCGCAGCTTAATGGCCATCAGTTCGCCGAAATACGAGACGAATTCGCGCTCGGTTTCCGGCTCGGACTGAATCAGCCGGCGCACATATCCGGCATCGAAGCTCTTACGCTGCACAATGATCGCTATTATACAGCGCGGGCAGGTGCACACGTGCGGAAAAGGGCTCGCGCGCAGGCCTCCGAACCTGTGCGCGAACGCTTCGCAGGGTGGGCCCGCGGAACATCGCGAAGAAGGCAGGCCCAATCCCCGGTTACTCACCGGGGCGTTGATCAGTAGTGCGGCGGGACGCTCTGGCGTTTCAGTACTAATAGGAAATATTTCAGGAAATTTTTGCGATACGATTCGCGTCTCCAGCGCACCATGACAATCGGAGCCCATTTTCGAGAGAACGCGATGAACCTGCATATCCCAGATGTCAGAATCCTCGAAGTCCACCCCGCCCCATCCCATAGCCTGCGCGGTAACTGCCACTCTTCGCCGGCTCTCCAGGAGCGTAACGGTCTGGGCCTTTCGCCCCTGCTGCGCGGCGTCGCCGACGCGGCGAAACTGGGCTACAACTTCTTGAACGTCGCGGGTGTGGAACCCCTGCGCTACGCCGGATTGTCGGCCCTGTGCCGGGAAGCGCACCGGCACGAAATGCTGACCTCCATGATCACCCGCGAAACGGCGCTGACGGCGTCTCAACTGGCGTGGCTGCGATTCTCCATCGACCTGCTGGGAGTGGAAATCGAACGCAAAGGCGCGGGCCGGAATCGCCAGAAGTCCGCCCCGGTTGCCGTCGATACCACCGGGCAGCGGCTGGCCGTGATCCGCGACGCGGGGATCCCGTTCGCGATTGTCTTCTCCCTGACCTCCGCCAGCCTGGCGGATCTGGGGTGGGTGGCGGAGTTCGCGGCGGCACAAGGCGCCGCCATGCTGCATCTGAAGCCGTCCGCCGAGCTCGCCGGCGAATCGATGGCCGCGGCGTGGAGGAAGGTGGAATGCCTGTGTGAGCGGTACCGCGGCAAACTGGTTATCCACTTCAACGCGGTGAACCGTTACAACCTGCCGGCGCAGCCCGGCGACCTGGCCTCGTGGAAGCGGGATCTGGAGCGCGAGGCGCGTTACCTGGGCGAGATCGTTTCGCCACTGGTGATTGAGCACGATGGTACGGTGGCTCCCCTCAGCTACGGATTCCCGCGCCGTTATGCCTTCGGCAGCCTCCGCGAGGAACGCCTGACGACGATGACGAAGCGGTGGATCGAATCGCAGGCGGGCGCCTTCTGCGAAATCTACGGCGCCGTGTTGCATCGGGCGCGCTCCGCCGACCGCACGTTCGGGGATTGGTACCTGATGCTGTCGCTGGAAGCGCAGCGCTCGGAAACAGGCATGTCGGCCGCGGGCTGAGACTGAAAATGTGGGGCAGGCAATCTTGTCTAGTGCCACTTACTCTCCCCAGAACGGGTATTCGGCAGAAGTTGTGGGGCAGGTTGGCAACCGGTTGGCAACCTACGGCGGGTTGGTAAGCCGCCGGAACCCCCTGTAAACAACCAGATGGCGCCGGTTGCCGGGGTACCCTCTGGGTCGCGCGCAGGATACCATCCTGCCCCACAAAACAAAAAAGGGGGCCGTGGGCCTTCCGCTCCTGCTCGGGCCGTCAAAGACACAGCGAGGAAGGCGGGTTGACAAGAGGAGTCCGGGCTGCGCTCGGATGCACTAGCCCGAGGCTTATCCCACTCAAAAGAAAAAGGGGCCGGTTTTCCGGCCCCTTTTGAGGAAAGTGCTGCTGCTGGCGCCTAGAACACGATCTTACCCGAGAGTTGGACCACACGCACCGAAGAGTCGAAGCCCAGGAAGGTGCCGTACGGGCTCGTCGGCGAGTTCACCATTCCCGAGATCGTCCCGAAGGTCGAGTCGCCGATATTGGCGTCCGGGGTGGCGAAATTCGGGTGATTGAAGGCGTTGAAAGCCTGCACGCCAACTCCAAAGTTCACCCTTTCGGCAATCTTGAAGTTGCGGAACAGGTTGAGGTCCAGGTCGAAGTAATGGGGCCCGCGAAGCTGGTTGCGCGTCTGCGGCGACCAGGCGGTGAAGTTGTTGATCGTGGAGCTGTCGAGGTACGCGGCGGAATTGATGCACGGCACTACCGCGCCACCCGTGTAGGCATTGGCGGATCCGCAACTGCTGCCACCCCAACCTGTGCCAAGCGGTGTGGCCAGAATCGCTCCGCCGCCGTTGCCCAACGCAGAGTTGTTGGTATCGGTCACCGAGAAAGGCATTCCGGTGCGCCAGTAGAGCTTGCCGGATAACTGCCAGCCATTCGCAATGGCCTTCAACACGCGGCTTCCGGAGTGGATCGTCGGATTGACCAGGAAGTCGCCGCTGATGTTGTGGCGAATGTCGTAGTCGGCATTCCCGTAATTGTCGGCCCGCAGGCTGAGCGGATTGATCTGCCCGCCGACAGTGACGGCGTTTCCGTCCGTGAACAAGCAGCCATTGGAGCATTCGTCCAGGTTGTGCGACCAGGTGTAGTTGAGGTGGAACGCCACCGAGTTGGAGAACCGCTTGGTCAACGTGACGCTGAGTCCCTGGTAGTTCGAAACCGCGCCGTTCTGGTACGTCGTCACGACTCCGTAATTGGCCACCGGAACGCTCGCCGGGATACCGGAAACGCCCGGGTACAAGCCGTACTGGTCGTAGGCATTCGGCCAGGCGTTGGAATAGAGCAGGCGCGTGCCGCTGTTGCCCACATAGTTCAGTGTCAGCAACAGGTTGTTCTGCAATTGCCGTTGCACCTGCAGGTTCCACTCGCGCCACATCGGAGCCTTAATGGTTCCGATGATGCCATTAGCCGCCGGAGCCGAGAACACCGAGCCCAGTGCCTTCAGTTGAGCGGCGAGTTGGCTGTAGGTCTTGGTGAGGGAGAAGGCATTCGCCGAGGCCTGCCATGTGGCCGCCCCGCCCGCTGGATCGAACCCCAAGGTCCCCGCCGTGGGACGCACGCGGATGGCCACTGCCGCAGGCGGGTTGGCCAGCAGATCGTCCACCAGGCCGGCCGGCGGGTTGTCATAGGCGAGCATGAAACCGCCACTGATCACCGTCTTGTGGTCGCTTCCCGGCGAATAGCTGAAGCCGATCCGGGGGGAGTATACCAGGGGGTCGACACCCGGGTATGCCCGGTGCAGGCCGGCAGTGATGTCGCTGCTATAAGGTACGCTGCCGGGGTTCGAACTCGTGAAACTGGCCAGGGTCGACGCCGGCCCTGTGAGGTTCGCGAAACAGTTGAACTGGCATACCGGGTTGGAGTTCCGCTCCGCGCGCAACGCCAGGGTGAGCTTCAGGTTCGGCCGCACCGCCCACTCATCCTGTCCGTAAACGCCCAATCCCCACATGGCTACCGGAACGTCGGCGGATTGGTTCAGCGTCTTGCGATACTGATAGGCCACGCCATTCGCGAAGTTCTGCAAGCCGGATGCAACGTATCCGAAGTAGACCGCCGGATTGTTGAAGTAGAAGTTGTGGTCGCTCACGTCGTACCGGCGGAAATTGACGCCGAACTTGAAGTTGTGTCTCCCGCGGGTCAGTGTGAAATCGTCGATGAACTGGTACTGCGTGACGTTCCGGCCCTGCGGGAACGATCCCTGCGAGTTGAAGCCGGTAAATGGGACCGCGCCCGAGGTCACAACCTGATAGGGGAACGTGCTCTGCACCTTCGCCGCGTCCTGCTGGAACTGGGCAACGTAATGGCTCAGCGCTGCCGTGAACTGGTTGGTCGAGCTGGCGCTAAGGATGTGCGTCTCCTGGACCTGAAAGTCGTAAGAGGGCTGCACGGAAATCGCGTCGAAATTAGCGCTAATCGGGTCAAGCGACGTGGGCTGCGTTCCGTGATCTCCCTTGTACCGGAACGAAGCATTATCTTTGTCGCCGATCTTCTGATCTAGCTTGACCGCCAGAATCCACTCGGAGCCGAGGGCGTTCGGAGTCGCCTGGAACCTCTGGGCGCACGACATCGTCGTCGGATCGAAGCCCGGCAGAACGATCGAGTTGCAGTAACTGCTGTTGGGGATAGGTAATGCACTGGATGCGCCCGGAGCGTTCGCCCACAGCCCCAGCATAGTCTTGTATGCGCTGGCTTCGTTCGGTTGTTTGGTCTGGACATTCGCCTGCACCGCGCTGGCGAACGCCGGTGTCGGAATCGTCACCGAGTCCACGTTCGGCAGAACGAATTTCAACCCTTCCGTGTCCACGAAGAAGAACGTTTTGTTCTTGAAAATCGGTCCGCCAATCGAAGCCGCCCACTGGTTGGCGTTCGAGAAAGCCCGCGGAGTGTCGGTGGCGTTGTTGAACCAGTTGTTGGAGTTCATCGCGCGACCGTTCCACAGATACTGGGCGTTGCCGTGGAATTCGTTCGTGCCCGACTTGGTGACGTAACTCACCTGCGCGCCGGCAAGCTGTCCGTACTGCCCGCCGTAGGGATTGGCGATCACCGTGGCTTCCTGCAATTCGTTCTGGCCGATGGTCAGGTTCGAGGCCCCCGAATTGTTGATGTTGAAGTACGGGTCCATGTCGTTCTCGCCGTTCACCGTGAACAGGTTCGACGTCCCCGGCAGCCCGTTGATATTGAAGTTTCCGTAACCGCCCGTCACGTTTACAGTAACGCCCGGAACCGTGAAGGCGACGGTAGTGATGTCCCCGCCCGCAGACGGCAATTGCGCCAGTTGCTCCGGCGTGAACTGCGTGTTCATGCTGGGTTCCGCATTCAGCAGCGACGCCGCCGCCGAAACTTCCACCGTCTGGGAGGATGATCCAACCTGCAAAGTCAGGTTGAGCGTCACCACCGATCCAACGGCCACTTCGACTTTTTGCTCTAACTTCTGGAAGCCGGCCGGATTCGTGCTTACCATGTATTGGCCGGTCTTTAACAACCGGAACCGGAATTCACCCGTCGAACCGGTCGTGCTGGTCTGCGTAGCTCCGGTGTCGAGGCTCTTCAGAGTGATCGTGGCGTTCGTTACAACCGCGCGGCTGGGATCTTGGAGAGTTCCAGCGATGTCCCCAGTCGTGAGAGACTGAGTAAAAAGCGACGGCGCAAGCAACGCCAAAATCGTAAAGACGAGCAGGAAGCGCCCCTTGACCGATTTGGCGCCTGACGCAATTCCCAAACAAAAACCCCTTGGTCTCATAAAAGTCAACTCCCTTTCGTAAGTTCAGGATCCGGTATGTTCGAATCCGAGTTCTAAACTGGGGGTATCGGCCTCAACGCGGAAGTCGCCCGCTACCAAAACACCCCTCACAAAAAACCAACCCCTTGCAGCAATTTGCCCCTGCCTTCAGCAGGCGCGTGACAAACACGTGTACTTTCGTGCACTTTATTGTTGATGGGGTCGATTGTCCTTGATTTCACCAAGGAAAGCAAGGGGTATTTAACTCCGAATAGGTTAAGGGTGTTTGTGCCTCGCGGCACGCGCTTTATAATCAGTTGATTAGAGAAAAACCACGACGATGTGGTGACCCCGTGTGAGCTAACAAACACCACATTAATGTGGTTGCCGAACTAGTGAACCGTGGGAAAAACCCCCACTCTGCGTCAAAATCCCCACCCTAATCCCATCGCAACGCGATCATGGGATCCACCCGTGCGGCGCGGCGGGCCGGCACGTAGCAGGCAGCCAGCGAGACGGCGCACAAGATCGCCGGCGCTCCCAGGAACACCATGGGATCGCAGCCGCTCACCTCACACAGCATGCGGGCGAGCACCTTTCCCACCAGGAATGAGAGCGCCAGACCGGTCGCGGCGCCGATCGCCGTCAAAGCGGCACCTTCCCGCACCACCACGTGCAGCGTGTCTCCGGTGGTGGCCCCGAGGGCCATGCGGATGCCGATTTCCCGCGTACGCTGGGCCACCGTGTAGGACCGAATGCCGTAGAGCCCGATCACCGCCAGCAGCAGTGCCACGCCGCGGCTGAGGCTGCCAACCGCCAGTCAAAGCTGCCATTTTGGCGGACTACGAGGCGTTCCATCGCTCCTACTGCCTTCCGAGCCGGTAGAGTGGGCCAAATCGGGCTTTCCAGCCTATTCCTACCTCGATTGGTAATATGCCTCTTTGAAATATCATAGGAGCACTAATTCTAAATGGTTCAATGTCTTACGGGACAAAACCACTGATCGCGGGGCTGCGACACCCACGCGAAATGCGGTGTTATGGAATCGGCCGCCCGAAAAGCCCGAAAAAAATGACCAAACCCTTCCGAATCAGTTACGATTAACCTGTTGTTCACTTGGTGAACGACTTGCTAGACTATCACCACACCGCAGTTAGCCCGTTTGAAGACACTCGTGCGAACTGCCGGAATTTCAGCGGAGGTATTTGACGAATGAAGAACACAAAGCTGCGGCTCCTTGGGCTGAGTTTGCTCGCCTTGGCTGCTTGCCTTAACGGCTTCGCTCAGTCCACAGTCACGGGTGAGCTTGTTGGTGCGGTGACCGATCCAAGCGGGGCGATTGTGGCCGCCGGCAAAGTGACAGTACTGAGCGACGCCACGGGCGAGACACACACTTCTGCCATAAGCGCCACCGGCGAATTCCATGTTTCGCTGCTCCGGCCCGGCGTCTACACCGTCACGGTGGTCGCCCAGGGATTCGAGCGGACGGAGGAGAAAGTGACGGTTGGCCTCGGCCAGATCGCCAATGTTAAATTCAAGCTCGGAATCGCTCAGCAGAGTTCCACTGTGACGGTGGAGGAGCAAGCCTCCATGATGCAAACCGACAATGCCAATATGGCAACCACGTTCGACAGCTCTATGCTGGAGAATCTGCCGGCCCCCGGGAACGACATGACGGCTTATGCGTTGACGGCCCCGGGCGTCACCGTCTCTACCGGTGGCGGGTACGGCAACTTCTCGGCATTCGGACTGCCCGGCGTTTCGAACCTGTTCACCATCAACGGCTCGGATAACATGGATCCGTACCTCAACCTGAACAACTCGGGCGCGAGCAACCTGACACTCGGCTCCAACGAGATCCAGGAAGCGGCGGTCATCCTCAACGGCTACACCGGCCAGTACGGACGCCAGGCGGGCGCCCAGGTGAACTACGTCACCAAATCCGGCGCGAACGACTTCCACGGCAACGCGGCGTTCTTTTACAACGAAAGAGTTCTGAACGCCAACGACTTCTTCAACAATGCAACCGGCACCCCTCGCCCCTTCGCGATCTCCCGTGAGTGGGCCGGGTCGGTAGGCGGACGCATTATCAAGAACAAGCTGTTCTTCTTTTACAACAACGAGGGAATGCGCTATGTTCTGCCCTCTGGCGGACCGGTCTATATTCCCACCAGCGACTTCGCCACGTACGTCCTCAGCAATCTGAAAGCGACGAATCCTGCCGCGGTGCCGATATACACCAACGCGTTCAATTTATACGGGACTTCGTCGGGCATCGCCCGCGCCACACCGGTAACAGCGGCGCTGGATCCGGCCCTGGGCTGCGGAGACATTGTGTCGAGCACTTGGGGCGTAACCAAGCCCTGCGCCCAGACCTTCCAGAGTTCGGTAAACAACCTCAATATCGAGCGCCTGCAGGCCTTCCGGGCCGACTACAATCTCAGCGAGAAGGATCGCATCTACGTCCGCTACAACGACGACCACGGCGTGCAGGCCACCAGTACCGATCCCATTAACTCCGCCTTCAGCGCAAACAGCGTGCAGCCATCGTATGGCGGCCAAATCGGTTACACCAGGGTGATCACGCCCAAGATGGTGAACCAATTGCTCCTGTCCGCTTCGTACTACACGGCGATTTTCGGACCCCCGGATTTTGCCGGTGCCATCAAGACTTTTCCGACCACGTGGAACTTCGGAGACGGGCTTTTCTCCGCAATGGGCGGGGGCGACAGCGGCTATCCTTCAGGCCGGAAGGTGCGGCAGCATCAGGTGATTGACGACTTCGCCCTTACTCAAGGCAAGCATGTCTTCAAGGTGGGCATGAACTTCCGCCAGAACTACGTCAGCACATACGCGGCGTTTCCCAACACCACTGGCTTGGCCACGTTCAATTCGATGACCGATTTCGTGAACGGCTCCTTCGATAACGGCTCGACTTTTTCGCAGGCCTTCACCAACATCGGCGCCGAACCCCTGAAAATGTACAGCTTGGGGTTCTATGTGCAGGATGAGTGGAAGATCCTACCCAACCTGACGGCGACTCTGGCGTTGCGCATGGATCGCAACAGCAATATCACGTGCGGTGGGGGCTGCTTCAACGAGTTTGGCATGCCATTCGCCTCTGCCGACCATTCCGTGACCACGCCCTACAATGCCACCATCCACGTCGGTTTGCCCACCGCCTTCCCGGGCGTGGAGAAGATCGTACCCGCACCGCGAGTCGGCATGGCGTACAGCGTCACGAAGTCCACGGTGATCCGCGGCGGTTTCGGGATCTTCTCCGATCTCTACCAGGGTTTGATCGCCGACCGCTTCATCACCAACAGTCCGGCTGTCGCAACATTCAGCACCTCTAGCGGCCTGATGGCGCTGGGCGACCCGAACAGCGTGTTCGCCACCGTGGCCAACTCAGCCCACGCCTTCCAGAGCGGATTCGCCAGCGGCGCGACCCTGGCGCAGCTCAAGGCCAGCGTCCCACTGGGATTCACCACGCCAACTTTCAGCACGGTCGCAAACCAAATGGTCAATCCCAAGTACTACGAGTGGAACCTCGAAGTGCAGCAGAGCGTCGGCAAGAACTACATGGTGTCCCTCAACTACGTGGGCAATCACGGGAAGGACGAAGTCAGCCAGAATCCGCTCATGAACGCGTATGACGCAAAGGGATTCCAGGGACTTCCTACCGCGGCTCCAGACCCCCGGTTCGGCCAGATTCGTGAACTGAACAACATTGGATACTCCTATTACGACGGACTCGTCACCTCGTTCAAATGGCACCTTGGCCATCAGTTCTCCGGCCAGTTCAATTACAACTGGGGCCATGCGCTGGATACCTGCTCGAACTCCTGCCTGGAGCCTTTCGTCGCTAGCAACAACGTAAGCGTCCGCAATCAGCTTAGCCCTCTCGGTCTCAGAGGGGTCAACTACGGCGACGCCGATTACGATACGCGCCATACCGTGAATTCCAACTATGTGTACATGGTCCCCAGCCACTTCGGTAACAAGATTCTTAACTCCGTTGTGGGCGGATGGACCGTAGCCGGGACGATCCTGTACCACTCGGGCTACCCGTTCAGCATCGTCAACAGCGGGATTCGAGGTACCCAGGGAATCGGCAACGCGTCCGGAATCACCACGGCAGTCATACTGGCCGACTTTATGGGCGGATCTTCCTACCCGAGTTGCACCACGCCCAATGCCAGTTGCTACGACCCATCCATGTTCGCCGCCAAAGGCAATCAGCACGACTGGGGCAATATTCCCCGCAACAGCTTCCGCGGCCCAGGCTACTTCGACACGGATCTCAACCTCAAAAAGGAGTTTGCCTACAAGGAGCGGTACAAGTTGACCGTGGGAGCGTATTTCTTCAACGTGCTCAACCACCCGAACTTCGACCAGCCCGGCAACAACATCGCGCTGGGCAACTTCGGCCAGATCTTGAACTCGGTTTCGCCTCCTTCGAGCGCCTATGGTTCGTTCCAGGGCTCAGCGGTGTCGGGCCGGCTGGCGCAGATGCTGGTGAAGTTCGCGTTCTAACTTTCGTCTCAATTCGAAAACACAGCGGGAGCCTAACGGGCTCCCGCTTTTTTTGTTGGGTGATGGGCCGATGAAATGCAGCGGCCCCACCCTATTCCCATCGCAGTGCGATCATAGGATCCACCCGTGCGGCGCGGCGGGCCGGCACGTAGCAGGCAGCCAGCGAGACGGCGCACAAGATCGCCGGCGCTGCCAGGAACACCACGGGATCGCTGCCGCTCACCTCATACAGCATGCCGGCGAGCACCTTTCCCACTAGGAACGAGAGCGCCAGACCGGCCGCGGCGCCGATCGCCGTCAAAGCGGCGCCTTCCCGCACCACCAGGCGCAGCGTGTCTCCGGCGGAGGCGCCAAGCGCCATGCGGATGCCGATTTCCCGCGTGCGCTGGGCCACGGTGTAAGAGCGGATGCCATAGAGACCGATCACGGCCAGCAGCAGCGCCACGCCGCCGAAGATGCTGAACATGGTGGCGCCGGTGCGCATGATCCACAAATCGATGCTGCCCTCCAGATGCTGCTGCATGGTCTTCAGCAACAGTACGGGCAGCACGGCATCGAACGCGCGGATCTCGCGGCGCACGGTATCGAGCATGCCGGCTTCGCTTGTGACCTTCAGGTGGACGTGCATATCCGACTGATATTCCTGCCCGAACGGGAGGTACACGTGGGGCTCTAAGTCACCCCGGCCAACGATGTGCTCGCGCACGTTCCCCACAACTCCGACCACTTCCATTTCGCGCGCTTTCCCCGTGTCCTCGTTGAGCAGAATGTGCTTGCCGAGGGCATCGCCATCCGGCCAAAGACGGTTAGCGGCCAGGCGGTCGAGCACCACGGCGGAGCGTGCGCCGCCTTCCGCCGGGAGGAACGATCGGCCGCGCAGCAACCCGATCCCCATGGTCTGAAAGTAGTTCTCATCGACGATATTGGAGCGGCAGTTGACCAGATTTCGCTGGTCGGCGGGGTCGGTGCCGGGACGCCGGATGCCGCCCCCGTTGGAAGTCATGCCGAAGGGGACTGTGGCGGCAACCGACGCCGACTCCACGCCGGGTAGCGCCTTCAGGCGAGCCAGCAGTGCCCGATAGGTTTCGCGGCCGCGCGTCTGATTGTAGCCGGCCAGGCCGGGGTCGAGTTCGATCACGATGGAGTTGGCGATGCGGAACCCGGGCGCGACATCGGCGGCGCGCAGGGCGGAGCGGGTGAACAGGCCGGCGGCGGTCAGCAGAGTCAGCGAGAGACAGATCTGGCCTATCACCAGAAGGTTCCCTCGGGAGAACAGGCGTTTTCCGCCGCTCCCGGCGCGCTCGCCATCCTTGAGGTCGGTCACCAGATCGGGACGCGACAGATTCCAGGCAGGCATGAAGCCGAACAGCAGGGTGCTGAACAGGCAGAAGCCAAAGGTAGCGGCCAGCACTCGCGGGTCGGGCGTCGGGTTATATACCAGGTCGAGCGGGGCCAGGCGGGCCATGGAGTTCATCAGCCCGCCAGTGCTCCACCAGGCGATGACCAGACCGGCGGCACCGCCGGCGAGCGCCAGCATCAGGCTCTCCGCAAGAAGTTGCCGGATGATATCGCGCCTTCCGCCGCCCAGCGCCAGGCGGATGGCGATTTCCTTGCGCCGGGCCGCGCCCCGCGCCAGCATCATATTCGCCACGTTGAGGGAGGCGATCAGCAGGACCACCGCCGCCATGCATAGAAGAAGGATAGCGGGCCCCGCCAGTTCCTTGTCCGACTGAGGGTTGTCGGAGACGCTCAGCCGGGAGAGCGGGCGCGCCACCAGCGCCTGATC
>Ga0224559_1000945_pt1 | contig 16866 bp, 14 predicted proteins | sample 714S33034metaG_FD_180676 | JGI IMG/M metagenome (GOLD analysis project Ga0224559, IMG submission 180676) | Peat soil microbial communities from Stordalen Mire, Sweden - 717 S3 30-34 | ecosystem: Environmental > Terrestrial > Soil > Wetlands > Peat | place: Sweden: Norrbotten County, Stordalen... | reverse complement strand
GATACTGAGAAGCAACTGGCCCATGAGCTCTATCTAAAGGGCCGCTTCGAGTGGAACCAGCGGACACCTGACAGCCTCAATCGCGCGCTGGACGACTTCACACAGGCGCTTGTGCATGATCCCGGCGACGCACAGAATTATGTAGGCCTTGCCGATACATACAATCTGCTGCGCGAGTACTCTTTGATGCCTGAAAACGAGGCATACAGCCGGGCGATTGCGGCGTCGAAAAAAGCCATTGAGATTGATGACACCCTTGCCGAGGCGCACCGCGCGCTGGCCTTCGATGAGGTTTTTGGCAATTGGGATTTTTATACCGGCGAAAAGGAGTTCCGGCGCGCCATCGAGCTCAATCCGCGCGACCCTCTTGCCCATCTCTGGTTTGCCAATGCTTTTACCGCGCCGGGTTGGTATCCGTTTTGCCTGCGCGAAATCAACCGTGCACAGGAACTGAATCCCGCTTCACCCTCCATTCTTGCCGACAAAGGCGCAATGCTCATCGGAGATGGACAGACGGAAAAGGGAATCGAACTGCTCAAACAGGTTGAGCGTACCTCCCCGGAGTTTCTCTCGTCTCATCGCTATCTGGCCAGAACCTATCTGACTTTACGAGACTATCCAAACTTTCTTCTGGAGAGCGATAAAGTGTCGGAGCTTACGGGCGACCCGGTCTTGAAAGTGACCAATGCCGCGGCTCGGGAGGGGTTTCGCCGGGGCGGCGAGCGTGGGTTGCTGAGTTACTTGTATCAGGCGCAGAAAAAGTTCCACGATCAGGGGAAACTAACAGGAACGGAACTTGCCGGAACCTGTATACGGCTGGGAAAGCGAGAAGAGGCTCTTCAATTGCTGCGCGAAGATTATCAGAATCATAGAGAGTTGTTCTTGTTCATCCGCTCCGACTATATCCTGAGGGAGCTTAAAGACGAGCCTGGATTTCAGGAATTGATAAGAGATCTGCATGTTCCCACGTCAGAAGCCGTCGCTGATGCCGGCTCCGTTCTTCAAAAGTAGTTGCGGTCGCGGCGGCCGCTAGATAACTCACAAAAATGAAAAAGGCCTAGAGCTTGCGCCCTGGGCCTCGGACCATGCACAGACTTCTCTGCCGATTTCACATCTTTAAGCGCGCAAACCGATTTTGCGGCGAACCATGCCGGCCAATCCCACCAGGCCGCTGCCGAGAAGCAGCATCGAGCCAGGCTCAGGAGCAGGTTCTATATCGGGCTGCCCGGCTGGGCCGGTTGTACCAGCAATCCCAGTCAATGTTCCTATTAATCCTGACGTGATAAGAGTAATTTCAGGGGCATTATCGACATCAAAGGCCAAAGTGATGATATTTTCTTCCGGAATGCTGCCAATTTTATGACCGAAAACTATGATTGGTACACTCCAGGGTGTGTCTTCAAGAATGATGGTTATCTCTTTCGTTCCTCCAATGCTTGTATAAAGCCCATTGGAAGTTGCAGAAAACAAGTCGGTCCCAGTAGGGACGCTTTTGTCGTAGCCGATGACCCCATCCTGATAGCCGGTAATTATTCCACTTAACGAGGTGATGGACTGATAATTGCTGGAAAAATCTACGGTTCCTGCGAATGTTCCGCCCTTTGTTAAGGCGAAATTGAGGTAGTAATCGTGTGTAGAATCGGCCTTTGCCGGAGTGGCAACTGCAAGTGCGGCCAGAACCGCCATAGAGGCTGCAAGTATTCTTAGTGATTTCATCGTGCGTCTCCTTCTTTCCCGACGGCTATTTAAACAAGAAACACCAATCTGCTGATCGTGCCCCTTTCCAATGGAAGGCGTTGGAAATGAAAGAACTATACAACCACGCCTCTCCACAGTTACCGTCACACAAATTTCCCGTTGATTGTTGCGATGCCCCGTACAGAAATGTCTGGGAGCAAATCAAACTATGAAATAAGTGTGGACGAATTATATGGCAAGATAGGTATAGTTACATCGACTCTAAAGTGTACGTTACTATCCGGCGCATAATGTTACTTTTGTTATAGTTGCAAGCGTTGCCTGTTCTTCCCATTGAACTGGCCTGAGCCGCCTTCCGCCAGCGCGTCCCTTGATAGAAGTACGCTTCCCTTCTCTCGCATCAAGAAAGGCCCAGAGCTTGCGCCCTGGGCCTCGGTCGATTTCTTGAATATTGCCGATAGTTACTCGGCTGCCGCTTCCACAGCCTTGGTTGTCGCCACGGTCCACTCCGGCGCGCCCACCTTGAAGCGCGCAAAGCGCCGCACGGTGATGTTCTCGCCCAGCTTGCCCACCTTCTGCGCAATCAATTCCTTGATGCTGATGGCCTGGTCCTTGATGAAGGGCTGCTCCAGCAGGCAAACTTCTTCGTAGAACTTGGCCATCTTGCCCTCGACGATCTTCTCGATCACCGGGGCCGGCTTGCCGGTTGCGGCAGCCTGGGCGCGATAAATCTCCTTCTCGCGCTCCATATCGGCAGCAGTCACGTCCTCGGGCTTCACATAGCGCGGGTCGGAGGCCGCGATGTGCATCGCGATGTCCTTGAGCAGCTCCTGGAAGTCCTCGGTACGGGCCACAAAGTCGCTCTCGCAATTCAATTCGAGCAGCACGCCGATTTTGCCGCCGGCATGAATGTACGTGCCCACTGCGCCCTCGTTAGTGGTGCGCGCGGCCTTCTTCTGCGCTGAGGCCATGCCCCGTTTGCGCAGCACCACAAAGGCATCCTCGATATTTCCCTTGGTCTCCTGTAGCGCCTTCAGGCAGTCACCCATCGGCGCGCCTGACTTTTCCCGAAGCTCTTTTACCAACTTGGCATCAATCTTTTCGCTCACTGTCTTCTCTCTTTTCCTGGTAATCTGCGGCCCCTTCCGGGGCTTTCTGTCTTGCGAATTCTTGTCTAGCCGGGGCTTGTGGTCTCCCACCCTTCCGACAAAAAACCCTCAGGGATGGGACTCGGAGCATCTGAGTTGCAGCCCGGCATAAGAAAAGCGTGGCGCATAACGCTGGCGGCCACGCTGGTCTCATTCTGCGCGGTCATGCGCGCAGCAAAGATTAAACAGCGCCCTCGACTACGTCGGCCTCGTCCAGCGCCGCCACTGCGGCAGGCGCCTTGCGAATGCCGCCGCCCAGGGCTGCTTCCAGGTCTACTTCTTCAACCTCGGCGGGTGCGGCCTCTGCGGCTATATCGTCGGCCACTGCAACCGGCTGCTCCTCCTGGAAGGCTTTGTCGCCCACCAGGTTCACGCCCTCGGAAGCCGAATCCGCAATCTTCGAAGTGAACAGGCGAATGGCGCGCAGCGCGTCGTCGTTGCCCGGAATCACGTAATCGACTACCGTCGGATCGCAATTTGTATCCACCACGGCTACCACCGGTATGCCTAGCTTGCGAGCTTCCTTCACGGCAATCGCTTCGTTGTTCGAGTCGACAATGAACAGCGCATCGGGCAGCCGCTTCATGGCCTTGATGCCGGCCAGGTTAGCTTGCAAATGCTTGCGCTCCCGCTCCAGCTTGATTACTTCCTTCTTGGTCAGCAACTCGTAGCGGCCATCCGTGGCCATCTCATCCAGTTCCTGAAGGCGCTTCACCGACTTCTGCACCGTCACCCAGTTGGTCAGCAGCCCACCCAGCCAGCGCTGGTTGATGTAGGGCATTCCTGCGCGTGTGGCTTCTTCCGCCACGGCTTCCTGCGCCTGGCGCTTGGTGCCGACAAACAGAATCGTCTTGCCGCTGGCGCACAGCTCGACGACGAACTTCGACGCCTCCTTGAACAGCTTGAGCGTCTTCTGCAGGTCGATGATGTAGATCCCGTTACGCTCGCCAAAAATGTATTCCTTCATCTTTGGATTCCAGCGCTTGGTCTGATGCCCGAAGTGAACTCCCGCTTCGAGCAGCTCCTTCATTGTGATCGTGGCCATTGGCCTCCTTCGTGGATTGCATCCGGACTGGCTTTGCCTTGCCCGGATTGAACCCGCTTATGCGGGAATTTGTAAATCCAGGGACTGGGAACTAGAAAACAGCGCCAAAGTTGCAGCCAGTCCCTTAGTCCCAGCAAACGCGTTAGCGCTTGCTGAACTGGAAGCGCGCACGAGCGCCCTTCTGTCCGTATTTCTTACGTTCCTTCATGCGCGAGTCGCGAGTCATCAAGCCTTCAGCTTTGAGTACCTTGCGCAGCTCGGGATTGAACTGGACCAGCGCGCGGGCAACGCCCAGCTTGACGGCATCGGCCTGGGCCGCAACGCCGCCGCTCTTCACGGTGGTCACTACGTCAAAACTCGAAGCCAGCTCAACCAGCGCCAGTGTCCGCTTGGCGGCTACGCGCTGCTGTTCGGTGACAAAGTACACGTCAAATGCCTTGCCGTTTACCTTCCACTCGCCCGTGCCAGGACGCAGAAAGACGCGCGCGATCGCCGATTTGCGACGCCCCGTCCCGTAATACTGAACCAAATCTGCCATTCTCTGCTCTCTCCGCCGGCCATCGCCGGCCAATCCTAGTCCCTGTCTTACGCAATGTCCAACGCAATCGGTTTCTGCGCTTCGTGGGGGTGCTTGTCGCCGCGATAAACCTTGAGTTTGGTAGCCATCTGTCGGCCCATCTTGCTCTTGGGCAGCATGCCCTTGATGGCCTGCTCCAGAATCGCCTCCGGCTTGCGGTTCAACAGCCGCATGAACGATTCTTCGCGCAGTCCGCCGGGGAAACCGGTGTAGCGTCGATAAAGCTTGTTTTGCGCCTTGAGGCCGGTCAGGCGGACTTTCTCCGCGTTGATCACGATCACGTGGTCGCCCACGTCGATGTACGGCACATACTGGGGATTCAGCTTGCCGCTCAGTACATCGGCAGCCTTGGTCGCCAGACGGCCCAGCGTCTTGCCGCTGGCGTCTACTACAAACCATTTGCGGTCAATATCCTTGCCGCTCGGAACAAAGGTACCCATCTCTCTCCTACCCTCTAAACGCCTGGAAAACACCTGGCCCAACAAAAAATCAGCGCAATGCGCACTTGCCCGCGCCAATCCGGCGCACGGGCCCAATTTCCACCCACTGCCAAACAAATCTGTTCGGGTGAGGACCGCGGGGGCTGGCCCTGATAAGGGCTCTGGCTGCACTGGATTCGGGTCAAACCGCACCCTTCCAGCAGCCGGCAGCCTGTTCCAGCTAACCCCCCAGAACATCAATCGGGGGCATCAACCAGCCGGGTCCGGGTGAACACACACAGACCCCAGGCGCAACACCGCGCAAGGACTTCAGAATAACCGAATCAGGCCCCGGAGTCAACGAGAACAGTGATAATGGAGCCGCATCCGTATGGCGCTCGTGTAGACAGGTATCACTTCACATGGGTCCAAACAAACCAGAGGATTGCCAGCCACCCGACCGCAAAGATGGTGGCGAGCAATATCCACGGGGTAAAAAAGAAGGCATACATCCTCTTAGAGTGCGGCGGTTCCCCACCCATAACGCCGGGCCCTGAATATTGAGCGGGGAGGTTGCTATTCCACCAAAACACCAACCTCCTCTGTGCGTTGGAAGCAAAGAGAAGCGCCAGACAATTCAGAAAAGACGTTGCAAAACCTAGAATGGAAAAAACAACTAGAAGGAATTTAGTGTCTGGCTTATCCCAGGCAAAGCCCAGAGCTGTGAATAACAATCCATTAAATGCGGCAGTCCACAGCATTCTCTGGTTAGTCAACTCATCTTCTCTGGTGATCATCTTCCGTACGACTTTTTCATGGGTCATTGAACGTTCTCCAAGTTATTGATATAGAGTACCTTAGTTGTATACGAAGCAAATATAAAATTTGAAACTTCCAAGGCAGGTTTCTGGACTCAGAAAAACAACCCGAAGCAACTCTAAACTCGATTGGGTGAATATCCGCAAGCGTCTACAAGCTCATCCCGCCCGGAAAACCGGCAGGTAAGAGCCGTCTCAATGTACGGGAAACCGGGTAGTATGAAATTTAATATCATGCTACTCTGATTTTTCATGTTGAAAGCCCGAGGAAGTCGATTCGGACGGCAGGAGTGCATATGGGCGTTCTGAGCAGAATCGGAATTGCGCTCGATTCGGAGCTGCTGAAGCGGTTTGACCGCTCGATTCAGCGCCGAGGCTATACCAACCGTTCTGAGGCCTTTCGCGACCTGATCCGCGACCGGCTGGTCACCGAGCAGACCGCGGTGCCGGAGGCAATCGTCGTGGGCACCGTCACGCTCATTTACGACCATCACGCCAGCGGCATTACCGAAAAGCTGACTGAGGCGCAGCACGCGCACCACGAGCTGGTGGTCTCCACTAGCCATGCGCATCTGGACCACGATTCCTGTCTTGAAGTTCTGATCGTGCACGGCAAATCTGGCCAGGTTGCTCAGTTTGCGGATCTGCTCATCGGCCTCAAAGGCGTGCAGCACGGCCGCCTGGTGATGACCGTTCCGGCGCACCCGATCGAACATCCCCACGAGCACCAACACAGCCACAAGCAGTAATCTTCACGAATTCAAAACTGCAAAAGGAAAGAATCATGGGAGCTGGTAGCACGAATAGGAATTTTGTACTACTTGTTTTAATTGTTCTTATCAGCGCCTTTACTACCACCGCACAAAACGGTGCGATACACGTCAATGGTGCGGTTCTCGATTCTCAGGGTCACCCGGTCACCATGAGTGATAAGGCTTATTCGCCTCATCTTTCAGGAACTGTCGTTGACACGTCTGGCGCGGTGATTGCCGGGGCTACCGTGCAGCTTCGAAGCGCGGATGGTATTGTACAAAGCGCAACGCAGTCGGACAGAAACGGCTCTTTCCTACTTACTGGCCTTGCGGCAGGGTCATATCGGCTTGTCGTGGCAAATCCCGGTTTTGAAACCAAAGAAATGCCCGTCACTCTGGGGACCACCGGGGCGCCGGCCCCGCTGCGCATCTCTCTGGTAGTGGGCGCCGTGAGCACCACCGTCAACGTGCAGGGCCGGAAAGATGAACTTATCGGAATTGCCGAATCCGGCACCCAGGGAACGGTGGACGCAACGGAAATCGAAGATCGTCCGATTCTGCGTTCCGGAGAAGTTTTGGAGACGGTTCCCGGTCTCATCATCACGCAGCACGCCGGCGGCGGCAAGGCAAACCAGTATTTCCTTCGTGGCTTCAATCTCGACCACGGCACAGATATCGCCATTTTTCTCGACAATATGCCGCTAAACCTGCCCTCGCACGCGCACGGCGAGGGCTACTCGGACATGAACACCGTCATCCCGGAGTTTGTGAATCGTGTGGATTTCGAGAAAGGTCCTTATTACGCAAATGTCGGCGACTTTGGCTCGGCTGCATCAACCCGTATGGAGTTTTTCAAGACGCTGCCTGAGAACTTCTTCAAGGTGGAAGGCGGGGCGCATAAATACGGGCGGGCCGTTTTCGGCGCATCGCAAAAGCTCGGCTCGGGCAATTTGCTCTACGGCGGAGAAGAGACTTACTATGACGGCCCATGGACGCATCCGGATGGCTTTAACAAAATCAACAGCATCCTAACCTACAGCCGGGGCGACGACAATATTGGCGCCAGCATCACGGCCCACGCGTATCACGGAAAATGGAACTCGAGTGATCAAATCCCCGTTACCGCCCAAGTCAACCCCACACCATCTACGCCATACGGAGTTGGTTACTTTGGCACACTGAACCCGACTGACGGCGGCCACAGCCAGCGTTATAGCTTGCAGGGCGAGGGTCATCGCCAGGGCACAAATTCCGAGTCGAAAATCTCAGCCTACGTGTTTTATTACGATCTCGATTTATTTTCCGATTTCACTTACTACCTGGTGGACCACAACAGAGGCGACCAGTTCGAACAGCAGGATCGGCGCTGGGTAGGTGGGTTTGACGCACAACACACGGTCTTCAGCTTGTGGGTTGGCCGCAAGATGTCAAATACCTTCGGCGGGCAACTACGCAACGATTGGATCAACAACGGCCTTTACCGGACTCAAAATCGCAGACACACGATCAAAACCGATTATTCCGCCTCCGGCATCTCTTTTAACGACACCATCTGCAACACCTACACTTCCGCTGTCATTATCAGTGTGGATGGTGGTCCCCCTGCCACTTTTACCAGCGCCTGTCCGGCTTTGCCCCCGACCACGGAGCGGGATAACTTTACGGACATGATCGGCAGCGCGTATGTGGAAAATAAAATCCAGTGGACGAACAAATTCCGCTCGGTCGTGGCCCTGCGCGGCGACGACGAGAAGTTTGTCGTTACCAGCCTGGCTTACCCCTCCGATATTGTTACTTTGCCCGACGGCACCACCACCACGGTGAACGCGGCCAATTCTGGCTCGGCCAGCAAGTTCCTGCCCAGCCCCAAAGGGAGTTTGATTTTCGGCTCGTGGGCCAATACTGAGTTCTATTTACAGGGCGGATTCGGCTTTCACTCGAACGACGGGCGTGGCGCAACGCAACAAGTGGAACCGGTTTCGCCGGACAATCCATACCACGGTACACTCAACACGAAAATCACTCCCCTGGTCCAAACCAAAGGCGGGGAAATCGGCGTGCGCACTACGGCCGTACCGCATCTGCAAAGCACCCTTGCACTCTGGTATCTCCGCAGTAATTCTGAACTGCTGCAGGATGGCGACACCGGAGGCACGTCTGCTTCAGAACAGCCGAGCAACCGCTACGGCGTCGAATGGGCGAATTACTACACGCCAACGGAACATTTGGCTGTTGATTTTGACATTTCAGATTCCAGAGCCCAATTTACCCAAATAGACCCGGATGATGCGGCACAGACCATCACAAATTGCTCAATCACAATAAATGGCAACCCAGTTGGCTCCTTCTATGCGCAACAGAGCGACCCGGGGGGCAAGCTTGTGCCCGAAGCGGTCAAGGTGGTGATTTCCTCGGGCATCACATTGCACGATTACAAAGGCTTTTCGTCGAGTTTGCGCCTGCACTACTTTGGCCCGCGCGATTTGACGTCCGACGGAATTTCTCAGTCAAGTCAAACGGTGTTGCTCAATGGGGAAGTCGGTTATCAATTTTTCAAGAAATGGCACGTTACAGCCGAATTGTTGAATATGCTTGACCGCAAAGATGCCGACATTGACTACGCCTATGTCTACCAAATCGCTCCAACGGCCGCGCCAGGATTCGGACGCGTAAACCATCCCACCGAACCGTTTCTACTGCGATTCGCGTTTGGAAGAAGCTTTTGACAAATACGGGAGTGACCTGCGGCGGGTATCCGCCGCAGCTCCCCTTGGCCTGATGAGGCTAATCGTGATACATTTCAGAAATACGTGCTACTTGTCGCGTCCTGATCGGTCCGCAATGGCCGCACACAAAATGAAGGAAGCCGATGCCGCCCCTCCTGCGAATCCTGCTCAATGACGAACCAGGCAGCACCAAAGCTAAAATAATCGCCTTGTACTCCTTGTTGCTGGCCTTCAATCTGGCTGCCTGGTGCTGGGCTTTCGTTGCGTTTCAGCGGTTTCCGGTGCTTTTGGGAACGGCCTTCCTGGCATACAGTTTCGGGCTTCGCCACGCGGTCGACGCGGATCACATTGCGGCCATTGATAACGTCACGCGCAAATTGATGCAGCAGGGGAAACGGCCTGTCGCCGTAGGGCTGATGTTCTCGCTGGGACATTCCACAATCGTCATCGCTGGGTCCATTGCCATTGCAGCCACCGCGCTCGCGCTGCAGCATCGCATCGATGGTGTCCGGGAGATTGGCGGGGTGATCGGCACCCTGGTGTCCACCCTTTTTCTGTTCGCCATTGCGATTGTCAATTTGATCGTGCTCCTGTCGGTATATCGCAGCTTCAAGCGGGTCCGGCGCGGAGAACCTTATGTTGAAGATGACTTTGACCTGCTGCTTGCCAATCGCGGCTTTCTCTCCCGCCTCTTTCGCCCCATGTTCAATCTCATCCGGTCCAGTTGGCACATGTATCCTCTCGGCCTTCTGTTTGGTCTCGGATTCGATACCGCCACTGAGATCGGATTACTGGGCATCTCGGCCGCCGAAGCCTCCAAAGGGCTGTCGCTGTGGTCGGTACTGGTCTTTCCGGTTCTCTTCGCCGCGGGCATGTCGCTGATCGATTCAACTGACAATGTGCTGATGCTGGGAGCCTATGGCTGGGCCTTCGTGAAGCCGATTCGCAAACTCTACTACAACATCACGATTACCTCAGTCTCCGTTGTGGTGGCCCTGGCTGTCGGCGGCATAGAGGCGCTTGGGCTGCTTGTAGGACATTTCCACCTCAAGGGTGGAATTTGGAACCTTGTTGGCAAACTCAATGAAAACTTTGGCCTGCTCGGTTATGGCATTGTCGCGCTCTTTGCCATAAGTTGGATTTCGTCGATCGCTATTTACAAATGGCGCAGGTTTGATGATCTCGAACTTGGCGCCAGAGATACGGTTTAGCGCATGACTTCCTTTGCGATTACGGGTTTTTTAGCGCTATCTTGAGTTCGGCTATTTAGGCGAAGGCGGTTTTCCAGAAACCGGAAAATGTTAAAAAAGGAGATGGACTTTCCCATAAGTAAGTAGACAGCTTGATCGCGCTTACGAAGGCACAAGTCCACCAGTTTAAGTCGATGAACGCGTCAACTATGCCGCTTCCCCGGATAGATTCCACCCGAAATACACAAGAGCCTGTATTCGTTGAGGAAGAGGTTGGATTCATGAGGACAAGCATAAGATTGATCAAGTTGACACAGTTCTTGTGTGCCACTGTGCTGTTGTTTGTTGCTGCAAGGCCTGCTTCATCGCAGGCGGCAAAACCGCAACCGCTGACCATGTCGCTCGCATGTGCGCAAGGCGATTGTCCATTGCTGAAAGGGGTTCCTCAAACGGCAGGAATGCGCAGCGGTTTTGTGCGCCTGCAACCCGGCGCGACGGTTGGCTGGCACACCACCGGCAAGAACGAGGAAACCCTGGTAATCCTGCACGGCCAGGGTGAGGCGCTGATTGACGGCCAGGCAAAGCAGCCGTTCACCTCTCCTGCGATTGTCTATATTCCGCCCGCAACTCGCCACAACGTGGCGAACACGGGAAACGAGCCGCTTGAGTATGTATATGTAGTTGCGCCTGCGAAGGTGGAGTAACTTCAGGGTTTTGCCGTGGAAGGCTTGATCACAGCGGCAGGCGAAGGCGTCGCGGATTTCAACAGGCTCAGATCAGCCAGTACCGTTTGCCGGCTAGCCGGATCTTTTTCTGTATCGGCCGCTACCGAGGGTACTGCATAGAACGCCAGGATATTATCGCGCAACTGGAAGGATGTCTTGTCGAAGTTATGCGCGGCAAGTTGAGCCAGTAGGCTGGCGTAGGTTTCGTCGGCAAGCGAGTATTCTCCCGCCTCGGTATTCTTGCCGTCATCAAGATCGCAGTTAGGCAGCACCAGCTTGCCTGCGCGTGCATCTTCCAGCAGCAGGCGGTAATGATCGGTGGTTGCGTTGATGCTCTTGATATACAGGTCTTCCGTTTGCGGGGTTGGGTTATTGAATCCCAATCCTTTGAAGGGACCTACCTTTGGCATAAAGCGCAGAAGCGTGGATAAGATTCGCGTACCCAATCCCGGCTTTGTATAGGTTTTCCCCCAATTTCTTTCATAATCCGCGCGGGAGAGACGGTACAGAAACTTTTTTCTGGCAAAGTTTGGCGTCTCGCGCATCAGTTCCTTCTTGTGCACCTGAAGCGCCACCTGGGTCATCTGCGGAATCAGCTTGCTTACAGAGTAACGGTAGGAGCCAATCGCCAGATCCTCATGCGCCAGCACATCCTTTAGTTCCAGCCCGTAGACGACAGGGAAGACTCGCTCCAGCAGCGGCTCTGAGACTTGAAATCCTATGAAATCGTGGAACTGCTCCGGCGCATAACGATTCTTCGCCACCTGCACCGTGTCGAATCCGAACTCCGTCTTCAAATGCGCAGTCTTGTCCTGGGCATAGCGAACAGATTTTCCGTACTTAGCCCGCAGCTTTGGATAACCGATTGCGACCGCTTCATTGACCGCCGGATGGCCATCAATGTCCGACACATAGTGTGAAAGCGCACCCAGCGCAAAAGCGTACTCGTCTACATTCTGGCTTTCCGCCAGCAATTCCAGAACAAAATCCCCAGAGCGAACGTAATGCGCCAGGTTGCTGAACTCCTTGCTGCCGAATGGGTAATAGCCCAGATCCTGGATCACCGAGCCTCCATAGGCGTAGGCATGAGCTTCCTTGATCTGGTCGTCGGTGATTCCCGGAAAGCGTTCAATCAGAAGCGGACGAATCTCCAATTTCCATGCCAGGTCAACAATTTCCTCGTGCGTCAGAACGGAATAGGCAAACATAGTTCCGCTCAACGTCAGCACTGTGAAAATAAGCGCCGCTGCTCGGGATAGCCCGAAACGCCATCTCCTGATCATCGTTCTGTTCCCTTGGCTCAAATCCGTCCCATCAGGAGCAGGATAACGAGAATTACGAGGATAAGCCCAATTCCGCTGGACGGATAATATCCCCAGTTGCTGCTGTGCGGCCATGTCGGCAGCACGCCGATGAGTACAAGAATCAAAACAACAATTAAAATCGTTCCAAGCATCTTTTCCTCCCGGCGCTTCCGCAAAGCCCACATCCAGCTCTGATTGTGCAGAATTCCAGTAACGATCTGAGTCTTTCATGCTGCAGGCATGGAATCTGCTCAATTGGATACAGGGCGATCCAACTTGAAGCCGATAAGGGGTTCTGGCAGCCAGTCAGTGTCCATCTGTTGAAGTAGACAGGCCAGATTGTTGCTGGAACAACAGCCCTCTTTGTCAGTTTGCTGACGGCGCTCAAGGCTGTGCGTTAGGTGGAATCAACAGGGTTATCGCTTGGGGCACCACCTCGATGCGAACCGGCAAATCGCCCAGCAGTTCTCCATCGGCCTCCGCGAAGACACGCTGCGAAAAGCCGCTGCACGGCCGGCACTCGACCGAGACGGCGTCGAGCAGTTCAATCTCTCGGGAAAAGGTATGGCGGCCTACCATGACTGCCATTAAAAATCGGAAGTAGCTCATGCGGCTGCGGGTCTTGAAGGCGATCAAGCGAAGACCGTTTTTGTGAAGCGTGGCGCCGGGAGCAAAGTTGTTGAGAACGCCGCCGTAGTTGCGAATACGCACCGCCAGAAGCTGAGAAACCTGTTCCACGCGCGGCTGGGCGTTGGCGCTCTCGACGAAGACCGCTTCAAAAAGCGGGAAAGTGTGTGTGGCCCAGACGCGAAAGCCCTCGATGATGTAAAGGATATAGCCGAAGCGCCGCTTTAGGCCGGGATCGAGCCGGGAGAGAAACAGCGCGTCGGGTCCTACGCCGGCAGTCACGGTGAAGTAGCGGGAACGTGTCGATCCGGTTGCATCCTGATAAAAAATCCGGCCTACGGAAACACGCACCGGATTTGCAGTCAGCAGCGTGCGGACCGCCTTTGCCGGAGAGGAGCGCAGGCCCAGATTCGCAGCCAGCGCGTTGGCGGTGCCCAGCGGCACCACGCCCAAAGCCACCGTAGTGCCCACCAGGCTCTGCAAGACTTCGTGCACGGTGCCATCGCCGCCACAGGCAAGAACGGTGTCGCAGCCTCGGCGCACTGCCTCCTCGGCCAGCACTCCGGCTCTGCCCGGTGCTGTGGTCTCCAGTGCCTCGGCTTCAATGCCCTCTTCGCGCAGAATGGCGAGTGCCGTGTCGATGGCGGAGTGGCGCCCTCTGGAGTACTGGCCTGACGCCGGATTGTAGATCAGCGCTACTCTGTGCATTGCGAGTTTCTCCCCAGGAGCCCGCGCCCGGCGCGAACATTTCCGTTGGAATTCTCTACATATCTTCGCATCCCGCTCACGGCCTTGGGACTTAGATAGAAAGATATTTCGCATCCGTTTGAAGGGCAATATAGACAGCAACGGCGAGAAGTTGCTGGATCCGGCAGAGGAAAAAACACCGCAAGAGCGCTAGTCCTGCCCGCAATCGGCTGAGAAGGTCAGGATCGCGAACCTTTATACTAAGATGTTTGCCACAGGCAGGCGGCAGGCCGGAATACGGCAGCCAAACTGAGAATTTGGAAGGAGCAGACTTTGGCTCAGGCGGAGATTGGCATTATCGGCGGCAGCGGGCTCTACTCGATGCCCGGATTTACGAACGTTCATGAAGAGACAGTGGAGACCCCCTTTGGCGCGCCGTCTGATGCCTTTGTCTTGGGCGAGCTGGAGGGGCGTAAGGTGGCTTTTCTGGCGCGGCATGGGCGCGGCCATCGTATCCTGCCCTCGGAGCTGAACTTCCGCGCCAACATCTATGCCCTCAAAAAGCTCGGCGTCGAGCGGATTCTGTCGGTTTCGGCTGTTGGTTCGCTCAAAGAGGAGCACAAGCCCACGGATTTTGTCATGCCCGACCAGTTCATCGACCGCACCTTCCGCCGCATCTCCACCTTCTTTGGTGAGGGCATCGTCGGTCACATTGCCTTTGGCGATCCGGTTTGCGCGACCGTCGCAAAGGCGGCAGCCGAGGCCTGCGCCAAAGTGGGCGTGGTGGGCAAGCTGGGCGGGACGTATGTCTGCATGGAAGGCCCGCAGTTTTCCACCCGCGCTGAGTCGAACCTCTATCGCAGTTGGGGCGCAGATGTAATCGGCATGACCAACTTGCAGGAGGCCAAGTTGGCGCGCGAAGCAGAAATCTGCTACGCCACCGTGGCCATGGTCACCGACTACGACTGCTGGCGCGAGGGCCACGACGCGGTAACCATCGAAGAGATTGTCGCCGTACTGCACAAGAACGCTGAGAATGCGGCGCGTATGGTGAAGGCGGCCGTGGCGGCCATACCGCATGAGCGCAATTGCGCCTGCGCCTCGGCGGCACAGTTTGCTGTTCTCACCCAGCCCGATGCAATTCCCGCTGCCGCAAAAGAAAAGCTGAAGCTGCTCTTTGGGAAATATATGGGCTGGTAGCCAACTGCGGTACGGCTAAAAGCATCAGGGCATGACTTTTAGCCTGCCCTGAGCGCAGCCGAAGGGTGCCGTATGCTGCACAAGTCGATATTTTGAAAGGGCACGGCTTTAGCCGTTCCGAAAGCGCAACAAAAAGCGAAGGGCTTTACATGCTGCGGAAAAACTCAATCGGAGATGCAAGAAGCGTCAGGGCACGGCTTTAGCCGTGCCGCAAAAGCTGCACTATTTGCGTAGGCTTTAGCCCCTGAGGGATGTTTCTCTGGAATTTTACCTAACTCTATCAGGTCTTTGAACAGCACGTGAGGAACAAATGGCAATTACCGTAGTCGGCAGCGTTGCATATGACACCATTGAAACTCCCGCAGGCAAGCGGGAGCGCTGCCTCGGCGGCGCGGCGACGTACTTTTCGCTGGCCGCCAGTTACTTTACCGATGTGCGCGTCATCGCCGTGGTCGGTGAAGACTTTGGCCGCAGGCAGGAAGCGGTCTTCCAGGCCCGCAACATCGACACGCGCGGCATTGAGCACACCGCGGGCAAAAGTTTTTTCTGGGAAGGCTCTTATCTCGAAAACCTCAACGAAGCCAAAACGCATATCACCGACCTGAACGTTTTTGCGACCTTCAATCCGAAGATTCCCGAGGCCTATCGCGACTCGGAGTTTCTCTTTCTCGCCAACATCGATCCGGTCTTGCAGCGGCGAGTGCGCGAGCAGATGCCCGATGTAAAACTGGTGGCCGGCGACACAATGAACTACTGGATCAAAGATCATCGCCCGGCTCTATTGGAGGTCCTGAAGGGTCTCGACATTCTGCTCATCAACGACACCGAAACCCGCATGATCGCCGGCAATAACAATCTTGTCCAGGCCGCCCGCGCGGTGATCGCTTTGGGACCAAAGACGCTGATCGTCAAGCACGGCGAGTACGGTGCGACTTTATTCCACGGAGCGAAGATTTTCAAAGCGCCTGCATTGCCCCTCGAAGAAGTTGTTGACCCGACAGGCGCGGGTGACAGCTTTGCCGGCGGCTTCTTTGGCTATCTGGCCTCGCAAACCGAAATCACGATCGCCGCCTATCGTCGCGCCATTTTCTACGGCAGCGTGATGGGTTCCTTCACCTGCGAGCGCTTCGGTACGGAGCGGCTGCAAAAACTCACGCGTCCGGAGATAGACGACCGCTTCAATCTGTTCCGCGAGATGACGCATCTTGACTGAAACTCCCATCACGGAAAAGCCCATTTGCCGCGCGGAGTGGCTGGCGGTGCTAGCCTGCTGCGCGGCGGCTTCCATCACCGCGATCGTTTGGAGCTGGCGCAACGGCGCAATGCTCAACTACGGCGATGCAGTGGCGCATCTGCACATTGCACGGCGGGTCCTGGACGCGCGCCTGCCGCGGCTGACCGAACTGGGCTCGGTGTGGCTGCCATTGCCGCATCTGCTGTTGCTTCCCTTTGTGCAAATTTATAGCTGGTGGGCCAACGGCTTTGCCGGCGTAATACCTTCGGCGCTGGCTTATCTCGCTGCCTGCGCGGGCATCTACCGGCTGGCGCGCCACTGGCTCACCCCTGCGGCCTCCGCGCTGGCATTGGCTTTCTTCGCATTGAATCCCAACCTGCTCTATCTGCAAACCACGGCCATGACCGAGCCGCTTTTTGTTTGCGAGATGGTTTGGATCGCCGTCTGGCTGGTGGAGTGGCGGGCCTGTCTGGATTCAGCCCCTGAAAAGCTCAGCCGTATGCAGAGTTTGATCGCTGCTGTCCTTGTGGCTGCCATCTTTACGCGCTACGACGGTTGGATCATGGCTCTTGTCGCCTGGTCGTGCATGGGCCTGACGCTACTCCGGCGCAGCCGTCTGCGTTCGCTCAGCTTCTGGCTGGCCAGCGTTGCGCTGCTTGCCGCGCCGATTGCATGGTTTATCTATAACTACGTCGGCTTCCACGATTGGCTCTACT
>Ga0224559_1000944_pt1 | contig 16887 bp, 11 predicted proteins | sample 714S33034metaG_FD_180676 | JGI IMG/M metagenome (GOLD analysis project Ga0224559, IMG submission 180676) | Peat soil microbial communities from Stordalen Mire, Sweden - 717 S3 30-34 | ecosystem: Environmental > Terrestrial > Soil > Wetlands > Peat | place: Sweden: Norrbotten County, Stordalen... | reverse complement strand
GCTTTGCCGTGCTGATTCCCGAAGCTCGCCTGCCCGCCCTGACCGCCAACCAGCAGGCGATCCTGGCCGAACTGGCGGCCTGCGACGGCGAGCTGCCACTGGCCGAGCTGCGCCGCAAAAACTTGCCCTCCTCCACGCTGCAAACGCTGGTCCGGCGCGGCCTGGTCCGCATCGACGAGCGCCCCGCCACCTTCCGCATGGGCGGCCTGCAAAGCCAGCCGGGGCCGCTTCACCTCAACGAGCCGCAGATCGACGCTCTGGCCAGCTTGGCGACGGCTCTGGGGGGATTCCAGCCATTTTTACTCCATGGAGTGACAGGTTCTGGGAAAACAGCGGTCTACATTGCGGCGATGCAGCGGGCGCTGGATCGCGGCCTCTCCTCGATTCTGCTCGTTCCAGAGATCGGCCTGACGCCGCAGAGCGTCGGCCTGCTAGACGCGGCCTTTGGCGACAAGGTGGCGCTGCTGCACTCCGCGCTGACGCCGGAAGAGCGCAGTGAGCAGTGGCGGCGCATCCGGCGCGGCGATGCGCCGATCGTCGTCGGCACGCGCTCGGCGATCTTCGCGCCCGTTCCCCGGCTCGGCCTGATTCTGGTGGACGAGGAGCACGACCAGAGCTACAAGCAGGAGGAGACGCCCCGCTACAACGCTCGCGACGTGGCCGTGATGCGCGCCAAGATCGAAGGCGCGGTGGTGGTGATGGGCTCGGCCACGCCCTCGCTGGAAAGCTGGCAGAACTCGGCGGCGGGCAAGTACCAGCGCATCGAAATGCGCGACCGCGTGATGAACCGGCCCCTGCCGGCGGTCGAGCTGATCGATATGCGCCAGGAGTTCAAAGAGACTAGCCATGAGCAGCTTTTTTCGCGCGCGCTGGTGGAGCAGACCAAGGCGGCTCTGGATCGCGGCGAGCAGGCGCTTATTTTGCTCAATCGCCGCGGCTACTCGTTTGCCGTGATGTGCCGCGCCTGCGGAGCCAAGCTGGAGTGCCAGAACTGCGCCATCGCGCTCACCCACCACAAGCCAGCCGGCGAGGAGGCCGATCAGGCCCGCGAAGGCCAGCGGCTGGAGTGTCACTACTGCGGCTACCGGCGCACCGTCCCCGCTCGCTGCCCGCAGTGCGAGAGCGAGCATCTTTACTACTTAGGCGCAGGCTCGCAGCAGGGCGAAGAGCGGCTGGGCGAAATCTTTCCCACGGCGCGCATTGGCCGCATGGACCGCGACACCGTGCGTGGCCGCTACGACATGGAACGCCTGCTCGCCCGCCTGCATTCGGGCGAGATCAACCTGCTCGTCGGCACGCAGATGATCGCCAAAGGCCACGACATTCACGGCGTCACGCTGGTTGGCGTTGTCGGCTGCGACCACTCGCTGTCGATGCCCGACTTTCGCGCCGCCGAGCGCGTCTTCCAGCTCATGACGCAAGTCAGCGGCCGGGCTGGGCGGGGCGAGCTGCCGGGCCGCGTCGTCGTCCAAACTTACTACCCGGACCACTACGCCATCCTGGCCGCCAGCACACACGACTACGCCGCCTTTGTCGAGCGCGAGCTGAAGTACCGCCGCTGGATGCACTATCCACCCTTTGGCGTGCTGGCCAACGTGCTCATCCAGTCGCCCAAGCTGGAAGAAGCCGCCGCCTGGTCCTCTGAGCTGGGCAAATGGTTCCAGAAGGCCGTGCCGGAAGCTGTGCGCGTGCTAGGCCCCTGCACCGCCCCCATCGCTCGCATCAAAGGCGTTTACCGCTTTCATCTAATCCTGAAAGCCGCCTCGCGCAAGGCCCTCAACGCCACCCTGCGCTCCATGCTAACCCACGCCGACACAGCCCAGATTCCGCGCCGCAACCTGATTGTGGACGTGGACGCGTTACGGCTGATGTGAGCATCTACAAAGGATCAGGGATCAGAAAAACACGCCGATTGAGGTTCGTGGGGACGATTGGGATGCGAGTTGTTCTTTTCTGGAGAGACAATCACTTGATGTAATTATCAATTGTAATTACAATATGTATTCAGGAGTTGTAAAGTGTCTCAGGCAATCTCATTTCCCAGGGAAACGACACTGAATCTGCGCATTGACGCCGCTCTCAAGGCGGAGTTTGTCGCGCAGGTGGAGGCTGAGGACAGGCCCGTCTCCGAGGTGCTGCGTGCGCTGATGCGCGGCTATGTGGAAGAGGCGCGCCAGCGTCGCTTTGCCGCCGAGGCGCGCCGCCAGTCGCAACTGATCGCCGCCAGCGAGGATGAGGCGGAAGTGATGCGCTGGATTCAGGATGTGAGCGCTCCCGAAGCCGGTTTCCCAGAGGGCGAGCGGTGAAGCGCGGCGACCTGGTGATGGTGGCCGTCTCCGGCGAAACCGGCAAGCCGCGTCCGGCGCTCATTATCCAAGCCGACGCCTTCGATCTGCACCCTTCAGTGATTGTGCTGCCACTGACCAGCGAGATGCATGATGCGCCGCTGGTGCGGGTGACCGTTGCGGCGGGCGAATCAACCGGGCTGCGAGTTCTTTCTCAGATCATGGTGGACAAGGCGACGGCTGTTCCGCGCGTAAAGCTGGGGGCGCGAATCGGGCAAGTGGATGAAGCTACAATGCGGGCCGTGAGTCAGGCTTTGCGCGGGTTTCTGGGATTGTAACCACCTGCGGGGACTGGCCGGGTGCCCCAGGTCCGGATTTTCGGACCTGGGAGACAACAAACCTCGACCAGCAGGCTTTTCTAATCTCTGATCTTTCTTGAGACCTAAAATCCCCGCTTCAACCAAGCTACCCTTTTCGATATTCATCAAAGAGCGATTTCTGAAGCGCGCCGGAGACTCGAAAGCCAAGATTGCTGAGCCGCTCGAAGGCAGTAGGAAAATGAAGATAACCCCGCAGGGACGCTTGCAACAGAACGGCAAGTGTTCCTCGGGCAACGATCTGCCGTGATTGAGCATCTTTGCGTCCGGCGAAATCGTCGATAAGCAGTACGTCGGCGCGAGTCTCCAGCGCCATGCTGATTGCCTCTCGCTCTCCCTCACCGAGGGATGGAGCAAAATCCGTGGCCATTTGATTTACAGCTCGACATTCCAGCCACAAAGGCGGCGAACTTGCAAAGGCACGAACCTCGCTGGGCGCTTGCGGATGGAGCATTTCCGTCAGCACAGCCTTGGGCACAAGAACTTTGCCAAAGAGTTCCGGAAGTATCCAGACATAACCCGAGCGGATGAGATAGTTAAGCGGACTGGTATCGGCAATGACGATCATGCGATCTTGCGCTTGGAACGCGCGCCCAGTAATTCATCCAAGCCAGCCATATCCTGCTCGAAATCCTCAACGGTGTAATCGAAAATCTCATACCGTTGCAGGAATGGATCGACCTCCATGCGGGTGGCGAAGCCAAGAAGCTGGCGGACTTGCTCCATGGTGAGTCGCCGCTCGCGGTAGGCGGAGGCTACCGTATCTTCCAGCAAACGCCGCTCCGCATCCTTGCCTTCGGGCACAATGTACGGGACAAACTGATCGGGAATTTCGACGGTGACCTGCATGAGTGGATTGTAGCGCGAAATGAATCTGAATACGAATCAAAACGGCCTGCCCCGATCAAAGGACAAGCCGTTTCGTTGACTCGCTGACAATCTATTTCAGTGTAACTTCCGCGCTGAGCGGGGTGTTTTCGCTGGAGTCGCCTACGCGGACGACAAACTTGCCGGGATCGATGGCCCACTTGTGCGCCGTTTCATCCCAGTAACTGAAGGCGCGGGCGTCCAGGTTGAGAGTGACGTGCTTGGTTTCGCCGGGAGCTAGATTGACCTTCTCGAAGCCCTTCAATTCGCGCTCCGGGCGGGAGGCTTTGGCGGAGGGGTCGGAGACGTAAAGCTCGGCCACTTCCGCGCCGACCACCGTGCCGGTGTTGGTGACGTCAAAGCTGACCGGAACCGTCGAGCCGGAGGCGGCCGTTGCGGGCGATTCGAGCTTGGCGAAGCTGAAAGTGGTGTAGCTCAGCCCATAGCCGAAGGGGTAGAGCGGATGCTTGCCGGTGGTGGTCCAGTAGCGGTAGCCGACCAGCAGCTTGTCGTCGTACTTCAGGTGCGGGATCACCAAATCCGCCGGCGGGCGGGTGCTGGTGGTCACGTGCATGGCGGTGTCGGCGCCCTTGATCGGATAGTAGAACTGGGCCGAGGGGCTTTCTTCCCAACTGCGCTCGAAGCTGACCGGCAGCTTGCCTTCGGGGTTGTGCTGGCCGAAGAGCACCTGGCCGACAGCCGCGCCGCCCTCCTGGCCGGGATAGAAGAGGTGCAACAGCGCGGGAACCTTGTCCAGCCAGCGGCGCGTATCCACGGCTCCGCCGGCGGTGAGGGTGACGATGGTGCGCGGATTGGCCGCCACGGCAGCCTCGATCAGCGCGTCCTGGCCCCAGGGCAGCGCGAAGGTGCGGTCATGGCCCTCGCCCTCGGTCTGCTGATTGAAGCCGGCGGCGATGACCACAATGTCGGCCTTGGCGGCAATCTCTTTGGCTTCGGCGGAGATTAGCTCCGGCTCATAGACAATGCCCAGGCCAAAGTGGGGCGTATTGCTGCGCGGATGCAGCTCGGCGACCACCTCGGCGGTCTCCCCGGCGGCCAGTTCAATGATGGCCGAAAGCGGAATCTGGCCCTCGGAGCGTTCCTGGCTGAGGAGCTGCTTGCCGTTTACGCGCACGATGAAATCGCTCGCGTTCCATTCTCCAGAAGCAACCAGCAACAGATATTTTCCGGCTTTTTCCGCCTTGTAATGGGCGGTGTAGCGGATGCCGCGCGGGGTTGTAGCATCGGCCTCCCAGCCGTCCGGGCGCCAATTGGTCATCCTCTCTTCGGTGCTGCTTTTGGGGGTTCCGGTGAAGTCGTTGCTGGGATAGTCGTCCACTTTGACGGCGCCGTCCCAGTGGGTGCGCCAGAAGAGATCACCCATCTCCGGCAGGCCGCGGCTATAGAGGACGTTGACCTTGGGGCCAGCCGTGTTGGCGATGCCGGTGAGAATGCTGACCGGCTCGAAGGCCTGCGCCTCGGAGGAACCGCCGCCGCCGGCAATCGCCGGCCATGCGTCCGGCCCGATCACGGCGATGGTCTTGATCTTGGCGGCGTCCAGCGGCAGCAGTTGGCCGTCGTTCTTGAGCAGGGTGATGCTCTCCAGCGCGCCGTTCAAAGCAACCGCGCGATCGGCCACCGAATAGGTCGAGTAGGCGGGATCGAACTGCGGGCGGTCGAGGAAGCCATAGCGCAGCACGGTGCGCAGCAGGCGCAGCACCTTGCCGTCGATGGTAGACTCCTTCACCTTGCCGCTCTTGACCGCGGCCAGCATATCGGCGGCATTCATGAAGGCCGCATCGGGCATCTCCAGATCGAGGCCATTGTTGGCCGCGGCCACTCCGTCGTATGTCGCATCCCAATCAGACATCAGAATGCTCGGGAAGCCCCACTCGCCCTTGAGCACCTTCAGGTTCAGGAACTCGCTCTGCGTGGCGTGCGAGCCGTTGAGCAGGTTGTAGGAGTTCATCACCGCGTCCACGTGGGCCTGGGTGACGGCGGCCTCGAAGGCGGGCAGGTAGATCTCGCGCAGCGTCCGCTCGTCCACCGTCACGTCCACATTGTGCCGGTTGTACTCCTGGTTGTTGACCGCGTAGTGCTTGACCGTGGCGATGACGCCCTGCGATTGGACGCCCTGGATATAAGGAACCACCAGCGCGGAGTTCAGGTAGGGATCCTCGGAGAGGTATTCAAAGTTGCGGCCTCCCACGGAGGAGCGGGCGATATTGACGCCGGGGCCGAGGAGGAAGTTTACGCCGCGGGCGCGGGCATCGCGGCCTAGAGCCGTTCCCAGGACGCGGGCGAAGTCCTTGTCCCAGGTGGCGGCCAGCGCCACGCCGCCGGCGTAGGCCGTGGTTGGCCCCCAGGTGCGCACGCCGACCGAGGCGTCAGACATCTTGAAGCGCGGCAGGCCGATGGAGGGAATGGCCTGGGTGAACATGCCGTCCACGCCGCCCAGCAGCTTGATCTTCTCATCGAGAGTGAGCTTGGCCAGGAGGGCCTGGGCCTTGGCTTCGATAGCGGGTGAGTCTGGCGCGGGAGCCTGAGCGGCAAGGCAAAGCGGCAGCAGGGCGATCAATGCGGCGACGCCGAAGGCGAAGATGGAGCGGGCAAAAGACTGATTTTGGTTTTTCATAACAGAGAAAGCCTATCGCATCCCGCTGCCGGACGCACGCATTTTGTTGCGAAGCGGTCATGGGTTGTGACCAAAATCACAGCGCGGGGTGAATGGTGTCACTGCCCATGGTTCTTAGGAAAGCGCAGACTCGGTATCCTAAGGGCAAGAAAAGGGTCCGGAAAACGTTCGAGAGCTTTTGAAGACCATCGTCGTAACACCGGAACTGTGCGGGTTGCACGAAGAGGGAGGGCCAGCCATGCAGCTTGAATCGAGAATCCGGCGCATGGAAGCGGTCCGCCCGCATCCCCTGGCGCAACTGCTGGAGTCTCCCGCGCCGGTGGGAGTTCTGCTGAACGGCGCGGCGCAGCGCCTTCAATTTCGCGCCGGGGAGGTTGTCTTTCAACAATCGGAGAGCTGCCGAGGACTCTACCTGGTGGTGTCGGGGCGTCTGTTGCGCGCCGCAAAATGGGGTGAGACAGTGGTGACGCTTGCGCCCACCCACGCGGGAGAACTGCTGGAGCTGGCTGCCGTCCTGAGCGGCGGAACGCATAACTTCACGCTCACGGCACAGACCGCCGCTTCGGTTCTGCTGTTGCCGGCAGATGCGCTCAGCCGGGCTTTTCAGAGCTTTCCACCTTTGCGGATGCGGTTACTGGAGGAGCTTGCCCGCGAGGTTTCACGCGCCTACTTCAACTGCTTCCTTTGCCGTCCGCTCCGGCTGCGACGGGTACGCTTGGCGGCCTGAGCGGCTGGGAAGCGTTTTTTTAACGCAATTTTTCTCTACGCGCGGGTCTTTTCAAGGCCGCAACGGAGATTCAGGGAAATCCCTGTCTGCAAATGCGCCCAAGTGCGATATACTCAGGTTGCACAGCAGCGAGCCCATGGCTACTTTTCATCCCCATCACCCTCCGGAAGATTGCGTAAATTGCGAGCATCGCCATTTGCGGATGTTCTGCAACCTTACCCCCGAGGCCCTTACCGACTACGACGGCATTGGCATCATGATGAGCCATGCCCGCGGCGCCAAGCTCTTCTCCGAAGGCGATCCGGCGCGCAATGTCTTTGTCATCTGTTATGGCCAAGTGAAGATCTCCTCCACCTCGCGCGACGGCAAGACGATGATTCTAAAGATAGCCGGACCCGGCGACGTGATGGGGCTGAGCGCCGTTCTGGCCAATGTTCCGCACGAGGTCACGGCCGAAGCCATCGAGCCTTGTCAAGTGAAAACCGTTCGCAAGCAGGATTTTGTGGACTTCCTGGGCCGCCACGGCATCGCCAGCATGCACGCCGCGCAGTCGCTCTCCGGCGAATACCTGACCGTCTTCCACGACGCCAAGCGATTGGCTCTTTCCGGCTCGGCGGCGGGGCGGCTGGCAAGGCTGCTGCTGGATTGGGGACGCAGTTCAGCCAATGGAAAGCAGGAGATCCGCTTCACCATGGCCCTGACCCACGAGGAGATCGCCAATATGGCCGGCACCTCGCGCGAGACCGTCACCCGCCTGCTCAATCAATTCCGGCGTGACCAGTGGATCACCATCAAAGGCTCCAGCCTGACCATCACCAACCCCGAACAACTGGAACGGCTGACGGCGTAACAATGGTCGGTTGACCCTAAAAACGGCAGTTAGAAACAGTTCGGCTCGCCCTGTCAATTTACGGCTGGAATGAACTGCCGCTAACTCTCTATTTCCGCGAAGCGGAAGCTAACTTGCTGTATTTGTTTTACTTACGATCCATTTTGCGATTTTGTTCATTACCTGTATTCGGCGGCAGCCAAGGGTGTCTCGGTGGATTTTTGTACTCCTCCGCGCTTCACCAGAACGGTGATTTTCTCAATGTTTGCAATCTCTTTCAATTTGAAACAGTTGGCCATTCCGACCACACTTCAACTGCCGCTTTTAGGTTGACAGTTCGCGCGTCGAGGTTTGTGAATCCCTACCCGGCGTGGACCGGCAGGTCCACGCTACAGCCGGTCTGGAGACCGGCGCTACAAACTGGCCGGCGCTACAAATTGTGGATAAGTTCCAAGAATCTCAGTTTTCAGAGCCGCCTTCGGTTTGGGCCGCAGCCCGGGCGCGCTCCAAACCCTCCTTGGCGCGGCCATTGCCGGGATCGCAGGCCAGCACGGCGCTAAACTGCCGCTTGGCGGTGTCATACTTGCCCCGCCCTAGATTTTTCCACGCCTGATCGATCTGTCCACCGTATTGACTAGGTTCCAGATCGCAGCGGCCATTGTTGCTTGGTCTGGGGGCTGGAGGCTCAACCTGCCGGGGTCTCTCGGCCGGCGTCTCTTGAACTTGCTGCTGCACCACTGGCTTGGGGGCGTTCTTGGGCGGCTTGGCGGCCTGCGCATTCTCGGCGCGCTCCTGAGCGGCGGAATGCTTGGGTTGAACGGCAGCGGATGAACTTCCTATCGCCGTCGGGGCGCTGCTTTCCGCCGTAGAGCCGGAGTCGGTCTGAGGCTGGGTCAAGGCGGCGGTCTGGGGCGCATTTTGCGCCGGGGCGGGATTCGATTTACCCGAAAAAAGATAAATGGCCACGCCGATAACCGCTACGGCCGCCAGGGCCACCGCGCCAATCCAAATCTTTGAACTTCCGCGCGGCTCCTCTTCGGAGGGCTGGCGGTAGCTGCCAGTGCGATAGCTGCCGGTGCGATAACTGCCGGTGCGGTACTCCTCAGCGGCAGCCGCTTCGGGCGCGGGCGGCGGCGCGGGTTGCGGCGGAGGTGGCTCCTGCACGCCGTGCTCGGCGGCGATCCGGGACAGAAACTCTTCGTCCTCGGGGCGGGAGTTGTGGCCGTCCGGGCTGCTCCAGGCCAGCTCCCACAGGCCATCGCCGGAGGCTACCTGCAAGGGAAAACCAGGCAATCGGTCAAAGGGCTGACTGGCCTTTTCCGTCAGCAGGATTGCACCGGGAGCTGCCTGCCCGAGAGAATGAAAGGCGTCTTCGGCGACCGTCTCGCCCGCTCCTTCTTCCGCGGAGTGGATCAGCAGCGCCAGAGAGGTTGCTCGCGGCTCTTCGGACTCCGCGTATCCCTGCACAGCCCACTGCAAGCGCCGCGCGGTTATGGCGGCCGAAAGGAAGGTCGGGAAGGAGGCAACCAGAACCTCTTCATGCCGCGCCGTAGGAAGGCCCCCGGAGGTGGCGATCAGGTCCAGGGTCAGGAAAGCGGCTGGATTGCCATTATCCCAGAGTGATTGCGCTTGCCCGGAATCGGTAGGGGCGGACCAGAGGCGGACGGAGAGGCAAGCCTCGCGCGGGGAGGGGCTTTCCAGCGTTTCAGCGGAATTTTGCGTCGCCGACCGCGCAGACTTTCGAGATTGGGTAGACACGGCCATTAGTCCTTGTACGCCTACTTTACAGCTTCTGGCATAGCATCGTCGAAAATCAATTGCAACCTTTAGATGGAAGTGATAGCGTAGCAGAAAACGTGAGCGGTCGTAAAATTTGTTTTAAGATTTTTATGAACCCTCCTTGAAGTCGATGAAACTGGCTCATGGAGGCCGCCGCTTGCGGGATGTTTTTTTAGGGATCGCTGGCGCCGTCCTACAGGCGGAGACGATGGGCAGGTCCAGCCAGTGTACTGGGGTCATCATGAGAACGCGTTCTATTGTGCAAGGATTATCGAATCTGCGGAGTCCCTTGGCGGGGATTCTTGTGCTGGCGGGCTTTGGCGCGGGGTGCTTTGCCCCCTCAGCCGCGGCGAAGGACATTCCACTGACGGCGATTGAACTGTACGACGGGCCATCGGGTGCCGCTTACGTGCAGTTGTCCGGCGTGCTGATCAACGGCAAGGCGGAGATGAAGGACTGCTCGCCCTATCAAGCCGGCTCGGTGGACAAATCCACTTACGGCAAGATGGGGCGGGTGCTGCTGGCCGTCGGAGGCGTGCTGGAGCGCGGTGCCGATGGCGTCCTGCGCTATTCGTCGGGCAGCGGATCGCCGGTCTGCGTGGCACCGGCCAATGCGCGCTTCGATCACGGCGCCGCCTTTTCGCTCTCCGGGCTGGCCGATCAGGCTTTGCTGCAAGGCACTCCGATCAACAGCGGCAGCCAGACGCCGCTGAACGCTCCGCCCATCCGCAAAGGGGTCAAGCTGCTCTTTGTCGCCGCCCCCAATCTGGAGTTGGCCGAGTATCTGCGGGCGCAGCGGGCCGGGGATTTGGACGGATGGCAGGCGTACCTCTCCCGTTATCCCTCGACGCAGCACACGCCGGAGGCCAAACGCTCCCTGGCGATGCTCTATGCCGGCGCGGGCGAGGCCGCCGTGCAGGCCTACGACAAATCCGTTGCCGCCCAGCAGCCGGTATACTCCCAACTCAAGACCGCCAAGGACAAAGCCGACAAGGCCCACTCCCTGGCCTCGGATCTGCCCGCCTACGTGCAGTTGGACAAGGAGATTCGCCAGCGTCTGGGCACCATCACCGAGCAGGGCCGCGGCGAACTGGACGCCTATCGCGCCGCGCTGGCCTCGCGCACCTCCGGGTACGTTCATCTGCTGAATGCGCGCAAGTTCAGCGATTCGCTGGCCGGGATCGATTCGTTCTATCCGCAGGGGCAGGCGCTGACCGGAGATGTCTTGCAGGATAGCAACACCTTCGAGTCGGCGATGGGTTCGGCCGACGCGGCCATCGCCACGCGGCAGTTCGACCAAGCCTACTCCTTCGTCCTCCCCTACCGTTCGTTTGTCGAGGAAGATGCGCGTGTGGCGGCGGTGGTCGATGCGGCTTACGGCGCCCATTTGGAAGCCGGCAACAAGGCGGAGCAAAGCGAAGACTGGGCCGGGGCAATCAAGGAGTTCAAGCAGGCGGCCGGCATCAAGGACACCACCGAGGCGCGGGAGTCGCAGAAGAACGCCGAAAAGCAGTTGGTGATCGCCCAGGACAAAGGGGCGGCCGCCAAGGCGCTGAGCGCCAGCAAGGATTTCCAGGCGCAGCGTAGCATGATCAAAGCATACGAGGTTCTGGCCAACCTACCGGCCTCGCAGCAGCCATTGGTGGCCGACGACATGAAGGCGCTGGAGCCGGCTTACGTGGCGGCGGCGGCGCAGGAAGCCAAGGCCCTCCACCAGGCGCATAGCCCGATTCGCGGCATGGCCGACGAGGTGGGGATCGAGAAGGCCTACGTTTTGCTCAATAATGCCTACAAGCTGAGCGAGAACGAATCCTACAAGGACAAAATGGACCTGGACGCCGATGAACTGAGCGTCTATCTTCTGAATCAGTCCAAGCACTATCTGGACAAGCCGGGCGGATCGGGCACGGAGATTGGCTGGACGTACTTGCAGGAAGCGCGGCAGTACAAGGCTTCCAACCTGGATGCGGTGCGCGATGCGATTGTGGCCGCCTCGCCGGCCCATGCGATGCGCTCCAAGCTCTCCATCCGCGTTCAATTCCGCGATCAGACCTCGTCGCGCGACTCCCAAGGCGTCGCCGGGCAGTTGGAAAACGCGATTATCACCGGCCTGGAGAGTTCGGGAGTTCCGGTCAAGGTGGTTCGCGGCAGCGAGGCAACCGCCGTGGTGCCGGACTTCGAGCTGGCCGGCGATGTGCTGGACCATCATTTGTCGGTGGTTCCCACCATCGAGCCCATGGAGTCCGAGTACCGCTCCGGCGAAGAGCAGATTCCCAGCGATGCCTGGAACAAGGTCAATCGCGCCTCGGAGGCTGCGGAGGAGGATATGAAGACCGCCCAAGCCCGTCTGGAAGGCGCGGAAGCCAGCAAAAAGGGCAGCGCGATCAAGGAGGCGAATAGGGATCTCGATGCGGCCCAGAAGAAGGTCCAGAAACTCCATGAAACTCTGGATTCGATGCCCAAGACGGTGACCAGGGACATTGTCCGGCCCTACACCTACCACAAGAAGATCATCAGCATCACCGGCGTCATCCAGTTGCAGTTCCGCATCGGCGACTCGCTCAGCGAGCAGCGGACGAGTCTGGTGCCGATCTCCCGCGAGGAGCACAAGAAGGACGTGCTGCTGGAGGACGTGAAGTCGGAGGACACCAAGGGCATCAAGATCACCGGCACGATGACCGACACGGCGGGGTTCATGACGGCGCTGGAAAACTCGGCGCGCGATGAGCTGATCACCGCCGTGCGCAAGCGGGTCGAGGAGCTGCCGATGAAGATCTACCAGAGCGCCAGCGTCCGCGAGAAGGAAGACGATCTGGACGGCGCCGGCGAAGCCTACGTGCGCTTCCTGATCCTCACCAAGGAAGACAGCTCCGTCGAACGGATTCATGCCAAGAAGTATTTGATCGATAACTTCAATATGCGGCCGGTTTCAGAGACGCAGCAGTAGACAGTGGTCAGTGGTCAGTGGTCAGGGATCAGTGGTCAGGGATCAGTGGTCAGGGGTCAGGGATTGGGGATTAGGGGTCAGGGATGAGGGATTGGGGATTAGGGGTCAGGGATGAGGGATCAGGGATCAGGTTAATGCCGCGTTTTGAAAGTGTACGACTTTAGTCGTGCCGTAAAAGGCCCGAAAAAAATCCGGGCTTTAGCCCCTGCGGGAAGGTTTTCAGGATTTTTGATTTTTACCACGGGCTGTTGGATGAACGGGAAGCAGCGAGAGGCGGGAAAAGAACGTGGATCCCATAGGAAACAAGCAGGGCACCGAGATAACGCACATCGGCAAGTACGAGATCATCGATGTGCTGGGACGCGGTGGCATGGGCGTTGTCTATCGCGGCATCGACAAGCAGATCGGCCGCGAGGTGGCGATCAAGACGCTCACCCAGGGCTTCTCCGGCGACGACAATATGCTGGCCCGCTTCTATGAGGAGGGCCGCCGCACCGGCCGACTCAACCATCCCAACATCGTCATCGTCTACGATCTGGGCGACGATAATGGCACTCCTTACATCGTGATGGAGCGCGTCGCCGGCCAGCCGCTGGACAAGCTGATGCGCCCCGGCGCAGAACCCGAGCTTTCCATGGCCGACCGCCTGGGAGTTCTCAAGGAGGTTTGCGAGGCTCTCGGTTATGCGCATCGCAATAATGTGATCCATCGCGACGTGAAGCCGGCCAACATTTTTGTGCAACCGGATGGCACGGCCAAGCTGCTGGACTTTGGCATTGCGCGGCTGGAGAGGCGCGAGGGCGACCAAAGCCTGACCCGCACCGGCCATCTGATCGGCACGGTGCCCTACATGTCCCCCGAGCGGCTGCGCAACGAACCCATTGACGGGCGTTCGGACATCTTTGCCGCCGGGGTGGTTCTCTATCAACTGGCGGTGGGGCAGCTTCCCTTCAGCGGCGTGGACAACGTGCTGATGAACAAGATCATGAACGAGCCGCATCCCCGGCTGGAGAGCATCCGCCAGGGCCTGCCGCCCTCGCTGGAACTGATCGTGGACCGCGCCCTGGCCAAGAACCTGGATGAGCGCTATCCGACCGCCGAGGAGATGGCCGCCGATCTGACCTCGGTGATTGTGGAACTGCGCCAGGGCGAGGTGCAGGAGTTGCTGCCCGAGGCCAAGCGCCTGATCGAAGCCGATGAGTTGACGCGCGCCCGGACGGTGCTCCACCAGTTGCAAAAGATCGACAGCAAGAATGCCGAAGCCAAATTGATGCTGGCCGAGATTCAGCGTCAGCTTGCGCAGCGAGCGAAGGATGAAAGGATTCAGGCGATCCGCTTGCAGGCCGAGGACGCGATCAGCCACAACCGCTTCGATCAGAGCCTTTCCATGCTGGACAGCGGACTGGAGCTGGATGCCGCCAATCCCGAGCTGGTCAAGCTGCGCGAGCGGGCGCAGCGGGAGAAGGAAAAGGCGGATAAGATCAACGAGTTCATGCAGCAGGCGGAGACCGCGCGGCGCAAGGGCGACTTCAAGAACGCGATTGCCGCGGCGCAGAAGGCGCTCAAGGTCGATAAGACCAATCCGCGCATCGTCCAGCTCAGTAATGCGCTGACCAAAGAGGCGGAACAGGCCGAGCGCCATGCCAAGGCCAAGTCCATGCTGGATTCGGCGCGTGGCGAGATCAGTTTCCGCCGCTATAACGAGGCGCTGGAGCTGCTCAAGCAGGTCGAGGAGGTCGATCCAACCAACCCGGAGTTGCCGCTGCTGTTGGGCGACGCCAACTCCGGGCTGGAACAGGTCAAGCGCAAGGAGGCGGTGACCAAACTGGAGGAGGAGGTTGCCCAGGCGGTCAGCTATGAGCAGCTTCAGGAGGTTGCCAAATCGGTGCAAGCGGCCATGGCCGCCATGCCCACCGAAGCGGCGCTCTACCGGCTCAACACCCAGGTGGAGCGGCAGATCAGGGAGCACGAGAATCGCATTCTGGTGGACCAAACCGTGCAGGATTGCCGCAACCTGCGTCCCCGCGAGGCGCTCGAACTGGTGCGCAAGGTGCGGCTGCGGCTGCCCGGCGAAGAGAAGTTGCTGAACATGGAGGCCCTGCTTGCCGAGCGCCTCCGCCAGCAGAGCGTCGAGGACCGGCGGGCGGATTACATCGCCAAGGCGCGCGAGTCGCTGGAAAAGAAGCAGCACGCCGAGGCTGTCCGGGTTCTGGAGCTGTGTCAGGCCGAGGGCATCGCCACCGGCGAAATTCTCTCCTTGCTGGACTTTGCCCGCGCCGAGGAGCAGGAGCAGCGCAAGCAGGAGCAGCTCCACGCTCAACTCGACCAGGCGCAGGCGTTGATGAATGATGCGGCCTACGACGAGGCGATCAACTTCCTGGAAGATGCTCTTCATCAGGCCGACGACACGGCCCTGCACCTGCTCCTGGATCAGGCCGCCGCGGGGCGCGATTCACTGCGCCAGCAGATTGAAAACGCATTGGCCTCGGCGGTGAGCCTGGTGCAGACCGGCAAGCTGGACGAGGCTCTGGAATACCTGAAGAGCCAGCCATCGCCGGTTCTGCGCTCGGCGCGCGTAAAGAGTTCACTGGCGGCGCTGGAGGAAGAGCGCGTGCAGCCTCTCTACCGCACGCTGGGCCGGGCATACTCGGCGTTGGGGAGCGATCTGCCGGCGGGCGAAGCGGTGATGCGCCGCGCCGTGGCAACCTCGGTTCATACCACCCTCTTTGTGCAGATGGGAGAGGCCTTTCACGCGCGCGGGCAGGCCTTTGCCGACCAGGTGGTCACGGATGCCGTCGAAAACGCCAAAAAATTGCTCAGCGAGCACAACCGGGATGGCGCCGGGCAGGCGCTCCAAACGGTCTTCGGCCTGATCGATTACGCCACTGCGGAGGTCCAAGCGGAGTGGAACACGGCGCAGAGAAAAGCCTCGCAGACCAGCCTGATCTCGCGCTTCCGCGGTTGATACAGTGGACAGTGGACAGTGGTCAGTGGTCAGTGGTCAGTGGACAGTGGACAGTGGACAGTGGTCAGTGGTCAGTAAAAAACCAGTTGCGGGCTTCGCCAACTGACCACTGTTCACTGATCACTGACCACTGTTCACTGATCACTGTTCACTGTTCACTGACCACTGTTCACTGACCACTGTTCACTGTTCACTGACCACTGTTCACTGTTCACTGTTCACTGACCACTGTTCACTGTTCACTGACCACTGTTCACTGTTCACTGACCACTGTTCACTGTTCACTGACCACTGTTCACTGACCACTGTTCACTGACCACTGTTCACTGACCACTGTTCACTGACCACTGACGAACTACATCGGCGGCTTCTTGGCCTCCAGTTCGGCCATCTTCTTATTGACGTACTTGTCCAGCATCGCCGGAATCTCGGCGTTCATGCGCGCGGCCAGGCGGTCTTCTGCTATCTTGGCCTGCGCGTCCATGCCCTTGATCATCTGGTCCTGCGCGGCGCTGACTCTTTGATCCATCACATCCATGCGCTTCTCGAAGACGTTCAGCCTTGCATCCAGCGAGGGAGTGAGCGCGCCGACGGCGTTCTGCGCCTGCGCGCGCAGTTCTCCCAACTCGCGGTGCGTCTGGGAAAGCTCCTTGCTCTGCATAAAAATCCATCCGAAGAGGAGCACGAGAACCGCGAGATTTGCTAGCAGAATGAGTTGCAGCGTCTTCAGTTTGCCTTCGAGCGATTCCATAATTTCACTTTCTGCCGCGCGGGAGGCGGCGGTTTGAGCTGTGGGGACAGAGGGTACATTCTCCGGGGCGCGAGGCTGGCCGTATCCGCCAGGGGCGCCGATCACCTGCGTTGCGCCGCCGCTGACTACGGTTTCGATGCGCCGCGTGGCGATAGAAGCTGAGGGAGTGTAGGGGCTGGAGGGAACGGTATACGCACCCTGGGGTGCATAGCTCTGCCTGGTGGGAGCGGCTGCCGCGGAAGGCGGAGCGGGCGTATAGGCCGTCGGTGTGGGGACGGCGGAGATGATGCGCGTGGCTTCATGCGTCTGCGCCGGTCGCGGGGGCGCGGACTCATGCAACGTCGCGGAGGGCTGGTAGAGAACGCGCGTGGGTTCGTAATCGCCGGAGCGGGGCGCGGCAGCCTCTTGATCCAGGATGCGAATGCGCAGTTCCGGCCCGCCCGATCCCAGGCGCAGCAGATCGCCGGAGCGAACCACTGCGCCGGCGCCGGCGGGATGCCCATTGAGGAAAGTGTCGCCGCCGGGGCGCATCCCCTTGACCAGTTTGACGCCGTCGTCGGCCACATCCAGCGTCGCGTGTTCGCCGAAGACCGCGGGATACTTCGCGGCCGGCAGACTGACTTCGCATCGGGAATCCTGGCCGATCCGGATGCGGGGCTGATTCAACACCCACTTGTTCGATTCGCCAACAATTACGATCTCAATGTCCATGTTTTAATACAAGG
>Ga0224559_1000942_pt1 | contig 16899 bp, 10 predicted proteins | sample 714S33034metaG_FD_180676 | JGI IMG/M metagenome (GOLD analysis project Ga0224559, IMG submission 180676) | Peat soil microbial communities from Stordalen Mire, Sweden - 717 S3 30-34 | ecosystem: Environmental > Terrestrial > Soil > Wetlands > Peat | place: Sweden: Norrbotten County, Stordalen... | reverse complement strand
CCCAGCGCGACATATCGGAGAGAATCACCGTGTCGCCTTCCTTCAACCCTTCGAGCACTTGAATACTGTTCACCGAGGCGCGGCCCACCTTCACCGGCACTCGCGTTGCGCCCTTGCCGTCGGCATCGACCCTGAACAGACTCAGCGTCGAGTTCTCATTGCCCAACGCGGGACGGCCCACATATAGAACATCCGTCATGCGCTCCAGGTCAATCGTCCCGTCCACGCTCAGCGACGGAACCGCGCCGGGAGGCAGCGGCCCATCAAGCTCTACGTCTACCGTGCGCGTTCCGTTCACCACGGTAGGATCGATTCTGGTAACGTGACCGGGAATCACGCCGTTGTGCGTGTCGATGGACGCCGGCTGCCCAATCTGAATGTCGCGCGCCTGCGTCTCGGCAATCTGCAGTGCGGCCTTGAGCTTGTCGAGCTGAATGACTTCGGCCACTGAAGTTCCCGCTGTTACGTGCTGGCCCACCTGTAGCGGAACCGTCAGCGCCGCCACCGCGCCCGATATTCCCGCCCTCACCTCAAGCGCCTGCGTCTGCTTCTCGTAAAGGTCTACGAGCGCCTTGGCCTGGTCGATCTTGGTATGGGACGAAGCAAGCTGAACCTCGATGGCTCTCTGATTCACGTCGAGCTGCTGCTGACTGAGCTTGTGCTGAACAGTCAACTGATCGGCCGTGTTTTTGGATTTGTTGTAAGCAATGCCGGCGATCACGCCCAGGTCATAAAGGGCTTTGTCCGTCTGCGCCTGCAACTGGTCCTGTGTATAGTCGGAGTTCACCTGTGCCGCAGCCGTCTTCTTGTCCATCAGCGTGCTTTCCAGCGTCGCCTGCAAGCTCTTGTAATCGGCCTGCGCCGCCTTCAGCGCCAGCCTTGCGTTCAGCAGTTGCTGCTCAAGCTGAGGATCGGCCAAGTCCATGAGAATCGTGTCCGGCGTGACCTTCGCGCCGGGCAGCACGCGTATGCGGACAACAGTCGCATCCGTCTGCGCTGGAATCAGCTCGATCGAGTCCTCGCGCGGAACCAATGTGCCCGTAGACCCGCGCACTTGCCGGACCATCGGTCCGCGTTTGACCGTGTCCGGCCAAATCGTCGAGCGGTCCACCGTGGGCGCAGCCGGCTTCAGCCGCGACAGCCCCAGCAGCGCCACCGCCAACCCCACAACCACCACGCCGGCCAGAATCCAGCGCCTGCGCTTCATCTTCTGCAATAAATCTGGGCGTGCGATATCCATGCCAGGAATCATTGCACTTGCCGTGCCAAAGGAGGCGCTCCACATTGCCATGAAAATAAACTACTTAGAAAAATAAACCGCCATCAAGACCGCTCAGAGTGACCGATTCCATCTCAGCGCTGTTCGATTTCGGACAGTATGACCGGCGACTCCAGATCTCAGTTTTGGCGGGGAATCCACGAACATGCTCCCAATTCATGCGATCCTGTAATCGCCATGAAAATCCTCCTCGGCATCCTCGCCGTTCTCGTCATTGCCGCCTCCTTCTTTGCCGACCACAAATGGCGCCAGTGGATCGCCGCCCGCCGCCGCGACCGTCAATAGCCTCTAGCCTCCTTCTGTTTTCTCCCGCTACAATCTAGGGAGCCGTTCATTTTCCTACTACCTCACCAGCGCCTGCTGCCCCACTGCGGGTGGTTACAATAATCAAGAGGGAGCCGTCCAACCAATATGTCTGATTCTTTAGCCCTTGCCCATCGCTTTCCCCTTCTTCGCCCGCGTACCGGCTTTTGGCTCGGCGTTGCCGCCGTCGCACTCGTGGCCGTCGCCACCGCTGCCCAGGCTCAGTTTCTCCCTCCGTCGCCCGGGACTCAGGTACACGACGCCACCGCCCTCAAGCCGCCCGCTGGCGCCCGCGTGGCCATCGTCGAGTTTGCGGACTACGAGTGCCCCGACTGCGCGCGCGCCAACCCGCTCCTGAAAGAAGCCGCGGCCAAATACAAGATTCCCCTCGTGCGCTACGATTTCCCGCTGCCCATGCACAGTTGGAGCTTTACCGCCGCGGTGAACGCCCGCTGGTTCGACGCCAAGAGCAAAGCCCTGGGCGACGAATACCGCGACCAGGTCTTCGCCAACCAAATCTCCATCTTTAGCCCTGCAATCCTGGCCCAGTTCACTCAGAAATTTGCCGCCAGCCACCATGTCGCCCTGCCCTTCGCCGTCGACCCGCAAGGCAAGCTGGCCGCCGCGGTCAAAGCCGACTACGCCCTCGGCCAGCGCATCGGCATCGAGCACACCCCCACCATCTGGGTCGTCACCGCCAACTCCAAGGGCGCGCCCTTTGTCGAGGTCGTCGACCGCAGCAAGCTCTTCCAGCTCATCGACCAGGCCATCGCGAACACCCGCTCGCGGTAACTCCTTCAGCCTCAAATCAAAACGGCGCATCCCGCTCTGGGATGCGCCGTTTTTTATTGCACGGCCAATTTCGCTCAACTCCCATGCTGAATCCGCTTCGCAATACGACAAAAACTCATGAGCATTTCCTTATGCTGAAAGATCTCCAGCAACTCCCCTCGCAGCCGATAAACCAACTGGAGCAGCCCTCGCACCCGATCCATGCATTTCAAGGCGGCTCGGCATTTTCTATCTGGAGCGCCGCCCATGTTCCACTCCCGCCTCTTGCGCCGCACGGCAGCCTGGCTCGCAGCCTCGCTCCTCTTGCCCGCAGCGGCTGTGGCTGGCGGTCCTAAATTCGTCGCCGGGGTCAGCTACTTCAATCCGGGTGTCGTAGGCCAGCCCGTTCACTGGGCCAACGGCCAGCTTAGCTACTACGTCGATCAGGGTCCGCTGAACGCTTCCGTCACCAATCAGCAAGCCCGCGCCATGGTCGATGCGGCAGCGGCTCTCTGGAACGCCGTTCCCACCGCGGGCGTAACGCTCACCGACAAGGGCGCGTTGAACGAGGACGTCAGCAGCGCCAACATTACAGTCTCCGGCACAAACTTCACCGTGACCGGCCAGCAGCTCGACCAACTCGGCGTCATTACCGCGCCGGCTGACATAACCCCATCTGCCACTTCCTATCCGCTCGGCGTCATCTTCGACGCCGACGGCTCGGTGATCGACGCTATCTACGGCAAGGGAGTCAGCGCGCAAAGCAGTTGTCAGAACAACGGCGTTTACGTCTGGCTCGACAACGTCAACCCCGACGCCACCTTCGCCCACGGCCTCATCGTGCTCAACGGCCTTTGCGCCACCAGCGCCAACCTTCTCGAAATGATGAGCTTTGAGCTGGAGCGCGCCTTTGGCCGCATTCTCGGCCTTGACTTCGCACAAGTGAATCCCGGCGCGCTCACTGCGGGCGAGACCAACGAGACAGAAGAATTGGAAGGCTGGCCGTTAATGCAGCCCGTCAGCGGCCTCTGCGGTTCCACCGGCGGCGCTTGCATCCCCAACCCCTCAGTTCTTCGCTGGGACGACATTGCCGCCCTCAACCGCATCTATCCCATCACCGCGTCCAACCTCGCGAATTTCCCCGGCAAGCAAATCACTGCGGCCAACACCGTTTCCATTCAGGGAACCGTCAGCTTTGAAAATGGCCTGGGAATGCAGGGCGTCAACGTGGTGGCCCGTCCGTTAGACTCGAGCGGCAATCCGCTTTACCAGTACACCGTCAGCTTTGTCTCCGGCTCATCTTTCAGCGGCAACCATGGCAACCCAGTCACCGGATTCGACGATCTGAATGGCAACCTTCTCACCATGTGGGGATCGAACGAAGCCACACTGCAAGGCTTCTTCGATCTCTCCGGAATGCCGCTGCCGCTCGGCGTAACCACGGCGAATTATCAAGTCACATTCGAGGCGGTGAATCCCAATTACATCCTCTCGAACTCCGTCGGCCCTTACCTCGACGGCTCACCGCAGCCATCGGGAACCCTCGCGTCCATCTCCGTGCCGAACATGGCGGCGGGCAGCAATCAGTCGCTCACCGTCAGCGTTGAAAACTCCGCCACCAGCGGCTATGACGACGCCATCGGTACCGAGGCTGCGCCGCGTATGCTCTCCACCAGCGGCCTCTGGAGCGGCCGTCTGAGCCAGGTCGGCCAGACCGATTGGTTTACCTTTCCCGTGCGCGGTGGGCGCACATTTACCGTGGTCACCGAGGCTCTGGATGAAACCGGCGCGCCCTCCAACGTCAAAGCCATGCCGTCACTCGGCGTCTGGGATGCATTTGCCGCGCCCGGCACTGCGGCCGTAGGCTTCGAGGCTGGATTGGACGGCCTCGCCACTGGCGAAAGCTGGCTTCAGGTCAGCGCGTCAGCCGACGACGTGGTCCGCCTCGGCGTTGCCGACGAGCGTGGCGACGGCCGTCCCGACTACGCCTACGAGGGCTGGGTGCTCTACGCTGACTCCGTTTCCCCGGCACGCCTGCCCGCATCGGGCGGGGCAATCGTCATCCACGGCATGGGTTTTCGCCTCGCGGATACGGTGCTGGTCGGCGGTCAGGCGGCCGTGATCACCAGCATCTCGCCCAACGAAATCACGGCCATTGCGCCGGCAGCGGCCAGCGGAGTTACCGGCTCGGTAGATGTCGAAGTGGACGACCAGCCCATCTACTACGCCTCAGCCGTCATCTCCGGCGGCATCAGTTACGACTCCGGCTCCGGCGACGCGCTCACCCTCATGAGTTCGAGCGAGTCCTCGGGCACGGTACCCATCGGCGTGCCTGAAGCCTTTTCCGTCATCGCGCTCGGGTCAAACCAAGTCCCCGCCGGCGGCGTCTCCGTCATTTACACCGTCGTCAGCGGAACAGCGACTCTCGGCTGCGGCCAGACAACCTGCACCGTAACCACCACCGGTGACGGCCGAGCCGCCATGAATGTGACGGCAGTCAGCAGCGCATGGTCAATCGTCACAGCATCGCTGGCCAACGGCTCCATCCTCGAGGTCGAGTTCTATGGCGGAACGCCCCCCACTCTCACCTCGCTCACGCCTACGCTCTCGCTGGCCGCCGGAGCCTCCATCACCTGGACGGTCGAAGCCCTCGCTCTGAAGAATGGCAATCCCTCAAGCGGCCAATCCGTCGCCTGGCAAACCACTTCGAGCGGTATCACCTTCCAGAGCGGCGCTGTCCTCACCAACTCCAGCGGCATCGCCGCCAAGGCGCTCACCGTCGGCCCGCTCACCGAAGGCCAAACCGTCACCGCCAAAGCCTGCGTCAACGGAACCACTCAGTGCGTCACCTACACCGCTTATGGCGCGCGCCCGGAGTACGCCACCCTCACCGCCGTCTCCGGCACTTCGCAGAGCCTCTCCGTCAGCGGAACCGCCAGCCAGATTACCCTCCGCGTCCTCGACATGGACGGCAACCCCATGGCCGGAGCCACGGTCACGCTCTATCAGGCACTCTACGCCTGGGCGCCAGCTTGCCCCACCCACGGCCGCTGCTCCCAGCCCGACCTGCTGGCAACGCAAGCCTCCACAGCCTCTTCCGCCCTGGACGGCTCCGTCACCTTCACCCCTGCATCGCTCCCCGGCGTAGCCACCAACCTCACCGGCATAGCCGTTACCGGCAACACCGCCAGCCTCAACATCGCCATCGAGCAGCACCCGTAGAGGGGCACGAACTGGGTGCCCCAGAGCCGGGGTCCCCACGGACAGGTCTTCGTCCGTGGGGTGGAGATCCCGATTTTGGGACCTGGGAGACGACAAACCCCACCCTCCTGTCACTTATCGCCCCTCTCCCGCATCTTGTAAGTGAGAGGTTCACAATTTGGGCGAACTAACCCGACCGCTTCAGCAGCCGCTCACTTACAGGCCCCGCGTTGTCATCGTCGGCGGCGGCTTTGCCGGCATTCACGCGGCACGCGGTCTTGCCCGCCTGCCCGTGGACGTAACCCTGGTGGATCGCCGCAACCACCATACCTTCCAGCCGCTGCTTTATCAGGTCGCCCTCGCCGTACTCTCGCCGGCCGACATAGCCCAGCCCATCCGCACCATCCTGAGCCGCCAGCAGAACACCCAGGTACTCATGGACGAGGTCACCGGCATCGACCCCGATGCGCGGCAAATCACCCTGGCCAGCGGCGCTCAGCTCCCTTACGACTACCTGGTGCTGGCCACTGGCGCCTCCCACTCTTACTTTGGCCGCGACGACTGGGCTCCGTTCGCGCCCGGACTCAAAACCGTCGAAGACGCCACAGAGATTCGCCGCCGCGTGCTGCTCGCCTTTGAACTGGCCGAGCGCCAGATGGTCGAGCACGGGTGGCACCCTCCGCTCAATTTCGTCGTCATCGGCGGCGGGCCCACCGGCGTCGAGCTGGCCGGAGCCATCTCCGACATTGCCCAGCTCTACATGCGCCACGACTTCCGCCACATCGACCCCGCCAAATCCAGCGTCCTGCTCCTCGAAGGTTCGCCGCGCGTTCTGGGAACGTATCCCGAAGACCTTTCCGCCAAAGCCGAAGCCTCGCTGCGCCGCCTGGGCGTCGAGGTCCACACCCACACGCGCGTCACCGCCGTCGGACCGGGCTGGGTTGATGCCGAAGCCAACGAAACCACGTCGCGCATCGATGCAGCCGTCATCCTCTGGGCCGCTGGCGTCGAGGCCTCGCCGCTGGGCAGTCTGCTCGGCGCGCCGCTCGACCACCGCGGCTGCGTCCTTGTCGACCGCCGCCTCAATCCGCCGGGAATGCCCGAAGTTTTCGTCCTGGGCGATCTGGCCCATCTCGAGCAAGACGGCCATCAAGTCCCCGGCGTCGCCCAGCCCGCCATGCAGATGGGCGACCATCTCGCCAAAATCCTTTCGGCCGACCTCGCCGGCCATCCGCGCCCCGCCTTTCGCTACTTCGATAAAGGCGACATGGCCACCATCGGCCGCATGGACGCTGTCGCCAAAGTCGCGTGGCCCTTCAAAGCCCACTGGAGCGGCTTTCTCGCCTGGGCCACATGGCTCACCGTCCACATCTTCTTCCTCATCGGCTTCCGCAATCGCCTCTCCGTTTTCGCCGCCTGGATCTGGACCTACTTCACCTTCACCCGCGGCGCGCGCCTCATCACCGGCGACCAGTGCCTGCCCGGCTGGCAACGCAAGATCGACGCCGGTCCAACCGGCCCACGAGACTCGTCCGAAAAGCCGGTTGTTCTATGAAATTGGGTGCCCCACCCTCGGCACGTCTTTGTTTTTGTGCCTAGGGTGGGATAGTTTCACCTATCTACAGCGTTTTATAGTCTTTTTACCGCGCCGGACCACTCACTACAGCACCGTGCCCCATCCTTGCGACTTTTTTCTGTCGCAAGGGTGGGAGACCATGAACCACAGAAACCCCTGCCTCCAGATCAATCAAGTAAACTGGAAGAGCGATGCTCGACCTGACATTTGTCCGCTCCAATCTGGAACTTGTTGAAGAGAAACTGCGTGCGCGCGGGGCCGACCCGGCTGTGCTCCTCGGCGATTTTCGCGCTCTCGATGCCAGCCGCCGCGAGGCCATCACCACCGCCGAACGCCTCAAAGCACGCCGCAACGAGTTGAGCCAGCAGGTCGGCGCTCTCAAGAAATCCGGCCAGGACGCGACCGCTGTCATGGAAGAAACCCGCGCACTCAAGGACAAGCTGGACGATCTCGACCAAACCGCCGCGAACCTCGACGATCGCCTTCGCCAGTTGCTCGCCGGCATTCCCAACCTCACCCGCGACGAAGTGCCCATCGGGCTTTCTGAAAACGACAACCTCACGGTCAAGAAGTGGGGCCAGATTCCCAACTTCCCTTTTACCCCCAAGCCTCACTGGGAACTCGGCGAAGCCCTCGGCATCCTCGACCTCGAACGCGCCACCAAGCTCAGCGGCGCGCGTTTTGCCGTCTACATGGGCGCGGGCGCGCGCCTCGAACGCGCGCTTATCAGCTTCATGCTCGATCTGCACACCACCAAACACGGCTATACCGAAGTTCTGCCGCCGTTCATGGTCAACTCGAAATCCCTCTTCGGCACCGGCCAGTTGCCCAAGTTTGCCGAGGACCTTTTCCGCTGCTCCGACGCCGACGCCGACGCCGTTGCCCGCGGCGAGTTCAAGGACAACGACCACTGGCTGATTCCCACCGCCGAGGTTCCCGTCACCAATCTTTATCGCGACGAGATCCTCGACGAAGCCCGCCTGCCCATCTGTCTGACGGCCTACACGCCCTGCTTCCGCGCCGAAGCCGGAGCCGCCGGCAAGGACACGCGCGGCATCATCCGCCAGCATCAATTTCAAAAAGTCGAGATGGTCAAATTCACACGTCCTGAGGACTCCGATGCCGAGCACGAGCGGCTCACCCGCGATGCGGAAGAGATTCTCGAAACCCTCGAACTTCCCTATCGCCGCGTTCTTCTCTGCACAGGCGACACTGGTTTCTCCTCCGCCAAGACCTTCGATCTCGAGGTTTGGCTTCCTGGCCAGCAACTTTACCGGGAGATTTCTTCCTGCTCCAACTTTGAAGCTTTCCAGGCGCGCAGGGCCAACATCCGTTACCGCCCCGGTGGCCCGAAGGGAAAGCTCGAATTCGTCCACACATTGAACGGCAGCGGACTGGCCGTAGGCCGCACCTGGCTGGCCATTGTCGAAAACTATCAGCAGGCCGACGGCTCGGTCCTGATTCCCGATGCGCTCCTGCCTTACATGGGCGGGCTAACGCGCATCACTCGCTAAGGGCAACATGAAAAAAATTCTGAAGAGTTATTTCTACTGGACTTATCCGCGCGGCTGTTTTCACTACGACGTGATGGTGACACTGATTCTGGCGTTCATCTTCCTTACGCCGCACATCCCCGGATGGGACTTCGGAGACAAGCCGCCCAAGGCCGAAGGCCCCCCGCATCCCATCCAGGTCGTGGGCGACGGCGGACGCGGCTTCATCGTCACTGTGCAAGCCTCCGATGTGAACCTCGACCTCAACACCACGGCCTCCAACATGGCTGTAAAAAAGGCCCTGCGCATGGCTATCGAGCCGGTTACCGGCGATGCCGTCGCCGTCGAGCGCTGGGAAACCGTGCAGGATGCCCAAGGCAACTGGACCTGGCGGGTCTGGGCGCGACGCTAGAAGCAGCTTCTAGGTCTCTGACAGCTTGAAGTTGTACCAACGATGGGTGCCCCAGGTCCCGATTTTGGGACCTGGGAAAGCACGAACCCGAGATACGAAATTATGCTGTCAGAGGCCTAGCTGCTAGCTTCTAGCCGTTGGCTTTTCCGTATGTCGAAAGACGAGGAACGCCGAATCAAAGAACAAAGCTTCACCTCAGCAAGAACAAGCTAGAGGCTAGAAGCTAGTAGCTGATTCACGGAGATAAGGAACCCCATGCCTAAGGCAACAAAATTTGTCTTTTTCGCGTTGATTGCGATGCTCCTGCTTGCAGTGCAGTCGAGCTTTGCCGCTCCCGCCACGCCCGATGATAAAGAAAAGGTGCTGCGCCGCCTCGACAGTGCCGCCAAAAACTTCCACTCCACCGCGGCTGACTTCGAGTTCGACTCTGTGGAAACCGACCCCATCTTCGACAAGGACGTGCAGAAGGGCACCGTCTATTACGAGCGCAAGGGCACGGCCTTCCAGATGGCCGCCCACATACGCGAGGAAAACGGAAAGCTCTCGTCCAGGGTCTACACCTACTCCAACGGTGTCTTCAGGCTCTTTGAACCCGACGTCCATCAGGTCACCACTTTCAGCAAGATCAGCAAATTCGAGAGTTACCTGATGCTCGGTTTCGGCGCCAGCGGCAAAGACCTCGAAGAAAAGTGGGAGATCAAGTACCTGGGTCCGGAGACGCTGATGGAGGGCAAGGTCGCGATGAAGACCGAGATGCTCGAACTTGTTGCCAAAGACCCCGATGTCAGAAAGTACATCTCCAAAGCCACCATCTGGGTCGATCCAGAGAGTGGCGTCAGCCGGAAGCAGATCTTCTACGTGGACTCAACCCATTACCGGGTAAGTTTCTACTTCAACATCAATGTCAATCAGCCTCTGCCCGGCGACGCCTTCATCTTGAAAACCGACAAGAAGACCACATACGTCAACCGGTAAAGCTTTTTTTCTTCCGAACCACCAACGCTGGGTGCCCCATCCTTGCGACTTTTTTCTGTCGCAAGGGTGGGATAGCACAAAGCCCGGATACCCCACCTATCTATAGTTTCTTATCGTTCCGCGACGACAAACCCAAGTCCGCAATCCGCTGAAAAGCCCACCCTGCCGCCACGCCCCCCAGCGCAAAGAGCATCGGGAAGCACTCCAGCGTGTAGCGCGCCTCGGGCGCTGCCACGGTCACCAGCATGGCACTGCGCAGCAGCAGATAGGCTAGCATCGGCCGCCAGAACCGCGGCCTAAGGCACAGCCCGGCAAAACCCAACAGCAGGTAAAGCGCATTCAGTCCGACGTAAGCCCAACTGAAGCGCGTCTCGTCGTTGTGGTGCTCGTAGACCCACCAATCCAGATCAATGGGCAGGTTCTCCACCCGCGGCCTGAGCCACATATCCGCCACGCGCCCCAGCGGCAGCCAAAGATAAGAACGCAGCGGGTGGGCGGCGGCGCGTTCATCCGCCAGCTTGCCAAAGCGGGCATCCATCTCGGGCGTCATATCCAGGTTCACGTTGTAATCGGAGGCCAGCCTTGCGGTTTCCGCGTACTGCGCGGGAGAGTCGAAGGCGCGGGCAGGAAGTTTTGTGATGTCCAGAATATCGCCGGGAACGTTCCAGTAAATCTGGTAGGTTGAGACAAAATCCAGGCACCAGCTCTTCATCCAGCGTTCCCAGCCACGATGAGGGCTCTCGCCGGGATCCGTGGCCAGCCGCGGAGCCAACGGCTCAAAGACGTGAAAGACCCGCTCGTTGCGCCACGTCCAGACAGCAAACGGCGTCAGCGCCAGCAGCAGGCAAACCACCGCCATCCGCGCCAGCTTCGGGGTGGAAATCGCACCCGCTCCATCCCGGCGATTCCACCCCATCAGCAGCGCAGGCGCCAGCGCCACGGCCACCAACGCGCCGTCGGGCCGCAACAGCGCCGCATATGTAACCGCAAAGGTAAACCCGAGCGCCGGCCCCCATTCCGGCCTGTCACTGAAGCGCGCCGCCGACCAGAGCGCCAGCGCCAGCACAAACAGCGTCAACGACTCGGCCATCGGCTGGGCCGCGTAAATCGCCGTGAAGGGGCACAGCGCTCCCAGCCACAAGGTGGCGTGCGCTGCCCCGCGGCTGAATTTCGCTCCGCCTCGCCGCGCAATGCGCCCCGCAAAATCCGCCAGCAGCAGGCAACCCACCAGCTCCAGCGCAATCTGCACCCAGGCGGCGGAAACGTAGTTTTCCATTCCGAAGAGGCGGAAGCAGAGCGCCAGAAACAGCGGATAGCCGGGCAGCCGGATCAGCGTGGAATGTATCACGCCGTCTGACCCGGTGAGAGCATAGCTCCCGTGCAACACTAGATTTTTAGCCAGGCCGCCGTAGACCAGCGAGTCGCCCTGCGGATCAAAAAACTTCTTCAGCATCCACAACCGCAGCGCCAGTCCCGCGGCAAGCGCCAGCGCGACAGAGACGCCGGGCCTCAGTCGCGCTGCAAGCCCTCGCCGGGCTATGAATTGACTCTCGTGGTCAGCTTCCATACGATTCGTAATGTATAGCCTAGACTGTTTCAGCGGTTTTCGCGCCCGTTTTCGCCGTCAGGTTTTCGCAGAAAGCGCACCTCAGGTCCATTCATGCCCGATAGACAAATATTTTTCGACCCGCAACGAAAGCGCTGGAAGCGGCTCCGCCGCATTTTCGATGCGACCGCTGTTATTTTTACGCTGGTCCTTGCGGCCTTTATCTTCAACGTCCTCCGCTATCAGCAGTTGCCGGAGCTGTTGCTGCCCGTTCCCCGGCACAACTACAAAGCCTTGCCCGACCACGCTTCCCTTCTTCACGGCCAGAAGGTCCCACGCCCCGCGCGCCGCAAAACCACCCGCAAACCCTCTGACATTCCCTTCAACACCGGCGAAGGTCTGCGCGCCGCCTACTACGTCGAGGACGACCCCGCCAGCTACTCCTCCTTCAAGGCGCACGTTCACCAGATCGACCTGCTCTTTCCTCAGTGGCTGCACATCGATGCCGCTCAGCCCATCATCCTGGCCATGAGCGCCGACCACCATCACGAATATCCCGTTATCGACGCTTCCGCGGTGCATGACCCCGACGAGGAAAACAAGATCAAGCATGTCATCGAGGTGACCAAGGAAGACACGGAAATCTTTCCGCACCTCAACAACTTCAATCCCAACACCCAGAGTTGGGATCCGGCCATCGGCGTCATGCTCGCCGATCCAGCCAAACGCGCCACTCTGCGCCAGCAGATTGTTCGCTTCCTTACCGCCTTTCCCGCCTATCGCGGCCTCTCGCTCGACATCGAAAACCTGCCCGACAATGCCTCTCGCGGCTATATCAGCTTCATCCGCGAGCTTTATGCCGACCTGCACCCGCGCAATCTCCGCCTCTATGTCAGCACCATGATCTCCACCACGGATGAGGATTTCAAAGGCATTGCCGCCAACTCCGACGGCCTTGTACTGATGAACTACGACGAGCACCAGGTCGAGAGCCAGCCCGGCCCCGTCGCTAGCCAGGAGTGGTTCGTCAACAATCTCCGCCGCGCTCTCAAGATCGTGCCCAAGGAAAAGCTGATCTGCGCGCTGGGCAACTACGGCTACGACTGGACGCTCTCCATTCCACAGAAAAAACGCGGCCACCGCGCCAAGCCGCCCGTGGTGCTCAACACCGAAGATCTCCACGTCTCCGATGTCTGGCAGCGCGCCTCCGACGCCGACGCCGATTTGAACCTCGACTACGGCACCCTCAACCCCCACTTCGAGTACATCGACGAGGACCGGAACGAGCGCCATGTAGTCTGGTTCCTCGATAGCGTTACGCTGCTCAACGAGATGCGCGCCGCCCGCGGTCTCGGCCTCCAGACTTTCGCTCTCTGGCGCCTGGGCGAGGAAGACAGTTCCCTGTGGAGCGTCTGGGACAAGCCCAGCAACCCTGCCTCGTTGCAGGCCCTTGGCGAGGTTCAGCCCGGCTACGATGTCAACGACGAGGGCGAAGGCGACATCATCCGCGTCACCGGAGCGCCCCAGTCAGGCAAGCGCATCATCGAGGTCGACACCGACGAAGCCGACCCGCGCAAGAAGCTCATCACCGATGAGCACATGGACGTTTATCCCCGCACCTACACCATCGAGCAATACGGCTATCACCCCAAAGAGGTCGCGCTCTCCTTCGACGACGGCCCCGACCCCAAGTGGACCCCGAAGATTCTCAACATCCTCCGCGACAAGGGCGTCAAAGCCACCTTCATGCTCATCGGCGAAGAGGCCCAGCAGAACGTCGGCCTCATGAAGCGTGTGGTGCGCGAAGGCCATGAGATCGGCAACCACACCTACACCCATCCCGACATCAGCGAAATCTCAACCCGCCAGCTCGAGCTGGAACTCCGGCTTACCGAGCGACTCTTTGAGAGCAAGCTCGGCATTCAGCCCCTCTACTTCCGCCCGCCCTACGACATCGACGAGGAGCCCGACACCGACGACCAGGCCGCTCCCGTCGAGCGCATCCAGAAGGCTGGCTACACCATCATTGGCAGCAAAATGGACACCAACGACTGGAACGAGCATCCGCGCAAGTCGCCCGCCGAGATCACCCAGACCATCCTCGACCAGTTGCAGACCATGAAAGTCAAGCCGCAGTTTCGCGGCTCCATCATTCTGCTCCACGACGGCGGCGGCGACCGCTCAGCCACCGTGGCCGCTCTGCCCATGCTCATTGACTCCCTGCGCGCCCACGGCTACACCATCGTTCCCGTCTCCGCTCTGCTCGGCAAAACCACCGCCGACGTCATGCCTAAAATCACCTTCTTCCAATTCCTGCGCGCCCTGCCCGACTCCCTCGCATTCTCCAGCCTGGCCCTCGCCGGCAGCTTCATCATGCTCATGTTCTACCTGGGCGACATTCTCATGAGCGCGCGCCTCCTGCTCGTCGGCATCTTTGCCGTCATCGAGCGCCTGCGCCGGCCCCACGCCCTCGCTTCAATCGGCTTCAATCCCCGCGTCGCCGTGCTCATTCCCTCCTATAACGAAGAGACAGTCATCGTGCGTACCATCCGCTCGGTGCTCAACTCCGACTACGCCAACCTCCACGTCATTGTCATTGACGACGGCTCCAGCGACAGCACCCTCGAAGTCGCGCGCCAGGCTTACGCCGCCGAAATCGCCGCCGGCCGGGTCCAGGTGCTCACCAAACCCAACGGCGGCAAGGCTGCCGCGCTCAACTTCGCCCTCGACCGCATCGCCGAAGACTTTTATGTCGGCATCGACGCCGATACCGTCATCGCTCCCGACGCCATCAGCAAGCTCGTTCCCCACTTTGAAGACCCGCTCGTCGGCGCCGTCGCCGGCAACGCCAAGGTCGGCAACCGCGTCAATCTCTGGACTCGCTGGCAGGCCCTCGAATACATCACCAGCCAGAACTTCGAGCGCCGCGCGCTCGACCTCTTCAATGTCGTCACCGTCGTCCCCGGAGCCATCGGCGCATGGCGCACCGCGCCCGTCAAAGCCGCCGGCGGTTACCCCGTCAACACCGTCGCCGAAGACGCTGACCTCACCATGAACCTTCTCGAACAGCAGCTCAAGGTCGTCTACGAGGATCGCGCCCTCGCCTTCACTGAGGCTCCCATCGACGCCAAAGGACTCATGCGTCAGCGCTTCCGCTGGTCTTTTGGGATTTTGCAGGCCGTCTGGAAACATCGCATGGCCTTTGTCCGCAACAAGGCCATGGGTTATTTCGCCCTGCCCAATATCCTCATCTTCCAAATGCTCCTTCCGCTGCTCTCGCCCTTTATCGACTTCATGTTCCTCGCCGGCATCATCCACTACTTCGTTGACCGCCACTTCCACCCCGAAGCCGCCTCCGCCGCCAACTTCGAAAAGCTCGTCTTCTACTTCCTCGGCTTCCTGGTCATTGACTTCATCACCTCCGCGGTTGCCTTTTCGCTCGAACGCCGCCATCCAGCCAACAAGGGCGACGGCTGGCTCCTCTTCCACATCTGGCTGCAGCGCTTCGCCTACCGCCAGCTTTTCTCCCTCGTTCTGGCCAGAACCGTCAAGCGCGCCATCGACGGCAAGCCTTTCAACTGGGAAAAACTCGAGCGCACCGCCAAAATGTCCAAGAGCACCGACGCCCTCACCGACACCGTATAAGAGATGATCCGTGGGCTGCCCGCATCGGATTATCCCAAGACAATGGGTGCCCCCGGTCCGGGGTCCCCACGGACAGGTCTTCGTCCGTGGGGCGGAGATCCCTCGCTTTTGGAGACCGGGGATTCTACCGAAGCGTCGCATCTCCCGGAGTTATACTGGCCGCATGTCAAACCAGGCTTTGCCCAGCGCCCAGATGAAAGAGCAGGGAACGTGGCTCTATCCGCCGATCGAGGCTTATCGCACCGGCCGGCTCCAGGTCTCGCCCGTTCACGAGCTTTACTTCGAAGAAAGCGGCAACCCCTCCGGCAAGCCGGTAGTCTTCCTGCACGGCGGTCCCGGCGGCGGCTCCGACCCTAAACAGCGCCGCTTCTTCCACCCCGAAAAGTACCGCATCATTTGCTTCGACCAGCGCGGCTGCGGCAAGAGCACGCCCTATGCGTCCCTTGAAGCCAACACCACATGGGATCTGGTCGCCGACACCGAGAAGCTCCGCGAGCACTTGCGGCTAGAGCGCTGGCAGGTCTTCGGCGGATCATGGGGCTCGACACTCGCCCTCGCCTATGCGGAAACGCACCCGGATCGCGTCACCGAACTGGTTCTCCGCGGCATCTTCCTCCTTCGCAAGCAGGAGATTGACTGGTTTTACCAGCGCGGCGCTTCGATTATTTATCCGGACGCATGGGAGCCGTATCTGGCCCACATCCCCGAGGCCGAGCGCGGCGACATGCTCTCGGCCTACTATCGGCGCCTGACCAGCGAGGACGCGGCCGTCCGTCTCGCCGCCGCCAAGATCTGGAGCGGGTGGGAAGGCGCCACCTCCAAACTTCTGCCCGACCCGTCGTTTGTCGGCCACTACGAAGAGGATGAGTTTGCCCTGGCTTTCGCGCGCATTGAAGCCCACTACTTCTATCACAAGGGATTTTTTGAAACTGACGACCAGTTGCTGCGAAATGCCTCCCGGCTACGGCAAATCCCCGCGGTCATCGTCGAAGGCCGTTACGATGTCGTCTGCCCTATGGAAAGCGCATGGGCCCTGCACCGCGCCTGGCCCGAGGCAGAGCTCATCATCACCCCCGATAGCGGCCATAGCGCCTTCGAGCCGCCCAACAGCCGCGCCCTTGTCGCCGCCACCGACAAGTTCGCGGGTTAGCCGCAGCGCATTTTATCGGCGATTTTGTACCACCGAAAAAACAAGTAGCGCCGACCTCCCGGTCGGCTGTCCTGTGGGTCTCCAGACCCACAGGTGACGTCTGGCAGCGTGGATGCCTCGTGCGAGCGTCAGCCGGTCTTGGTAAAATCAATCCGCTATGGCAACCACAGAATTCACCACCTCGATTCAGCCGCGCTCGCCTCAGGGCGAGTTTGTGAATGAACCCTTTACTGACTTCAAATCGCCGGAAAACGCACGCAAGATGCAAGCCGCGTTGGGCTTGGTCGCCAGCCAACTGGGCCGCGAGTATGACCTGATCATCGGCGGCCAGCGCATCAAGACCAAGGATAAGATTCGCTCCATCAACCCGGCGCGCCCCGCCCAGGTCGTCGGCATTCATCAGAAGGCCGGCGCCGAGCAGGTCGAACCGGCAATGCAGGCCGCTCTCCGCGCCTTCGAATCCTGGAGCCGAACATCGCCCGAAGAGAGGGCTTCCCTGCTCCTCAACGCGGCCAGAATCATCCGCGGCCGTCACTTTGAATTTTGCG